>Ga0265295_1001336_pt1 | contig 43643 bp, 38 predicted proteins | sample Munlansysbiofilm_FD_192503 | JGI IMG/M metagenome (GOLD analysis project Ga0265295, IMG submission 192503) | Leachate microbial communities from a municipal landfill in Southern Ontario, Canada - Methane capture system biofilm | ecosystem: Engineered > Solid waste > Landfill > Unclassified ... | reverse complement strand
GAAAGATTCTTGTCGAGTGCAAATGAGAATACCTCTGTGATTTTATCGTCCGATTTGAGGGCTGTAGGGTTTTGTACCCTGCGAGCAACATTTATACGTGCTAATGATGCAGCCTCGTTGAAACCGCCTGCACTTCGAATTAATTCGCCTAAACTTATATTGTGGGCGTAGGGGTAAGTATCTGGTTTTTGTACTTCGCCATCAATGCTCACGGTTTGCTCTTGTTTTAGGTCAAGTTGCGAGCTTATTATTACCAGATCCTCTCGTTGTAGTGCAATGTCTTTGTCTTCACCATTCAGTATTCGATGTAAATTTATGTCGACTACACTCATCTCAAGGTTGTTGCCTAAACGGTAAATGGCAACCCTGTTTGTAAAGGCATCTTCACGTATTCCTTCAGCACGCTTTACTAGTTCGGATACTGTTAATCCCTCCGAAAGTGCGTATTCTCCCTCCCTGAATACTGCCCCCTGAATAGTTACCCTATTCTCATACCTCTTAAGTACTTCGCCTACTTGTATTGAGTCGCCATTGCTAATTAAGAATGATGAGAATAAATCTTTTTCAACATTTAGCAACTTTCGTTGGCTATCGGTTTTTCGGTTTACAACCAAGTTTTTCGAGTAGGCATTTGGTGAAAAACCTCCGGCAAAACCTATTAAATCAGCTAATGTTTCGCTGTTCTTCGTTTCATAAATTGCAGGGCGATGCACCTCACCAGTAAAAGTAACACGGTTTTGAGTTGGACCAACAAAAATAACGTCCTCGTCATTTAGTCTTATATTTAGCGATGTTTTGCCATTTAGAAGGAACTCGTAAAGGTCGATGTTAGCAATCTCGATAGCATTGCGCATAACTTTTATCTCACGAAACGACCCTTTTATATTTGGCCCCCCCGCAATGTATAATGCATTAAAAACTGTGGCTAATGATGGAAGCGTAAAGGTGCCCGGCATAAATACATCACCCGTGATAGTTACTTTAATGCTACGAAGATTGCCTAGCGAAATTTGGGCAAATGTATTTGGGGAGTTCCCTTTTAATCCCGAGTAAATAGTAGACAATTTGCTGATGATAAGACTTGACGCTTTCTCTACTGTTAGTCCATTGATCTGAATTGGCCCAAGATTGGGAATAATAACTTGCCCTTCGGGATTTATTTTTAGTTGAAATGAACTTTGTGACGCTCCCCAAACCTCAATTAGAAGCTCGTCGCCTGCGCTCAGTTGATAGTTTTGTGGGGTAGGAATGCTCAAACTTGGCTCAAATGTTAATTGTTTTTGCTGGAAGAGATCGTAGCCAAAGAATTGGATCTTGTCTTCCGAATCTTTTTCCTCCTCCTCAAAAATTTTGAAGTCGGTTTTTTGATCGGTTTCTCGGGTGTTTTTAGTACTTTGGTCCTCTGTTTTTTCGCTCAATGTATCAAGTGATACTATCCTCTCCCTTAACTTTAGTACTTCAGAATAGGGCATTCCCCTAGAAATGGCTTGGGCTTCCAGCTGCTGCATTGTCATTCCGGTGCTTTTAGCACGGTTAATAAACTGTTTTACCTGTGCATCGGTAAGTTTATCCACTTTAATTGTACTAAAGTCGACTTTAGCCAGCTCCGATTGTTGGGCGTGGATTGTATTTGGAATGGCCAGCAATATAAGTATTGCTAAAGCAGAGATAATTTTGAGAAATCGCAACATTGTAAACTTTGTTTAGTTGTTATTTTAATAAAATCAAGTTGAAAAATATGAGCATTTTTAGCAATAGTAAAGCAAAAAGTTAAGTTTAATCACTAAGTCTATTTTCAATGTAAGCTAAGTAGTACGTATACTGTTGATTAGCAAGCCTGAAAATTGATATACAAAAATACAAAAAAAACCATAACAACTGCTGTTCCCGAATGGTATTTGGTTTTAATATGCAATAGTTTGATTGTTATTGTTTTGTATCGTAAGACGCTTTCGGTTATTGTTGTTTTATGTTAAATATTGGTTGAGGGTTGTGTCATTTCATGTTTTTGTGTTGTTTAGTGGTTAATAATTGCCCTATTAAGCATAACTTTATTTTTTTGTACTATATCTGTGTTGTATGCGACGTAAATTGAGCCGAGAAAAAACCGAGAACCCCTTGAGTAAGATAAAACCCAGCAGGGTACTGTACCCTATTATTATTGGGTTAGGTGTGGTGGTTTTTCTGTTTTATCGCGAGTTTGATGCCGCTGCATTTAACTCTTTAAATATTGCAAAATGGGGGTTTCTCTGGTTTATAGTGGCTCTTGTTCTGATGGCTTTTCGTGATTTGGGGTATATTATTCGCTTATTAGTACTTTCGGAGGGGGATCTTTCTTTTAGACAAGCGTTTAGGGTTATTATGCTATGGGAGTTTACTTCGGCCATTTCGCCTTCGGCGGTGGGGGGTACTAGTGTTGCAATTTTATATATTAATAAAGAGGGGCTGGGTATTGGGCGTAGTTCGGCCATCGTTATGGCAACCTCGTTACTTGATGAGCTCTACTTTTTATTAATGTTTCCATTGTTATTAGTTTTAGTTAAACCTGCCATACTATTTGGATTAGGTGCGGGCAGCGGACTTCAATTTGCTAATGAATTAGTAATTTTTACCTTAATAGGGTATGGGCTTAAGTTGTTGTACGTAATAATACTATCATATGGGCTTTTTGTTAATCCGCGTGGATTAAAGTGGCTTATTCTTATGGTTTTTAAATTGCCAATACTGAGGCGTTGGAAGCATGGCGCTAACGATGCAGGAACAGATATTATTGAAAATTCTCGCGAGTTTAGGAAGAAACCTTTTCGCTTTTGGGCGAAAGCGTTCGTTGCCACGTTTTTATCGTGGACATCTAGATACTGGGTGGTTAATGCTATTCTGCTTTCCTTTTTCGTTGTGTCGGATCATTTTATAATTTTTGCCCGACAGCTAGTTATGTGGATAATGATGCTGGTGAGCCCTACCCCTGGAGGGAGTGGGTTTGCCGAAATTATTTTCACTCGCTATTTGGGCGACTTTATTCCTGTGGAGCCCGCTGTTTTAGGAACTATAGCCATTGCTATGGCCTTTATTTGGAGGTTGGCAACCTATTATCCATATCTTATAATAGGTGCTATTATTTTACCAAAATGGATTGGCAGTAAGTTTGGGAAGAGTTCGAAAGAGGAATGATGGTTAGCAGATTAGCAGATTTGGTGATTTGGTGATGTGATGATTTGTTGATGAGGTTGCAAATACTAATTTTTTACCGCCATCGCGAGCGTACTTTGAGAAGTGATTTGTTATTCAGTTAAAAGGGTGAAAAGTTCGTAAAGTTGAAGCGTGGTTATCGATCTTAAACTAAAATCTTATTGGAATATTGATGACGCAGATTTTGCTGATTTGTACTGTTTTTATGTCCAAAGATTACGCAGATAGTTTTGGCGTTTTGCGTTTTCGGTCGTCTGCCTTCGTCTCCGCTCAGGCTGACTTAAGGGCTAGACTTATGAAAGGCTGTTTAGTTTTACGTTCTGTGTTCAGCGTTTTGTGTTGGCTATTCGGGTGCGCGAACCCGCAACTTACTAGTTACTAATTACTGCTCACTGTTCACTGCTCACTGTTCACAGATCACTCATCACCGCTCACTGCTTTTAACAGATCGCTTAGTCGCACAAATCGCTCCTCGCGATGACGGGAAAAATCTGGGTGCGCAAACCCGCAACTCACAACTCGTTAACCCGTAACTTACTATTCACTAATTACTGCTCACTGCTCACTCTTCACTGCTCTCAATTTACTTACTCTTCTCAACTATAAATTTGAGTAGCGATTCGAGTATATGAAGTCCATCGGTATTCCCTAGCTCATCATCGGCAGCACGTTCGGGGTGAGGCATCATACCAAAAACATTAAACTTATCGTTGCAAACTCCTGCAATGTTCTCAACCGAACCATTTGGGTTTACCGCTTCGGAAACATTCCCGTTCTCATCGCAGTAGCGGAAAAGAATTTGTCCATTAATTCGCATTTGTGCAAGGATATCCTTATCGGCATAGTAACGTCCCTCGCCATGTGCAATGGGTATTTTAAGTGCTCGTCCGCGTGGTAGGAATGATGTGGGAGCAGCTGTTTTGCTATCGGGTAAAATGTGCACATTTTTACACTCAAACTTTTGACTATTGTTATGTAAAAGCGCTCCGGGCAAGAGTTTTGCTTCGCAAAGAATTTGAAATCCGTTGCATACGCCAAATACAAAACCTCCCTTGTTGGCGAACTCAATTATCTGTTCCATAATGGGTGAAAACCTTGCCAATGCTCCTGATCGCAGGTAATCGCCAAACGAAAACCCACCAGGGAGAATAATTACATCAACATTTTGCAAATCGGTGTCCTTGTGCCAAAGTTCAACAACCTCTTGTTCCATAATGGTTTCTAGAACATAAATCATATCGTGGTCACAATTGGAACCTGGAAAAATTACTACGCCAAACTTCATAATTATAGTTTTGTTAAGAGGGCTTAAAGATAGATATAAAATGAGATTGAACAAAAAATTAGGAGTTTTGTGTTTATAGGTTTAGTAACCCTCTTAATATTTGTGTTTCACAAAAGACTCGATGAAGTCACAACCGAGCGTGCCTTGCGAACTCATCGAAGTTAAAGACGTACAAAGATATGCTGGCTGTTGGCTGTTGGCTGTTGGCTGTTGGCTGTTGGCCTTTGGCTATTAGATGTTGGCTAGTGGGGTTTTGTTGGAACACGAATGACGCTGATTTCAAAGATTTACGCTGTTTTGTTTTACATATTCCACAACCGAGCGCCTTTTACGAGCTCACCGAAGGTAAATTTACACAAATTGTTTTGGCGTTTTGTGTTTTCTACTCGAGTACGCACACTTTCAACTGTTGTGCAATGCCCATTCGGGGGCGAAAACTCGCAACTAGAAACCCGCAACTAACCTCAACCTCAACCTCAACCTCCTTCCCATTTACAATAAGTACCCAAAGGTCTTTAGTTATTATTATTTTTTCGATAAAAATTCGTCGTTTTTACACAAATTGCGTCATACTAACAAAGCTTTTAAAATGTAGAAATGGAAACAGCTAACGGCCGTAGCAAATTGGATGAGCTTGAAAGGGTAATAACGGAGTATCAGGATCAACTTTTTAGACACGCTTTTTTTAGAACGGGCTCTTATGTCGATTCGCAGGATATTGTGCAGGATGTTTTTATTAAGTTGTACCACGATAATGGGAATCTATCTTCAATAAAAAATATCAAGCACTACTTGTATCGAAGCATCACCAATGCCTGTTTCGATTACCATAGGAAGAGCGGAAAACGAAAATTTGAACCCATTGAAACGGCTAATCTGCTAGGTCGTATGTGTGAGAAAGATGCTTCGGAGGTTCTAGTTTATATTGAGGAATGTAACAGGTTGTACGAACTTCTAAAAGGACTCTCCGAGGAGCAATCGGAGGTTATCCGTTTACGGATTTTCGATAATCTAAGTTTTGTTGAAATTGCCTCAATTCTTGAAACGCCCGTTACAACCATTAAATCGAGGTTTAAAAGTGGTGTCGATAAGTTAAAAGTTGGATATTTTGAAAAATCAAGGAGGTAGCATTATGAATTGTGATGAGTGTAAAAAGGAGATGGTAAACCTGTTCGATACGAATATGGATCCCGTACTTAAAAACAGTATTCTAGAGCATATTAGCCAATGCTCCGATTGCCAAAAGGAGTACGAACGCACCCTTGATATTATATTGATGATGAAACCCAAACGGCAACCCAATGCTCCATTTCAGCTAAAGCAAAACATTATGAATCGACTAAAAATGGAGGACACAGAAATGAAAACACAAGACCCTAAAGTTAAAAAGATTAGCCCACGATTTAAGAAAATCTTAATGGTGGCTGCTGTTGTGGCTATGGCTATGGTAATTATCCCAATTGTAAATAGTAATACAAAAATTTTTAATAGCACTGCGCGCGCTGCTAACAGTTTAATTGACAATTCAATTAGGGCAAGCCAACTGGTGAAAAGTATGGTTGTAAAGATGAAGGTACGCACCCTGCCAAACGACAATTTTTCGCTTGTTGGCCCTGATTACGAAATGGTAAGCCATTCAATTTATAAGTCGTTTGGAAATCCCCAGAAATGGAGAGTGGAAAAGCCCGGTAGGGTGGTTGTGTGCAATGGGGGGTATCAGTATATGCATTTAGTTAGTATGCAGGAGTTTTTTAAGGCACCGACTTACTATAATATGATTGAGGGTTTTAGGATATTGTTCGAACCCGAAAAAATACTAATAAAAGAGCAGTATGGGTTAAAGAAAAATGGTTCAACATTAGCAATGGAGGTGAAAAATGGATTGGTGTATTTAACTGTTACTGATAACGCGCAGGGCGACTTTACCAACGATTATATGCTCAATACCTCAATTGAAGAATCGAATAATCGTCGCGAGTATGTGTTCGACAATGAAACCAAGTTGCTAAAAGGGTTGAAAATATACCTTGTTGAGGAAGAAAAGGAGACACTAATCGTTAATTTAGAGAGCATAGAGTATAATGTTGATATCGATTCCTCTTTATTCGCACTTGATATTCCTAAAGGGCAGGAGTGGATAGATTTAGCTGTTGTACCCAAAGGTGAAGTTTTTACGAATATTACCAGCAAGCAGGCTGCAGAAATTTTATTTAACGGATTGTCGCGCAAGGATTGGTCGTTAGTTGCCCCAGCTCTTATTCACTATGAATCTGATGGTGAACTTTCGAGCGATATGAAAGAAAAATTTGGTGGATTAACGCTGCTGCAGCTGGGTGAGCCTTTTAAGTCGGGTCAATACGCCGGAGAGTTTGTTCCGTTCGAGATTAGGTTAAAGTCGGGCAAAATCGTAAGACACAATCTCGCATTGCGCAACGATAATCCCAATGGGGTGTGGTTGGTTGACGGGGGTTTTTAAAACGATTTGCTTGATACTATAGTAAAGAGGCTGTCTTATTCTTTTTAGACAGCCTCTTTAATTTTATACATTACGCAAATTTTATCACGCGATACAAGAATGGTACAAAAATTTTAAAACCCAAACTTTAGTCCAAGGCTAATATTAGAACTATAATTAGATTCAGTTATGGGGTTGGTAAGGGCATTGAATATTGGGTTGTAAACCCATTGAAGTTGTACCTTAACCCGTTCCCAGCCCACGCCAACGGTTAGGCTATGATCAAAGTTGAATGCTTTATCCCAGTTTTCAAATTCAAGCATAGTGATTGCATCGTTTTTAAAAGCGGTTGAAGGAAGCTGATTTGAGAAGAAAAGCATGGACATTCTGAGCCCATACGATACTTCAACTATTTTGTAGCGAACGCCGATTGAGGGTTGAACAAACGGGCGGTGTATTTTGTAGGCAACGCTTTGATAGGTGTTTAGTGCTCTGTTTATTGAGTATAGCCCATAACCGGCATAGGTTTCAAATATAAAGATACTGTCCTTGCCAAAAGGCTTAAAAAGTCCAGCACCAACCTCAGCCATAACGGCTCTGTTTTTTGAATCGTAATTCAGATTGTTCCCTGTTGTGTTGCCAGTGTATATTGTAATGTCTGAGTTTGTGTTGAAACCACTGGCGTTAAACATTAGGGCGCTACTGCGACCAATAGCATGGGCTACGTTTATACCAGCAGAGTTAAATTTTTCAGCTGTTCCAATGTGTGCTTGGACTTGCGTTTCTCCCTTCTCTTTAAATAGAGGAACGTTCACGTTGTTGGGCATGTAGTATGCAGGACTGCACGATGCGAACCCAAAAACTACGAGTATAAGCAATATTCGATTTTTCATACAAAAGTGTTATTGTTTCCTTAGTTAAAATTACATATTATTTCTGAAACCGAGTTGCAGTTCATCAAATACTTTCCAAAAGCCAACAATCTGTCATTTAGAGCGGAATATGGTGAAGCGAAGAATCTATAATATAAAACAATGTTTTTACCGGTCAATAGTGAATTAAAATATAACTATATGTATTCCAATGTAGTTTTGTTAACAAAATATAACCTATTATTAAATTGTACCCTCCTCCTTCGACTTTGTTTAGGGTGGCTGGCAGGCTGAGCGGCCTGCCCTGTGCGAAATCGAAGGGGAGTTGAAGCCTAAACTAAAACATAGCTGTATGCAGCCACTAAAAAAAGGCAAGTCGATTAGACTTGCCTTTTTTAACTGACCACAGAAAATCTCTATTTCATAGGTTCAATATCCTCAATATTATCGGTTTTAGTTGTGTTGGTATCATCAATGCTTTTGCCTTTTAGGTAGTTTGGTAATTCCATTCCCGCCATCTTAAATAGCTCTTCAAATGGAGGAATTGCACCTAACATTCCCGATAAAAAGTTGGCTGTGGCTGGGCTCTTCCCATCCTTGCCCGAACCCATATTATCCCAAACAGTAACCTTGTCAATTTTAAGGTTTTTAACAGCTTCAACCTGAGTTTTTACCAGTTCGGGCAGCTTATCGGCAATCATCATCATTACCGCATCGCGAGAGTTACCGGCTGCTTTATTCAGCTTTTCGAAGCCTTGAGCTTGCTTGGTAAGGATTTCGAAAATACCCTTTCCTTCGGCTTCCATCTTCATATAAATAGCATCGGCTTCACCACGTGCTTCCCTACGGGTTTGCTCTGCAATGGCTTCAGCATCAATTTCAACCTTCTCTTTATTAATTGTTGCGGGTACCACAATATCCGCTTTTTGGGTTGCCATTTCACGCTCGGCACGGGCGGTCTCGGCAGCCCTCTCGGCAGCGTAAGCTTCTTCGAGAGCCTTTGCACGGGTTACCTTTTCGGCGGCTACCGCTTTACGTTCAGCTTCGGCCTCGTTCTCACGACGGGTTGCGTTTGAATTTGCGATGGTTATTTTTGCTCTATTCTCGCCCTCAACGGCTGTGGCATCGGCACTGGATACCTGAACACGCTGGTCGCGATGGGCATTGGCTTCACCAATGGATCCGTCTCGGTTCTTCTCAGCAACGCTCTTCTTTGCATCGTTTATAGCCTTAGCTGCTGCTTCTTTACCAAGTGCCTCAATATAGCCCGACTCATCATTGATGTCAGTTACGTTCACGTTAATTAGCTTCAAGCCAATTTTCTTTAGCTCAGCTTCAACGTTGGCCGATACGGCTGCAAGGAACTTGTCGCGGTTGTTGTTAATTTCTTCAATCTCCATAGTAGCTACAACCAAACGAAGCTGACCAAAGATAATGTCCTTTGCTAGGTTGCTAATGTCGTCCTGGGCAAGTCCTAGTAAACGCTCGGCAGCATTATCCATAATACCAGGTTCGGTGGATATACCCACGGTAAATCGGGAGGGCACATCAACCCTAATATTTTGCTGACTAAGCGCATTGGTTAGGTTAATTTCAATGGAAAGAGGGGTTAAATTTAGGAAAGAATAATCCTGAATTACAGGCCAAATAAAGGCTGCACCACCATGAATGCACTTTGCCGAACGGGATTCATCGCTTTTATCCTTTCCAACCTTTCCGTAAACCACTAGCACTCTATCAGAAGGACAGCGCTTGTACCGTTTAAGTAACGATACTATAAGAATAAACATAAAAATAATTAGGGCAACAACGCCAATTACAACATACTGGGCCATAGGATTTTGATTTAAACGATTTGATTTATTTTGACTATGATCTTTTTACTAGTAGAATATCATCATTCACAATGTCTACAACCTGAACAATGGCACCGGTGGGAATCATCTCATCATCATCAGTCATAGCATCGAGGGTGCGGTAACCCTGTATTTTAATTTGCACTTTGCCCGCAGCTTTCCTCTTTTCGGGAATAAACAGGTAAACAGTTGCAGTTTTGCCCACAGCCGTTTTTAAATTAAGTGTACCCGTTTCTGTTAGTTTTCCCATGAGGTAGTATATTGATGCCATTATTAACATCATAATAATACCAGCAACTGTAGAAATAAGAACTGCCGACCAGCCAGGCATTTCACCATAAACGCAGGCTAATCCTACCCACCCAAATACGGTAAAAAATGCTACAAAATTCTTTAAACTGATAAACTGAAAACCAACGCCACTATCGGAATCAATGCTTAAATCAGCATCGCCCACGGCATCGAGGCCGTCGGCATCGGCATCGGAGCCAAAAAAGGTCATTACCAGCTGAATTACAAAGACAAGGGATGCTGGAATGGTAATAACCCAGTAAATCATTTGAAGGGTGGACAGATTGCCCCACCAAGTGTTAAAATCGAGTAGTATCATTTTGATTTAGGTTTGTACCTCGTGAAATTATGAAAAAAAACCATACTCTAATATTTTTTTATCAAATAAATTTCGATGTTAACTTTTCTGAAACCTTTGCTAAACTGGGTTTTCTAATATTTATGCTAAAAAATTATGAGCAACCGCAGCAGCTTGAGCAACCATTACTGTCTCCTTTTATTGATTTAAAGAAACCAGAAAACCCTTCGTTTATCTCATTGCGGATACTACGAAAAGCATTTAGCACTTCCTCCTCGGTACCTTTTGCCATAGCGGGGTCGTTAAAACCTATGTGCCAACGGTTTTCTACGGTGCCCTCAAAAACGGGGCAATTTAGGTTTGCATCGTCGCATACGCTAAGTAGATAGTCGAAATCTTGGTTAACGAACTGCTCCACATTTTTTGGTTTATTCTGAGAGATATCGATACCCACTTCTGCCATTACCTGTATTGCCAAAGGATGCACCTGCGATGAGGGCTCTGTTCCGGCTGAGTGTACCTCAATGGTTTTGTCGTACGACTTTAGAAATGCCTCCGCCATTTGGCTACGGCATGAGTTTCCGGTACATAGAACTAATATTTTCATTTGTTTGAAATTTACAGTTATTGGTTATAAGTATTTGTAAGCCATTAAAACGGAAGGTTTTCCACATCAACATTTCCGCCAGATATAATTACGCCTACCCGCTTATCTTTAAAAACCTCTCTGTTTTGCATAATTGCTGCCACAGGCACCGCCGATGAGGGCTCAATAATTATTTTCATCCGTTCCCAAACCAGCCTCATGGCTTTAATAATCGACTCTTCTGAAACGGTAAGAATGCCATTGGCATATTTCTGAATAATTGATAGGGTAAGAGGGCAAAGCGATGTTCTTAACCCGTCGGCAATGGTATTGGGATTAACCGATGGGTAAAGAATTCCGTCGCGTAGTGAGCGGTAAGCATCATCGGCATTTTGGGGCTCGCCGGCATAAACCTCAATGTTTGGGTTTGTTTCCTTGGTGTAAATTAGCGTACCCGAGAAAAGTCCACCGCCACCAACCGGGGTAATTAATGCCTGTAAATCCTTAACCTCATCTAGCAGTTCCAATGAGGCTGTTCCCTGACCACAGATTACCTCAAAATTTTCGTAGGGATGAATAAACGTTGCACCTGTTTCAACCCTTACTCTTTCCAACTCTTTCTCGCGTGCTTCTTGGGTTGATTCGCAGGTAAATATTTTAGCGCCGTAACCTTCAACCGCTTTCCGTTTTATTAATGGCGCATTGTTGGGCATAACAATGTAGGCCGGAATGCCCCTAATGGAGGCAGCTAGCGCCAGCGCAGCAGCATGGTTACCCGAGCTGTGTGTGCAAACTCCCTTGGTTGCTTGTTCACTGTTTAGGCTAAAAACTGCGTTTGACGCACCACGAAACTTAAACGCCCCAACCTTTTGAAAGTTCTCACACTTAAAAAAAACCGTACAGCCCAGTATGCTGTTTATTGATTTTGATGTGAGTACAGGGGTTTTATGAGCATACTTTGATACCGTTCCGAACGCTTGCTTAATATCATTTTTTGTTGGTGTGTTCATTATTTTGCTTAGTATATTCTTCAAATTTATCTAAAATTTTTTTCCGAACCTCGTAATCACTTGCAGTTAGCAAATAACCTTCGGTAAGATCACAGAATTCCATAAATTTAATTGCCTCAGCGCCCTGCAGTTTTGTTAGCTGCGTAACAGTTTCAGCCGAAAATTTCTTGAAAATTAGAGTCCACTTTTTTGACTCAGCTTCTTTTGCTAAAATTTTCTTGTTCTGTTTGGAAAACCAGTCCTCGCCAAAAACGAAACCACCGGTTGCAGGAGGGGCATTTATCAATTTCATACTCTTTATACTTTTCTGGAGATAATCTTCTAGCCTTTCCTGCAGTTTTTCTTGCTCCGATATGGGTAGGTCCATTGTGGCGGCCTCTTTTATAAATCGTTGGTACGAGCCAAAGCGGGTAATACGTATCTCTTTTATTTCGTATGATTTAGGGGTAAGCCTAATGGGATAGTACAGCGAATCGGCTGAAAATTGACCCCAAGAAGGGATAGCCATTTTGTGAAAACCAATGGCCGAAATAATTAGCGTATCACCAATGGATATAGGCATCTTAAAGTATCCAAGCATATCGGCAATAACCCCTTTGCGTTGGCTAGTGTTTACTATATGACCGAGTGAAACAGGCCTGCTATTGGTCGCATCAACTAGCTGAAAATGGATATAGGGTAGGGTGTCCGCATGCTTTTGACAGATGCCATAAAACGCTAGAGCCGTTAGTAATATGAAAAAGACAGTTCGTTTCAATTTTGAGCGATTAGGTTTCCCCAAATTTAATATGTTGATTTTAAATATAGCCAGTTTACGGGTAAGGTTAGCTAAATTTAACGACTAAAACAGATACCCTCTCGCTATTATGTAGGAGAGGGTATTCTATTCGTATTGCTGATTTGGTGCTACTTGCCCAAGTATTTACTTAGCCAGCTGTCAATTTCCCATGTTTGGTGTAAAACCGACTGGCGTGCTCTGTAACCGTGACTTTCAAAAGGAAGCATAACAAGTCGAGCGTTTCCCCCATGCCCGTTTATAGCCTGGAATAGCCTTTCGCTCTGAATGGGGAATGTTCCGCTGTTGTTATCGTCTACGCCATGTATTAGCAGTATGGGCTTTTTCAGCTTGTCGGCATGCATAAAGGGCGACATTCGGTTGTAAATTTCAGGAGCCTCCCAGTACGAGCGTTCTTCGCCCTGAAACCCAAAGGGTGTAAGCGTTCGGTTATATGCACCGCTACGAGCAATGCCAGCGGCAAACAGGTCGCTATGAGCCAGTAAGTTGGCGGTCATAAATGCGCCGTACGAATGCCCGCCAACGGCAATCCGTTTAGGATCGGCAATTTCTTCATTTACAAGGTAATCAATTGCTGCTTTTGCATTGGCAACTAGCTGCTCAATAAATGTGTCGTTGGGTAAAATACTGTCGTTACCTACTATTGGCATACCAACCCTGTCGAGTACAGCATACCCACGCGTAACCCATAGTATTGGCGATAATCGTGAGGGTCTGATGAATGTATATGGCGAACCTTTTACCTGTCCTGCCAACTCGGCATCCACAAATTCTTCAGGGTAAGCCCACATTAAAACGGGTAGTTTTTTTGAGCCTTTTTTATAGTCAGCAGGCAAATAAAGGGTAGCCGATAGCTCCACTCCATCTTCACGTTTATATTTAACCATCTCCTTCTGCACATTTTTTAGCTGTGGGTATGGATGTGGGTAGTTGGTGAATGGTGTGATGCGCTTTTTTCGCAAATCTCTAGTGTAATAGTTGGGTTGTTCGGTTTCCGACTCACGCTGGGTGAGAATGGTGCGAATGGGGTCATCGAGCAATGCAACAAAACGCTCATAGTAGGGAGCCTGACATTGCCATAATCGCTGTGTGTTAAGCGTTTCAATATCTAACTCATCGAGAAAAGGCATATTACCTATGGCCGATGCGCCCTGACCCGACAGGTAAAGTTTTGTTTTATTTTTGTTTGTTCGTAGGGTTCGTGTGCCATTGGGATTTGCTTCGGTAATTAGGTTGCCTGGGTCGTTGTATGCATCTTGGTATGATCTGTCCCAAACAACACGCTTGCTCTCCTCACTATTACTAGGATTAAAAAAACTAACCACCATACGGCGGGTTTCCCACCATCTTTCGTATACAACGGCTAGGTTGTCCCATCCCCAAGTAATGCCACCATACCTAAAGTTAAGCGATAGGAAAGGGGTTGTTCCTTCTTTGAAAGGTGCATCGAGGCTAAAAAGAAGGTCGCGTATTTCTGCTAAATTTTTAGGGTCGCCTTCGTCTTGCGCTTCAACCCAAATAATTGTGGCAGGTTTATCGTCGCGCCACTGGAAACTGCGGGGTCCTTTGCGAACTGCGCTAAACCCTTGAGGAATAGTTTCTGAGAGAGGAATTTCTGCAAGCGTTTTTATAAGATGCCCTTTGCTGTTCCATATCTCAATTACCTGAGGGAATCGGCTATAAGGTACAATGTATGAGAACGGCCTAACTAGCTGCTGCACCAAAATATATTCGCCATTGGGCGAAATGGAGAAGCTGCTAAAGAGGCCTGGGTTGCCCAGAGTTTGCGGTTCAACACCCTCCTGCGCAAGCATAATGGCACTTGTGGCATAGTACTCAAATTTTTGTTCGTCGAGTAGATTTAGCAGAAGATCTTGGTATGTGCGCACGCTGGTTTTTTTACCCGACGAAACCTGTACCGAAGGACCTTCGGGAAGTGCATTTTTAAACTCTAATCCTTCGCGCGATAGTATTCTGCTTGAGAAAATAATTGATTTGCTGTCGGTAGCCCATTCTATTGGGCTCCTTCCCAGCACATCGTTTAGGTTACTTGCCCACCGTGTGGCTATGCCATTGCTGGTGTTGGCCACCCATAACTCAATGGTTTTTGGAAAATAAACCACTATGGCTAGCTTTTTGCCGTTGGGCGACCACCTAAAACTTTGAATTTTGCCATCCTTGGGAAGCCCCGTGATTTCGCTCTCATTCTTCTCCTCAAATTTTCGGAATGCAAGCTTCTCCCAAAGGCGAGGCTTACTCGAACCAAAATTCTCGGGGTTAATCCGAATGCCCGCCAATCTAAGTTCTGTTTGCGCCATTTTCGAAATATCGGGCATCTCCTGTGGGTATGCAAATAATGCGTACTCGTTGGTAGGGCTAAGTATTAATGATGGGGTTGTTGGAGCATCAATAATTTCGAGCAGCTCCTTCGCTGGCTCCATATATCGAGTCGGTTCTTGAGCAATGGCTAGCATAATTGTGATTGTGCTTATAATTAGCGATAAAATAATTTTTCTCATAGCTTGTTTGTTAGGTTTTTGTAAATTAGCTGTGGTGAATTTTTAGTATTTGCTGTTAGGTTTGACCCACAGCCTTACTTTTGGTTTAAGTTTGTTGTTAGTGCTAACAATAAAACAACTATTTTTGTTATTTAGTCTTTGATAAGAAAACGCCAAATTACTTATAACGTGTTTATTATTGTTGGCATTCGTGAGTTGCTTCGCTTATTTCTGCGTTACTCTTGTTTTTAAAACAATTGTTTATTGCAGGTAAGCTCCTTGTTTTCAAAAACTTCGAAAGCCTTGCTTTGACTTTTTCTTATCAAATACACAAAAATATAGGGTTTTCTTGCTGACACTATTTATAGGTTTATTATAAAGAGCAATTTAATTGATACAGCAAAAAGCAATTACAGTTAAAAGCTGGGCGGTTCTACTTCTGATGGTATTAAGCTTATTTAGTTTAGATGTTTTAGCTTCTGATACTGATAGTGTTATGCGCTACACTAAGTTTAACGTGGGTTACTACAGGGGTTTTGTGTATCCGCATCACCAGTATCTTCAGTTTCATAATAACGAGTACATAAACGGAATTGATTTTAGAGTGGGGAAAACTTTTCCAACTATAAACCGTCGTCGCATTCCAACAATTGGGCTAGGCGGCTATGCCTCGAATTTGGGGAATAGTAGCTTGTATGGAAATTTGTATAGTGCACACATCTATTTTTCATCGCCCTATTTAACCCGAAAAAATTTTTCATTTGGAAGCAATATTTCTAGCGGACTAGGATGGATAACAAAGCCTAACCACCCATCAAAAAACCCTATGAATCAAGCAATAGGTTCGCATTTTAACGCATTTATAGTACTCGCCTTCGATTTTCAGTATTGTGTAAATAGTAGTTTTTCCTTATTTTTAAGTCCTTCATTTATTCATAATTCGAACGGTAAAATGAAGTTGCCAAATACAGGGCTAAATATCTTCTCTCTTCGTTTTGGTGTTGGTTATGATATTAAAGATGATGTAATTGTGGTTTCCGAAAATTTGTATATTAAAAATAATTTGAAGCGACATAGGCTTAACCTTCTTGTAAGTGGCGGAATTAAGGAGGAGAGTAAGCAAAAACCCATTCAGAAAGGGGTGGGTGGTTTAAATACCAATTACTCTTATTTTCTTGGTAAAAATGGTAGAGTAGGTGGCGGGTTCGATGTGTTTTATATTCCTGTTACAGATAAGAATGAAACTGAATTTGAAACGGGCGTAAAATCGGACCCGTGGTCGGGTGGAGCTTACTTGGGGTACGAAATTGTTTGGGAAAGGCTTTCGTTTGTTTTGCAACAGGGCATTCGACTGTTTTATCATAATACTTACGAGTCGGATTATTACTCAAGGTTAGGTATAAGGTTTCGTTTTGCGCAAAACTATGTGGCAAACTGTAGCCTAAAAACAAGTAGGCTTACCGCCGAGTATATTGAATGGGGCATTGGGTACGATTTTAATTTTTAAACGAATGGTTAAACATCTTTTTCGCATTGTATTTATTTGTTTCGCTCCCTTGCTTTCGGGTTGTGAGGCTCTTTTTTTCGACGATCTTTCCGAAATTGAGCAGCTAACCATAAGCAACGAGAGTTTCAAGCATATTGTGGTTTCCAATAGTTTTAATATCGTGCTAAAACAGCAAGAAGATTTTTCTGTGACTGTTGAGGCGCCCGTTGAGTTGCAAGATGGTGTAAAGGTTCGTATTGTAAACGATACGCTAACCATTAGTGATACCAATAAGTACCAGTGGAGTCCTTCTTATAAGATACCTTGTGTAACGTTTTCCTTTCCCACCTTGCCTAGTATTCACATTAAGGCACCCGTTAATATGCAAACCGTTGGCGTTGTTAAACAGCCTGCTTTCCGATTACTTACCACAGCGCATACCGGTACTATAAATCTCAATGTCGATGTTACCTCGCTTTCCGTTGGTACAGGCCATACTTACGATTCGGGTGTTTTTACTGTAACTGGAAAGGCAGGCAACGCATTTTTCTGGATGCGTAATTCAGCCTCGCTTAATGCCAGCAATTTAGATTCAGATAACGTGCGGGTTATAAATAATTCAAGAGGCGACAGCTATGTTCGTACCAACGGCAAACTTCAAGTTATAATTAATTCGCACGGAAATGTATACTATTCTGGCACTCCAAATGAAATAGTTATTGAGGAGTTAACTTCTACGGGTAGTTTAATCCGCTTAACCTATTAACCATTATTAGATTGATTAATTGGTTCATTACTGTAAAAAAGTGCTGAAATAAAAGAGAGTAAATTAAATAGTCGCTATTTTTAGAAAAAAATTATAAAATGATAAGCATTGTAATTCCTGTTTTTAACGAGGAGCCCATATTAGAGATAGTATGGGAGAGTATTAAAAACACACTTTCTTATAATAATTTCGATGCCGAAGTTATTTTTGTTGATGATGGCAGCACCGACTCAAGTCTTAAAATTCTTAGTAATTTAAAAGAAAACGAACCTGATACTCTCAAAATAATAAGCTTTACCAAGAATTTTGGACATGAATCTGCCATGATTGCTGGTATAGACCATGCCACTGGTGATTGCATTATCTGCATGGATGCTGATATGCAACATCCTCCCGAACTTATCCCTAAAATGGTTGAAAAGTACAATGAAGGTTTTCATATTGTAAATATGATACGAGAGAAACGGGAAGATAACAGCTGGCTGAAAAATAAATTTTCAACATTTTTTTATCGTTTCATCAATAGGCTCTCGGAGTACGAACTACATGAAAATGCATCAGATTTTTTTCTGATTTCAAAAACTGTTGCCCAAACCCTTAGAACTAATTTTAGAGAACGGAATCGCTTTTTACGTGGTTTTATTCAAATTATAGGTTTTGAAAAAACAACTATCAGCTTTGTTGCACCTAAGCGTATTGGAGGCGAATCAAAATATTCTTTTCTAAAACTCTTGAAATTATCGGTCAATGCAGTGGTGTCATTTTCTAAAACACCGCTTTATCTTGGTATTTACATCGGAATGATTTTCGCTTTATTTTCTGTTATCCTAGCAGTATATTCAATTTATGTTTATTTTTTTGGCAATACCCCACCATCCGGATACACCACTCTGGTTCTATTTATGAGCATCAGCTTTACTCTTCTGTTTTTCCTTGTGGGAATTATTGGCATATATGTAGGTTATAACTTTGACGAAAACAAGCAAAGGCCCCTTTATATCATCAAAAAAATCTATTAAAACCAAGCATAGAAAATGAAGCCACAACAAAAAAGCGGAATTGTTTTCCTAATCATAATAGCCACTGTTCTTTTTCTATTTAAACAAATATTGCCCAACCTAAACTCTACCTATTTTGCCGCGGACGGTGATGGTTTAAAGGCTTATTATGGAGCAATTTACCATAATAATTACGATACTAGTTATCATCATTTTAATGGAATGAACTACCCGTATGGTGAGAATATATTTTTTACGGGATCTCAGCCGCCAATTTCCAATACAATCAAATTTATAGACGAAAATATTACTGAGTGTTCCGGCTACATTGTAGGTATTATGAACGGGATGATGATAGTATCAATTATTTTAGGGATATTTTTCCTCTACCTCATATTTCGACGATTTAAAATACCAACATGGTATAGCGTACTCGTAGCTGTTGGAATTGGTCTTTTATCACCACAACTAGGCCGATTGGGTGGTCATTTCTCACTTAGTTGGATGCTTTGGATACCACTTGAGCTATACCTGCTCCTTCTTATTCAGGAAAAGCGTACCTGGCAACGATCAGCGCTTTTTGGTATTACCACGCTTCTTGCTGGTATGATGCACTTGTATTTCTTCATGTTCTCGGGTTTTCTTTTACTGTTTTACTGGGGTAATCAGTTCATTTTTAAAAAAGACAACCTAAAATCAATATTCCCTTATCTTCATATTTTTATACAACTTCTTATCCCCTTTATATTTATCCAGTTATTAATGGGGCAATATGATATTGTTACCGACCGAACTGGTTTCCCCTGGGGCTTCTATTCAAATAGGGCATATCCGGGCAGCGTTTTGTTACCCATTAATAAATGGTATGTTCCTTTTATCTCGGATCTTGGATTTACAAGAAAATATTCATGGGAAGGCCTCTCGTATACTGGTATTATTGCATCGATTGGTTTTATCGCTATCATTTTATTGAAGATTATATCGAAAAAACCGAAAAGGTCATTTTCAGATAATCCATACACCGAAGTATGGTTTTGGGCTTCAGTGGCTGCATTGCTTTTTTCAATGGGAATCCCTTTTATTCTAGGTCTCGATAAATTACGTCTAATATTAGGCCCAATTGCCCAAATCAGGGCAATTGGGCGTTTTGTATGGTTGTTTTATTATGTGCTGAATATTATCGTATTCATCAAACTATATGAACGCCTTATAACCAGCAAGATACGAAAAAACTATAAAGCCATGATTTTTGCGGCAGCTATTGGAATTTTACTCTTCGAAGCATATAGCAACACTCGAATTATAAAATTGATTAATAACAAAATACCTTCGTTTACACAAGCTAGTAAACCTAACGGGAGCAATTATCTACCCATTGCCAAAAATAACTTTCAGGCAATTATGCCACTTCCTTATTTTCATATTGGATCAGAAAGCAGCTGGATTGAACCCCAATGCGGGATGGCACAAAAAGCATTCACTGCCTCATTGGCAACAGGATTACCAACCAATGCGGTTATGCTAAGTCGAACCTCACTGTCGCAATCCTATAAAAACATTGCTTTAACCTTAACCCCTTGGAAAATCTATGAAGTATTGGATGATTATAGAAGCGAGAAACCGGTTTTGCTAATGGTTGCCTCATGCAATCAGCTAAACGAAAATGAAAAACGCCTAATTAAACACTCATCGTTAGTTTATTCCGAGGGAGAAACAAGTTTCTATTCACTAGAAATAGATTCACTGAGGTCGATTCCAGGTAAATACAATTTCCCTGCACGATACCAGTTAATGATAGATTCCATAAAATTACTTGATAAAGATACGTTGGCACACATTAGCTACGATGCTTCTTTTGATGAAATATTAAAAATAAACGCACCGGCAAAACATCATCGGATTTTTGAATCCCCTCTGAAAATAAATCCGGAAAAGCCTGTTTTTATAAGGTTTTGGGTAAAAAATTACAACCACGACTTAATCGCCAGAACACAACTTTTGCTTATTCAGTCGAAACCCGACCACCAAACCATTGAGGAAAAATACACTGATATTTTTCGAAATATTTGCACAATTGACAAAGACTGGGCATTGGTTGAAGTCGAGTTGCAACCTCAACAGGAATCTCAAATATTTAAAATATTAATTCGAAATAAAGACTTAAACGGTAAATCTCTTTATTTTAAGGAGTTTACCATTTCTCAATTAAGGTTTTAAAGCTATTTCATAATTGTAAAAGCAATAATATAGTCTTTAACACTAATATAGCCGATTAAAATAATTAACCCCTCAAGAACATTGCAAAACTTGATGTTGCGGCTTATAAACCAAATGTAGACTTTCTGTTTCGGTAGCACGTGGCGCATTCGTGCGGTAGAGGGGTTGATTTATTGGTTGTTTCATCATAACTTGTACTTTTCAAAACTAATTGAGTATGCTGAAAATTTTTCATAACCCGCGCTGTAAACACAGCCGTGCTGGGTTAGAGTACCTGAAAACGAAAACCGATAATTTTAAGGTTCGCCTTTACCTTAAAGAGCCAATCACTAAAGATGAGGTGAAGGAGATTCTGTTAAAATCGAATACTAGCCCTGATTTACTTGTTCGTAAGCAGGAAGATTACTATAAGAAGATGCTCAAGGGTAAAAACTTCAATACCGACGAATGGATAAAAATACTGGTTGATAATCCAAACCTTATTCAGCGGCCCATTGTGGTTGGTAAGCTAAAAGCAGTACTGGCTAATCCACCTGAAGAGGTTGATAAACTTCTTAAGTAGTTTCTGTTCGTTTATTCTCTATTATTTTCGGTAATAACCCCGAAGGGTTTGTAGGTTTATAGCGTTTATTGTTTTGCTATGCTATGCGACCTTGTTGAGGTCGAAGGCCTTGTGCTAATTTACCTTCCTATAAACATTTGAATCCTACGAATTCTTTTTGTGCTACAGATATATGAATTTTATTTAGCTTACTACGGTCAGGCCGACCTCTGTCGAGGTCGAAAACCTTAACTAAATGACATTGAATTCCCTATGTTTATTTTATAACGGGTTAAGTGACTTAAATTTAAGCATTATCAAAAACTTTTTTTAGCGTTTGTGCAGCGTTAGTTAGCAAATTGCCGTCATTATGGTAATTTACTAAATTGGTACGGCTATTATCATATTTTTTCAGCTAGTAGCTTATTAAACATCTTAAAAATTAACGGTATGATTACTATTGCAAAAAAATTTTCAATGATGGCAGTCTTTTATATTGCCATTATTTCTTGTGTGGGTATTACTTCACTCAGCGGTAAATCTATTCAACAGGATAGAGACCTAACTGGGTTTAACAGTATTTCCCTCGCAGTTTCAGCGGACCTTTACCTTACTCAAGGTAGCGAGTTTAGTTTAAGAATTGAGGGCGATGAAGACATTCTACAGCATATAAAAACCGAAGTGGTTGGGAATATGCTACGAATTGTAAACGAAAAAAGGTATCAACTTAGGTGGAATAGAGATAAAGTGAAAATCTTTGTAACAATGCCCGAGGTTGAGGGCCTTTCTGTTTCTGGATCGGGCGATATTGTGGCCCAAAATCCTATTAGAGCCAATTTATTATCTCTTAAGGTATCAGGTAGCGGTGATATTTCTATCCCTAGCCTTACGCTAAATCAGCTAAAAGCGTCAATATCAGGGTCGGGCGATTTGGATGTGGCTGGCAAAGCGATGGCAAGTAATGCCGATATTAGTATTTCGGGTTCTGGAAGTGCGAAGTTTAAGGGTATTGTATTTGATGATGTTAATATAACTATTTCGGGTTCGGGTGATGCGTTTGTTGAGGCATCGGAAACCCTAAAGGCTAGGGTTGCGGGAAGTGGCGATATCCTTTACTTAGGTAATCCAAGGGTTGATACCAAAGTTTCGGGATCTGGCAGCATTCGGGGAATTTAAAACTAGACTCAATTTTATACTCTTTACGGAGACAGCGTATGTTGTCTCCGTTTTTTATTTTTTACTGCTTTGCTGCCGCACGATTAGCTTCGCTGAGCTCGCCAAAAAGCGGCTCGGTTGTATCGTGTGGCTCTTGCAGATACTTTTTTTACTTTGTTACCACACGATGAAATCGTGTGGTAGCGAGGGTTATATAAATATGCTAATAGTCGGAATCTTCCGTTAAATCTAGATCGCGAATTATTTTGTCAGTTTCGTCTCGAACATCACCATAGTTGAACCCTCGCGAAACGCCAAAGCGTAGCATCTTGTTTTTTAGGTCGTAAATATTTTTATACTTCAGGCTTCTCAACTTCTTGCTCAAAAGTTTACCAAGGGTTTCGTTGTCGGTAAGCGGCTCAACATCTTCAAGAGCCAGCTGTATTAGCTCGTCGCTAATGCGTTTGGTGCGTAGCGCCATTTCAATTTTTTTGGGACCCCAATGGTTTCCATTCGCTTTGTCGCGAGCAAATGATAGGGCAAAACGTTGCTCGTTAATAAACCCACTCTCAACCAGCTGCTTAATTATGCCAGTGATGTCGTCGGTGTTAGCTCCCCATTGGATCAACTTTAACTTTACATCCGAAATACATTTCTCTTGCAGGCTGCAAAGCCTTTGCGCTCGTTCTAGGGCTTTTTGCGTGTCAAGTGTTTTTGCCATAGTGTAAAAGGTTCACGTTAAATTGAGTAAGGCGTCTTATTGCTGTTTACAGTGAGTTTCAGTTGCCTTTTCGTGCGCAAATCATTCTTTGCTTATCGTTTATATCGTTTTGTATGGATATGTTGGTAAAGTTTGCTTTGGCAAAAATCGAAGCCGTTTCGGCACCAAGCGCTTCATTTATTTCGCAATAAACCAACCCGTTATTCTTTAGGTTTTCTGCCGCAAAGCGGGCTATGGCTTTGTAAAATATTAGCGGATCGTTATCGCTAACAAAAAGCGCAAGCGATGGTTCATTGTCCAGTACGTTGGGTTTCATATGTTGTTTTTCGCTCTCGCGCACGTATGGTGGGTTACTAACAATAATATGGAATGGAGAACCCAGAATTTGAGCTGGTGGAGCAAGTATATTGGTTTTTGAAAACATTACATTAACCCCTGCGTTTGCAGCATTTTGTCTTGCTGTTTCAATAGCCTGTTCCGAGATATCCATTGCAAATACATTGGCATTGGCAATGTTTTTTGCCAGCGATATGGCAATACAGCCCGATCCGGTTCCGATATCTAATATTGAGGGCGAATTAACTTCGTTCGATTCAATAATCCAGCTCACTAGCTCTTCTGTTTCGGGGCGCGGAATAAGTACGTCTGCATTTACCTGGAGTTCGATTCCAAAAAAATCGGTTTTACCAAGAATATATTGAATAGGCTTTTGTAACTTTAGCTGCGAAAGATAGTATTGTATTAATGATTGTTGATCGGAAGTTAGGGTAAGTTCGAGGTTGGCAAAAATTTGTGTAATTTCATCGCCTGTTATCTGCTCAATAACTAAACGTGCCATAGCGGTTGCTTCGCGTTTACCGTAAATGGGTTGAAGCTCGTTGGTAAGTGTTTTATACTCTTGAAAAATGCTTATGCGATTCATTCTTTGGAAAAAAATTCAGTATCAAAAGTAATAAATATATATGGAAAAGCAGAGTTTAGATAGAATGTACATGCGTCGTTGCCTAGAGTTGGCAGCAAATGGAATGGGCAATGTTGCACCAAATCCGATGGTGGGTGCCGTAATTGTTCATAACAATAAAATTATTGCCGAGGGGTATCATGCCGAGTTTGGTAAGGACCATGCCGAACGGTTAGCGATTAATTCCGTGAAAAACAGTGAACTTCTTAAAGAATCTACGTTATATGTGTCGCTTGAACCCTGTTCTCATTTTGGTAAAACCCCACCCTGTGCAAATCTTATTGTTGAGTCGGGTATTAAGAGGGTTGTGGTGGCAACGCGCGATCCCAATCCTAAAGTACAGGGTCGAGGCATTGATCTTATGAAAAATGCAGGGATAGAGGTGGATGAGGGCGTTTTGGAGGCGGAGGCGACAGAGTTAAACCGTCGGTTTTTTGTTTATCACAAAAAGAAGCGACCGTATGTAATACTAAAATGGGCTCAAACGCTCGATGGGTATATTGATGCTGTTCGCAAGCCCAGCGACCCTATAGCCCCCATATGGGTTACCAATGAGATGTCGCGCAAGGTAGTTCATAGGTGGAGGAGTGAGGAGCAGGGCATTGTTATTGGAACGAATACGGTTGCCAAGGATAATCCTCGCCTAAATGTACGTAGCTGGAGCGGTCGCTCTCCCTATAGAGTAGTGCTGGACCGTAAGTTGAGGCTGCCTTCTAGCATGAATGTGTATGATGGTTCGGTTCCGACCCTTGTATTTGTTGGAAACAACTCAAGCGCAGCAAGTAAACGGCAAGTTTTTGCCTCCATACCAGGTTTGGAGCTACTTACGGTTGATTTTGCCCGTGGTGTTGAAGATCAGGTATTGACAGAACTATACGAAAGGGGTATTATTTCAATAATAATTGAGGGGGGAGCAATGCTTATTGGCAGCTTTGTGAAGAAAAATTATTGGGACGAAGCTAGGGTGTTTGTTGGGAATAAGTTTTTTGGCGATGGCGTGAAGGCTCCAGAACTTAGCGGAGAGTTTTACAGCTACGATGAGATTGGCGACAGTAAACTGTTTACCTATAGAAATAAGCTGTCGAAGGGTTAAACCGTGGCAAATTCAATGGCCGATTCATCCCAAGGGGGAGCAGCTTTTATGGCAGGCATTATTTGGTCGGGTGTTGATACGAATTGCCACATCTGTCGATGCTCAGGTCGTAAAAAATGTTCTTCAATCATCCTATCTACCAGTTGCTCTAGGTGCGAGTAAAACCCGTTTGTATTTAAAACAATGATTGGCTTGGTAAATTTCCCCAAGCGTTTTAAGGTAAATACCTCCATAAGTTCTTCAAGGGTTCCACAGCCGCCAGGTAGTGCTATAACTGCATCAACATTTTCGATAAGTAGTTTTTTGCGTTCGCGCATATCCTCAACCAAAATAAGTTGGGTAAGGTTTTTATGACCCCACTCAACCTTATCCATAAATTCAGGTAAAACGCCTACTACTTTGCCATTCAAAGCGAGCGCCGTGTTTGCTAAACAGCCCATTAGTCCAACCGAGCCACCCCCATAAACAATGGTTGCATTGGCGTTTACTAACTCTTTGGCAACAATCTTAGTATGTTCAAAGTACTGTTTGTTAACCTTTTCGCTTGAGGCGCAAAAAACACAAACTTTCATACCGTAAAGGGATTGTAAAACAAGGCGTAACTAAAATTTAGGCCGCGAAACTTAAAATGCAACTTTTTCACTTAATGGTTACCCATCTTTTTTAGTTACGCCTTGCTCGAGTATTTATAGAAAGGCTTCAAGTTTTTTGATTAGTGCAGCCTTTTGAACAACGCCAATCTGCTTGTCAACAACTTCTCCACCCTTAAAAAATAGGATTGTGGGAATGTTTCGAATGCCAAATTTGCCAGCAACTCCAGGGTTACTGTCAACATCAACTTTACCAACAACCGCTTTGCCTTCAAATTCTTTGGCAATTTCTTCAACAAAAGGGCCTATTATGCGGCAAGGGCCACACCACTCTGCCCAAAAATCAAGTAGAACGGGTTTGTCAGATTTGAGAACGAGTTCTTCAAAGTTAGCATCGGTAATTGCTAGTGCCATAGTTTTATAAATTTAGTTATTATTTATTTTGTTGTAAAGATAGCATCTTTCAGCAAAAGATGTTCTCTACTCCAATACAGATATATTGGATTTTTATTGTTTAATTTATTTTGTAACTGATATTCATTTGGTTAAGATGTTTAATTAGCTCGTTACTAACGCTAACTCTTAGTGTGCGTGAAAAGAGTTCAACGTTCACGTGCTGTTTGGGGTCAATAAGTCGAACCCTTAGGTTAACATTCCCTGGATGACTGGATGCTATGGTTTTTAGCTCGCTAATTAGTTCGTCGTTAATATCGTTAACAAAAAGCGAGAGGGTAATCTTTTTTACCAAATCCTCGCGAAGGGTCGACAGCGTTTGCATACTTTTTATGTTGAACTCAAGCTCGCCTTGCCTAAAACGGCTCGGGTTAAACCTGCCTTTAACCAGAAGGGAGTAGCCAACGTAAAACATTGGTCTATAGGTTTCAAAATCGTTTCCAAATATGGTAAATTCGTATGAGTCGGTAAAGTCTTCAATGGTTATTCGTCCGTAGTAGGTGCCCTTTTTGGTTGGTAGTATTTTAGCTTCCGAAACAATTCCTGCTACCGATACATCACGCCCATTTAGCAGGGTAGGCTCATAAAGTTCGCTTAAGGTGGTGTTGGTAAAATTATCAACCTCAAACTTAAAATCATCTAGCGGGTGCGCCGAGAGGTAAATACCAATTAGCTCTTTTTCTTTTGATAAGTACTCAAGATTAGACCATGAGTTGGCTTCGGTTGGTTCGGGTTTCTGCAGTTCAAACCCCGACTCAGTGCCTCCAAAAAGTGTTTGCTGAACATTGTTTTTTTCCGTTTGGGCCTTTGCACCGTATCGCGATAGGCTCTCAATAAAGGTAACTCCCTTTGCATCGGGGGCAAAATACTGTTCTCGTTTTATATCGCCAAGGTTGTCTAATGCGCCTGCTAAAACAAGGCCTTCAATATTCTTTTTACTAACCGTTTGTAAATTTACTCGCTCAACAAAATCGTACACATCTTTATATGGCCCTGATTTTCGGGTTTCAATAATATTGATCACGGCTGCTTCTCCAACACCCTTAATAGCGCCTAGCCCAAATCGGATATCATCATTGTCCATTACGGTAAACTTGTAGTTGCTCTGGTTCACATCGGGTCCCAGAACCTGAGTCCCCATACGTCGGCATTCATCCATAAAAAGGGTTATCTTTTTTATGTCCGATAAATTTCGACTAAGTACAGCAGCCATAAACTCGCTGGGGTAGTGGGCTTTAAGATATGCCGTTTGAAACGAAACGAACGCGTAGCATGTTGAGTGCGATTTATTAAAGGCGTATTGCGCAAAGGCCTCCCAGTCGCTCCATATTTTTTGAGCTTTCTTTTCCTCATACCCATTGGCAGAACATCCGGCAATAAACTCTTCCTTAAGCTTATCCATTACGGCTTTTTGCTTTTTACCCATTGCCTTTCTAAGCGAGTCGGCTTGCCCCCTGCTAAATCCAGCCAGTTTTTGCGAAAGTCTCATAACCTGCTCCTGATAAACCGTAATCCCGTAGGTTTCCTCAAGAATCTCTTTCATCTCGGGCAGGTCGTACTCAATTTTCTCACGCCCGTGCTTACGGTTAATGAAGTTAGGTATGTATTCAATTGGGCCCGGTCGGTAAAGGGCATTCATCGCAATAAGGTCTTCAAAGCGACTGGGTTTTAGCGCCCTGAGATGTTTTTTCATTCCAGGTGACTCGAATTGGAACAGGGCGGTTGTGTCGCCTCGGGCATATAGTTCAAAGGTTACCTGATCATCGAGCGGAATGTGGTCAATATCAACATCAATTCCCTTCGATTCTTTTATAAATTGAAGAGCATCTTTTATAATGGAAAGGGTTTTAAGCCCTAGAAAGTCCATTTTTAGTAATCCAACATCTTCAACATGCTTGCCATCGTACTGTGTAACGTATAGGTCGGCATCCTTGTTTATGCATATTGGTATGTGCTCCTCAAGGTTGTTGCGGCCAATAATAATACCACAAGCATGAACGCCAGTTTGCCTTACGGACCCTTCGAGAACCTCGGCGAATTGTAGCGTTGATCGCACAAGTTCATCGGGCGATTTTTTGCATTGGAGTAGCTCCGGAACCTCTTTGTATGCCTTTGCAAGGGTTATTCCAGGTCTTTCGGGTACTAGCTTGGCAATGCGCATTGCTTCGGGCAGCGGAAGTTTTTGTACCCTTGCAACATCGCGAATGGCCATTTTAGCAGCCATTGTTCCAAAGGTTATTATGTGAGCCACACGGTTTTTACCATATTTGTTTACAACCCATTGCATTACCTTCTCACGACCGTCCTCATCGAAATCAATATCAATATCGGGCATTGAAATACGTTCGGGGTTAAGGAAACGCTCAAAAAGCAGACCGTATTTAAGCGGATCGATATCGGTAATTTTTAGGGAGTAGGCAACTGTTGAGCCTGCAGCCGAACCTCTTCCTGGTCCAACTGAAACGTCCATTTCACGGGCAGCAACGAGAAAATCCCACACAATTAGGAAGTAACTAGGAAACCCCATGTTCTTAATTACTTCAAGCTCAAAATCGAGCCTTTCCTTAATCTCGTCTGATAGATCTTTGCCCCATCGCACTTCGGCTCCCTTGTATGTTAAATGCCTGAGGTAGTCATTCTCATCAGTAAAACCGTCGGGTAGCCCAAATTCGGGCATAATGGGGTCATGGTTTAACGAGTATATCTCAATTTTGTCAAGTATTTCTTCCGTGTTATATATTGCCTCCGGATGGTTTGGAAACAGATTGAGCATCTCGTCTTCGCTTTTCAGGTATTCCTGCATTGTGTAGCGCAAACGGTTTGGATCATCTAGCTCTTTTCCAGTATTCAAACAGATTAGCCTGTCGTGTGCATGGGCATCCTCGGCATTAATAAAGTGTATGTCGTTTGTGGCAATGCATTTTACACCTGTTTTTGCAGCCAACTCGAATATAACCTCGTTAACACGTTTCTGCTCAAGGTATGTTGATTCGGCATATCCTCCGGGTTTTACGGGATGAAGCATTACCTCAAGGTAATAATCATCGCCAAACATCTCCTTAAATTCGTAAATTACTTCTTCGGCTCTGGCTTTATTCCCTTTTATAATGGCTTGGGGTACTTGGCCTCCAAGGCATGCCGACGATACAATTATCCCTTCGCCATACTTGCGCAGTAACTCTTTGTCAATACGAGGTCTTGAGTAAAAACCTTCGGTCCATGAGTACGATACCATTTTAATAAGATTGTGGTAGCCCACAAGGTTTTTTGCCAGCAACAAAAGGTGGTCGCCTCCTCTCTTATCCTTGTCTCGAACTTTTCTGTCGTCTGTTACGTAAGCCTCACATCCAATAATTGGTTTAAATAGCTTTTTTTGTGCAGCAGCTAGTTTAGGTTTTAGCTCGTCAGCAGCCTGAGCATTTTCTGCTGATGCCTCGAACTCTTTAATTTTCTTTTGTAACTCTTTTATTTCGCCAAGGTGCTTTTCGTTTGCCTTGCTTACTGTATTTACAAACTCCTTAACGCCAAACATATTACCATGATCGGTAATGGCAATGCCCTTCATATTTAGGCTTATTGCTTTATCTACTAGTCCTTTAATGCTCGATGCTCCATCGAGAATTGAGTATTGTGTGTGAACGTGAAGGTGTACGAATTTGCTCATTGCTTGTTAGTAGTGAGTTATATTATTTGGCGGGCATTTATACTAAAACCCAAAGTTAGCTAATCAAATGTCAAAATCTTTGCGGTGTTGAAAACTATTGGTAAAATTCTTTTGCCAATTCCGATGCTTCAAAAGATGCAGTTTGCATCGTTACATACTTCAATTCGACACGCACTTTTTTACCTGCCAAGATTCTTACAAAACCTTTGTCGCTAAAAGGTGTTAAATAATATGAACGTATTGGTTTCGTAGGGTTGAGTTGGACAAAAATATTTATCTTTGAAAATTAGAATTTATCAAAATTATCAGAAAGAATGAGTTATAGCGGAAGGTCTGTTTTTCAGAATATGCCCCCTGTGGTTAAAAATTTAATCATTATCAATGTTATTATGCTGCTTGCCACCTTTGTTTTTAAAGGTGCTATGCACGTCGATTTAACTAGGAAGTTGGGTCTTTTCTATTTCGAATCATCAAATTTTCGTCCATATCAGCTAATCTCGCATATTTTTATGCACGGAGGGTTAACTCACCTGTTTTTTAATATGTTTGCCTTGTTTATATTTGGTCGAGTTTTGGAGCAGGTATGGGGAAGTAAGCGGTTTTTTATCTACTATTTTTTTACCGGACTAGGTGCTGCTGCTTTACACTCATTTGTTAATTTTATTGAAATTAAGGCTGCTATGTCCAACTTAACACCCGAACAAATTGCGCTTGTAAAATCGGAAGGGGTAGCCGTGTTCGAAATGGGGAAGAACTATGCAGATCAAGGGATGGCTGCTCTTAATATTATGTTAAATATTCCAACTGTTGGAGCTTCGGGTGCAGTTTTCGGACTCCTGTTAGCCTTCGGAATGTACTTTCCCAATACGGAACTTATGATAATGTTTATTCCATATCCTATTAAGGCAAAGTACTTTGTAATTGGTTATGGAGTAATTGAACTGTTCCTTGGTTTTTCTAAGTTAAACAGTGGGGTAGCACATTTCGCGCATCTGGGGGGTATGCTCTTCGGCTTTATACTTATTAAAATTTGGAAAAAACAGCGCACTAATTTTTACTAGCACTAAATTGTACAGATAATGAATAGCATTTTAACCGAAATAAAGCAATCGTTTAGGCATGGTGGAATGCTGGTTAAACTTATTTACATTAACCTTGGCATTTTCCTGGCCTTTAACATATTTAGGGCTATTATGGCCTTAGGAGGCATTGAAATAGGGTTTATTCTATCTCAATATATTGCAGTTCCTGCACATTTACCAACCCTAGCAAGCCGCCCATGGACACTGCTAACCTACATGTTCTTTCATGAGGGGTTCTTACATATTCTTTTTAATTTGCTATGGCTGTATTGGATGGGTAAAATCTTCTTGTCCTTTATGACCGAACGGCAGCTGCTTGGGGTTTACATTATGGGGGGTGTATCGGGTGCACTGCTATACATTCTATTTTACAATATTTTCCCTGCTTTTGCCAATGTGTTGCCTATGTCATTTGCGCTGGGAGCATCGGCATCGGTTTTGGCCGTTGTTTTTGCCGTGGCAGCTTATGCACCCAACTATACGCTAAACCTAATGTTTATTGGCCCAGTAAGGTTAAAGTATTTAGCCCTATTTATGGTTGTGCTCGATATACTTAGCATTGCGGGTTCAAATGCTGGCGGGCATATTGCTCACTTGGGTGGTGCTTTGTTTGGGTATCTCTTTATTTATTTTCAGAAGCAGAACGTTAATCTCGCTCAACCCGTTAACTTTTTTATTGAAGCCTTTACCAGCACTCCCTCCACTAAGCGGAGAAAAAAAATGAAGGTTGAATATAGTAAGCCTACCAATGATTATGAGTACAACAAGCTAAAGGCCGAACAGCAGAAAGAGATTGACAGGATTTTAGATAAAATTTCGAAGGGTGGGTACTCAACCCTTAGCGAAGAGGAAAAACAAACGCTTTTTAAGATGAAAAACTAGTAAACTACTAGAGTGGCGCGTGCTGAGTTATTGCTTAACTTTTAACTTTTAACGTTGAGAAAGTTTATTGATAGAATACTGCGTTTTTTTACCCTGTTAGCAGGCTTTTTTCTGCTCCTTTCATACTTGTCGGTTTATGCCGAGCCAACACTTTTCTGGTATTTAGGGTTTATTGGACTGTTGTACCCTTTTATTTTACTGATAAATGTGGCATTTTTGGTGTACTGGATTGCGCGTTGGGAATGGTTTTTCCTTTATCCAGCCCTACTCATAATAATTGGCTTGTCGCATTTTGCTAACTTTTTTCAGTTCCCCTTCTCAAAAAATAACCTTGAGACCGACTCCGACCTTAAGGTAATATCATATAATGTAAACTTGTTTCATCTTTACTCGTGGTCAAAAGAGCCTCCTACTTTTAATAGCGTGTATGCGTTCCTTCGGTCGGAGAGTCCCGATATTGTTTGTTTGCAAGAGTTTTATGTTGATAGTATCCAGTTTACTGAGAATGATGCCCGCCAGATGTTCAAATACAACGCTCATTTTGGCTATATAGTAAACCGCCCAAAATCTGGGTACGGTATGGCAACCTATAGTCGTTACCCTATAATTGATACAGGCGAACTTAAGTTTGATAATAGTGCGAATGCCTGCATTTTTACAGATATATTGGTGGGTAACGACACGCTAAGGGTGTATAACATTCATTTGCAGTCGTTTAGGTTAGAAGAGCGTAATTTGAATTTTTTGCTTAGCCAGGAGTATAGAAAGGAGTCGCAAACAATGGATGAGATTAAGGATATATCGTTTAGATTTCGCGATGCGCTGCGAAAAAGGGCACATCAGGTTGATAAGGTTACCGAGCATATGTTTAGCAGTCCGTACCCCGTTATTGCTTGTGGAGATTTTAACGAATCACCAATTTCTTACAATTACCATAGAATGACTAAGCAACTTAACGATGCTTTTGTTGAAGCAGGAGTGGGGGTTGGGCACACTTATAAAGGGTTTTTTCCATCATTTCGCATCGATTATATTCTTTACAACCCAAAATTTACTGCAACAAGTTACAGTAGTCCCAAAATTTATCACTCCGATCATTTTCCTGTCGTTACTACCCTAGCCAAAAAGAAGGAGTAATTACCAGAATCTTCAGTTTGCAAGTAGTTTGCTCGTTGGGATTAATATAACTGTAAACCTAAATCTTAGTATAACTTCTGAATTGGGATTGATGATTATTACGGGTTAAATTACTAGTTTTGCCGAGAATTTTTGAGTTCCCCCTATAAACCTTGCAGTCTATATATAAGACCAACCGAATAAAAACTACGATTCATTTCACAAAAAAATTTTATCTTACTATGAGTCACTCTTTTAACCATATTTTGCCACTTCAAACACGTTTTGGCGATATCGATTCTCTTGGTCATACCAATAACACGGTATACCTTCAGTACATAGACCTAGGGCGATTACACTACCTCATCGATGTGCTTCAGGAGCGAATGGACTGGGAAAATCAGGGGTTGATTGTTGTGAATGTGAATATTAACTTTCTGTCTCAGGTAAAAATGTTCGATGAGGTTGAGGTGCGAACAAAGGTAGTGAAGCTTGGTAACAAGAGCCTTGAGATGTTTCATCAGATATATAATAAAACGGCGAACGTTGTTGCGGTAGAGGGAAAGTCGGTAATGGCTGGGTATAGTAATAAGATTGGGGCAAGCATTCCCATCCCAGCCCGATGGCGTGAACGTATTATTGCGTTTGAAAAAGAGGTTGAAGTCTAACTACAAATCGGTAATTCCCTCGGGTAGATCCATTATAATGGTTTTCGACTCTTCGTCAATTTCCATAATTAGATCGGGGGCAGCAGGTATCAACAATTCTTTGAAGGTAGGGCCAGAAACCTCGAAAATTAAATTTCCAGAGTAGTCCTGTAAAGTTTCAATAATGCCAAGTTGAACCCCAAGATCCGACACTACAGTATAGCCAATAAGGTCGTCTAAAAACAGCTCGCTTGGCGATTCCTTGGTAGCAACTTCAGCGAAAACTTTAAGTCCAACTAATTCTTGGGCCAACTTTTGGGTTTCAGCATCCTCAAATGTGAGTAGCGTTAAGTTGGGTCCTTTGGGGCGAATTGATTTTATAAAAAAAGGAATCGGTATTCCTTCAATTTGAAGAAATACCGATTCTAATGTGTGATTTTCAGGTAATAACTCATTTAAGCCGCTAACCTGAAGTTCTCCATTAACTCCGTGAGTTCGTTGTATTACACCAATCTCAGTTAAGTGAGGATGGGTCATAATTAGAATCCTTACTCTTTGGGAGCTTCGTCTTCGGCCTTGGCCTCAGGTTTTGCTTCTTCTTTAGCCGGTTTTGCTTTTTCAGCTACTGGCTCAGTTTTTTCAGCTACAGCTTCTGCCTTTTCAATTGCAGGCTCTGCCTTTTCTTTAACTGGTTCTGCTTTTTCAGCTACAGGCTCTGCTTTCTCAGCTACGGGCTCTGCTTCTACTTTGGCAGGTTCTGCCTCTACGGGAGCAGGCTCAGTTTTGGCTTTCTCACTAGCTTCTTTCTCTGCTAACGCTGCCTGTCTTTTGGCAATTTCTTGTGCACGAGCCTCACGAACTTTGCTTTCAGCATCCATTCGCTTGGTTTCCTCGTCTTTTTCACCTTTTACCAAATTGTCTTTCTTCGCTTGAATTTTGGTTTCTTTTTCCTTAAGCCAAGCTGCATATTTCTCGTCAGCTTGCTCTGGGGTCAAAGCACCTTTTTTTACACCTTCAAGCAGGTGTTTCTTCATTAAAACACCAGTGTACGATAGGATAGCCCTAGTTGTATCTGTAGGTTGTGCGCCATTTTGCAGCCAATCCAATGCTCTATCAAAATTTAATTCGATAGTAGCCGGATTAGTGACAGGATTGTATGAACCAATCCTCTCAATAAATTTGCCATCCCGTGGCGCCCTGCTATCTGCCACCACTATATGGTAAAAAGGTGTTCTCTTTCTACCGTGGCGACTAAGTCTGATTTTTACAGGCATACTTTAAACGCTTTTATTAGTTAATCCTACATTAATTTTGCGAGGCAAAGGTAATGGTTTTTTGTTAACTATCAGCAAGTTTTAAATGTTTTTACTTGTTTACTTACGGGTCACTCACTGGTTGACTCTTTGCTTAGCAAATAGTCAACCAGTGAGTGAGTGAAATACCTACCTAAATCGTTTCTCAATCTCATCTAAGCTTATAATGGTTATTGTGGGTTTCCCATCGGCCGAAACGTTGGGTTGCTGGCAGGCAAATAGCTTGTCAACTAAATCTTGCATCTCGATGGGCTCTAGCTGTCGGTTGTAAGGAATTGCTGCTGCTTTAGCCAACGAAAGGGCTAACCTATGTTTTGGGTTATCACTTTGATCGCCCGTATTCTCTTTAAATACTAGCAGAAAGTCGTTTACCAGCTGTTCGGCATTGGTGCTTTTAATACTAGCCGGAAGTGCATTTACAGCAATTGTGTTTTGACCCAAAAAACTGATGCTTACGCCCATGGCCGCTAGCTCGTTATTTACACGTTTTAGCAATGATGCATCAGCAGGGCTAAACTCTATTGACTGAGGAAATAGCTCTTGCTGCGAGCTGGTGTTTTTATTCTCGAGGTTATTCTGATACTTCTCATAAAGAATACGCTCGTGAGCTCTTTTCTGGTCAATTACCATTAAGCCCGATTTTACCGATGTGAGAATATATCGGTTTTTTACCTGAAAAAATCTTTGCGAGGCTTTGGGGAATAATGGTTCGCCATTGTCGGCGCCAAAGAGGTTTTGTTCTGTATGTTCCTCATTCTCCTCAAAACCCTTTCCTTGTTGCTGCTGAAAAAGTTCTTGCCACCCACGGGCAGAAGGTTTGTGGTGATGCGATGTTTTTTGCGAGGAGGAGCGACTAACGTAGTCGCGGTCAAATGGGTTGTAGTCGGGGTTCACCTCAATCTCGGGTGCGCTAACTGGTACACTTTGCGGAAAGAACGGAACGTCGATAACCATTTCTGTGTCAAAATCAATTGAAGGAACAATGGCAAATTTACCCATGGCTTCGCGCACCGAAGCGTTTAGTATTTGCCATATAAGCCTTTCGTCCTCAAATTTTATTTCGGTTTTCGTTGGGTGTATATTTACGTCTATTGTTGCAGGATCGATTTTTAAAAAGATGAAATATGGCGGAATGCTATCGGGAGATATTAACTTTTCGTAGGCTTTTATTACGGCCTTATGTAGGTACGGGCTTCTCATAAACCTGTTGTTTACAAAGAAAAATTGCTCGCCAGGGCTTTTCTTTGCACTTTCAGGTCGTCCAATAAATCCGCTTATGGATATTACTGAAGTTTCTGTTTTTAAGTCGATTAGGTTGTTGCCCAAGTTTTTGCCCATTAGGTGCGTAATGCGCTGCTTTATGTTACCCGCTGGTAACTTGTAAATGTTGGCGCCATTATGGTGTAGCGAGAAGGCTATTTGCGGGTTGGCTAGGGCAACCCGCTGAAATTCGCTGATAATATGCTTTAGTTCAAGCGATGTGCTTTTTAGGAATTTTCGGCGTGCTGGTATATTGAAAAACAGGTTCTTTACGCATATTGATGTCCCCTCGGGGCATGAGGTTGGTTCGTGCTCAATTACCTCAGACCCTGAAATGCGAATAATAGTTCCAATCTGATTGTTGGGAGTGCACGTTTTTAGCTCAACCTCGGCTACCGCTGCTATTGAGGCAAGGGCTTCGCCTCTAAAACCCATCGTTTTTATGGCGAAAAGGTCGTTTGCTTCACGTATTTTCGAAGTTGCATGCCGTTCAAGACAAAGGCGAGCATCCGTTTCGGACATACCACTACCATTGTCGATAATTTGAATTAGCGCTTTGCCGCCATCCCGAATTATAACCTGAATATCTGTACTGCCCGCATCAATAGAGTTTTCGGTAAGTTCTTTAACTACTGAAGCGGGGCGCTGAACAACCTCTCCAGCTGCAATTTGGTTTGCTACCGAGTCGGGTAAAAGATGAATAATATCGGGCATGTAGTTTTATAAATAAATAATGTAGTAGCAAAGTAGGCATAGTACGATAAAAATAGCAACAAGCCTCATATTTCTGTTCTTACCGCTTTTTTGTGCTTTCTTACTCTCGAAGTGTCGTCTAAATTGACCTTTTATTAGCGAAACCCTCGGCGTGTCTTCATCGGTAAGTCCCATTTCTTGCCTAAGTTGGTTTTCTCTCTCTTTTAGAGCCTCTTTTTGCTCGTCGTAAAAAACAGGACTGTAGTCGAACCTTTTGGGCCTTGGTGTTCTAAAAAATGCAATCATTCCCATGGTTAAAATATTTTAGTTGAAGTAACGTTTTGTTGTTGTCTTAGTAAATTCTTACTTTATTCGTTCGGGGTTATTCCTTACGTAGTCGCTCCAGCTGCCCGCTTTTTTTCCTTCTACTCCAATTTTATTTTGATAAAAATGGCAAACTGCAGCAGCCAGACCGTCGGTTGCATCGGGAGTGCTTGTGTCAAACGATTTTGTTTTTAGAATGCTCTGCAGCATTGTGGCCACCTGTTCTTTCGATGCGTTTCCTTGCCCCGTAATGGCTAGCTTAATTTTTCGGGGTGCATACTCAAATATTGGCACCGAGCGTGAGAGAGCAGCAGCCATTGCTACGCCTTGAGCCCGCCCTAGTTTTAGCATACTCTGAACATTTTTGCCGAAAAATGGAGCCTCAATGGCCACATCGTCTGGCAAGTACTCGTCAACCAGTTGCTGAACCCTTTCGTAAATGGTTTTTAGTTTGATATAATGGTCGCCATACTTTTTAAGATCAATTACGCCAAGTACAACGAGCTCCACGTTATTTTTTCCGCAGGTTTTAATAACACCGTACCCCATTAATGATGTGCCTGGGTCAATTCCAAGTATTACTCGTTCAGCATTTTGATTTGCGCCCATTTTACCTTCTAGTTATTTTGCAAAGATAGCAAAATGTGGGGCAATTGTTTTTTCGTTAAGCCGTAGGTAATGCTAATTTATGTTACCACGCTCCAATCTCGTTACGTAACCCCTTTTGTATGGGGTATTTAATTTCATCTGTTGTGTTGTATAATCTTTTTGGTGCACCACCTTCTATAAAAGCCATTGCAGCAGCTAGGCTAGCTTCGTTTAAATTGCCGAAAGGAAAGTTTATACCGTCGTTGGCAAGTATGTCGGCAGGTATTCCGTCGTAATAGTCGCCCTCGCCATTTGCATTAATTATTTTAAAACTAATTGGTATAAATGCCCAATCGAATGATTTGGATGTGAGGATATACATACCTACTGGCTTGCCGTAGGTATCTCCTCCTACAAGAGTTACGTTCATGAACGGGAATAGACCATTTATTACCAATTCACTTGCCGAAGCCGAATTGGCGGTTGTTATATATACCACCCTCGATAGGTTTATTGAGTTTTCAGTAACTTTTATTTTGATATCACTATTGTCTTCTGCGCGCTTATCGTTGTGTACATATGTGCCAAGTATCTTATCGTGGGCTATGCTTCCTGCAATTAGGTTCGCTAAATGTGCTGCTGTTTGTACGCTCCCGCCTCCGTTATAGCGGAGGTCAACTATTAGTTCAGTAACATTCTTTTCCTTAAATTTCTTAAAGATATTATCCAACTCATTAACCGTTGGGTCCACAAAACCTTTTAGCACGAAGTAGCCAACATTGCCTGTTGTTGTTGAATATACCGTGTCCATTAAAACGGTATTCATTTTAACTACTCTTTTTGATGCGCTGGCAGTTACCTTCTTGTTATCCTGATCAATAAAAGTGAAGCTGGCTGTATTTGCCGCTAGCAAAGTGTTAGCGTTTTCGTATGTTACCCGAGTATTGTTAATCTCTGTAATTCTCCATCCACGGTCAACGCCAAACTCTCGTAGGGGGGAGTCTTTAAAAATAAAGGTTATCCAGAGGTTATTCGCATTATCGAACCCCATGCCAATTCCGTAACCAGTAAATTCTGCATCAGTATAGTATGCATCTACCTCCTGTTTTGTCGACACGTAACTCCACCTGTCGAGTTCTTTGTAAAGAAGCGCATCCATAAGCTCTACAGGCGATTTGTACTTTGTGTAATCAACATCTGGCATCTTATCATACCATAGGTAATACTCATCCATTGCTAGCACAAGCTGCTCGTTGGCATAGGCGTTAGGGTTATCATCGATTACTTTTTCCTTGCACGACATAAATCCTGCTGTAATCGATACTATTATAATAAGAAGTAAGGTCCTTTTCATAATATTAGTTGTTAGGTTGTTTACGTTTATCCGTTAGCTGTTGAAACAGAATGCTTGTTACTATAATAAGCAGTCCGGCAATGGTTGTCCAGTAAATTTGTTCGCCCACTAAAAAGTGTATAAATATAAGACTTACAAACGGTACCAGATAAATAATGTTGCTTAATTTGGCTTTATTCTCTGCAATGCTAAGGGCTTTTAGCCAAAGTACAAAGGTAATGCCCATTTCAAAAGAGCCCACATAAATTGAGCCAAGAATTCCGCCCACATTTATATCCCAAAAATTTGTAAAGAAGCATCCTGCGCCAAATGAGAAAACCGTGGCAAAGAGAAAGTTGAAGAAAAGGCGAATTACGGGGTCAATGGGTCTTTTTAGGTTCAATATCCAGTATAACGCCCAAAATACAGAGCTTAAAAGTGCAAGACCAACACCAAGCGGACTATCAATTTTATAGTTTGTTATATCGCCTCCAGATGATATTAGAATAACTCCAAGGAAACTAACCCCAAGCGCAATAAAACCCTTGGCAGTTATCTTTTCACGCAAGATAGGTACAGCGAGAAGAACAAGCATTAACGGCCATATAAAATTGAGGGGCTGTGCAACCTGCGCAGGCAATAGTTCATAAGCACGCAGTAGTACAAAGTAGTAGCCAAACGGGTTTAGTAGTCCTAGGTATAGCGATGGGGCAATTTGGGCCCTTGTTAGCTTTTTTACTTGGTGCAACTTGCCCCCAAATACAATAATTCCAAATAGCAGGATAGTTGAAAAAAGCGACGACCAGGCCAGCAGCTGGATAAAACTAAAGTGATTAAGTGTGAATTTAAATGCGGTTGCAGCTGTACCCCAAAAAAGTATGGTAAGAGCACTAAAAAGATATGATTTTCTTTTTGCTTTCATAAGGGTAAAAAAATTAGCCTTTTGCAAATGTAAAAAAACAACACTTAACCAGATGTGATTCTACCTGAAAAGTGTTGTTTTTTCGTATTTATTTTGTGGAGCTATATCCTATCGAATCCGCAGAAGGGTTGCAAGGCTTTTGGGATTTTGATACCCGCTTCGTCCTGATTGTTTTCAAGAAGTGCAGCCAGAACACGAGGTAGCGCTAATGAACTTCCGTTGAGTGTGTGTGCTAGCTGGTTCCGTTTTTCACCCTCTTCACGGTATCGGAGCATTAGCCTGTTGGCCTGAAACGATTCAAAGTTTGACACGGAGCTAACCTCAAGCCATTTTTGCTGTGCAGTTGAGAAAACCTCAAAATCATAGGTTAATGCAGCGGTAAAACTTGTATCGCCACCACATAAACGAAGTATGCGGTAGGGTAGTTCTAACTTTTGCAGAATACCCTCAACGTGAGCAACCATCTGGTCTAGTGTATCGTATGATTTGCTGGGGTGCTGCACTTGCACTATTTCTACCTTATCAAACTGGTGAAGTCGATTTAAACCTCTAACGTCTTTACCGTACGAACCCGCTTCGCGGCGGAAGCAAGGGGTGTATGCTGTTAGCTTAACAGGAAAGTCGGATTCGTTTAAAATTACATCTCTAAAAATATTGGTAACTGGCACCTCGGCCGTTGGGATAAGGTAAAAGTTATCGGTTTGCATATGGTACATTTGTCCATCCTTGTCGGGAAGCTGACCAGTGCCGTATGCCGAATCCTCGTTAACCATGAGCGGTGGCATAATTTCGCTGTATCCTGCAGCAATATTCTCTTCTAGAAAGAAGTTTATTAGTGCACGCTGAAGTTTTGCGCCTTTCCCCTTATAAACAGGAAAACCGCTACCAGTTATCTTAACGCCAAGTTCAAAGTCTATTATGTTAAACTCTTTTGCAAGGTCCCAGTGGGGTTTTGCATTTTTGTGAAGGGTAGGAATGATGCCTCCCGAACGTACCTCTACGTTATCCTCGGCTGCTTTGCCTTTGGGAACGCTAGCATGGGGTAGGTTTGGTATTTTCAGTAGAATGGAGGTCATTGACTTTTCTGCATTGGCCATTTCCGAAGCTAAATCTTTCGATTCTTCTTTTAGGCTGGCAACCTTTTCCTTCGCCTCGTTTGCCTCACCTGTTTTTCCTTGCTTAAACAGATTACCTATTTCTTTCGATAGTATGTTTTGTTCAGAAAGAATTGAGTCGAGTTTTCCCTGGATGGTTTTCCGCTGAGTGTCAAATTGAATAACTTCTTCGATAAGGTTTTTCCCATCGAAGTTTTTAATGGCAAGGCGAGCGATAACATCCTCCTTGTTCTCGTAAATTTGTTTAAGCGTAAGCATAGCTGAAAGTATTATTAAAGAAAAATCTCCTGAACTTACACATTTCAGGTAAGCTGCAGGAGATTTTAATTATGTAATAATAAAGAGGTAAAACTAGTTTTCTGCTGGGGTAACTGAAACGTATGATTTGTTCTCAGCCTTTTTACGGAATGTTATTGTTCCATCAATAAGGGCGAACAATGTATGATCTTTACCCATACCCACGTTTAATCCTGCGTTATGTGTAGTTCCTCTTTGGCGTACAATAATATTGCCTGCCTTACAGGTTTGTCCACCGAAAAGTTTTACACCTAATCGTTTACTTTCCGACTCACGTCCGTTACGGGAACTACCTGCTCCTTTCTTATGTGCCATTTTTTAAAAACTTTTAGCGGTTATGCAATAATATCTGCAATTTGTATTTGAGTGAATTGTTGTCTATGACCATTCTTCACTTTATACCCTTTACGTCTCTTCTTTTTGAAGACAATTACCTTGTCGCCCTTAACATGGTCAAGAACTTTGGCGTTTACCTTAGCGTTCTCAATGGTTGGAACTCCAATGGTTACTTTTCCTTCGTTGTCAACAAGTAAAACCTTGTCGAAACTCATTTCGGTGCCTTCCTCTGCCTCAAGGCGATGAACAAAAATCTTTTGATCTTTCTGCACCTTAAACTGTTGTCCAGCAATATCTACGATAGCGTACATTATATTATAATATTATAGTGTTCAATACTTTTTGGGTTGGCAAAAGTAGGAAAGATAATTTGAATAACAAAAAATTACGAAAATATTTTTTCTACTTTCTTCTGAAAATTAAATAATATGAGGCATATGGTTTAGTTTCTCTCATTTAGTTTATACTTTACTCTTTTACACATCGTACCGATAGCCCAAATTTTTTAAGGGTTTTCTGTGCTTTAATATCATTCGTTGAGTTTTTCATTTCGCGATCATGGGCTTTAGCTGCATCGTTTTCTGTGCTAGTCCACCAAAATGATATAATACCTACTTGGTAAAATGCTCCGTTTTCGTCTCTAAACCCGCTAGGTAACGCGCTAAAGTTAAAGTCATCTGTACCATAGTTTGTAGCGTCGTAATTCCAACGTGGGTGTTCGTTGGTATTGCAAGCCCCTCCGTTGGGGTGATCTAGTTGTCGGCACGATTTAAGCTGTTTGCCTATATCTACATTGTTTTTAGTTGCTATGTAATTGGTTAGTTGTGACCAGTCGTCATTGGTAGCCACACGCCATCCATCGGGGCAAATATTTCTGGCGTCAGCTGTTGAGTACCAGTTGTATAGTGCACCGTAGGCGTTTAGTACCTCTTCGTCGGTGCTGAACCCGTCTATATTTGAGTGAGGATAAACTCCATAGACCCCCGATGTGGCACCCGCCCAATCGGTATCTTTAGTAATTGCATCCCCGTTGGAGTAATGTGTTGTTCTCAGGTTTTTTCCAAACCAACACTGGCTGCCCATTAGTATGGTATTGTAGGTATTATCGTCATAGTCGGTTGCAACAGGTGCATCGGGACAGGGTTCTCCATCGTTTCCGGTGTTTTGTGCTTCAAAGTTAGCCGTTAGTGTAACGTTCTCCACAGGCATAATATAGGTATAGCTAGCATCTGTGCTAACTATATCTAATCCATTGGTCCAGTTTATAAATTCATAGCCCGTGGCAGGTGTTGCGGTAATAGTTATTGTTTCTCCCGCTTCGTAGTTACCATTGCCCGTTACGGTTCCTGTGCTAGCTGGGTTTACTGCAAGCGTTAGCGTGTATGTAGGTACTACAATTACTTCAAAGTTAGCCATTAGCGTAACGTCTTCCGCAGGCATAGTATAGATAAAGCTAGCATCTGTGCTAACTATATCTAATCCATTGGTCCAGTTTATAAATTCATAGCCCGTGGCAGGTGTTGCGGTAATAGTTATTGTTTCTCCCGCTTCGTAATTTCCACTGCCCGTTACGGTTCCTGTGCTAGCTGGGTTTACTGCAAGCGTTAGCGTGTATGTAGGTACTACAATTGCTTCAAAGTTAGCCGTTAGTGTAGCGTTCTCCACAGGCATAATATAGGTATAGCTAGCATCTGTGCTAACTATATCTAATCCATTGGTCCAGTTTACAAATTCATAGCCCGTGGCAGGTGTTGCGGTAATAGTTATTGTTTCTCCCGCTTCGTAGCTACCATTGCCCGTTACGGTTCCTGTGCTAGCTGGGTTTACTGCAAGCGTTAGCGTGTATGTAGGTACTACAATTACTTCAAAGTTAGCCGTTAGTGTAACGCTCTCCGCAGGCATAGTATAGGTATAGCTAGCATCTGTGCTAACTATATCTAATCCATTGGTCCAG
>Ga0265295_1001335_pt1 | contig 43662 bp, 33 predicted proteins | sample Munlansysbiofilm_FD_192503 | JGI IMG/M metagenome (GOLD analysis project Ga0265295, IMG submission 192503) | Leachate microbial communities from a municipal landfill in Southern Ontario, Canada - Methane capture system biofilm | ecosystem: Engineered > Solid waste > Landfill > Unclassified ... | reverse complement strand
GCACCCAATGGGTGCAAAAAGTCATTCAGGAAAAGCAAACTCAATATACCGGTATTATTGATTTATTTCAAGTGCAAAATGTTTCAAAACTGTATATTCAATGCAACTTTTTCACGGATTTAGGTGATTAATATCGGGCAAAATTCTTAACCTTCTATCTTTGAGCTCAATTTTCCTTTCCCTGTCAATGTAGGTTTTTGTTGCAGTGTTTCTCGATTTGCTTTGTTTTTCCCGCAGGTCCGCTATTTCTTCTTCAAGGTTGGTTGTCAACCATCTGCGAATATCGTTGGTATAGGGATTTATAAGCTCCCATGTAAACCTATGAATAGTTGAAACATGAAAGGCTGAATCGTACTCGAGACGATTTTTTATCTCGTCACAGGCAGCATTTGTGTATGTTATAATTGCAACTTTTTGGCCGTTCTTCCTTAACCTAGTTATGTTTTCGTGTCTGAATCGTTTTAAAACTTCAACAAGGCTTCTGGTTTTACCAGAACCAGCCCCTGCAAACAAAAAAAAGCTTTTAGGATTATCGAGATCTAGGCACCTGTAAATTTCTTCATCAACAGGAGATAAGGCAACATTATAATCGATTGTCATTTAGTTCGCCTCGCCACCATCAGCTAAAATCAAATAATCTTGGCGCCTATGCCTTAAAGCATCTTGCATCCAGCTTAGCCCTTCAGCAATATAGTGGGGAGGTTCTAATTGATTTGGATCTGTGGTGTAAAGCAACTCCAGAGCCATTTCTGCCTTTTTACTATTTTTCCCAAGCGCTCCATATAAATCTTTGCACGCTTCAGATATAGTTGGTTTGTTAACGGCATCAGCCATTTTCTTGATCAAACCCGTAGCCGCGGCCTTGTCCTTGAAAATATTTATATTACTTAGGGTTAAAGCATCCTCAAATGTATAAGGAATAGCAGTAACGTCTTCACCGTTATATTTCAGCTCAATTTCATATTGATAGGCGGCTCTGACAAGACTATCTCTAACCTTGTCATCAGCGTTGGCATCTAAAGCTTCATCAAGACCTGTTAATAACGGCACCCAAGACCTAATAGTATCATTTCCAGTCCGATACTCTTTGCCTCTTTCGGGCAAAACCTTGCACGTTGAATCTTTTCCAATAGAATCCAGATCAGTTATCACGAGGGTCAAGAGGCCTAAGTTTTCGATCAAAGGCTTGAGCCGATGCGCATGGCTTCCTCCAATTTCAAGAAGAGAAATGTAATTTCTATCCAGTTCTGGAAATTTGTTCTTGATAAAGTGAGGAACCAACATTCGTTCCGCAGGTCCTTCTACCAATATCGCCGCATCTGCAAAAAAGAGGTCACAATGCGTTGTTTTTAAATAGCGAGTGGCAAATTTAGCTGTATCTGAACCGTCTCCGAACGTACTTGAAAGGTTAACCACTTCAGCGTATGGAGCTGACTTAGCGCACTTCGCAGGCATTCTTTTAAAATAACGCAAGCTCTTAAAATCGATTTCATGCGCAATATGAGATGAATGAGTACTGATAACGAGTTGGGTAGAAAATTGTTTATTTTCGCCTAAATCGTGGTGATTTCTTAGTACATCATATGCCTTTTTTATAAATACCTGCTGCACCTGAGCATGAAGATGTGCTTCAGGCTCTTCGATCAGTACAATATGAAGAGGTTCAATATAGTCATCACTAAACTCTGTTCGTTTACCAGCTTTTCCAATTCGCATCCATTCATCGCGAAAACGGATTAAACTGAAAATCATCGATATAAGGTTCTGATATCCCAAACCATTGTACTTTTCTGGAAGGCATAGCGCTATATCGCCTGGCTTCGTATCATCTCGCATAATATTAAATTGAACAGCCGCATCGTGGTTCAGTCCTTCCAATGGGTTTACTTTACTTGAAATCTGAATTTTAGGATCGCTAAAACCTGGATAGTTTAACCCTTCAAGTTCGCTTATTGATGCCTTGAAGCTTTCTTTCAAGCGTTTGTCAAAAGCAGTTCTGGCAGTCTCGATAGCATCCAACGCATCAAGATCATTGATATCTGGTAGCTCAGAAGGGTTAAGATGTTTCTCGAAATAAGTCCTAAGTTGAGCAGAAAGTCTGCGGTCACTTCTTGACCCATCTTCCGCTGAGTTTGGATCAGAAAAACCTCTTTGGGCATTGATTATATCAATCTTGAATAACCCGTTAAAAGGATAACTAGCTAGTGGTTCCGAGTTTTCAGGGAGTTCTTGAGGGACTGCGTCAGTACATTTTGATGGATCAAGAATATAGGCATTAATTGTAAAATGCCGGTGTAATTCCTTGTCAAGAAAGTCCCTCATTGTTTGCGGCCAAAGCGATAGATGGTTTCCATTCTTTCTTGCTTCACTGGTGTTTTTTGCTGCTTCATAAGCTGATTTATAAGACTTGTATAAATCTTCAATTTGCTTTGGCTCGAATTTCAGTCTGATGCCAAGTTTCCCACCGATCCAGTCAAGAGTTGGGATAATATGGCTCACATAATGAATTTTAGAACCTTTTACATCAACCCAAATATCTATTGCTGGAATGTATTTGGACCATTGCCCTGGTGCAAGGTTCAGATCATCATGGTTTTTGTTGTCAATCCAATCTGTTGCTATTTTATTGATATTATTCCAGTTTGAAAGAGTAAAATCTGTTGTAGATATATCTTTCTGACGAGTACGTTTGAGAAATATAATCAAGGCATCCATTGCAGATGTTTTTCCGCTATTATTTGCTCCTACGAACAATGTTTTATTCTCAGAAAACTCTACACGGCAGCTTTTTAGCTTTCTGAAATTCTGGATATCAATAAATGCGATTTTCATTACTCGTCTCCAAGGCTGAGATGTTGATGAAATTACTGAGGTTCAGATATTGAATCTTTTTTTTGTAAAAGTGTAATTCGCAATCATCACATCCCCTTCTGACACTCATAACAAAACGCCTTCCCCCCAAACCTCTCCTTATTGTTCCAACAAAACCGCGCCACATTATCCGGAATCGCCTTCCTGCACTTGAAGCAGTAATACTTCTTCTCCCCTGGCCCCTCCGTCCCGTTACTCCAGTCGATCACAGTCTGGATCGGATCAGTCGCCGCCTTGATCCCGAATCTCTTCCGGTAGTCGATGGATGTGCTGGAATGGCACGACCGTAGAGATTCCGCGAAATCGGTCACGGTCTTGATCGTCGACATGTTTCCCATGATGGCCAGACCCTGCAATGGGTTGATCTTGTCGACAATGTGGTCGATTTTGGTCCGCAACGTATCGGCCTTGATCACCATGTCGGTGTCGAACGTCTTTCTGTCCGGCCTGGAAATGACGGACTTGGGGGACATGAGGATCAGGCTTCTGTAGCGGGGGGTTATTGGGATGCCGAGCCTGCTGGGGGTGAGACCGCGATCGGCGATGAATTTTTCCAGCAGGAAGATGTGGCGCTTGTTCTGTTCGATGGGCGAGGGGATGCCGAAGGAGTGGGAGCCGCTTTTGAGGGTGAATTCTCCGCTGTCGTTGATGGCCACTTCGTAGGAGAAATTCTTCGATTCGATGACGTAGATCTCGAAGAGGCGATTGACCAGCAGGTGGTCGATCTGGGCCACGCTGCCCTGGTGCTCGATGCGCAGGTCGTGGATCACGCACCAGTTGTCCGATTTGCCGAAATAAAAATTGATGTAGTAGGCGCAGTCCTCCTCCCCCGCTATCCCGGCCTTCATGGCCCGCAGTTCGCGTTCGATGAGAAAGCGCTTGCCTGGAGCGTCGGTCTGCTTCAGCAACGCATCGAGTTCGGCAATATCCCTGTCCTTTGGATCTCTACTCTTGATGATCATTCCCGGCCTCCGGATTGCAGCAAATGCGTCGGTTAGCAACAAATATTGATTTGAGCAAGGAGGGAATGATTGTAAGACATGGGTAGCAATCATTATTTTATCTGACTGCGGTACCAAGATCATTTAGTATTGATATGAAAGAGCGAGGATAATCGCCGACTGGCTAGTGTTGCATCGACCAACAGCCTGGATAAAGACATGCCTTTGCATCAAGTTACATCTGCGCAATATGCACGGCAACTCGTTCGACTATTTCCGATGCGACCCGCACGTTGAATTTTGTCATACGCGGTGAAAACCGACCTGTTTTACTACCGGCGTCTCGTCGTTTCGCGCGCTCGGCCGCCAGCGAGTCGTCAAACTGGGAAGACGCAGGGGCAGGCGGATCGGAGACGATGAAACGGCAGGCAATCCAAGCATTTCCTGCCTCATGCGGAGCGGGCGGAATCCGCCGGGAGCGCTTCCCGGCTTCCCGAACAGACCCCGCACTCGTCATGGTATTCTTCCCAGATGGCCATGAACTCCTCCTTGTTCTCCAGGAGGATGTCGACCAGGCACGGGTCAAAATGCTTGCCGCTCTCTTCCAGAAAATAGGCGAAGACCTTGTCCCAGTTCCAGGCCTGATGGTAGACCCGCTTGTTGGACAGGGCGTCGAACACATCGGCCACGGCCACGATACGGCCGTGAATGTGCGTCTCCTCTCCCACGAGGCCCTGCGGATAGCCCTGCCCGTCCCAGCGCTCGTGATGCAGCAGGATGATCCGCGCCGCTGTCTTGATGATGGGGCTTGTCGAGTTCACAAGCAGGTCATACCCGCGCTGCACATGGCTCTTGATGATGTCGTATTCCTCCGGGTTGAGCGGCCCGGGCTTGTTCAGGATGGAATCGGGGATGCCTATCTTGCCCAGGTCATGGGCTGTCGAGGCCAGTTTGAGCATTTCCGCCTGCTCCTCGCCAAGTCCGTATTTCAGGGCCATCAGGCGCACATACTCCGATACGCGCCGGACATGGCTGCCCGTCTCGGCCGAGCGGCACTCCATGGTCTCGGCCATGTGGAAGATGACTTCCTTTTGCGTGTCCTCGATGCCCTTGTTCAGATACAGGTTGTCGAACGCCAGGGAAACATTGGTAAAAAAAAGTTCGAGCAGATCGTGGTCGTTCTCGTCCAGATCCTTTGAAATTTCAAAATACAGAAAGTTGTCCGAGCCGGTCTTGCTCTGGAAATACCAGGCGCACTTGTCCTCCTCACAATAGAAGCCATGGGGCTGGGTCCTGGCCCGGTCGAGAGCCCTGTGCACCATTTCGCTCTGAATCTGATGGATGGGCTTTTCCAGATACTTGCTGAATTCCCCGGTGGCGGCCAGAATCACCGACTCGCCCTTTATCCCCGAAGCGGTCAGCCCGGAGGCCTGCGTGAGCACGGCGTCCTTCTTCAGTTGCAGGATTGAGGTGAGCTGGCTCAAGACTCCGCAGCCGAGTTTCTGCAGGGATTGGCGTTCGAAGATGTCCGAAGAGGCCTCGATGATGCGTCGCAGGCCGTTGCGGTTGTTCTCGATGGTGGTGATGAAATTGTAGCTGCGCAGGGCCGAGATGAGCGTGACCAGCATCTTCTCCAGGGTCAGCTCCGTTTTTTCCTTGTAGTCGTCGATATCGTATTCAAGGATGACCTTCGCCGCCGGAGCCTTGCCCGGCTGTCCGGTGCGCAGGATGATGCGCACGGTGTAGTCGTTCATCTCCTCGCGGATGTATTTGACAAGCAGCAGCCCACTGTCGTCGGTCTCCATGACCACGTCGAGCAGGATCACGGCGACGTCGGGGTGTTCCGCCAGAACTATCTTGGCCTCTTCCGCGCTGTAGGCATGCAGAAAATTGAATTTCCGGCCACGATACTCCTGACCGGCGAGCATGTAGGTGGTGACGCTGTGCACGTCCGCCTCGTCGTCCACGATCAGGATCTTCCAGCCGTCCTCCCCCGCTGATTGGGCAGGCGCCAGAGGCGGAATCTCGTCCTTGAACAAAATCTCGTCGTTACCGGTCATGTGCCCTCTCTTTGCAGGGGCATGCGTACCTGAAACGAGGTGCCCTGGCCCGGGGCACTGCAACAGGTGATGGTGCCGCCCAATGTGCTGGTCACGATGTTGAAGACGATATGCAGGCCAAGGCCGGTGGAACCCTTGGCCCGGGCAGTAGTGAAAAAGGGCTCGAAGACCCTGTCCTGATATTCAGGGGCGATGCCGCACCCGTCGTCTGAATAGGTCAGGTTCAGCATGCCGTCGTTTTTTGCGATTTCAATGCGTATCAGGCCCGTCTCCTTTTCGCCGAAGGCATGGGTCAGGGAGTTGACGATGAAATTGGTCAGGATCTGGGAAAACGCGCCGGGATAGCTGTCGATGACCAAATCCTCGTCGCACTCGACCTCGATCCGATGCGTGGTTCTTTTCAGCTTGGGTCTGAGGCTGAGGAGCACCTGCCCGATGTATTCGCGCACGTTGAAACCACGGCGGGATTCGGAAACCTGATCTGCCGCGACCATCTTGAAGCTGCGAATCAGGTCCGAGGCGCGGTTCAGATTGATCAGGCTCATCTCAGCGCCCTCGCGAGTGGACTCCAGATATCCCGACAGGTCGCTCCGTTTCATTTCGCCCGTGGCGAAAAGTTCGCTGATGACCCGATTCTTTTCGGCCAGGGTCGACGTGGCGGACAAAGCCACGCCCACCGGCGTGTTGATTTCGTGCGCCACTCCGGCCACCAGCCCGCCCAGGGCGGCGAGCTTCTCGGACATGACCAGCTGCCCCTGGGCCTGACGGAGATTTTCAAGGGCGGTTTGCAGTTCCGTGTTGGCCGTAGCCAGCTCTGCGGTGCGGGTCTCGACCCGCTCCTCCAGATCCGTGTTCAGCAGGCAGCATTCCTCCTCGGCCCGCCTGCGCTCGGAATCCTGGACCTGCAGGCTCCCGGCCATGCGATCAAAGGCGGCCGCGAGCACCCCGAGCTCGCCTTCTGCGTGGTCAAGATCCGTGCGCGTGCTCAGATCGCCCGTCCCAAGACGATCCGCCGCCGCTAGCAGCCGCTTCAGACGGCGCATGATGGTCAACTCTCCCACGAACCGGGCCACCGCCACGGCCAGAACCGTCGCCAGCACAAGAAGGAACGTATTGCGAAAAAGCGCCCGTCTGGCCTCAGCCAGAGCCAGGTCTTCGGGCTGGCCAAGGCGGATCATGAGCGGCCTTGACGGATCCTCCCCAAACTGCACCCGTTTGAAACTGTAAAGACGACGCACCCCGTCCACGCCCTTTTCCAAAAAAGTTCCCTCGGCACTTTCCCCGGACATCCTCGTTATCATCCGGGGAAGATCGGGCACCCAGGTGTATTTTTCGGTTTCCGGAAACCGGGTCAGTCGCGTGCCGTCAGCATCGGTCAGGGTGAAGATGGATCCCTCGGGCAGATGGGCTTCGGTAAAAATACGCCCGAAATAGCTCAGATCAAAGGAGGCCGCGAGCACGCCGCGCAGCGATCCTTCCAGGTCGACGACAGGCTGGGCAAATTCGACGACAACATTCTGGGTGCCGGAAACAAGGTGATAGCTACCCATGCTGAAATGCATGTGTTCCCTGGCTTCCTGCAAGCAGGCCTGCTCCTCCCCGGAGGAAAAGGCATCCGCCGGAGAAGCCGACACCATGCGCCCCTGCAGATCGTACAAGGCCAAGGCTGCGTAGGCGCCGTTGCGGGAGAGCATTTCTTCCAGCAGAAGCCTGGAACCCTGGGGGTCGAGCATCTGTATTTCGCGCGCCTTGGCCAGGGTGGCCAGCAGCAACCGTGCGTTGTCCACAACCTGTTCATGACGGGAGGCCATGACCTGGATCTGGCGCAGGGCCGCCTCCTCGGCGCTCTCTATCATGTTCACCCGCAGCGAATAGCCCGAGAAAAGCATGATGCCCAATGCAGGCAGCACGGCCAGGAGCACCAGAAAGACCAGCGTCGCGCGGATGGAATGAAAAAATGGAAATCTCATGCGTCCTCCGGCAAGCCGAAAAGACCTGAAAGGCTTGCGGGCTTTTACGAGAGGAATACCGGTGCAGGGCGATAGAGGCAAGGAATTCCCGCAAGACATTGCGTCTTGCGGGAATTCCAGGAAAATAAACTGGGTGGTCTAGTTCTCGGAGGTCACGGAGCGGGCAATGGAGTAGCAGTAATCGCCGATTTTTTCGAGCCGGGCCAGGAGGTTGATGAAGGTCAGGCCGCCTTCGATCCCGCATTTGCCGATCTTGAGCCGCTCGATATGGGATTCACGCATGGATTCGCGCATGGCATCGATGGTCCGTTCGGCCTCCTCGGCCTTCTCCATCAAATTCTCGGGCTCCCTGATCAGGGCGTCGCTGATCATCCTCAGGAATTCATCGACCTTGGCGGCGATGATGAACAAATCGCGCATGGCGACCTCGTTGAATTTCAACTCCTTATCAACGATGTCCTCGCACAGCAGGCCAAACGCCTCCACGGCATCACCGATGCGCTCAAGGTTGTTGACGACGCGCATCTGCTCGGCGATATCGTTGGAGATGGCCTCGTTGATCTCGCTTTGCATGGTCTTGGCCAGGAAGGTCGAGATGGCCCTGTGCATGGCGTTGACCTGGTCCTCGAAGCGCTGCCGCTGCCGGATGGTGCGATGATCCCGAGTCTCCAGACATTCCAGGGCGTTGTTGTACGCCGCGCGCACGGTCAGCGACATGCGGTGAATCTCGCCGCGCACCTGGGCCAGCGCGGCCACGGGGTTGTCCTCGACGTTCTGTTCAAAGACCGGCTGGCGAAAGAGGGAGTCGCCCGTGGTCTTGTCCTTGGGGGAAAGCCAGGTTCCCACCCGCACCAGCAGAGGCAGGAAGACCAGAAAAACGAGCGCGTTGGTAAGGTTGAAAAGCGTGTGGCCGTTGGCCAGATAGCGGGCCACATGGGGATATTCCTCACCCACATGGAGGTTCCAGGGCTCCGCACCCATGACGTTTTGGGTTATCCATTCCACACCCTCCAAAAACCAGGGGAAAATGAGCAGCATGATCACTACCCCGAGCACGTTGAACATGGTGTTGGAACGCGCCGCCCGATGGGAGTCGATGTTCGACGCCCCGATGGTGGCCAGTTCGGCCGTGATGGTGGTTCCGATGTTCTCGCCGAGAACCAGGGCCATGGCGGAAGGAAAGTCGAGCAGGCCCTGGGTGGCCAGGGCCATGGTCAGGCCCACCGTGGCCGAGGAGGACTGAAGCACTATGGTCAGCCCGCAGCCGGTGGCCACGCAAAGAAGTAGACCGCCAAAGGATGCGGCATTGAATTTGGTGAAAAAGGCTATGAATTCAGGCTCCACCCGCAGCGGTCTCAGCCCGTCGCCCATGACCGTCATGCCGAAAAAGAGCAGACCGAAGCCCAGAATGACTTCGCCCAGATAGCGGTATTTCTTGCGCGTGGAAAAATATTTGAGCGGAACCCCGAGCGCGATGGCTGGCAGGGCGAGGTTGGAGAGTTTGAAGGCGATGAGCTGGGCGGTCATGGTCGTGCCCACGTTGCAGCCGAGCATTACGCCCACGGCCTGGGTCAACGACATGAGCCCGGCCGAGACGAAGCTTATGAGCATGACCGTGGTGGCCGAGGATGACTGCACCAGGGCGGTCACGGCCGCGCCCGTTGCAAAACCCACCACCCTGTTGTCGGACACGGTTTTTAAGACGTTGCGTATCCTGTTGCCCGCAGCCATCTGCAGGCCCTCGGTCATGAGCTTCATCCCGAGGATGAAAATGCCGAGTCCTCCAAGGGTCTGAACCAAAATATTGAGCATAGATTATCCATGAGAGTTTTTGGTGACAGTTGTATGACAAAGACGCGAAACCCGCACCTCTGTAGAGCATCTCGGGCGTTAAGAAAAGTTTTTTTACGATTCGGAAACAAAACTGTCACGGAACGGTAACAATCGAATTATTTTCTTTCATTCCAGATTGTTGGAACCAGAAAAATCCCGACGAAAACCTGCATGCAGGTATCCGCTTTATCGTTCCAGCCTGCCTTAAAGCACATCCTGAGTTGCACAATTCACATTGCCGTGAGATGGATAAAGAGACGTGATAAAACCCCTTTTGCGCCCCAAGGAGGACTGCCGTGGAGAAACAAAAAGCCTTCGTGCTCTGGTTTGACGAACTGGGAATAGAAGACGTTCCGCTGGTCGGCGGCAAGAACGCAAGCCTTGGCGAGATGTACCGTAACCTTGTGCCCAAGGGCGTGCCCATCCCGAATGGTTTCGCGATCACTGCCCATGCCTATCGCCACCTGCTCAAGGCTTCCGGGGCCATGGACAAGATCAAGGGCATAATGGAAGGCCTTGATACCCACGACATGGACAACCTCATGGAGCGCGGCAGCCGCGTCCGCGCCCTGATCCGCAATCTCGAAATTCCGGCGGACCTGCAGGGCGCCATCATAAGCGCCTACCGCAAGCTGGAAGAGACATATGGCAAAAATGTGGACATGGCCGTGCGCTCCTCGGCCACGGCTGAAGATCTGCCCGACGCCAGCTTCGCCGGCCAGCAGGAGACCTACCTGAACATCAGAGGCGTCGAAGACCTTCTGGACGCCTGCCAGCGCTGCTTTGCCTCCCTTTTCACCAACCGGGCCATTTCCTACCGCCAGGACAAGGGCTTCGACCATTTCTCCATCGCCCTGTCCATCGGCGTGCAGAAGATGGTGCGCTCTGACCTCTCGGCCAGCGGCGTCATGTTCTCCATCGACACCGAGACCGGCTTCAAGGACGCGGTCTTTCTGACCGGAGCCTGGGGCCTGGGCGAAAACGTGGTCCAGGGCGCGGTCAACCCGGATGAATGGTACATCTTCAAACCCACCCTCAAAAAAGGATTCAAGCCCATCATCATGAAGCGGGTTGGCGGCAAGGCCATCAAGATGATCTACACCACCGACGCCAAGGCTCCGACCAAGAACGTGGCCGTGCCCGAAGAGGACCGGCGCAGGCTGGTCATAAACGACGACGAGGTCGTGGCCCTGGCCCGCATGGCCTGCACCATCGAGGAACATTACAGCGCTCATCGCGGGCAGTTCACGCCCATGGACATCGAATGGGCCAAAGACGGCCAGACAGGTGAACTGTTCATCGTTCAGGCGCGGCCTGAGACAGTACATTCCCTGAAAGATCTGGCCGTCCTCAAGAAATACGTACTTACGGGAAAGGGGGAGACACTGGTCGAAGGCCAGTCCGTGGGCGAACTCATCGGGCAGGGGCCGGTGCAGGTCATCAAGTCGGCGGGAATGATCCACACCTTCCGCAAAGGAGAGGTCCTCGTCACGGACATGACCGACCCGGACTGGGAACCTATCATGAAGATCGCCTCGGCCATCGTCACCAACCGTGGCGGCAGGACCTGTCACGCGGCCATCGTCAGCCGGGAACTCGGCATTCCCTGCATCGTCGGCACCGGGAACGCCACCACCAAACTTGCCCAGAGCGAGGACGTGACCGTGGTCTGCTCCGAAGGTTCCATCGGCAGTGTCTACCGGGGGCTTGTGCCCTTCGAGATCCAGGAAACGGATCTTGGTACTCTGCCCAAACCCAAGACCAAGATCATGATGAACCTCGCGAGCCCCGAACAGGCCTTCGAGAAAAGTTTCATCCCCAATGAAGGAGTGGGCCTGGCGCGGGAGGAATTCATCATCAACTCCTACATCAAGATCCACCCCTTGGCGCTTCTGAACTACGAAGACCTGCCGGACGACATCCTGAAGCGCGCCATCGCCGACATGACCTCGGGCTATGCAGACAAGGCGGAATTTTTTGTCGACAAGCTGGCCGAAGGGGTGGGCATGATCGCGGCCGCATTTTATCCCAAACAGGTCATCGTGCGCCTCTCGGACTTCAAGTCCAACGAATACGCCAACCTCATCGGCGGCAAGCTCTTCGAGCCGGAAGAGGAGAACCCCATGATCGGCTGGCGCGGGGCCTCGCGCTACTACTCCCCCGATTACAAGGAGGCCTTCGGTCTCGAATGCCGGGCCATGAAGAAAATCCGCGAGGACATGGGCCTGACCAACGTGGAGATCATGATCCCCTTCCCGCGCACCGTGGAAGAGGCGAAACAGGTCATCGAGACCATGGCCGAGTTCGGTCTGAGACAAGGCGAGAACGGACTTAAAGTCATCGGCATGTGCGAGATCCCGTCCAACGTGATCATGGCCGAGGAGTTCCTTGAAGTCTTCGACGGCTTCTCCATCGGCACCAACGATCTGACCCAGCTCATCCTCGGTGTGGACCGCGATTCATCCCTGGTGGCCCACGTCTACGACGAGCGAAATCCGGCCGTGAAGCGTTTCGTCAGGCAGGTTATCGAGGTGGCTGTCAAAAAGGGCAAGTACATCGGCATCTGCGGCCAGGCCCCCAGCGACTACCCCGAGTTCGCAGAGTTCGTGGTCGAGTGCGGCATCGAGTCCATGTCCCTCAATCCCGACACGATCATAAAAACCACCCTGATCGTGGCCGAGCTTGAAAAAAAGCTGGGCCTAGGCTGAATTCCGCCCGGAGCCGGCCGCATCGGACACGGTCGGCTCCGGTTTCCTGCACCTCGAAACGCACCTGCGATATCGCGAACAAACCCTTTGTTCGCCGCACAAAACACTCATCGATCGGGTATGTAGGCGTACCCGAAACACAACCCTCACATCCCCTTGATCAAAATCATTTTACATGATCTCTATTACTAATCCCGCGACCAAAAAAAAGCTTCATTTAAATCATTACAAATTTCTGCATATAGCAGAACTTGGTTCTTTTTTAAAAGATATGCTTTGTCTTTGACTTTTTTCCGACACGTCAAGCACACACTGTAATTCTCAAATATTTTTTTCTGGATATCATTCAGAAAAAAAATGTCGCGGAGAAGGAGATCTCATGCAAATATATTCTGAAAACCAGCGTCGCCTGGCAAAAATCATTGCGGAAGACGCCACTCGTTCCAACTGGACGGATTGGAAGTGGCACGTACGCAACAGCATCAAAAGCATCGAAGGGGTCGAACGTCTGCTCGGCATCCAATTTACCGGGAAGGAGCGGGCTGCGCTCAAAAACACCACTGAAAAGTTTCCCATGGCCATCACGCCATACTATCTGTCCCTGATCGATCCCAAGGACTACCGCAACGATCCCGTGTTCATGCAGGCATTTCCCTCGACCGACGAGCTGCGCATCGAAAGTCATGACATGAGCGACCCCCTGCACGAGGACGAAGATTCTCCCGTGCCCGGCCTGACCCACCGCTACCCGGACCGGGTGCTGCTGCATGTCAGCAACACCTGCGCCATGTATTGCCGCCACTGCACCCGCAAGCGCAAGGTCGGCGACCGTGACTCCATCCCGAGCCGCGATGATCTGCGCCAGGCCATCGAATACATCCGCAATACCCCGCAGGTGCGCGACGTGCTCCTGTCCGGAGGCGACCCCTTTCTGCTCTCCGACGACATGCTCGACTGGCTTCTGACCGAGATCAGCAGCATCGAGCACGTCGAGGTCGTGCGCATCGGCACACGCACCCCGGTGGTTCTGCCGTACCGCATCACCGATGATCTGGTCGAGATGCTCAAGAAGCATCATCCGCTCTGGATCAACACGCATTTCAATCATCCCGCGGAGATCACGGCCTCGTCCAAGCAGGCCCTGGCCAAGCTGGCCAACGCAGGCATCCCCCTTGGCAACCAGAGCGTGCTGCTGGCCGGCGTGAACGACTGTCCGCGCCTGATCAAGGTCCTGAATCACAAGCTGGTGCGCAATAGAGTGCGCCCCTACTATCTGTATCAGTGCGACCTGTCCGAAGGCCTGACCCATTTTCGCACGCCCATCGGCAAGGGCATCGAGATCCTGGAGAGCCTGCGCGGCCACACCAGCGGCTTCTCCATTCCGACCTACGTGGTCGATGCTCCGGGCGGCGGCGGCAAGATCCCGCTCATGCCCAACTACATCATCTCCTGGACCGCGAACAAGGTCGTGCTGCGCAACTACGAGGGCGTCATCACCACCTACCACGAGCCGGCCCATTACGAGCCGACCTACTGCGACCGGGAATGCTCGACCTGCAACCTGCAGCTGCGCGAGGCCGACGCCGAGGAGAAGGCCATCGGCATCGAAAGCCTGCTGGCCGACTGGGACGACGCCCAGAGCCTCACCCCCGAGGAGAACGAACGCATAGGGAGGCGCACTGATGCAGCCTGACAGCATGATCCGCATGACAGGAGCCCTGCTCCAGCACGGACCGGCCAGCGACCGTGTCTATCTGATGAAACTGGCGTCCCCGGATGTGCCGCGCATCATCCGCTTCATGGAACAGTTGGCCTCGACCAACGGCTACACCAAGCTCTTCGCCAAGGTGCCCGGACCGGCCGAGGGCTGGTTCAGGGCCCAGGGCTTCAAGGTCGAAGCCAGGGTCCCAAACATGTTCAACGGCAGCCAGGACGGCTGTTTCATGGCCAAGTATCCCAAACGCGAACGCTCCGTCATCCGCAGCCCGAAGCTGGTGCAGGATGTGCTCAGCACCGCCAGGGAGCAGAGCGTGCAAAATGGACGCACCCTGCCCGAGGGCTGGACCATCGCAGTCATGAAGCCCGAAGACGCAAAGGCCATGGCAGGCCTCTACCGCCGTGTCTTCGAGACCTATCCCTTCCCCATTGATGATGAAGGCTACCTTCTCTCAACAATGGATTCGCATGTGCGCTACTTCGGTGTCCGCGACACCGAAGGAAACTTGACAGCCCTGGCCTCGGCTGAAATGGATTGCACCTCCGGGAACGTGGAGATGACCGACTTCGCCACATTGCCGGAAAACCGCGGCAAGGGGCTGGCCTGCATTCTCCTGGCGCACATGGAAAAGGAGATGGCAAGGGCCGGAATCGACACCGCCTATACCATCGCCCGGGCTCATGCCACCGGCATGAATATTGTTTTCGCCCGGCAGGGATACTCCTTCGCCGGGACCTTACCCAACAACACCCAGATCAAAGGCGATCTTGAGAGCATGAATGTCTGGTACAAACCCCTTAAAGCCCGCGACAAAACGCTTTGAGTTGGCCTACTCCATCCGCTGGAATCTCTTTCTGATCACCAGCGGAGCGCTCCTGTGCGCCTTCGCCATGAAAGGCATCGCCATTCCCCAGCAGTTCATACCCGGCGGTTTTTTCGGCGTGGGCGCGCTCATCTATTATTCGACGGGATGGCTGACCCCGGGCATTCTCTTCTTTCTGATCAACCTGCCCGCCTTCATCCTGGGATGGTACAAGCTCAGTCCCCGTTTCGTGCTCTACAGCCTCTACGGGCTGGTGGTCATGACCGTGGCCTTCGAGCTCATGAACGTCAACGTCGAGATCCATGACCAATTCTACGCGGCCGTCGCCTGCGGCGTGCTGAACGGACTCGGCGGCGGCCTCATCCTGCGCTCCCTGGGGTCGGGAGGCGGCCTTGACATCCTCGCGGTCTATCTCTTCCAGAATTACAATATCGGCGTGGGCAAGGTCTATTTCGGTTTCAATCTCGGGCTCTTCCTCCTGTGTCTGACCATCATGCCCGTCGATCTGGTCATCGTCTCCCTGATTCTGGTCTTCATCTCCTCCGTAATGGTCGAACAGACTCTCTCGCTCTTTTCGCAGCGCAAGGTCGTCTTCATCATCTCCGATCATTCCGAAGCCATCAGCCAGAGCATCCTCGACTCCCTGAAGCAAAGCGCCACCTTTTTAAAAGGCATGGGAGCGTTCAGCAAACGCGAAAAGAACGTGCTCATGACCGTGGTCAACAACATCCAACTCAAGAAGCTCGAAGAGATAACCTTCACCCACGACCCGCAGGCCCTCTTCATCGTCGAGAACACCTTCACGGTGCTGGGTTCAAGTTTCTCCAAGCGCAAGATCTACTGACCACGAATAACGCCGACAAACAGGCTTATACCTCCCTACAGCCCCCCGTTGCCGCAATGCGTGCAACCGGGGGCTTTTTTGCGCATAACAGGGCATGACATCGACCAGCAGAGCGGGTACATACCCCCTTGCATCGTCGCGCCCCCGCGCCCTCACGAACCGACCTTCGGAGGAAGGCATGTTTTCCTCGCGCAACGTCCCCCTTGTCACCTACGTACGCCGCACCCTTGTCGCCAGGCTGGCCATCATGGCCACGGTCATCGCGGTGGCCATGGCCGTCTTCGCCTACGTGGCCGAAGAGCGCATGCTCAAAGAGGAAATCGTGACCGAGGCCCGGGCGGACATCGGGGAACTGGTCGCAAGGACCCGGGAGATTGTAGCCCAGACGGACGTCACGCCAGCGGCGGCCTTTGACCGAGCCCTGGGTGAATTCGGCGCCACAAGGCGACTCACCACGCGCGGCAAGATCGTTTACGCCAAATTCAGCGGACGGGACAAAGCGGAAGAGCGGGAATACCTGGACACGACTTTCGTCGAGCACCAGGCGGTCTGGGAACATGTCCACGCGGACGGGGCATCCGCCTCCTACACAGAACTCCCATGGGTCGAAACAAAGCGCATCGCGAAGCTTCTCGCGGTCCACGCCGTGCTGCTTCTTGGAGATCCCGCGCAGGACGAAGCGGGAACGGCCGAGATCGTTTTCATCCCAGCCCCGGCCGTAGTGACCTCCATGAAAAGGAAATCCGTCTTCACCGCAGGCATCGTGGTGCTCATCACCCTGGCCACGACTGGGCTCCTCTACCCGGTCGTGCTGCGCCTGACCAACCGGCTGGTGGCCTTCTCCCGCAACATGCAGGCCGCGAACTTCGAGACCCTCTCGCTGCTTGGGTGCATCGTCGCCAAGCGCGACAGCGACACGGACGAGCACAACTACAGGGTGACCATGTACGCCCTGCGCATGGGCGAGGCCCTCGACTTGCGCACGCCCCAGATGCGCGCCCTGACCATGGGCGCCTTCCTGCACGACGTAGGTAAGATCGCCATCAGGGACGATATCCTGCTCAAGCCCGGCAGGCTCACGCCGGATGAATTCGAAATCATGAAGACCCATGTCCGACACGGACTGGACGTCATCGCGCGCTCGACCTGGCTGCGCGAGGCGCGCGACGTGGTCGGCGGGCATCACGAGAAGTTCGACGGAGCAGGCTATCCCGATGGCCTGGAAGGCAAGGAGATCCCCCTGACCGCACGCATCTTCGCCGTGGCCGACGTCTTCGACGCCCTGACCTCGCGCAGGCCATACAAGGCACCGCTCAGCTGCGGGGAGGCGCTGGACATCCTTGAACAGGGCCGCGGGACGCATTTTGACCCGGAGGTCGTGGACCTCTTTGCGGGCATGGCCAAAACCCTGCACGAGCATTACGCGCACAAGACCGGCAGCGACCTCAAGGCCGAACTCATCGACATGTCCTGGAGATATTTCCAGCACGATGCCCAGACGCTGATCTGACAACCTCGAATCGTTCCCACCTCAAAAAGACCGCCCCATCCTCTGCCGCGTCATCCTGATTCAAGATCGCCAATGCCTATCCCAGGCCACATTTTATTCCGGAATGCACAAGGAAAACCAAATGTGAATCATCCGGCGCGCAATTCCTATTGGCAGGCCCGGCCGGGCCTGTTACCAATAAAAAACAACTCAGGACAATACATGGCCGATTGTAAATTGGCTACCAAGTGTCTTTTTTCATTGACAAAATGACGAGCACACCGAGCTTGGCAAGCATGATGAAGCGCATGTACTGCCAAGAGATTTCGAGCAGTGCGCCCGCTACATCGTGTGCAAGGCCCTGGGCAGGGAGAAGGTGCCGGCCGACCTGACTCCAAGCCAGGTGGACAAGGCAAAACAAATCATTCGTTGATCACAAGAACCGGAGGAACCAGTTCATGTTCGTTGTCATTGTGGATGTCGTGACCAGGAAGGAATTCGCCGATGATTTTCGGGAGGCGGTGCTGAGGCAAGGCAACAATTCAGTCACCAGGGAAGAAGGTTGTCTCGGATTTGAAATTCTGCAGGATCCCGAAAATCCGGCCAACTTCACCCTCTACGAAACCTATACCGACGCGGCCACGTTTTATGAAGTGCACCGCTCAACGCCCCATTTCAAGGACTATGCGCTCTCAACCGCCCCCTGGGTGGAAAGCAAGAGCATGCGCGTACTCAGCAAAATCTGGCCCTCGGGCTGACGTAATCCGAGCCGACCGGGAAGTGCTTTGCGGCCAGCCTCCGTTACAGATACTTGATGGCCGCAAAACCCAGAATGGCCAGGACGACCAGGGCCGAGGCGGCCAGCTCGAAATGCCTTTCCATGAAAGGCTTGATGCGCGCGCCGAACAGACGGATGAGTCCAGCCACCAGGAAAAAGCGCGTTGCCCTGCCCAGCGCCGAAGCCAGCACGAATTGGCCCAGATCAAAGCTCATCATGCCCGACGCTATGGTGAAGACCTTGTAGGGAATGGGTGTCACCGCCGCGACCAGCACGCCGAAAAAGCCGTAATTTTCGTACCAGACGCGCACCATCTCGACCACGGCCTCGCCATTATACATGCGCACGATGGGCAAACCTACCGTCTCCCAAAGCCCCCAGCCGATGAAATACCCGAGCAATCCCCCCACGACCGACGCCGCAGTGCACCACGCGGCCAGTTTGAACCAGCGTCCGGGCGTCGAAAAGCACAGCGCAATGAGCAGCACATCGGGCGGCACCGGGAAAAAGGAGCTCTCGGCAAAGGACAGAAGCACCAGGGCCGGCAGTGCGTAAGGCGTTGCGGCCCAGTGCAGGGTCCAGTGGTAGAGCTTGCGCAAGGGGTTGCGCGTGGCGCGGGCCTGGGCCAGATCGTCCGTGGCGGTGGTGGAGGCATCGTGTTTCATTGCGCTGGCAGACCAGCATAAAAGAGCCGGGACCACAACAAAAAAACTCGCTCCGCATGCTCCCGAGCCACTTTTCTTTTGCCCTCGTTTCCCGCACAGTCCGGTCCGAAAGTTCACCATTTTCACGGAAATATCATGAGCAGACTCAAAACCCGGCCCACGCCCGAAAAAGGCGACGCAAAGAGTTCCCAGGGATGCCTCGCTGTGCTGCCCTGGCCGCTGCCCGCGCTTGTGACCTGGGGCGCCTGCTGGGCGTTGTTTCTGGGCCTGCACGCCCTACAAACCCCAATCACGTGGAGCCTGGGGCTGGCCACGAGTCTTGGACTCGCGGCCAGCCCCATGACCGCCTCCGTCTGGCGCAAATTTTTCATCGCAGCCGGCTTTCCCCTGTCCCTGGTCGCATCAAACCTCGGGACCGCCCTTCCGCCGTGGATATGGCTCATCCCGCTCGGCCTGCTGCTGCTCCTCTATCCCATGAGCGCCTGGCGGGATGCCCCGCTGTTTCCCACTCCCAAGGGCATTCTGGACGAACTGGACAAGGTCGCGCCGCTCACGTGCACGGACCGCATTCTGGACGCAGGCTGCGGAGTGGGCAATGGACTTGCCGAACTGTACCGCATCTATCCCACGGCGCAGATCGACGGGCTGGAAAAAAGCTGGCCCCTGCGCATCGTGTGCGTCTGGCGCTGCCCCTTCGCCCGAGTGCGCCACGGAGACATCTGGAAAGCCGACTGGTCGGACTATTCCATGGTCTACATGTTCCAGCGCCCCGAAAGCATGGGCCCGGCAGCAGAAAAAGCCCGACGTGAACTTTCGCCCGGCTCCTGGCTGGTCAGCCTGGAATTCGAGGCACCGGACCTTGAACCTCTTGTCGTGCTGCGCAGCCGCGAAGACAAACCAGTCTGGGTATATCGCATGCGTTGAACACAAAACCGGCCGGGCCAATACAAGCGAAAACCCCCAGCGCGGAAGCGGTGGGGGTTTTCATAATCGTTTTGTGAAACGTCGCGTTATTGAGGACTTGAGAACTCGTGCCCCTTGTGAAGGGCCTTGGAGACCGGGATGATGTCGGCGGAAGGACAGAAAAGCGTCTCCATGGTGACATCCTTCAAGGCCTCGCACAACACCTGATCCATGTTCTCGACGAACACGATCTCAAGGTCCTTCAGGATGACCTTGGGCACTTCCTTCAGATCCCGCTCATTTTCCTTGGGCAGCAGGACCCGCGTGATCAGACCCCGATGCGCGGCCAGAAGCTTGTCGCGCACCCCGCCTATGGGCAGAACCCGGCCGCGCAGGGTGATCTCCCCGGTCATGGCCACGTCGTTCCTGACGGGAATGTCAAGCAAGGCCGAGGCCAGACAGGTAGCCAGCGTGATCCCGGCCGAGGGACCGTCCTTGGGGGTCGCGCCTTCGGGCACGTGGATGTGGGTGTCGATTTCCTTGTAGAAATCCTTGCGCAGCCCGAAGAACTCCGACCGGGAGCGGATGTAGCTGATGGCCGCCTTGGCCGACTCCTGCATGACGTCACCAAGCTTGCCGGTGATCTCGATCTTGCCCGTGCCGGGCATGAGCGCCACTTCCACAAAGAGCAGTTCGCCGCCGACCTGCGTCCAGGCAAGGCCCGTGGCCACGCCGACCTGGGCCTCCTCCTCGCGCTGACCGTGGCGAACCTTGGGTACGCCAAGATAGGAACCAAGCATGGACTTGGTCACGGCCACGGTCTTGTCCATGTCCCCATCTTCCACCAGGGCCCTGGCCACCTTGCGGCAGACCGAGGCCAGCTCGCGCTCCATGTTGCGCACGCCGGATTCGCGGGTGTAGCGGCGGATGACCTCAAGGATCGCGCCCTTGGACATGCTCAGATTTTCAGACTTGAGACCATGCTGCTCAAGCTGCTTGGGCAGCAGAAAATCAGACGCGATGCGTTCCTTCTCCGTCTCAAGATAGCCGGGGATGGTGATGATCTCCATGCGGTCCTGCAGGGGCAGCGGAATGGTCTGGAGCGAATTGGCCGTGGTGATGAAAAAGACCTGGGACAGGTCGTAGTCCATGTCCAGGTAATGATCGTTGAAGGCGCTGTTCTGTTCCGGATCGAGAACTTCAAGCAGCGCGGCCGAAGGGTCGCCCCTGAAGTCCATGCTCATTTTGTCGACCTCGTCCAGGCAGAAGACCGGATTGTTGGTCGAGACGCGCTTGAGCGACTGGATGATCTTGCCCGGCAGAGCCCCGACATAGGTCCGGCGATGACCGCGGATCTCGGCCTCGTCGCGCACGCCGCCCAGCGACAGGCGCACGAATTCGCGCCCCGTGGCTCGGGCGATGGACTTGGCCAGGGAGGTCTTGCCGACGCCGGGAGGGCCGACCAGACAAAGAATGGGACCTCGCAATTTTTTGACCAGGGCCTGCACGGCCAGATATTCGAGGATGCGCTCCTTGGGCTTTTCAAGGCCGTAATGGTCATCATCCAAAATTTTCTGCGCCTGCTTTATGTCGATGTCCACGTCGCGGACCACGTTCCAGGGCAGGGCCAGAATCCAGTCCACGTAGTTGCGCAGCACCGCGTACTCGGCCGAGGACGGCGGGGTCTGGCGCAGCTTCTTCATCTCGGCCATGGCCTTAGCGCGGGCCTCCTCGGGCATGTCCTTTTCCTTGAGCTGGACTTCGAGCTCCTCCATGTCCGCCTTGGGATCGAAATCCCGGCCCATCTCCTTGTGGATGGCTTTGAGCTGCTCGCCGAGGTAGTAATCCTTCTGATTCTCCTCCATCTGCTTCTTGACGCGGCCTTTGATCTTCTTTTCCAGGGAAAAGACCTCGACCTCTTCCTGGATGAGTTCATAGACCCGCTCCAGACGGCGGACGGGATTGCGCAGCTCAAGGACGCCCTGCTTGCGATCGTAGGTGGCCTTGAGGTGCGGGGCGATGCTGTCGGCCAGACGGCCGGGCTGGGACACGCTGGTGATGGCCAGGATGGTCTCCTTGGCCAGCTTGCGGTTGACCTGGGAATATTCCTCCACCGCCTCATGGGTGGCGCGGACCAGGGCTTCGCCCTCCATGGGATTTCCTTCCAGATCCGGCAGCGCGGAGGTCCGCACCATCTGGATGTCGTCCTCGATCATGAGCCCGCGCTCATGGTCGAAGGAAGCACGGTACAAGCCCTCGAAGAGCACCTTGATGGTCCCGTCGGGCAGACGCAGCATCTGCAAGACCTTGCTGACCGTGCCAACTTCAAAGAGGCCTTCCACGTCGGGTCGTTCCTGTCCGGGATCTTTCTGGGCGACCAGAAAGATCCTCTTCTCGTATCTGTCCAGGGCCATCTCGATGGCCTTGATGGAGGAATCCCGGCCCACGAAAAGAGGCACGATGGATTTGGGGAACATGACCACTTCGCGCAGGGACATGACCGGAAGGATCATGCTCCCGTGAGTGGATTTTTCAAAAACTATGGCATCGGTCATGATTGCTCTCGCGGGTCTTGGCCGACCACGGATGGTCAGGCGCTCTTGGCCTCGGGTTTGAACAGGAGCAACGGTTCTTTGCCCTCTTCCACCACGGCCTTGTTGATGACGCACTCGGTGACGTCCTTGGTGGACGGCAGAGTGTACATGATGTCGAGCATGATGGATTCCATCACGGATCTGAGGCCCCTCGCTCCGGTTTCCAGCTTGATCGCCTTGGAGGCCAGGGCCTTTAAGGCATTGTTCGTGAATTTGAGTTCCACGCTCTCAAGCTCGAACATCTTCTGATACTGTTTTACCAGAGCGTTCTTGGGCTCCTGCAGGATGCGCATCAGATCGTCCTCGTTGAGTTCGGTGAGGGAAGTGATGACCGAAATGCGCCCTGTAAATTCAGGAATAAGTCCGAAACGAATCAAGTCCATGGGGTGAACCTGCTTGAGCAGGCTGTCGGTGTTGTCATCCTGCTTACGGCGCATCTTGGCGCCAAACCCCATGCTCGATCCCTGAACGCGCTGCTTGACCATGTCGTCCAGCCCGATGAAGGCACCGCCGACAATGAAAAGAATGTTCGAGGTATCGAGGCGGATGAATTCCTGCTGCGGATGCTTGCGGCCGCCCTTGGGAGGAATGTTGGCCACGGTCCCTTCGATGATCTTGAGGAGCGCCTGCTGCACGCCCTCGCCGGACACGTCCCGGGTGATGGACGGACTGTCGGACTTGCGCGAAATCTTGTCGATCTCGTCCACGTAGATAATGCCCTTGGCCGCCGACTCAAGGTTGTAGTCGGCGTTCTGCACCAGCTGGACCAGGATATTCTCCACGTCCTCGCCCACATAACCGGCCTCGGTCAGCGTCGTGGCGTCGGCGATGGCGAAGGGCACCTTCAGGATGCGCGCCAGGGTCTGGGCCAGCAGGGTCTTGCCGGAACCCGTGGGACCGATCAGGAGGATGTTGCTCTTGTCGAGCTCCACGTCATCCTTGACCAGGGAGTGATATTTTATGCGCTTGTAGTGGTTGTACACGGCCACGGACAGGATCTTCTTGGCGTCATCCTGCCCGACCACGTAATCATCCAGGGCGGCCTTGATCTCCTGGGGCAACGGTATGTCCGAGGAATCAAGATCTTCCTTGCGATTGTCATTCTTCAAGATGTCATCGCACAGGGCAATGCATTCATTGCAGATGTACACATCTGGACCGGCAATGAGCCTCAGCACTTCGTCCTGTCCCTTGCCACAAAAAGAGCAAGTCAGATCTTTGCCGGTTCTTTTTTTTCTTTCCGCCATGGTTACCTCAAAATTCTAAAAAATTCCTGAATCTATTCAAGTTCCTTGCGGGAGGCCAGAACCTGATCGATGAGTCCGTAAGTGCAGGCTTCTTCCCCGCTCATGAAATAATCCCGTTCCGTATCCTGCTCGACCTTTTCCAGCGTCTGACCGGTGTGACTGGCCAGAATCCCGTTCAACTCACCACGCAGACGGATGATCTCCTTGGCCTGGATGGCGATATCCGTCGCCTGACCCTGAAATCCGCCCATGGGCTGATGGATCATGATGCGCGAGTGAGGCAGCGTGTAGCGCATGCCTTTCTCGCCTGCCGCCAGGAGCACCGCCGCCATGCTCGCGGCCTGGCCGATGCACAGGGTGGCCACGGGCGCGGAGATGTACTGCATGGTGTCATAGATGGCCATGCCGGCCGTCACTGCTCCGCCGGGAGAGTTGATGTACATGTAGATCTGCTTCTCCGGATTCTCGGACTCCAGAAAAAGCAGCTGGGCGCAGATGGAGTTGGCGACGTGATCGTCGATGGGAGTGCCCAGAAGCACGATGCGGTCCTTGAGCAGGCGGGAATAGATATCGTACATCCGCTCGCCGCGGCCGGTGTTTTCAATGACGAATACGGAATTACTGACCATGAAAGCTCCTAAAAAACAAAAATGGGGACTGACACCAAAGATTTGAAAAATAACGATCCGGGGCAGGGTGTCAAGGGCTGTGTGCGGGGGAGTCGCGGGTCACCCGCTTTGACCTGCACATTGCCTGCCAGATTGAACGCGGACTTCCCGGAAAAGAAAAGGGGCCGGGTCAAGCCCGGCCCCCCTCGAAACTATGCGTTCGGGGCTGCTGCCGGGGGAACCGTGGTCACCGTGGCGTTTTCGTAAACAAGTTCCATGGCCTTGTCGGCCAGGACCCGATCCTTGAGCGGAATCATCAGGTTGTGCTGCTCGTAGTAATCCTTGATGGAATGGAAGTCCTGGCCGGTGGACGCGGCCATCTTCTGCAGAACCATATCCACTTCCTGGGGATCGACCGTCAGATTTTCGGCGTTGGCGATGGCCAGGAGCACCAGGGAGGACTTGACCACGTCTTCGGCCTGGGCGCGGTTCTCTTCGCGCAGCTCGGCGGGAGTGCGGCCCAGGGAATCAAGGCTCTTGCCCTGACGCTCAAGCTTGCCCTGCAGCTCGACGATCTGCTTGTCGATCTGCTCTTCGACGATGCTCTGCGGCAGCTCGAAGCTGACTTCGGTCTTGATGCCGTCCAGAAGTTTCTTCTGGGCGTCGCCCTTGACCAGCTGCTTGCGGGTCGAGACGTAGGACTTCTCGATGGCGTCTTTCAGGTCCTGCACGGAGGTGTAACCGCCGGCAAGCTCGGCGAAGTCATCGTTGACCTCGGGCAGGTCGCGAACCTTGATGGCATGCAGGGTGACCTGCATGGACACGGTCTGGCCGGACAGCTTGTCGTTGATGAAATCCGCGGGGAAGGTCAGCTCGCTCTCCTTGCTTTCGCCGGGAGTCATGCCGATGACGATATCCTCGAATTCGGGCAGGGAATTTCCTTCGCCCAGGGGAAGCTCAAACTTGTTGGCGGCGATTCCTTCCATGGCGACCCCGTCCTGGAAGGCCTGGAAGTCGATGACCGCAATGTCGCCGGTGGCGGCAGGACGCTCATCCTTGATGATCACGGTCTTAGCCATGTTCTGACGGATACGCTCAATGACGTCCTCGACCTGCTGCGGATCGACGACCACTTCCTCCTCCTCGACGGCCAGACCCTTGTACTCGGGCAGGTCGAAGGAAGGGGCGATTTCAAAGGAAAACGAATAGGAAAAATCCTCTTCCCGCTCCATTTCCTTGGCATCGACGTCGATGCGGGACAGGGGGGAGAGCTTGAGTTCGCCCAGAATCTCATTGATATGATAGTTGATCAGGTCGGTCGTGGCCTCGCCGTAAATCTGCTTGCGGTACTTGGCCTCGACTACGGTGGACGGGACCTTGCCCTTGCGGAAGCCCTTGATCTCCGCACCCTTGCGGTACAGGGCCACGGTAGCGGCCAACGCGGCATGCACTTCCTCGACGCTCACTTCCACTGCCACCTTGCGCTTGACCGGGGAAAGTTCTTCGACTTTGTATTCCATGACTCCACTCCTTAGGTGATGGGCGCTCCCTCGGGGGCCCGGATAATCGATATTGCGCGAGAGGCGGGCCTGGGTTTTCTCCCTCGACGTGCCCGTTCCCGTCATTTCCTCAGTACGTCCGAATTGTCTTGTCCCTGGCAGCGCGGGCATTGAAGCCCCTGATCCAGGACCTGTCTGTTTTTAATTGGTGCGGGCGATAGGATTCGAACCTACAAGCTTTTGGCGTCAGCTCCTAAGGCTGATGCGTTTACCGTTCCGCCACACCCGCAATCCACAAAAGAGACTCCATAGACAAGCTTTCACGGGCCTGTCAACGCATCTCGCGCCTCCAAATCCGTGATTTTGGCCCCATTCGTCCGTCCTTTCAGCCCCTTGGCTCAGATTTGATGCTCTTTTGCCAGACGCACGGCCAGGGACGTGTGGCGCTGCCGCCCACGTTCGTTGCCCAGCCCCATGTGCATGGCGCGGCGCGAACCCATGAGCACGGCCAGCTTCCTGGCCCGGGTCAACCCGGTGTAGATCAGGTTGCGCTGCAGGAGCATGTAGTGCTGCGAAACCACCGGCATGACCACGGCCGGATACTCGCTGCCCTGGCTCTTGTGTACGCTGATGGCGTAGGCGAGACCTATCTCGTCCAGTTCATCGAAACCGTACTCCACTTCACGCCCGTCAAATTCCGCGACCAGGGTCTCATCCTCCGGATCGAAGCCGAGTATGCGCCCCAGATCGCCGTTGAAGACTTCCTTGTCGTAGTTGTTCCTGAGCTGCAGGATGCGGTCTCCGACCCGGTAGGCCCGCTGTCCGCGCACCAGCTCCCGCCCCTGCGGATTGAGGCGCTCCTGCAGCAGGCGATTCAGGGCGATGGTCCCCACCTCGCCCTTGTGCATGGGGGTCAGCACCTGCACGTCAGTCATAGGGTCAAGACCGTACGCTTCGGGGATGCGCTCGCAGACCATGCGCAGGACCAGAGATTGCAATTCGAGCAGATTCTCCTTTTCGACCCAGAAAAAATCGGCCTTGGGCGGGGCATGCGGGCTACCGAGGGGAAAATCGCCTTCGTTGATGCGGTGCGCGTTGACCACGATCATGCTCTCCCGCGCCTGGCGGTAGATGTGCGTCAGGCGCACGGCCGGAACCACGCCGCTCTCGATCATGTCTCCGAGCACGTTGCCCGCGCCCACCGATGGCAGCTGATTCTCGTCGCCGACGAAAACCAGGCGGCAAGTCAGGGGCAGCGCCCGCAGGAGCGACAGGCACAGGCCGCAGTCGAGCATGGATACCTCGTCCACGACCATGACGTCGGCGGAGAGCTTCTTCTCCTCGTTGAACTCGAAGCCCGTGGCCGGCTGATAGCGCAGCAACCGGTGCAGGGTCGTGGCCGTGAATCCGGTGGCCTCGGCCAGGCGCTTGGCGGCCCGGCCCGTGGGCGCGGCCAGGGAAATCTTCAGCCCCAAGGCTTTCAAGGCCCGCACCACGACACGCGTGATGGTCGTCTTGCCCGTGCCCGGCCCACCGGTGATGATGGACACCTTGTGCCCGCAGGCCGACTCCACCGCTGCGCGCTGCTCTTCGGACAGGGTCAGGGACTGACGCTGCTCCTCGTGCTCCACGGCCCTTGAAATCTTCTCCGGGGCGATGCGGCTGACGTGATCGAGCAGCCCCTGCAGGCGCGAGGCAATCTCTCGCTCCGTCCGATAGAAATAGGTCAGAAAAACGGCCTCGGCCACGCCCTTCTCCGGCAGGGGCTCGACCACCAGACGCTTGCGCTCGACCAGGGCGTCGATCTGTTCTTCGATGAGCTCCAGGTCATGACAGCCCAGCAGCTTGGCCGCCTCCTCCGCCAGGACCGGACGCGGCAGGAACATGTGCCCGGCCCCGTCGGCCACCTGGCGCAGGCAATACTCCACTCCGGCCTCCAAACGCTGCGGCGCGTCCTCGGCAAAGCCGAGCTTGAGCGCCACCTCGTCGGCGGTGCGAAAACCGATGCCGTGGATGTCGTAGGCCAGATCGTAGGGGTTGGCGCGCAGACGCTGCACGGCGTTCACCCCGTAATGGCGGAAAATCCGGTGGGCGAAGGTCGTGGCCACGCCGTGAGTCTGCAGGAAAAGCATCAGCCCGCGCACCTCGCGCTTCTCCTGCCAGGAGGAAATGATGGTCCTGAGCTTGGCCGGACCTATGCCCTCCACCTCAAGAAGCTGCTCGGGATCCGAATCCATGATGTCGAGAATCTGGCTGCCGAAGCGGCTGATCATGCGGTCGGCGGTCTTCTCGCCGATGCCCTTGATCGCCCCGGAGCCCAGAAAACGGCGGATGCCGTTTATGGACGCGGGCAGAAGATGTTCGCAGGTCTCGGCCTTGAACTGCCGCCCGAACTTGGGGTGCTCGACCCACTCGCCCGACATGCGCAGGGATTCGCCCGGAGCCACGTCGCCCAGAAGCCCGACCACGTTGATCTGGCCGGGTTCGGACGGTGAATCCACGCGCGCGATGACGTAGCCGTTTTCAGGATTGTGGTAGACGACGGTGACGACTTCGCCCGAAATGGTGTTCATGGGGCTACAGGGACTGCCTGTGCTTGAGGGACTGTTTGAGGGTTTCGCGGTCCACGTACTTGAGCTCCGAACCAAGTGGGATACCCTGGGCCAGACGGGTCACGGACACGTCCGGAAAGCCGCGCGTCAGTAGGTTGTGCACATACGACCCAGTGGCTTCGGCCTCCATGGTCGAACCCAGGGCCAGAATGACTTCGCGCACCTGCCCTTCACGCAGAATGGACTCAAGGCTGTCCAGTTCGAGGGCCCTGGCATCGATCCCGTCCAGCGGAGACAACAGGCCGCCCAGGATCAGATAGCGCCCCTTGAAGATGCCGGACTCCTCCATGACCATGAGGCTGTCCCACTCCGAAACCAGGCAGAGCTGCTCCGGAGTCCTCGCGGGGTCGGTGCAGAGGTGGCAGGGATCACTGTCGGCCAGGCCGTGGCAGCGTGAGCAGATGTGCAAGGCACTGCGCAGGCCCTCAATGTCACGGCCGAAGGAGCGCACAGACTCCTCGGGCCATTTGAGCAGGGTCAGGGCCATGCGCAAGGCGCTTTTGGGCCCCACCCCGGGCAGGGCCGAAAACTGATCGACGATCTTTTGCAATGGAGAAGGAAGACGCTGCACCCGGGCTCCCTAGAAAAGACCGGGAATCTTCATCCCGCCGGTGATCTGAGCCATCTCGCCCTGCATCAGGTCCTTGCCCTTCTTCAGAACTTCGTTGACCGCTGACAGGACCATGTCCTGGAGCATGTCCACATCCTCGAGCACGGCCGGGTCGATGACCACGGACAGGATCTCGCCGGCACAGGTCGCCTTGACCGTGACCATGCCGCCGCCCACGCTGGTCTCCACTTCCTTCTTGCCTATCTCTTCCTGAGTGCGCAGCATCTTCTTCTGCATCATCTGCGCCTGTCTGATAAGTTCGTTCATATCTCGCTCTCCTTGGAATTTCCGTTTGATAGGGGCCGGACCTCGACGATCCTGGCCTGAAATTTTTCCTGAGCCTCCCGCACAACAGGGTCAACCAGGGCCATCTCGCGCAGCTCCGTGCGGGTCTTGCGCACAGACTCCTCCGGAGCGTCAACCCGCAGCGTCACCCCCGGACCGAAGTAGGCACGCGCCGCTTCCGTCAGCAAGGGCATGCTGGCCTTCAGCCGGTCGCACAGAAATATGTGCCGACTCGTCATCACGAGCTCCGATCCCCGAAGCTCCCCTTGCGCCTTGTCGAGCCCCGGCAGAGGCTTTGCCCCCTCCGTGCGTTTGGCGCAAAAAGCCACGAATCCAGCCCAGCTCTTGAGCCCGGCAGGCGCGGCCTGTGCGGCAGACACGGCCTGGGCGACAGGCGCGGCCTTTGCGACAGACGGGGCCTTTGCGACAGACGGGGCCTGCGTCGAGGACGTGGGCGGAACCGCGCCCGGGCCATCGGTCCGGCTCTTGAAGTCCGCCTGCGCTTCCCGCAACGACATGTCCGGCCCCGAAGCCGACGCCCCGGACGCTGCGGGCCGTGACATCGCCCTGGACGATTCGAAAGACTGCGGACCTGTTCGCGCAGGCCCGGACTGTGCGGCAGGCGCGGCCTGGGCGACAGGCGCGGCCTGGGCGGCAGATGCCGAAACCGGTCGGGGCGCGGCGTTGCCCGGCGAACGCGGCGCGGCAGCCGGGGGCACCGGGCGGGACGGGGCGGGACGGCCGGGGGCCGCGCCGCGACCGGAATCGCCGCCGGAACGGGCTTCTCCAGCGCCCATGGCCAACAGATCCGGCAGGCACGCCAGATTGAGGAGCAAAAGCTCCAGGGCCAGGGCAGGCTCCATGCTGGTCAGCACCTTGCGCTGGCTGTCCATGGTCATCTGCCAGGCCGCATGCAAATGCCCGAGGGAAAATCCAGGCGCGACGGAGGCCCAGATGTCCACTTCCTCGGCCGGAAGGTCGATGATGCTCCGCGCGGCGTCGCCCATCTGATGCAATAGGAAAAGATTGCGCCAGCAACCGGCCAGCTCGCGCAGGAAAAAGCCCAGGTCCACGCCCTGATCCAGGATCTGGGTCAAAAGGGCGTGCAAACCCTGCAAATCGCGGGACTGTACGCATTCGATCAGACGCACGAAGACCTCGCCACCGGCCAGGCCCAGAACCTCGCGCACGTCGGCCAGGGTCAGGGAATCGGAACCCAGGGCCATGACCTGGCCCAAGAGCGACATGCCGTCTCGGACCGATCCGGCCCCGCGCCGGGCGATGAGGGTCACGGCGGAAGGCTCGGCAGGCATGGATTCACGGATGAGCACGCCGTCCAGATGCCGCACCAGTTCGGCCTGGGGCAGACGCTTGAAGACGAAATGCTGACAACGGCTGATGATGGTCTGGGGAAATTTTTCCGGCTCCGTGGTGGCCATGATGAAGGTCACATGCCCCGGAGGCTCTTCAAGGGTTTTCAGCAGCGCATTGAAGGCCTGCTTCGAAAGCATGTGCGCTTCGTCGATGATGATGACCTTGTAGCGGCATTCAAGCGGCGCATAGCCCACGTCTTCCTTGAGACGGCGGACATTGTCGACGCCGGTATTGGAAGCACCGTCGATCTCGACCACGTCCACGGCCGAACCCAGGGTGATCTGGCGGCAGATCGGACACTGGTTGCAGGGCTCAAGGGCGGGTCCGTTCTGGCAGTTCAGGGCCTTGGCGAAGATGCGGGCCAGAGTGGTCTTGCCCACCCCGCGCGTCCCGCTGAACAGATAGGCCGGTGCGACCCGTCCGGTGGACGCAGCCCGGGAGAGGATGCGCTTGACAGCGTCCTGGCCGGCCACTTCTGCAAAACTCTGAGGGCGGTAACGGGCGGTAAGGCTTTCCTGACTCATGGTGCGTGGTGGGGGTGCAAAGGTTCATAAACGCCGGGTCCCGCAAGACGGAACCCGGCATGCGCGCAAGGATCGGAAAAAGCCTAGATCGTGTAACGGGCCAGCCACTTTCCGTACTTCGGATTGTCGCCGCGCAGCAGCTTGAAATAGGCGTCCTGCAAGGCCGCCGTGACCGGACCGCGACTGCCCTCGCCGATGGTCCGGCGGTCGATCTCGCGGATGGGCGTGACCTCGGCCGCCGTGCCGGTGAAGAAAGCTTCGTCGGCGCAGTACAATTCGTCACGGGTGAAACGCTCCTCGACGACGGTGTAGCCAAGGTCCTCGGCCAGAATCATGAGCGTCTCGCGGGTGATGCCGGCCAGGATGGAACCCAGCGGCGGAGTCTTGATCACGCCGTTTCTGACCATGAAGATATTCTCTCCGGTGGCCTCGGACACATAGCCTTCGGCGTCGAGCATGAGGGCCTCGTGGTAGCCGTCGGCCAGAGCCTCGCGCTTGGCCAGCACGGAGTTGACGTAGTTGCCGCAGGTCTTGGCCTTGGTCATCATGACGTTGACGTGATGCCTGGTGAAGGTCGAGGTCTTGATGCGGATGCCCTTCTCCAGGGCTTCGGCCCCAAGATACGCGCCCCACGGCCAGGTGGCGATGATGGTCTGGATCGGGTTGTCGCCGGGGAAGACGCCCATGGCGCCAGCGCCGATGAAGCACAGGGGACGGACGTAACCCTCGGGCTGACGGTTGGCCTTCAGGGTCTCGATGATGGCATCGAAAATCTGCTGCTGGGTGAAGGGGATGACCATCTCATTGATCTTGGCCGACAAAAAAAGCCTCTCGACGTGTTCCTGCAGACGAAATACGGCCGAGCTTCCATCGGAGCAGACGTAGCAGCGGATGCCCTCGAACACGCCCACACCGTAATGCAGAGTGTGCGTCAGGACGTGAACCTGTGCCTCGTCCCAGGGCACGAGCTTGCCGTCGAACCAGATCTTGTCAGCTTTCTGTACCATACATCCTCCTCGATATGGGCGTCTTTTTTGGGGCCCGGAACGCGTGGTCCAAGGCGTGTGGGGACACTAGGACATGGCCAAGGCCCGGTCAAGAGAGCCCTGTCCTACTTGCCTTTTTCGTTGTCGTGGCTGGAGCGGAAAACCATGCGGATGGGCGTCTTATCCATGCGAAAGACCTTGCGCAGCTGATTTTCCAGGTAGCGCACATAGCTGCCGTGAAAAAGCTTCGCGTCGTTGACGAAAAACACGAAGGTCGGAGGACGGGAGTCGGCCTGGGTCATGTAGTAGATCTTGCCCCGGCGGCCGCCCATGACCGGGGGCTGATGCCGCTCGGTGACCATCTTGACCAGGCGGTTGAGTTCGCCCGTGGTCACGCGCTGGCCGCACTGCTCCCAGAGCTTCTCGATCAGGGGCAAAAGCCCGCCAAGCCCGGCCATGGAGACGGACGAGGAATACAGCACCGGCACGTGGGCGCAGAAAGCGAACTCGTCCACCAGGTCCTTCTTGGTCTTGGCCAGCTGGTCCTTGGTCAGAAGGTCGATCTTGTTGACGACGATGACGAAGGGGATCTTCTCCGTGTCCAAAAAGGACAGGAGACGCTTGTCCTGACCGACCACGCCGTCCATGATGTCGAGCACCAGGACCACCACATCGGCCTGCTTGGCGGCCTGCATGGAATGCACGACGCTGAAATATTCCAGGGAATCCGTGACCTTGGACTTGCGGCGCACCCCTGCGGTGTCGACAAACGTGTACGTCTTGCCGCCGCGCTGCACGGTCACGTCCACGCAGTCGCGGGTGGTGCCGGCCTCGGCGCTGACCATGAGCCGCTTCTGGCCCAGAAGCGCGTTGATGGTCGAGGACTTGCCCGCATTGGGACGGCCCAGGAGAGCGACCTTGAGCCCGCCTTGGGCGTGTCCGCCTTCCAGCTCCTGCGCGTCGACCTTGGGCAGGACCTCCTCGATCATCTCCCGCAGGTCACCCATGCCGAAGCCATGGGACGCGGACACGCAGTCCAGCGGGAAGCCCAATCCATAGAAATCGGCGGCCATGGTCTCTTCCTGCTCGGGACCATCGACCTTATTGACGATGACGCGCACTTCCTTGCCGCTCTGGCGCAGATACTGCCCGACCTGCTCGTCCTGAGGATGCAGCCCGGTCCGGCCGTCAACGATGAACAGTATGAGGTCCGCCCCGGCCATGGCCTCCCGGGCCTGCTCAAAGATGCTGATCTCGATCTCGTCGCTGGAATCGGGGACCAGGCCGCCGGTGTCGACCAGCATGTACGAACGCGTTTCCCCGCGCACCTCGCTGAAGATGCTGTCCCGGGTCACTCCGGCCATGTCGTGGGTGATGGAGACCCGCCTCTTGATGAGACGGTTGAAAAGAGTGGATTTGCCCACGTTGGGACGCCCGATGAGGGCCACCATGGGAAGAAACTGATTCATGGTCTGCGTTCCTGGCCGATGATCTCGGCGATGCTCGATGTGTAGGGCGGGGAAAGCACCCCGCGTTCAGTGATGATGCCCGTGATCAGGGAATGATCCGTGACATCGAAAGCGTAATTGAAAACCGGGACCCCTTCGGGCGTGATCCGGGTGTCGCCCACGTGGGTCACTTCCAGCGGCGTGCGATCCTCGATGGGAATGAGACTGCCGTCCGGAGTGGCCAGATCGAAGGTGGAGCTGGGCGCGGCCACGTAGAAGGGGATGCCGTAATGGCGGGCCAGAATGGCCACGCCGGAGGTCCCGATCTTGTTGGCCACGTCGCCGTTGGCCACGATGCGGTCCGCTCCGACCACGACCTTGTCCACCAGCCCGCGCTGCATCAGCAGCGAACAGGCGTTGTCGCAGGCCACGGTGACCGGGATGCCGTCCTTGTGCAGTTCGTAGGCGGTCAGCCTGGCGCCCTGCAGGAAGGGCCGGGTCTCGTTGGCGATGACGGAAATCTTCTTGCCCATGTCCACCGCGCCGCGAATCACGCCAAGGGCGGTGCCGTAACCCGCCGTGGCCAGCGCTCCGGCGTTGCAGTGGGTCATGACCGTGTCGCCGTCGGCAAGCAAGGCTCCGCCGAATCGGCCCATGGCCTTGTTCATGGCGATGTCCTCGGCGTGGATCTTCATGGCCAGAGCCAACCAGACCTCGCCAAGCTCGCGCGGATCCGGGATGCCGGCTCCGGCCTCGCGCATGACGCCGACGGCCCAGGCCAGATTGACCGCCGTGGGCCGCGCCTGGGCAAGCATGGAGAGCAGGCGCTCAAGTTCATTGCGCCAGTACGCCCCGGCCGCCATGGCCTGCCTGAGCGCAATGCGGCACCCGTAGGCGGCGCTGACGCCGATGGCAGGCGCCCCGCGCACGACCATGGTCTGCAGCGCGAAGACAACGTCCTCGACAGTGCGGCAGGCAAAGGTTTCCTCGATCAGCGGCAGTTTGCGCTGGTCGAGCAGCAGCAGGGTGCAGGCCTCGGCGTCAAAGCGGATGTGGTCTTCCATGGAGTTCCTCTTAAAAAATGGGTCGTATGGGACATATGGGACATATGAAAATCTCTTCAACCTATATGTCCCATATGTCCCATAGGTCCCAGAAATCCTAATCTGCCCATTTTTCTTCCCCCAACAAAAAACCGGACTACCAAGCAGCCCGGTTTTCACAGACAGGCTTGGCGCCCTGTCCGTTCAGGAGCGCTCAGTCACTTCCACCAGGTGAAAGCCGAACTGGGTCTTGACCGGTCCGTGCACGACGCCGACGGCTTCGTTGAAGCAAACCTGGTCGAATTCCGGAACCATCTGGCCGGGACCAAACGAACCCAGATCGCCGCCGCGCTTGCCGGACGGGCACTGTGAATAATTGCGGGCGATCTCGGCGAAATCTCCGCCCTCTTCCGTGATTTTCGTTTTCAGAGCCTGGCAAACCTCTTCGGTTGCCACCAGAATGTGACGGGCACGTGCTTTGGCCATGGAATTCTCCTTCGTTTTTTTTGTGGCCCTACCCGTATGCCCGTCACTTGGCAAGACGCCCCTGCGGGTCAGGCGTAGGCGAGCATGTGCCGCTTCACGGCCTCCATGTCCACGGTCTTGCGATACAGGGCCTCGCCTGCGCACTGCGGAAGCTGCGCGTCCTTGGAGGGCCGCTCCTCGCGAAAGAGCACTCCTATGGGGATCTCTTCGCCGAATGTCGAGGCCACGGTCATGGCGGCGGCCCAGTCCCCGGGATCGTGGCTGACTTCCTTGCACCTGGCCTTGTACCAGGCAAAGGTGTTGAGCTTGTTGAAGGATATGCAGGGCGAGTGCAAGTCCACCAGGGCGAAGCCCGGATACCGCATGGCCTCGACAATGGTCTTCACGGCGTGCTCGTGAAACCCGGAAAAAGTCCTGGCTACGAAGCCGGCGCGCATGGCCACGGCCACGGCCACGGGATTGAAAGGCTGATCGACGACGCCCAGAGGGTTGTTCTTGGTCACGTGCCCGGTCATGGTCGTGGGACTCGACTGGCCCTTGGTCAGGCCGTAGATCTGATTGTCATGGACGATCAGCGTGATGTTCACGTTGCGCCGGATGGCGGCCAGAAAATGGTTGCCGCCCTCGCCGTAGGTGCAGCCGTCGCCCGATTCCACCAGCACGGTCATCTCCGGATTGGCCAATTTCACGGCCTGGGCCGGGGACAGGGCGCGGCCGTGCAGCCCGTTGAAACCGTTGCACTTGAGATAGTGCACGATCTTGGCCGCCTGACCGATGCCGGAGACCATCACGAACTGATGCGGCAGAATGCCCTGACCGGCCAGGGCTTCCTTGACGGCCACGAGCACGTCGTGGTTGCCGCAGCCGGGGCACCAGCTGGTCTTGAATTCGCCGTAGGTCTTGGTGTCGTTCATAAAGCCTCCAGGATGGGCCGCAGCCGCTCCATGACGAATCCGGTAGTCAGGGTCCGGCCGTCATAGCGCAGAACGGTGTCTTGAATGTGAAAACCCGTGGTCTTGCGCAGCAGGCCCGCGAACTGGGCGGTGCTGTTGCCTTCCACGGCCACGACGGTTCCCGCCGCCTCAAGGCGCGGCATGAAGGTATCCGGGAGCAGCGGCCAGACCTGGGTGAAACACAGGCAGGCGGCTCTGGTCCCGTTGTCGCGCAGCTGCGCGGTCACTTCGCGCAGCACCTCGCAGGATGATCCCCAGCCGACCAGCAGCAGGTCCGGTTCCTCGTCGCCCGAAAATTCAGGCGGCAGCACTTCGGCAAGGAGCGTGGCCATCTTGGCCTGGCGCTTGTCCTGCATGCGCACGCGGATGCCCCCGTCCTCGATGATGTGTCCGACCTCGTCGTGCTCATGGGAATCGGCCAGGACCAGACTCTCTCCATGTCCGGGAATGCGCCGGGCGGAGATGGGCTCGTCCCAGTTGTAGCGACGGTAGTTCCCGGGGTCGGTGTCGCCGAGATCGGGATTCGTGATGGGCGCAAGTCCATCCAGATCAAAGGGGGCGACTGAGCGCGCGGCGCTGGCCAGATACTGATCTGAAAGCACGAACACCGGGCCCTGGCTCTTTTCGGCCAGATCAAAGGCCTTGTGGGTCAGATAAAAACAATCTTCCAGCGTGGCCGGAGCCAGGATGGCGCGCGGAAATTCGCCGTGCCCGGCGTAGAGCACCAGTTCCAGATCCGCCTGCTCCGTGCGCGTGGCCAGCCCCGTGGCCGGGCCGGGGCGCTGGACCACGGCAAATACCACGGGCGTCTCCGAAACTCCGGCCAGGCTCACCGCCTCGGTCATGAGGGCGAATCCGCCGCCCGAGGTGGGCACGATGCTCCGCGCTCCGGCATAGGATGCCCCGAGCGCCATGTTCGCGGCCGCGATCTCGTCCTCGGCCTGCTCCACCACGACACCCATCTCGACGGCGGCATGCACCAGGCCTTCGGCGATGGAAGTCGCCGGGGACATTGGATAATATCCGCAAAACCGCACGCCGGCGGCCAGCGCGCCAAGGACGATGGCCTGGTTGCCGTCCATGGTCAGCAGCCCGCCCGGGCCTTCGGCCGGGGGCAGGGGCAAGCGCGGCGCATTGTCCGCAGCCCATTTCATGGCGGCGGCCAGGACACGCAGGTTGCTGGACACGATCTCGTCGCCCTTGGCCTTGAACTGTTCCGAAAGTTGTTCCTCGAACAAGGAAGCCTCAAGCCCGAACATGGCTCCGAGCACGCCAAGCAGGGCCACGCCTCGAAAAACAGGCCGCGCGGCGAGCTCGGCAAAGGGAATGGCCACAAGGCCGGGAGTATCGGGCAGCTCCCAGGCCGCGTCAGCCAGGATGACGCCCGGAGACTTGAGCTTGTCTTTGTGCAGCTCCACGCTCTCCCGGCTCATGGCCGCGAGCAGATGGAACGTGTCCGGCGGGCCCTGCACTGGGCGCGAGCCGATGCGCACGCGAAAATTATTGTGCCCGCCCCTCACCCGGGACATGACATGCTGGGCCGCGAGCAAATGCCTGCCCGAGCGGACCACGGCCTTTCCCAGCAGTCCGGACACGGTATCCAGACCCTGACCGGCCTCCCCACCCATGATCAAATGCAGTTCTTCGTGCACGAATATCTCCTTGGTTTCCCATGAGCGCGGCGATTCCGCGACATGAATCTCGACCATCCTCCTGGTTGCATATTTTGCGGGAGGATACAACCACCGGCGGCTGACCGTGACAAAAAACCGCTGCTCCCCGCGACGTGCGCCCCTGGCATGACGCGTTCATCCGACGACCGCGCCGTTCCACTGGACGGGACCGGCGGAAATACTTAAGGCAATCGCGTCTGAAGGATCATCCCCGGAGAAAGGAAATTTCCATGTCCCCACCAGCCTGCGTCATCGGCATCGACACCGGCGGCACCTACACCGATGCAGTGGTTCTCGACCGCTCGTCCGGCCGGGTTCTGGCCGGCGTGAAGACCCCGACCACCCCCCACGACCCGGCCCTGGCCATCGGCCGAAGCCTGGAAAAAGTGCTCCTGGCCTCGGGCGCGAACCCGGAAACAATCGAACTCGTGACCGTGTCCACGACCCTGGCCACCAACGCCCTGGTGGAAGACAAGGGCGCGGAGGTCGGACTCTTCGTCATCGGACACGACAAGCGGCTGCACATCCCGGCGGCGGACATGCGCTTCATCCCCGGCGGTCACAAGGCCCGGGGGGTCGAAGCCGAGCCTTTGGGCATGGATTATCTGATCCAGGGCATCGCCGCCATGAAGGGCCGCGTCGACGCGTACGCCGTCTGCGCCATGCTCGCCTTCGAGGACCCGACCCACGAACTGGTCGCGGCCAAGGCCATCGAGCTCATGGACCAAAGGCCCGTGTTCTGCTCCCACCAGGCCAGCACCCGCCCGGGCATGGAGGAACGCGCGGCCACGGCCGTCCTCAACGCCAGGCTGCTGCCCATCATGCAGGACTTCCTGCGCGGCATCGCCCGGTCCATGGAACGCCTTGGGCTGTCCTGCCCGGTACGCATCGTGCGCGGGGACTGCCAGAGCATGGACCTGCCCGAAGCCGTGCGCAACTCCTCGGCCACGGTGGCCAGCGGTCCGGCGGCCACCGCCCTGTTCGGCGGTCACGCCGCGGCGGGCGAGACCGCGCTCATCGTGGACGTGGGCGGCACCACGACGGACATCACCCTCATCAGGGAAGGCCATCCCGTGGTCCGAGAAGAGGGCATGACCATCGGCTCCTGGCGCACGCACGTGCGGGCCGTGGAGATGTACACCGTGGGCCTTGGCGGCGACAGCCTGGCGCGCGTCGAGAATGGCCGCCTGTCCCTTGGCCCGGCCCGGGTCGTGCCGTTGTCCCAGATCCACCTGCATCTCGATGGGCCGGCCCTGGCATCCATGACGCGCCCCGAAGCCTGGCTCGGCGCGGACCTCTGCGCCCAGTGCGTGCAGCTGGCTCCGGGCACCGATCCCGGGGACGACCAGATCCTGCGCTGGCTCGCCGAACATGGCCCGGCCACGCCCATGCGCCTGCGGCAGGAGCTGGCGCTGGCCGAATCGAGCCTGGAGAAGGCCATCGCCAGACTCCAGGCAGCACGGCGGGTCGTCACCTGTGGATTCACGCCCACGGACGCCCTGCACGTGCTCGGACGCCTGGACCTTGGCAACGCAAGACCCGCCATGGAAGGGGCAGGCGTGCTGGCCGCGCTGCTAAGCCTCGCGCCAGAAGCGTTCTGCGATCAGGTGCTTGAAAAGGCCCACGCAACCATCGCCACCACCATCCTGTGCGCCCTCGGCAACCGGGAAGTCGGACCGGCCCTGGCTCATTTTTTTGAACAGCCCGAGCAAAGCGCGCTCCTGGACATCACGATCAGGGTTCGACCCCGGATCATCGGCATCGGCGCGGCCGCACCGTTCCTCTTGCCGGAAGTGGCCGCGCGCCTTGGCACCGAAGCAGTCTTTCCAGAACATTACGAGGTCGGAAACGCCCTGGGCGCGGCCCTCATGGACACCATCACCAAGGAGTGAACATGCATTTCAAGGAACAATCTTTTGCGGCGGCCATGGAAATCTGCAGCGAGAGCGAACTGGCAGAGGTTGTGCACGCCTGGATCCCCGGCGGTGCGGGATATGTGGTCCACGCCTGGGCCGAGGTCGAGGACGCGGTCTATGACCTGACGGAGAGCGAGCGCCCGATCGCCAAGGCCGACTACTACGAACGCATGGGCGTGCAGCCGCACCTGACCCGCCGCTACGGCCGGGTCGAGTACTTCACCCTCATGGCTGAAACGGGCAGCTTTGGCCCCTTCGACACGAAATTCTTCTTCGCCAACCAGACCTCGTTTCTTCCCCAGGCGTGACGACCATTCCGTTCGCAGGCGAGATCGCGGCCCTTTCGGCGGCCTTCATCTGGGCCCTGGCCACCATCATCTACGCCCGCACCGGCAATCGGGCCCCGGCGCTGTTCCTGAACCTGGTCAAGGGCAGCATCGCCGTGGCCATGCTGACCGTGACCATTTTTGTCCTTGGCGATGCGCCTCCCACCCTCTCGACTTCGCAGTGGCTGTGGCTGGTGGGCAGCGGGATCGTCGGCATCAGCATCGGTGACAGCGCCTATTTCTCGGCCATAAAACGCGTCGGCCCCAGCCAGACCCTCCTGATCGAATCCCTGGCTCCGCCGCTGACCGGCGTCCTTGCTCTCTGTTTCCTGCACGAGGCCATCGGATTCTGGGCCTGGGCGGGCATCTTCCTGACCATGAGCGGCATCCTGTGGGTGGTCACGGAACATCAGCCCCAGCAGAAGGGCTTGAATCTGCCGGGCCTGGGCTTCGCCACCCTGGCCGCCCTGTGTCAGGCCACCGGCATGGTCATGTCCCGGCAGGTCATGGTCGCAACCGACATCACCCCGCTCTGGGCCGCCCTCATCCGTCTGGCCGCGGCCAGTCTGGTGCTGTGGACCGCGCTCCCGCTCCTGAAACCCGAAATCGTCCTGCGCCGGGAATGCTGGCGGGCCATCGGCACGGCCCGAAACGGATGGGCGTTCTTCACCCTGGCCGTCTTTCTGGGCACGTTCCTTGGCATCTGGCTGCAACAAGCCGCACTCAAGCTGACCGGCGCGGCCATCGCCCAGACCCTCATCTCGGTCAGTCCTCTTTTCGCACTTGGGCTTGCGGTCGTGACCGGGCACAAGGTCTCCCGGCGCAGCCTTGTCGGCGCCCTGGTCACCCTGGCCGGCGTTGCCCTCTTTTTCCGCTGAAAAAAGCCCGGGGGGGGGCTCAGGCGGCATGAGAACCGGGACTTGCCTTTTGACTTCGTCCTGATATTTCTGATTGCTGCAAACCCTCTCACCGTCCCGGGAGCACCATGACCGCCACATCTTCCTGCCCCACCGCGTCCCAAGCCGCTCCGGTCAATCTGGTCATCTTCGGCGCCACCGGAGACCTGGCCATGCGCAAGATCTTCCCGGCCCTGGCCTCCCTCTGCCAGAACGGGCTGCTCAGCCACGACACGCGCATCCTGGCCGTAGGACGCACGGATTTGAGCGCGGACGAGTACTCGAACCTGATCGGCGAAAAACTCGCCCAGGCCATTCCCCCGTCCTGTCTGGCCGACCTCGTGCCCCGGATCCGCTACCTGCGCCTGGACCCCGACGAGCCCGAATCGGGTTACACCCTGAGCATGGCCCTTGGCGACCTTGACCGCGAGACGCCGAAAAATCGGCTTTTCTACCTGGCCGTGCCCCCCAGCGCCTACATTCCCTTGGCCACCATGCTCGGCGAGGCGGGACTTGGCCGGGAGAGCGAGGACACGAGCGTGCGCATCGTCGTGGAAAAACCCTTCGGCCGCGATCTGGCCACGGCCAGGGAGCTGGATACGGTGCTGCACCGCTACTTCAACGAGCGCCAGATCTTCCGCATCGATCACTACATGGCCAAGGAGACCGTGCAGAACGTCCTGCTGCTGCGCTTCGCCAACGCCCTCTTCGAGCCGGTCTGGAACCGCCGCTACATCGACCACATCCGCATCACCGCCGCCGAAACCCTCGGCATCGGCCACCGCGCCGGTTTCTACGATCAGGCCGGGGTGCTCAGGGACATGTTCCAGAACCACATGATGATGCTCCTGTCGCTGTGCGCCATGGAGCCGCCGTCCATATTCGAAGCCGAACTGGTCCGCGACGAGCGCTCCAAGGTCTTCCGGGCCCTGCGCCCGCTCGATCTGGAGCGACTGGATGAACAGCTGATCCTGGGCCAGTACGGACCGGGCATGTCGGGCGGCGAGGCCGTGCCGGGATACTTGCAGGAACCGGGCGTGCGGCCCGATTCGATCACTCCGACCTTTGCCTGGCTCAAGGTCTATCTGGACAACTGGCGCTGGCAGGGCGTGCCGTTCCATCTCTGCTCGGGCAAACGCCTGGAGGCCAAGCACACCGAGATCACGGTGCAGTTCAAGAGCGTGCCCGTCTCCATGTTTCGCAAGACCAGGGATGAAGTCATCCCCCCAAACCGCCTGGTCATCGGCATCCATCCGGATGAAGTGGTCCGACTGGAGGTGCAGACCAAGGGCCAGGGCTCGCAGCTCTGCCTGCAGGGTCAGTCAATGGAGTTCTCCTACGGCGCGGGCTCGGGTCTTGGCCGTCTGGACGATTACGCCAAGGTGCTGCTGGATTGCATCACCGGCGACCAGACCCTTTTCTGGCGGCAGGACGCCGTGGAGCTGTGCTGGGGCTTTCTGACCCCCATCCTGGACCGCTGCGACTGCCCGGACAGCGAGCTGCCCCTGCATACCTACGTCGCGGGCGGCCCCGGCCCCAAGGCCGCGCAAAGGGCCGGATAATGACCGGACCAGGCCTGGCGCAAGTTCCTGGGCACAAGTCGCCGCGCGTTCAACAATAAACCATTCACCATCCCACGGGAGGACCCATGGCCGGTTTTGAAGGCACCAAATGGGCTGATTTTCAATCACGTTACCTGCTCCAGGGCAAGTCCCTCTCCATGGTCCCCATGGCGGACAAGGTCCCGGCGGTGTCCCGCTCCATACATTACGGACTCTGCCTGGCCTTCGAGGGCATCCGCTACTTCATCGGCCCGGCCGAGGACGGCAGCCTGCATGTCCAGTTTCTGAACCTGCACAAGAACCTGCAGCGTTTCCGCCGCTCCATCTCCTTCAACCTGGGCGCGGCCCAGCAGGCTCTCGTGCCCTCGGAAGAGGAACTGGAGGCCATGATTCTGCACTACCTGCGCAGCCCGGAACTGACGGAGTTCATCCATTACATGGGCGAATCCGGCGGGCAGGGCTATCTGCGCCCGTTCACCGTGGACGAGTCCCAGTCCATCGGCGTGACCTTTCCAGAAAGCCCGTCCATCCGCATGGTCACTTGCACCTACGACCGCTACATGGGCGAACCCTTCAGCGGCGTGGTCGTGCCGGGACTGGTGCGTGCCGTGGGCGCCAACGGCACGGGCAACCTGAAACTCGGGGTCAATTATCTCCTGAGCGTCAAGGCCGTGGACGAAGCCCGAACCATCCTGCCCGAGGCCTCTTCGGCCCTATTTCTGGACGACCGGCTGGACCTGCCCCTGCGCGACCGCCGCGTCACGGAGTGGGACTCCTCATGCTGCCTCATCGCGCTGACCGGCGGTTCCGTGGTCAAAATCCCCGAAAGCCCGCTCATCCTACCCTCGGTCACCATCCAGGGCATCTGCGCCATCCTGCGCGAATCCGGGATTACGGTCGATGAGCGTGACATGACCTACGGCGAACTCATGGCCCGGGCCGAAGCCGGAGAGATCGCGGCCATCGCCTCCATCGGCACGGCGGGCATCCTGAACCGCGCCCAGCGGCTGGTCATGGTCGATGAAAACAACGCGCCCTGCGCCCAAATGCGCGCCCAGACCAATCACCCCCTGTACCTGGCCCTGGGCCGCGCCCGGCAGACATACTGGGACATCTACCGGGACAAGGCCCCGGTGCCGCAGGGAATGGTCCTGCAAAGCTACCTGATTTAAGACATTTCAGAACCAAGTCCGCCAGCCCTGTTGACAACAGGCCCCGGACCCCATATCAGGCTTCCCACGTCAGGGGATGTAGCTCAGCTGGGAGAGCGCTGCGTTCGCAATGCAGAGGCCAGGAGTTCGATCCTCCTCATCTCCACCACACAAACCAAATCAGCCCGCATAATGCGGGCTTTTTTGCGCCCATAGACCAATAATTTCGGCCTGTTACGCATATGATTCTTCAGTATCTTTCATTCC
>Ga0265295_1001334_pt1 | contig 43670 bp, 47 predicted proteins | sample Munlansysbiofilm_FD_192503 | JGI IMG/M metagenome (GOLD analysis project Ga0265295, IMG submission 192503) | Leachate microbial communities from a municipal landfill in Southern Ontario, Canada - Methane capture system biofilm | ecosystem: Engineered > Solid waste > Landfill > Unclassified ... | reverse complement strand
GGTACCATTTGTGGGTCAGTTCACTTGCTTTGGGACTGTACGTCTTCATTTCTGTGGCTCCTGCCTGATAAACCCGAGTCGTTGCGGGTGCTTTCAACCTTGAGATCGGAGGTAACATGCACAAATGCTTGTGCTTTACCGCCGTAACCGCTACAACGTAACGAAACAATGCATGTGGGATAAGGGAAGAAACAGCTATCTGTCCTGCGGCCTCTTGTAAAGTGTTTTTCTTCATTTTTTAGGAAATAATTTCACCCGCCGGCCAGGGCCGGCAGCACGGGGAGGTCGATAGTGGCCAGCATACGCAAGGGCTTGCTCCAACTCGTTTTTTCCGGAAGCTTCATGAAACGATGGAACGACAAGATGCGTCCCATGGAGCTGGTGGAGGTGGACAAGCAGGCCCACAAGATGATCGTCGCCTGGCTGCTGTTCGAGCTCAATTCCCAGAATCTTTCGGCCCGGGAAAAGGCGGTGCTTGGCGAGGACATCGTGCGCGGAGGAATCTTCGACTACCTCTACCGCCTGGTCATCACCGACATCAAGCCGCCCATCTTCTACCAGATCAAGTCCAATCCCGCCCATTACCAGAAGCTCACGGCCTGGGTCCTCAATGAATTGCAGCCCCGCGTGCAGCCTCTGGGCAAGGATTTCTGGGACGGCATGAAGAGTCATTTCGAGCGGCAGGTCAGCGGGGACGAGAGCCTGGCTTCGCGCATCCTCGATGCCGCGCATCTTTTCGCCAGCAGGTGGGAGTTTCATCTCATCCGCGACATGAACACGTGGGACGAGGAGATGGAGGACATCGAGGACAATTTCAGGCGCGGGCTGGAAGCGCATCTGGATCTGTCCGGCGTGCGCCAGCTCATTGAAGGCCCGAGCACCAGGCTCGGCAAGTTCGCCTTCATGTGCGGGCAGCTCAGGTTCCAGAAGCGCTGGTCGCAGACTCCGCGCATCCCCGAGACTTCCGTGCTGGGGCACATGTTCATCGTGGCCTGTCTGGCCTATTTCTTCAGCATCGCGGCGGGCGCCTGCCCGGTGCGCCGCCAGAACAATTTCTATGCCGGTCTCTTCCATGACATCCCGGAGCTTTTGACCCGGGACATCATCTCTCCGGTCAAAAGCTCGGTGCAGGGCATCGGGGACCTGATCCGGGAATATGAGGGCCGGGAACTCGAACGTCGCCTCTTTTCCATTCTCGACCGTTCGGTGTATGGCGGACTCGTGGACAGGCTGGAATATTTCCTGGGCATCGCGGTCGGCTCGGAGTTCGAGGCCACCATCATGGAGGACGGAAAGGCGAAGGTCGTCAGCTGGGAGCAGCTGCAGGGGCCGTGCAACCGGGACGAATGCTGTCCCAAGGACGGCCGGATGCTGAAGGTTTGCGATCATCTGGCCGCGTTTCTCGAAGCCTACACGGCCTTGTCCAACGGCATCACCAACGCCCACCTGCAACAGGCTTCGTGGCGGATCAGGACGCTGTACCAGAACCAGTCCCTGACCGAGGAGCTGCACATCGGCGCGCTGCTGGCCGATTTCGATTGAGGAAGCATTTCAGGGGCCTATGAGCCTGTTACTCATTACCACAGAGGAAAAAAACATGATGTTACGCAAACGGGTCTGGGATATCATGCGCGAGGATTTCGCCTTTGTCCGCGAGGACGCGACTCTTTCCCAGGCTATCACCGCCTTGCGCGAGATCCGTGCCCGGCAGGCCGACACCAGTTTCGTGCTGGTCTTTTCCAAGAACGACAAGTTCATGGGCGTTCTTTCCATGTGGAACCTGATCCAGGGCATCGGTCCCTGCCTGCTCAAGGGCTCCGTCCTGGACGGCAACGAGGTCGATTGGGACAGCGCCTTCGCCACGGCCTGCCGCAGCTGCTCCCAGGTCCGCATCTCCGAATGCCTCCAGCACGACATTCCCATGCTGAAGCCCAACGATCCGCTGGCCAGGGTGCTCGAGGTCTTTCTCGACTATCGCCGGGGCCGGGCCGTGGTCGAAGAGGGGGGGCGCATCATCGGCGTGGTCTGCATGGCCGATCTGTTCAAGGAAATCGGCGATTCGCTCATGCCGTGACCGTCACGCGGAGCGGGAGGCCGGCCCTCCCGCTCCGCGATCACCATTCGCCGGAGGATGCCGCGCTTTTTTCACACTGTTGTCGCTGCCTCCGAAAATGAGCCTCTTTGATGACTTGCATGACAACCGACACAAAAAACGCGGGTCTCGGCCTGGCGTGGTCCCTGGTTTTTTTCTTCCTCCTGGCGTTTCCGACCGCGAGCGTGTCGGCGGCGCCCGCCAAACTGGTCGTGGCCGACGACAGGGATTATCCTCCGTACATTTTTCTTGATGCGTCCGGCGCGCCCAAGGGCATTCTGGTCGACATCTGGAATTTGTGGGGCCAGAAGACCGGCATTCCCGTGGAATACAGGCTCACGGAATGGAGCGCCGCCCTGGCCGCGGTGAGGAACGGGCAGGCCGACGTGGTGGGCGGGCTGGCCCGCACGCCCCGGCGCGAGGAGTTGTTCGATCTGACGGCGAAGATCACCGAGGTACCCTCGGCCATCTTTTTTCACAGCCACCTCGGCGGGATAAAGAACCTGAAGGATTTGGCCGGATTCTCCATCGGCATCGTCAGCGGCGACGCCGCCCGCGATTCGGTGCTGGCCCGTCATCCGGAACTGCGCTTCGCGCTCTTCCCGGGCACGCCGGAACTCGTGGCGGCGGCGATTTCGGGCGAGATCAAGGTCTTTATCGCGGACGCGCCCGTCGCACGGCACTATCTTGCCCGGCATGAGCGCGGCGCCGATTTCCGCCAGGCTTCGGACCTGATTTCGATGCATGCCCTGCACGGCGCCGTCCGCAAAGGCAACGCCGAAGTCCTGGCCGTCGTGCAGGACGGGTTCAGCCGCATTTCGGACGCCGAAGTCGCCGCCATCCTGGACGACTGGTCCGGCAGCCGCGTGCACGCCTCCGTGCCGTGGGGACTGATCGTTTCCGGGTTCGGGCTCTTGAGTCTGGTTCTGCTGGGCGCCTTTCTGTGGAATTTCACCTTGCGCCGCAGGGTGCGGGAGAAAACAGGCCTGCTCGAAGCCTCCGTTCGCGCGGTGCGCGACAGCGCGGAGAAGTACCGCCTCTTGGTCGAGCACCAGACCGATCTGGTGGTCAAGGTCGATACGGCGGGACGGTTCCTGTACGTCAGCCCCGCGTATTGCCGAGTTTTCGGCAAGACGGAAGAGGAGTTGCTGAATTCCACGTTCATGCCGCTCATCCACCCGGAAGACTTGGCATCCACGGAAGAGGCCATGAAAGGGCTCTTGGCTCCTCCCTATACCGCCTACATCGAGCAGCGCGCCATGACCGTGAACGGCTGGCGCTGGCTGGCCTGGAACGATTCGGCCATTCTGGGCGCGGACGGGGCAGTCGAGGCCGTCATCGGCGTGGGCCGGGACATCTCCGAACGCAAGGAGACCGAGGAACGGCTGCGTCAGTCCGAGGAGAAGTTCTCGCGTCTCTTCAAACTCTCCCCGGACGCCATCTCTCTTTCGGATCCGGAAAGCGGGTTGCTGGTCGAGATAAATGACGCCTATGCGAGCTTGACCGGATATGGTCGGGAAGAGCTTGTCGGCAGGAGTTCCGTGGAGATGGGCCTTTTCGTCGATGTGCAAGGACGCGGACGGGTGATCGACGAGCTGAGACGCACCGGCCAGGTCAAGAACATGGAGGTGGCGTTCAGGCGCAAGAACGGCGGCGACGTGCCGTGCAGCGTTTCGGGCCAGCTCGTGACAATCGGGCGGGAACGCTTTCTTCTCGCCGTGATCCGGGACATGACGGAGTTCAAGCGCATGCAGGAGATGATGATCCAAAGCGAGAAGATGGTCTCGGTGGGCGGAATCGCGGCCGGGATCGCCCATGAGATCAACAATCCCCTGGGGATCATCGTGCAGACGGCCCAGAACCTGGTGCAGCGCACCCGCCCGGATTTCCACAAAAATATCGAAGTGGCCCGGAGCATCGGTCTTGATATGGCCTTGCTGGAAAAATACATGCGGGCCCGCAAGATTCTGCCCTTTGTCCAGGACATGCAGAGCGCGGCGCAGCGGGCGGCGGAGATCATCAGGCACATGCTTGATTTCAGCCGCCGCAGCGAGTCCAGGCGCGCCGTATGCGCGCTTGCGACCATTGTGGACCGTGCGGTCTCCCTGGCGCAAAACGACTACGATCTGAAGAAGAGCTTTGATTTCAAAAAAATCCGCATCGTCAAGGATTATGCCTCCGATCTCGCGCAGATCGAATGCACGGAAACCGAGCTTGAACAGGTGCTGCTGAACCTGCTGCGCAACGCTGCCCAGGCCATGAGCACGGTCGAGCCGCCGTTGAACGGTCCGAGCATTGCCATCCGCTTGTCGAATTCTTCCTTCGGCGTCCGCTGCGAGGTCGAGGACAACGGACCGGGCATACCGGAAGACGTCAGGCGCAGGGTCTTCGAGCCCTTCTACACCACCAAGCCCCCCGGGGTCGGGACCGGGCTTGGGCTTTCCGTGTCGTATTTCATCGTGACCCGCGGCCATGGCGGAAAGATGTGGGTGGAGCCGGCTTCCGGAACCGGCGCCAGATTCGTCATGGAATTGCCCGTGGGCGCGGCGCGGGAACAGAAGGGACCGGAAGGCGGGACGACGTAGCCTGCGCGCGGGAAAACCAAAGGGAAAGCCCCCGCGGCATGATCGTGTCGCGGGGGCTTTTTTCAGTGCCGGGAGGCGGGTTATTCGCTTTTGCGGGAGCGCACTTCCGGCCAGATTTCGTCGATGGCCTCCACGGTTTTGACCGTGATGCGCTTTCTGAGCTCTTTTGGAATCTCGTCCAGGTCGTGGGCGTTGCGGGCCGGGATGAGCACCTTCTTGACCCCGTGGCTGACCGCCGCCAGGATTTTCTCCTTGATGCCGCCCACCGGCATGACCCGTCCGCGCAGGGTGATCTCTCCGGTCATGGCCACGTCCGAGGCCACGGGTTCGTTGCTGATGGCCGACATCAGCGCCGTGACCAGGGTCACGCCCGCCGACGGCCCGTCCTTGGGCGTGGCGCCGGCCGGAACGTGGATGTGGATGTCGTGCGTGTCGAAGAAGTCGTCGGCAAGATTCAGGCTCGCGCTCTTGGTGCGGGCGTAGCTCAGGGCTGCCTGGGCGCTTTCCTTCATGACTTCCCCCAGCTTGCCGGTCAGGATGAGCTTGCCCTTGCCCGGCAAGAGGCTGCACTCGATGTGCAGGATCTCGCCGCCGTACGGAGTCCAGGCCAGGCCCAGGGCCACGCCGGGAGGCATGGAGCTTTCGCGCTCCTCATCCATGAATTTCGGCTGGCCCAGAAGCTTGATGAGCGCGGAAGTGGTCACGCGGAACGGCCCCTTCTTGCCCTCGGCCACCCGGCGCGCGTATTTGCGGCAGATGGATCCGATCTCGCGTTCCAGGTTGCGCAGGCCCGCCTCGCGCGTGTAGCCCCGAATGATTTCGGCCAGCACGGCGTCGGAGATGATCAGGGTGTCGCCCGTGAGGCCGTTTTCCTTGATCTGCCGGGTCAGCAGGTATCTCCTGGCGATTATGGTCTTCTCCTGCTCCGTGTAGCCGGGGATGCGGATGACCTCCATGCGGTCCAAGAGGGCCGACGGAATGGTGTCGAGCATGTTGGCCGTGCAGATGAACATGACCTTGGACAAATCGTAGGGCACGTTCAGGTAGTGATCCGTGAAGGAGTTGTTCTGTTCCGGATCAAGCACCTCCAGGAGGGCCGAGGACGGGTCGCCCCGGAAGTCGTTGCCGAGCTTGTCGATTTCGTCGAGCATGATGACCGGGTTGATCGTACCGGCGTCCTTCATGGACTGGATGATGCGGCCGGGCATGGCTCCGATGTAGGTGCGGCGGTGGCCGCGGATTTCGGCCTCGTCACGCATCCCGCCCAGGGACATGCGCACGAACTTGCGCCCCAGGGAGCGGGCGATGGATTTGCCCAGCGACGTCTTGCCCACGCCGGGAGGGCCGACAAAGCACAGGATCGGGCCCTTCATGGAGGGATTGAGCTTGCGCACGCTCAAGTATTCGAGAATGCGCTCCTTGACCTTTTCCAGGTTGTAGTGATCCTCGTGCAGGATCTTGGCTGCCTCCTTGATGTCGAGCCGATCCTTGGAGGTTTTCTTCCAGGGCAGATCGATGATCCAGTCGATGTAGGTGCGCAGGATGGTGGCTTCCGAGCTGTCGGGATGCATGGATTCCAGGCGCGAGAGCTGCTTGTCCGCTTCCTTTTTCACCTTTTTCGGCAGGCCGAGGGCGTTGAGCGTCTTTCTGAGCTCTTCCATCTCCTCGCCTTCGCCGCCCTTGTCGCCAAGTTCGCGGCGAATGGCCTTGAGCTGCTCGCGCAGGAAATATTCGCGCTGGGCCTTGTCCATCCCTTCCTTGGCCATGCTCTGGATCTTGGCCTGCATGGAGGCCACCTCCACTTCCTTGACCAGTTGCGAATTGACCAGGTTCAGGCGTTCGATGGGGTCGTGACTCTCAAGGATGCGCTGGGCCTCGGAGGACTTCATGCGCAGGTTGGAGGCGACCAGGTCGGCCAGGCGGCCGTGTTCGTTGACGGCGTTGAGCACATTCATGATCTCGCCGGCGTCGATGCCGCGCAGGGTCAGGATTTTCTCGCTCTGCTCCTTGACCGAACGCAGCAACGCCTCTTCCTCGGGGCCGGGATTTTCAACCACGAGCTCGTCGATGGTTTCGATCTTGACCATGTCGAAGGGGTCATGCTGCACGAATTCGGTGATTTTGGCGCGGGTCAGCCCCTGCACCAGGACCTTGAGCCGCCCGTCGGGCATCTTGAGCATGCGCATGATCATGGCCACGGTGCCGGTGTGGTACAGGTCGTCGGGCGTGGGTTCGTCCACGGCCTCGTCCTTCTGGGTGCTGATGAAGATGTAGCGGCTGCCGTTCAGGGCGGCGTCCACGGCCTGCACGCTCTTCTCGCGTCCGACGAACAGGGGCAGGATCATGTAGTTGAAGACGACGATGTCCCTGACCGCCAGGAGAGGCATGGTGGTCGGGATTTCCGCTTCCTGGAGAGAGCTGTCGGCGCTGGCTGTATCGGAATTTTCGCCCTGAATTTCATCATTTTCCGGGGAAAACGTTTTTTCGTCACTCATTGAGGTCTCCTCGTAGTGGTGTATTCACGCGATTTTGCACCGCGAAATGCAAATTCAGTCAATTATAAGGCTCCAGACGCCTCAGGCAAGCAAAAAAAAGGAAAAATTCCCTTTTTGGGCCAAAAAATCAGATCAGGCCCAGGGCGCGGAAGCTGGAATAGGTCTCGGCGGTGACGATGATGTGGTCGAGAAGGCGCAGGCCCAGGTCGCGGGCGAGGCGGGCGACGGTTTCGGTCAGGTTTTTGTCCTGGGCGGAAGGGGCGGGGTCGCCGCCGGGATGGTTGTGGACCAGGATCAGTCCGCTGGCGTGGTGGCGCAGGGCCAGTTCGAGGATTTCTCGCGGGTAGGCGGCGGTCTGGTCCACTGTGCCCTGGAAGACGCGCTCAAAGGAAATGAGCCTGTTCTGGTTGTCCACCAGGATGATCCAGAATTCCTCCTTGGTCAGATGGCCGAGGCGGGAGCAGACCATGTCCCGGACCTGCTCCGGGGATGAGAATTTTTCCCGGCGGACGATGGATCCGCAGGCCGCGCGCGCCCGGCACTCGCGCAAAGCCCTCCAGAATGTGGCCGTTCCTTCGCCAAGGCCCGGAATGGCGGCGAGACGCGCGGGATCGGCGAGCAGGGCGTCACCGAGTGATCCGAAGCGGGAGATCATTTCCTTGGCGATGGGCTTGGTGTCCTTGCGGGGCAGGGCGTAGGTCAGGAGCAGTTCCAGCACCTCATGGTCGGACAGGGTCCGGGGATCGCGGTCAAGGCGGTCGCGCAGCCGTACGCGGTGACCGAGGTAGTGGGCCGCGTCTTCCCTCACCACAGGCGAGCCGCTTCCTTGACCAGGTTTTCCATGGCCTGGGCGGGCTTGAGGCGTCCGGTCTTGATGTCCGTGTCGGCCTGGAGCACGATGTCCCAGAAGCGGCTGATGCGCGGCGCTCCCAGACGCTGGGCCAACCGTTTTTTTTCCGTCTTCAGACTGGGGTAGAGCTGGACCTTGCCGTCCTCTCCGTGCAGCAGTTGCCAGAGTTGGCGGGCTTCGCGCAGCATGAGGGAGGAGACCGGGAAAACCATGTCCCCGCCAGCCATGGCCGGATCGTTCAGGAGGCGGTCCCAGGCGTCGCGGCGCCCGGTCGGGGTCTGCAGGGAACGCAGGAAGGCGAACAGGTCGAAGGCTTCCTCGACATCGAGGGCCGTCAGGTGTCCGGGCTGGATGGTCTTTTCCCCGCCCGCCAGGAGCAGGATTTTTTCCAGTTCGCCGCGCAGGGCGATGGTGCTCAGCGGAAGTGATTCCGCGAGGCTTTTTTTGACCCCCGGCGCGAAGGACAGGCCGTGCCGGGCAGCGAAGCGGTCAAGTTCCTGACCGATGGTGGCGCGGGAGAGACCCGGATGCTCCCAGATCCAGCCGCGTTTCTGCGCGGCTCCCCAGTATTTGTATTTGGTGACGGTTTTGGAGGTATTGGATTTCCCGGACTTCCATTCCCCTTCAAGGCAGAATATGGGCCAGACCCGGGGACGGGCCATGGCCAGAAGTGATTCCATGCGGGACCAGAACTCGTCGCCTTGGTCCTGGGCCCGGCGCAGCACCACCGCATTGGGCGGCCCCATCATGGACGGGATGGTCAGGGTCTGCCAGTAGCGATCGGGAAGGTCCTCGTCTCCCCAGAACGTGCGCACGGCGAAACCCTGACCCTCCAGAAGGTCGCCGATCCGGTCCTTGAGGAGTTCGGAGTCGGCGCAGACGAGAAAGGAGAACCCCTGCCTGGTCATATCCGCATCAGAACTTCTGGCCCAGCCTGTCGGCCACCATGCGCACGGCCAGATCCACGGCTTCCTGGGTGGCTTCGCGCTTGGCGCTCGTGGTCTGGAGGAGCCCGGTGCTGGTGACCGTCCCTCCCGTGCCCCGATAGGACTCGGCGGCCGAGACCGGGCCGGAGGTCCAGATGAGCGCATTGGTCTTGGCGCTGTAGAACGTGACCACCATCAGAATCCTGGCCTCGGATTTGAGGGTCACGTCGTCGCGTCCTTTGAGCGAATCGGAAGTGCTGTACGAGCGCACGTCGATGTTGACCGTGGCCTCGGCCTCGTCCCGACCGACCCAGGCGACGTTGCCGCGCCGGGTCAGCTCGTCGCGCAGGCTGCTGCGCAGCATGGGTTCAAGCCAGGTTTCGGTGGTCGGGTTGGTGACCTTGTTCAGGTAGAGGCGGGTGCTGTCCTCGGGCAGCTGGATAGGCGCCCGCGCGGTGAGCTGATATCCGCAGGCGGACAGAAAGAGGGCGATGCACAGCACCGCCCACAGGGATTTACCTGACGACCACGTTGACCAGTTTTCCAGGAATGACGATTGTTTTGACAACTGTTTTGCCCTCGATGTGTCGTGAGACGTTTTGATCGTTCATGGCCTGAGCCTGTATCTGCTCGGAGGTCGCATCCGCCGCCACGGTTATCTGGCCGCGCAGCTTGCCGTTGACCTGCAACACCACGGTCACCTCGCTCGTCTTGAGCGCTTCCGGGTCGTGGGTGGGCCAGGGCTCGGCGGCCAGGGTCCGGGTGTAGCCCATGCGGGCCCAGATCTCTTCGCAGATGTGCGGAGCGATGGGCGACAGGGTCACCAGCAGGGAGGAGATGGCCGATGACAACAGGCGCGGGCCGTGCGTGCTCGTGCGCAGCTCGTCCTTGGTCGTGTAGAGGGTGTTGACCAGTTCCATCATGGCCGCGATGGCCGTGTTGAACTGGAACTTGTTCTCGATGTCGCGCTCCACCCGGCGCACGGTGTCGTGCTCCTTGCGCCGCAGCTCGGCCTCCGCGTCCTTGAGCGTTGCGTCAACGCCGACGCAGCAGCCAACAGGAGAGAGAACGTCCTCCAGCTCGTCCACCAGTCGCCAGAGGCGGTTCAGGAAGCGGCTCGCTCCTTCGATGCCCTTGTCGTTCCACTCCAGGTCCTTTTCGGGCGGCGCGGCGAACAGGCAGAACAGCCGCACGGTGTCCGCTCCGTACTTGGCGATCATCTCGTCGGGATCGACCACGTTGCCCTTGGACTTGGACATCTTGGAACCGTGCAGCAGGACCATGCCCTGGGTCAGCAGGTTCTTGAAGGGTTCGTCGTGGGTCAGGTAGCCTTCGTCGCGCAGGGCCTTGACGAAAAAGCGCGAATACAGAAGGTGCAGAATGGCGTGCTCGATGCCGCCGATGTACTGGTCCACGGGCATCCAGTAGGCCGCCTCGGCCGGATCGAAGGCGGCCTCTTCGTTGCGTGCCGAGGTATAGCGGGCGAAATACCAGGAGGACTCGACAAAGGTGTCCATGGTGTCGGTTTCGCGCCGGGCGGGCTTGCCGCAGGCCGGGCAGGGTACGTTCACAAAGCTTTCGCAGGCCGGCAGGGGCGAGCGTCCGTCGGGGTTGACCTTGACGTCCAGGGGCAGCTCCACCGGGAGCTGGCTGGCGGGTACGGGCACGATGCCGCAGTCGTCGCAGTAGATGACCGGGATGGGCGCGCCCCAGTAACGCTGGCGGGAGATGTTCCAGTCGCGCAGGCGGTAGTTGACCGTGGGCCTGCCCAGTCCGTCTTCGGCGAGATGGTCGATGATGGCCTGTTTGGCGGCCTCGCTGTCCATGCCGTCGAATTTGCCGGAATTGGCCATGACGCCGGGCTCGGTGTAGGCCTCCGTCATGGTCGACAGGTCGAGCCCGCCTTCCTTGGGCATGATGACGATCTGCCTGGGCAGATCGTACTTGGACGCGAATTCGAAATCGCGCTGGTCATGGGCCGGCACGGCCATGACCGCGCCGGTGCCGTAACCCATGAGCACGAAATTGGCCACATAGATGGGCATTTCACGGCCCGTGAGGGGATTTACGCAGTGGCGGCCGGTGAACACGCCTTCCTTTTCGAGATCATCGGCGGTGCGCACGATGCGGTCCATCTTGGAGATGCGTTCGACAAAGGCGCGCACCTCGGCCTCCTGTCCCGTGCCGGGGATGAGCTTTTCCACCAGCGGATGCTCGGGGGCCAGGCTCATGAAGGTCGCGCCGAAGAGGGTGTCTGGGCGGGTGGTGAAGACGTCGATGCGTTCATCCACGTCCTTGACCTTGAAGGATATCTCGGCGCCCACGCTCTTGCCGATCCAGTTGCGCTGCATGGTCAGAACCCGTTCCGGCCAGCCGTCGGTCAGCGTGTCCAGGGCGGCCAGGAGCTCTTCGGCGTACTCGGTGATGCGCAGGAACCACTGGGACAGTTCCTTTTGCTGCACCTCGGAATCGCAGCGCCAGCACAGCCCTTCCTCGACCTGCTCGTTGGCAAGCACCGTGTGGCAGCTCGGGCACCAGTTGACCGGAGCCTTCTTGCGGTAGACCAGCCCCTTTTCCAGGAACTTCAGAAAGAATTCCTGCTCGAAGCGGTAGTATCCCGGGTGGCAGGTCGCGACTTCCCGCTCCCAATCATAGGAGTAGCCCAGACGCTTCAATTGCGTGCGCATGTAGGCGATGTTTTCGTAGGTCCATTTGGCGGGGTGGGTGTTGTTCTTGATGGCCGCGTTCTCGGCGGGCAGGCCGAAGGCGTCCCAGCCCATGGGGTGCAGCACGTTGTACCCCTGCATGCGCTTGTAGCGGGCGACCACGTCGCCGATGGAGTAGTTGCGCACGTGTCCCATGTGAATGCGCCCCGAGGGATAGGGGAACATCTCCAGGACATAGTACTTGCGGCCCTCCCTGGACATGTCGGTTCGAAAGCAGGCCTTCTCGTCCCAGACCTGCTGCCATTTTTCCTCGATCTGCTTGAAATCGTAATGCCTCATGGTGTCCTCAAGATTCCGTTTTGCCGGACTGAATTGTCGTGCGTTCTTTACGCTCGGCGCCTTTGGCGGCGGCGTCGAGCACTCCGTTGACAAAGGTCTTGGAGTTGTCGTCCCCGAAATCCTTGGCCAGTTCGATAGCCTCGTTCATGGCCACCTTGACGGGAATGTCGGGACAGAAGAGCATCTCGAAGAGACAGAGCCGCAGGATGGTCAGTTCGACCTTGGCGATGCGATTGAGTTTCCAGTGCTGCGAATGCCTGGTGATGATCTCGTCGATGCTTTCGTGGTTGTCGAACACGCCCTCGACCAGCGTCCAGGCATAGGACTCCTGGCGCTCGATTTCGAATTCCTCCTCGGTCCAGAAATTGTCGAAGGACGTGATCAAAGCGTCCTTGGACATGCCCTGGCCGAAAACCAGCGAATAGATGACCTGAAAGGCGAAGCGGCGTTGATGCCGACGGTTGTGCGTCACGGGATGCCTCTAGATCTGCTGCAGCACGCGCAGGGTTTCCAGGGCCGCGGCCGCGGCTTCCACGCCCTTGTTGCCGCCCTTGCTGCCGGCGCGTTCGATGGACTGTTCCAGGCTGTCCGTGGTCAGAAGGCCAAAGCCGATGGGCACGCCGGTGTCCATGGAGACATGGGCGATGCCCTTGGTCGCCTCGCTGCAGACGTAGTCGAAATGGGGGGTGGCGCCGCGGATGACCGCGCCCACGCAGATGATGGCGTCGGCCTTGCCGCTTCTGGCGACTTTCTGCGCCACCAGCGGCATCTCGAAGGCGCCGGGCACGCGGATGAGGGTGATGTTTTCGCGGACGGCGCCGTGACGAAGCAGGTAATCCACTGCCCCGCCGATGAGACGGTCGACGATGAAATCGTTGAAGCGGCTGGCGATGATGGTGAACTTCTGGTCATTGGCCTGCATCTGGCCTTCGATGGTCTTGACGTGCAGCATGTCTACTCCTTGAAAATTATTTGTTTTCGGCGTCCAGGTGCAAAAGGTGGCCGAGTTTGGAATACTTGGTGTGCAGATAGCACTTGTTGTCGTCGCAGGCCGGGATCTCGATGGGCATGCGCTCCTCGACCTTGAGGCCGTAGCCTTCGAGGCCAATGATCTTCTTGGGATTGTTGGTCAAAAGGCGCATGCGCTTGACGCCCAGATCGACCAGGATCTGCGCCCCGAGGCCGTAATCGCGCAGGTCCGGGGCAAAGCCCAGCTCCAGGTTGGCTTCCACGGTGTCGCGCCCCTCGTCCTGCAGGTGGTAGGCCTTGATCTTGTTGCCAAGGCCTATGCCCCGGCCTTCCTGGCGCATGTAGAGAATGACGCCCGCGCCCTCGTCGTTGACCATCTGCATGGCCCGCTGCAGCTGGCTTCCGCAGTCGCAGCGCATGGAACCGAACACGTCGCCGGTCAGACATTCGCTGTGCACACGCACCAGCACCGGGGTTTCCTCGTTGATCTCGCCCTTGACCAGGGCGATGTGGGTGTGGCTGTCGATGTCGTTCTCGTAGGCCACGATGGTGAATTCGCCGTAGCAGGTGGGCATGCGCGCCTCGGCCACGCGGCGCACCAGGGAGTCCTTGCGCGAGCGGTAGGCGATGAGGTCGGCGATGGTGGCGATCTTCATGCCGTGTTCTTCGGCGAACTTCCGGAGGTCGGGCATGCGTGACATGGTCCCGTCGTCGTTCATGATTTCGCAGATCACGGCCGCGCCCTTGAGACCGGCCAGCCGGGCCAGGTCCACGGATCCCTCGGTCTGGCCTGCGCGCACCAGCACTCCGCCGGGCTTGGCGCGCAGGGGGAAGATGTGGCCGGGAGTGGCCAGGTCTTCGGGAGTGGTCTGGTCGGCCACGGCGGTCTGGATGGTCAGGGCCCGGTCGTGGGCGGAGATGCCCGTGGTCACGCCCTGCTTGGCTTCGATGGACACGGTGAAATTGGTGCCGAATTTTGAGGTGTTGCGCCGGGCCATGAGCGGCAGTTCCAGCTTGTCGACCAGGGCCGGTTCCAGGGCCAGGCAGATCAGGCCGCGACCGTATTTGGCCATGAAATTGATGGCCTCGGGCGTGACCATTTCGGCGGCGATGGTCAGATCGCCCTCGTTTTCGCGGTCCTCGTCGTCGACCAGGATGATCATGTTCCCGGCCTTTATTTCCTTGATGGCCTCTTCGGCCGAACATTTGTGCATTCTTTCCTCGCTTATGGGCTTCCGGACCAGGGTCCGCGATTAAAATCCGTGTTCTTTCAGAAAATCGGGGGTGATGGCCGAGGGGGCGGCCTGCGGACGGCCGTTGCTCCACGGATCAAGCATGCGCTGCACATACTTGCCGATGACGTCGGTTTCCATGTTGACCTGCCGTCCCGGGGACCAGTCCGAAATGGTTGTTTCCCGTTGCGTGGCCGGGATGATGTTTACTTCCAAATACCCCTGACCGCAATCGTTGACTGTCAGGCTGATCCCGTCCAGGGCCACGGAGCCTTTGGGGATGACCTGGGCCGAATAGGAACCGGGAAAGCCCAGGCGGTAGATGCGGGATTGACCGGCCTGGCGGATGGACAGGACTTCGGCCAGGCAATCGACGTGCCCCGAGACGATGTGTCCGCCCAGCCGATCGCCCATGGCCAGGGCCCGCTCCAGGTTGACCAGGGACGATACCCCAAGGGCCCCCAGATTGGTCACGGACATGGTCTCGCCCGAGGCGTAGGCCGTGAACCAGCCCTGGCCGAAGGTCTCCACGGTCAGACAGACCCCGTTCACGGCGATGGATTCGCCAAGGGCGTAGTCGGTCAGGGCGAATTCCGGCCGCACTGTGAAACGCGTCTCGCCGCCGCGCCGGTCCATGGCCGCCACCCGGCCCAGGCCCTGGATGATTCCTGTGAACATGCCTACTCCTTTGCGCGCAGTCTCAGATAAAGGTCGGTCTCGAAAAATCCCTGCTCCACGAGGCGCAGTTCCCAGCAGTCCTGCATGGAGAAGGCCTCGCGCCCGGCAAAGGCCGAGCGGGCCTCCTCATCGCCCAGGACCTTCATGGCCTGGAAGATGCGCAGTTCGTCCGCCAGCCCCTGGCGTTGCATGGAACCGGCCAGATGGCCGCCGCCCTCGGTCAGCGCGTAGTGGCAGCCCCGGTCCGTGCGCAGCAGGCGCATGCCTTCGCCGAGGTCAAGGGCTTCGGGCTCCCCGCGCAGGCCCGGCAACCCCCAGACCGTCACGCCCAGGTCCGTCAGGCGCGTGGCGCGAACGGACCGGCTCTCGGCCACCGTGGTCCAGAAAATGGTGCGGTCGGGGCGGGAGGACAGAAGCGTCGAGCCCTGGGCCGGGTCCGGCAGGGATCGGGACACGACCACGGCCAGAGGCTGCGGACCGTGGTAGTCGGGCAGGCGGCAGGTCAGGGCCGGGTTGTCCGCGCGGAATGTGCTCCCGCCGACGATGACCGCCTGGCACCAGGTGCGCAGGCGGTGCACTTCCCGGCGCGAGGCTTCGCCGGAGATCCAGGCCGCCTTGCCGTCGCGGGTGGCGATCTTGCCGTCCAGGGTGGTGGCCAGCTTGAGGATGGAGTACGGGCGGGACGTGGTCTGCCAGATCAGGAAATCGGCGATGAGGTCCCGACAGCGTCTTTCCCGCACGCCCATGCGCACCGTGACGCCCCGGTCGCACAGAAAATCGGCGCCGCCTCCGGCGACGGCGGGGTTGGGGTCGGCGCAGCCCACGACCACCTCGGGCACTCCGGCTTCCAGGATGGCCCTGGTGCAGGGCGGCGTCCTGCCCTGGTGATTGCAGGGTTCCAGGGTGACGTAGAGCGTGCATTGGCGGGGATCGACGCCCTTGGCCGCGGCGTCGCGCAAAGCCTCGACCTCGGCGTGGGCCTGCCCGCAAGCCGTATGCCAGCCCTGGGCAACGACCGCGCCGCCGCGCGTCAGCACCGCGCCGACGCAGGGGTTGGGAGCGGTGCGGCCCCGGCCCCGTTCGGCGAGGTCGATGGCCAGGTCCATGAATCCGTTGTCGTCACGCATCGGCGGGCTTCTCCAGTCGCGAATAAGGGATTTTCGCTTCGTCGAGCATCTCCCGGGACATTTCGTCGGGGTAGCCCTCGGCGAAGTAGATGGCCCGAACCCGACAGTTGATGAGCATCTTGGCGCACAGGATGCATGGTTGGGTAGTGCAGAAGATGTCCGCGCCCTCAATGCTCACGCCGTGGATGGCGGCCTGGATGATGACGTTCTGGTCGGCGTGCAGGGCGCGGCAGAGTTCATGACGCTGGCCGGAGGGGATGCCCAGTTTTTCGCGCAGGCAACCAAGCTCCAGGCAGTGTGTCAGCCCGGCGGGCGCGCCGTTGTACCCGGTGGCCAGGATGCGTTTGTCCTTCACGGCCAGTGCCCCGACCTTGCGCCGCAAGCAGGTCGAGCGCTCGGCCACCAGGTAGGCGATGCTCATGAAATACTGCGGCCAGGGGATGCGGTTGTCCATGGTCACCTCTTTGGAAACGAATCAACCACAGGGCCTTGGAATCGGCCCTGTGGTTGGAGAAAGGCGGTGCTGAAAAGCGTGGTCTACCAGGCGAAAAGCGGGAACTGACCCGCGAATTTCTCCACTTCCAGTCGGATCTCGGTCAGCCTGGATTCGTTGTCCAGGTTTTCCAGGATGGCGACAATCCATTTGGCCACCTTGCGCATGTCGTCGCTCTTCATGCCCCGGGTGGTCAGGGCCGGAGTGCCCAAGCGCACGCCGGAGGTGACGAAGGGGGAGCGGGTCTCGAAGGGCACGGTGTTCTTGTTCACGGTGATGCCGCCCTTGTCCAGGCCGATCTCGGCGTCCTTGCCGGTGATGTCCTGGGCGGTGAGGTCCACCAGCATGAGGTGGTTGTCCGTGCCTCCGGAAACCAGGTGATACCCGGCGTCGGTCAGTTCGCCGGCCAGGGTCTGGGCGTTGGCGATGACCTGGGACTGATATTCCTTGAATTCCGGGCGCAGCGCCTCGGCGAAGGCCACGGCCTTGGCCGCGATGACGTGCATGAGCGGTCCGCCCTGGATGCCGGGGAAGATCTGGGAGTTGAGGGTCTTGCCGAATTCCTCGGAGCTCAGGATCATGCCGCCGCGAGGACCGCGCAGGGTCTTGTGCGTGGTCGTGGTGGTGAAGTGCGCGTGCTTGATGGGCGAGGGGTGCAGCCCCGTGGCCACCAGGCCCGCGATGTGCGCCATGTCCACCAGCAGCTTGGCTCCGACCTCGTCGGCGATGGCGCGGAAACGTTCGAAGTCCAGGGTGCGCGGGTAGGCGCTGGCCCCGGCGATGATCATCTGGGGCTTGTGCTCCCGGGCCAGGGCTTCGACCTCATCATAGTTGATGCGTCCGGTTTCCTTTTCCACGCCGTAGAAAACGGTCTTGAACAGACGGCCCGAGAAGTTGACCGGGCTGCCGTGGGTCAGATGCCCGCCGTGGGACAGGTTCATGCCCAGGATGGTGTCGCCGGGCTGGATGGCCGCGAAATACGCGCCCATGTTGGCCTGGGAGCCGGAGTGGGGCTGGACGTTGGCGTACTCGGCCCCGAAGAGCTGGCAGGCCCGCTCCATGGCCAGATTTTCGGCCATGTCCACGTACTCGCAGCCGCCGTAGTAGCGCTTGCCCGGATAGCCTTCGGCGTATTTGTGGGTCATGACGCTGCCCATGGCCGCGCGGACCGCGAGGGAGGTGAAGTTCTCCGAGGCGATGAGTTCGAGTTTGGTGATCTGGCGATTGGTCTCCAGCTGGATCGCTTTGGCGATCTGCGGATCCTGGCGCGTGAGTTCGTCCATGGCAATGCCTCCACTCTGTTGAGCCGCGCGGTGGCGGCGAATCGTTATTTGAAGCTGCGCAGGATCAGGGAGGCGTTGGTGCCGCCGAATCCGAACGAGTTGCTGATGCCGTATTCCAGGGCCACTTCCCGGCTGCCGCCCGGCGTATAGTCCAGATCGCAATCCGGGTCGGGGGTGTCCTGGTTGATGGTGCCGGGCACGATGCCGGTCATGAGGCTCATGGCCGTGAACACGGCTTCCGCGCCGCCGGCCGCGCCGAGCAGGTGCCCGATCATGCTCTTGTTGGCGGTGATGGGCATCGTGTAGGCGTGGTCGCCGAAAACGGCCTTGATGGCCTTGGTCTCGGTCTTGTCGTTGAGCTTGGTGGACGTGCCGTGGGCGTTGACGAAGCTGACCTGTTCGGGGGCCAGTTCGGCGTCGCGCAGGGCGCACGTCATGGCCTGGGCCATGCCCGTGCCCGATTCTTCGGGTGCGGCGATGTGGTACGCGTCCCCGGAGGCGCCGTAGCCCACGACTTCCGCGTAAATCTTCGCGCCGCGCGCCTGGGCGTGTTCAAGCTCTTCGAGCATGAGCAGGCCCGCTCCCTCGCCGATGACGAATCCGGTGCGGTCGGCGTCAAAGGGGCGGCTGGCCTTCAGCGGCTCGTCGTTGCGGGTGGAGAGCGCTTTCATGGCCGTGAAGCCGGACACGCCCATGGGCGTGATGGTCGATTCCACGCCGCCGGTGATGCAGGCCTTGACCCGTCCGAGCTTGATGTCCGAGAACGCGTAGCCGATGGCGTGGGTGGCCGAGGCGCAGGCCGAGGTGGTGACCAGGTTCGGTCCCTTGGCGCCGGTGTGGATGGAAATCTGTCCCGAGGCCATGTTGGCGATGAGCATGGGGATGTAGAACGGCGAAATCCTGCCCGGTCCGGATTTGAGCAGCTTGCTGTGAAACTCCTCGATAGTGGACAACCCGCCCAGGCCGCAGCCGAGCAGCACGCCCACTTCCGGGGCGGTGGCCTCGTCCATGGTCAGTCCGCAGTCTTCCATGAGCTGCTTGCCAGCGGCCACGGCGATCTGGACAAAACGGTCCATGCGCTTGGCGTCCTTGACCCCGACGTAGTCCGTCGGATCGAAATTTTTCAGTTCCCCCGCGATCCTCGTGTCGAACTGTTCGCAGTCGAAGAGGGTGATGGGACCGATGCCGCATACTCCGGCGACAAGGTTGGCCCAGCTCTCCCGCAGGGTATTGCCAATGGGGGTCATGGCCGCAAGGCCGGTAACGACAACGCGTTTTCCAATCATGATCTTCTCGAAAATTTATGACGTGCCGACGGGATTTCCCGGTCGGCGGTGCATGAAAAAAAAGGTACCCCAGACGGGCCAGGGTACCGTGTCTTGGCGACGTTGCAGGTCCTAGGACTTGGACTTGATGTAGTTGATGGCGTCCTGGACCGTGGCGATCTTCTGGGCGTCTTCGTCATCGATCTCGATGTCGAATTCTTCTTCCATGGCCATGATCAGTTCGGTCAGATCCAGGGAATCGGCGCCGAGGGACTCCACAAAGGAGGACTCGGGCTTCACTTCTTCCGCGGAAACGCCCAGCTGCTCGACCACCAGTTCTTTGACTTTTTCTTCAATAGACATTTTCATCCTCCAAAGTGTGTATGCTTACGTAATGTGGAATCCGGCTACAGATACATGCCGCCGTTGATTCCGAGCACCTGACCGGTGATGTACTCAGCCTGGTCGGATGCGAGATAGGCCACGGCGTCGGCGATTGCCTGCGCCGATCCGAGGCGCCCCAGAGGAATGCGTTCAAGGTATTTGTCCCGCACTTCCTGGGGGAGAGTTTCAGTCATGTCGGTCTCGATGAACCCCGGTGCGATGGCGTTGACGGTGACGCCGCGCGATCCAAGTTCCAGGGCGGCGGCCTTGGTCAACCCGATCAGGCCGGCCTTGGACGCGCAGTAGTTGGATTGCCCGGCATTGCCCATCTGTCCCACGACAGAGGAAATATTGACAATGCGCCCTTTCCGCTGCTTGAGCATGATCTTGGCGGCCTGCTGCAGGCAGACGAAGGCACCGGTCAGGTTGATCTGGATCACCTGCTCCCACTGCTCGCGCTTCATGCGCATGATCAGACCGTCCTTGGTGATGCCCGCATTGTTGACCAGGACTTCAAGGCAGACCTTGTCCTTGATCTCGGCTGCGAAAAAGTCGGCCACGGCGTCCCAGTCGCTGGCGTCCAGCAGGAAACCACGGGCCGTGCCGCCTTCCGCCGCAACTTCGGCGCACACCGTTTCGGCCAGCTCCGGCCTGCTGACGTAGGTGAAATAAACCTGGTACCCCAAGCCTGCAAGTTTTTTTACGATCGCCTTGCCGATCCCGCGCGTGCCGCCGGTGACCAGGGCGGTCTTTATCAGTTCGCTCATTGTTGACCTCGCGTGTTGCATGAAAGTGCGTCTTGAGTGGTTACTCAATGACCCTTAAAATTGCAACAAGGCCGATGCCCAGGTGAAACCGCCGCCGAAGGCGGTCAGCAGGACTTTCATTCCGGGCTGGATGCGGCCGCTGGCTTCGGCTTCGGTCAAGGCGATGGGGATGGACGCCGCCGAGGTGTTCCCGATGCGGTCGACATTGACGTAGATTTTGTCCATGTCCACGCCAAGCTTCTTGCCGATGGCCTCGATGATGCGGATGTTGGCCTGGTGGGGGATGATCAGGTCGATGTCGTCGGTGGTCAGGCCATTTTTCTCCAGCAGGTTTCCGGAAATTTCGACCATGCAGCGCACGGCATGCTTGAAGACGTCGCGTCCGTTCATCTCCACGAAATAGTCGGGTCCTATGGTCTGGCCGAGGACCGGCTTGCAGGCCGAGCCGCCGCCGTGGATCGTCAAAAGGCCCCCCACCGAGCCGTCGGCCTTGAGCATGGCGTCAATGAGTCTGACCCGTCCAGGGTTTGCCTGGCCCGTGACCACCGCAGCGCCGGCTCCGTCGCCGAAGAGCACGCAGGTGGTCCTGTCCTCGAAATTGAGGCGCGAGGTGGTCACTTCGCTGCCGACAATGAGGATCTTGGCGTCGGGGTACAGGCAGACAAAGGCCCTGGCCGTCTCCAGACAGTACAGGAACCCGGAGCAGGCGGCCGCCAGATCGAAGGCCGGGATGCCTTTGAGGCCCAGCATGTCCTGGAGCAGGCAGGACGTGGTCGGAAGATTGTAGTCCCCCGAAAAGGTGCCGACAAAGATGTGCGTGATGTCTTGAGGCGTCATGCCCGCGTTTTCCAGCGCCCGGCATGCCGCATGGTAGGCCAGGACGGAACAGGGCTCGTCGTCCTGGGCGAAGTGCCTGGTGGCGATGCCGGTGCGCGTGCGGATCCATTCGTCGGAGGTTTCGACGATTTTTTCCAGATCCGAATTTGTTACGAGTGTCCGGGGCAGGTGCAAGCCCAGCCCCGAAATGAAGCACGGTGAAGACATGAGAGGATTCCTACATTCCCTTGAGGGCGCTGCGTCGCGTTGCGGAGCTAGAGGGCCGAAGCTTCCTGCCGGAGGGAGGAGGCTTTCCCGGTGCGGGAGAAGAGGCTCAGTTCCGTGTTGGCTTGCAGGCCTTCCACGAGGTGATCGTTGGCCTTTTTTTCCACGAAAATGGCAGCTTGCTGCAGCGCGGTGGTGATGGCTCGCGCATTGGACTTTCCGTGGCAGACAATGGCGATGCCGTTCAGACCAAGGATGGGCGCGCCGCCGTACTCGGCGTAGTCGATCTTTTTGGCGAAGCGCTTGAAGGCTGGCCACGCGATGAGCGTGCCGAGCCTCGACCAGACGGATTTCTTGAGCTCGGTCTTGAGCATGGAGGCCAGCGCCGAACCCAGCCCTTCGCTCAGCTTGAGGGCCACGTTGCCGACGAAACCGTCACAGACGATGACGTCGGTTTCGCCGGTGAAGACGTCCCGGCCCTCCACGTTGCCGATGAAATTGAGGGAGGAGCCTTTGAGCAGGGTGAAGGCGTCCTTGGTAAGGCTGTTGCCTTTGCCCTCTTCCTCGCCGATGCTCAGGATCCCGACTTTCGGATTGGGTATGCCGAGCACGCAACGGGCCAGCACCTCGGCCATGAGACCGAACTGAACCAGATTGTACGGCTTGCAGTCCGCGTTGGCGCCCACGTCGATGAGCACGATGGGCTTTTTGAGGGTCGGCATGATGGAGGCCAACGCCGGCCTGTCCACCCCGTTTATCCGTCCCAGGATGAACATGCCGCAAGCCAGCGCGGCTCCGGAATTTCCGGCGGAGATCACGCCGTGGGCCCGTCCTTCGCGCACGAGGCGGAAGGCGACCTGCATGGAGCTGTCCTTCTTGCGCCGCAGGATGTCCGAAGGCTTTTCGGCCATTCCCGCCACCTGGGTGGTGTGCACGATCTCGAATCGCACGTCCGCATGGGCGTGCTTTTCGAGTTCCTTGCGGATGGACGGCTCGTCGCCCACCAGGATGAGCCGAACCCCGGTCTCGCGTGCGGCCGCGAGGGAGCCCGGAACATTCACTTCCGGGCCGAAATCCCCCCCCATGGCGTCCACGGCGAGACAGATGTCTTTAGGCATCGGCTGCCTTGGTGTACTGGCGTCCCTTGTACTTGCCGCAGCCGGGGCAGATGCAGTGGGACAGGCTGGCTTCGCCGCATTCGCAGTACACGACGTTGGGGATGGCGACATGGTCATGGGACCGGCGCATGTTTCTTCTGGACTTGGATGTTTTCTTCTTAGGCAATGGCATGATGGCACCTCTATCTTGACAGCGATCTAATTGGTTTTGATTTTAAGGCCTTGCAATGCCCTGGCCAAGGGGGATTGGCTGCCGGGGCTATCGCAGGCGCATGGTTCCAGGTTCCTGTTTTTTCCGCATTGCGGGCATAGCCCCAAACACGTGTCGGCGCAAAGTATTTTTTCGGGCAGGGCCAGGAGGAATTCTTCCCACAAAAGTCCCGCCAGGTCCAATTCCCAGCCGGTGTCGACGTTGCGCAGGTGGTTGGGTTCGCCTTCGGCCAGGTCCACGTCCTCATGGGCCTCGAACCCGTCGAAGTCGTGGTCGATAACCACTTCGGCCTCTTCCAGGCAACGGTGGCAAACGGTCGTGACGGCACCGCCGAGATGGCCCTGGACCAGATATCCGTCCGGTTGCGGGATGATGCTGATCCTGGCAGCAAGGGGAGTGACGATGTCCATATCATAGCGGAATTCTTTCCAGAGCTCCCGCCAGACGTTCTGGTCGTCAAATGAAAATTCCCGGCCTTGTGCCGGGAGATTTGCCAGTCCAATCCAATGTTCAACCATGTGTGCACCTCGAAACGGAACGTGTATATGGCCTTTCTTTTTCCTGTCAAGGATTTTTACTTGCCATTCCCGACGACCGGATATATGGGTGCAAATTCCTCTGGCCGCAAATCCTGATCATGGCCGGCCGGAAAGTCTCGGAGCTGCCAGGCCATGACAGCTTAAGATATTAAAGCACTATTTTAGGAGGACGTTATGTCAAAAGTTTGCGATATTTGCGGGAAGGGCCCTCAGGTTGGCAACAATGTCAGCCACGCCAACAACAAGACCAAGCGGCGCTTCATGCCCAACCTTCAGTCCGTCCGCGCCCAGCTGCAGTCCGGTGAAGTGAAGCGGATGAAGGTCTGCACCCAGTGCATTCGTTCCGGCGCGGTGACCAAGCCCGTGACCAACTAGGCTTCCCAGTTTTTCCAACAAAAAAGGCGACCTCGGTCGCCTTTTTTGTTGCCTGCCGTTCTACTTGGCCAACTGCTGGTTGACGAATTCCCAGTTGACGAGCTTGTCCAGAAAATCTTGCAGATAGTCGGCGCGCCGGTTCTGGTAGTCGAGGTAATAGGCGTGCTCCCAGACGTCCGCCGTGAGCAGGGCCTTGGCGCCGTGCGCCATGGGCGTGTCGGCGTTGCCGGTCTTCATGATTTCGAGCATTCCATTTTTTTCCACCAGCCAGGCCCAGCCGCTGCCGAACTGGGTCATTCCGGCTTCCTTGAAGGCCTTGGCGAAATTTTCATAGCTGCCGAATGCCTTGTCGATGCCTTCCGCCACGGCTCCGGTGGGTGCTCCGCCACCGCCAGCCTTCATGCAGCGCCAATAGAAGGAATGGTTCCAGACCTGGGCCGCGTTGTTGAAAATGCCCGCCTTGGACGGATCTCCAGCCGTGGCCATGACGATTTCCCTCAGGGTTTTGCCTTCGAGGTCGGTGCCCGCGATAAGTTTGTTGGTGTTGTCGATGTAGAGCTGGTGGTGCTTGCCATGATGAAAGTCAAAGGTCTTGGCGCTGATGCACGGGCTTAACGCGTCCTTGGCGTAAGGAAGATCCGGGAGCACGAAGATCATACAAGCCTCCTTTTAATGTATGGAACATGGGTTGCCAATTCGAGCGCGAATCCTGCCGGGGGTCGGGCAGGGCGTGGAAATTGGAAGATAGCTCAAAGTGAATCAATGAAAGTAATCTGTCAACAAGAGGAGGCGGAAATTTGCGTTCACTTGCCTTCAGGGTCAGTACAGAACGAATTTGGCCAGGCGCCCGTCCAGGCCGCCGTTCTTGAGCGGCTTTTTCCATTCCGGCCTGAGGCCGATGCTCTTGAGCCACTGCCTGTCCCCGAAGTAGACATAGGCCGTGGAGCCGGCGCAGCGCCTCTTCAGGTGGTCGCCGAATCTTTTGAACCACGGGGCCATGTCTTCGCTTCTTCCCAGGCGGATGCCGTAGGGAGGGTTGCAGATGATGGTCGTGCCGGTCATGTCGGCGCGCTCGAAGAAATCCTTGCGCCCGACGATGACGTCGTCGCCCCCGGGCAGGCGGGACAGATTCACGCGCGTGGCTTCCACCGCTGCCGGGTCGATGTCGCTGCCGCGCAGGTCGGCCAGGAGTTCAACCGTGGCATCCCGGTCGAGTTCGCGTTTCCAGTGCTCCGATTTGAAATCGGGCAGCCGGAGAAACCCGAACTTGCCGCGCAGCAGCCCTGCCGGAAGGTTTGTGGCGTGCATGAGAGCCTCGCACAGGATGGTCCCTGAACCGCAGAGCGGGTCGATGAGGGGTGTCGCGCCGTCCCAGCCGCTCATGCGGATGATCGCCGCCGCCACGGTCTCGTTCATGGGGGCGTCCACGCTTTGCGCTCGGTAGCCGCGACGGTGCATGGACCCGCCGGAGACGTCGACGCTGATGGTGGCGACGTCCTCGTGGATGTGCAGGTGCAGCCAAAGGTCCGGATCGCGCGGCTCGACGCTGGGGCGGATTCCCTTATGGTCGCGGAACCAGTCCGCCACTGCGTCCTTGAGTTTCAGCCCGGCGTACTGCGAGTGGCCGATGAGGCTTTTGGAGACATTGGCGAATACGGCGAAGGTCTGGTCCGGGGTCAGGAAATCCGACCAGCGCACGCTCATGCCCGCCTTGTACAGGGCCTGAGCGGAGGGGCAGGGGAAGCGGGTCAGCGGGGCCAGCACGCGCGAAATCAGCCGCCCGCGATAGACGATACGGTACATGGTCTCGGGCGAAGCCTTGAAATGCACATGGCGGAAGCCGCACTGGCAGTCCGTGGCTCCGAGTTCGAGCAGCTCGAAGCGGGTCAGGTCTTCGATGCCGTCCGCCGCCTGGGCGGTGTAGGTGTGGTTGTGTTGGTAGTCGTACATGGGGGGCCTTATGGACGATATGGCGGTGTGGACGGAATGGACCGGATGGAAACGCCCTGGAGGCAAAATGAAAGGCCCGGTTCCCCGGGCCGATCGTTATAACGTTAGGGCCTTGCGGAAGCGTTCCTGGGTGCGTTCGCGCCCGAGGACTTCCATGGTTTCGAAAAGACCCGGGCTCATGGTCGTGCCGGTGATGGCCACGCGGATGGGCTGGGCCAGGGCCTTGAATTTGAGGCCCGTCTCCTCGAGGTAGGCCTGGGCCATGGCTTCGAGGCTCTGGTGGTCGAAGGCCGGCAGGGCGTCCATGCGCTGGGCCAGCACGCTCAGGTGCGCGCGGGTTTCCGGCGTCAGGAACTTGGCCACGGCCGCCTGGTCATAGGGCAGACTCTGCGCGTCGTGGAGAAAGAAGGCGGCCTGCTCGGCCATTTCCTTCATGGTCTTGGCCCGGGGCTGATAGAGGGGGACGATGGCTTCCAGATAGTCCTGGGCCGGGTCGAAGTCCGAGTTCCCGCGGATCATCTCGCCCAGAAGGGTTGCGAGCCTCGAAACGCCGCCGGTCTTGATGAAATGGCTGTTGGTCCAGTTCAGCTTGTCCATGTCGAAGACGGACGCTGATTTGCCCAGGCCGCCGAGAGAGAATTTTTCCAGCAGCTCGTCCATGGTGAAGAGTTCGTCGTCGCCGTGGGACCAACCCAGACGCACCAGGTAGCTGAGCATGGCCTCGGGCAGGTAGCCCAGGTCCTTGTACATCATGACCGAGGTCGCGCCGTGGCGTTTGCTCATCTTCTTCTTGTCCGGGCCCAGGATCATGGGCACGTGACCGAATCTGGGCAGCGGAAAGCCAAGGGCGTCGTAGATGAGGATCTGCTTGGGCGTGTTGTTCTGGTGGTCGTCGCCGCGGATGACGTGGGTCACGCCCATTTCAGCGTCGTCGACGACCACGGCCATCTGGTAGATGGCGGAACCGTCGGCGCGCCGGATGACGAAGTCGTCCATTTCCTGCACGTCCCAGGCGATGGGGCCCTTGATGATGTCGTCGAAGACCACCTTGCCCGTGAGCGGGGTCTTGAAACGGACCACGCGTCCAGGCCCGGGCCCCAGGCCCAGTTCGCGGCATTTACCGCTGTACTTGGGCTTGAGCCCCGCCGCGCGCGCTGTTTCGCGCATGGCCTCGACCTCGTCCGCCGTGCAGGAGCAATAGTAGGCCTTGCCCGCTTCCAGCAGCTTGTCCACGTAGCTGTTGTAGATGTCGCCGCGCTGGCTCTGGAAGTAGGGGCCTTCGTCGAAATCCAGGCCCAGCCAGTGCATGGCGTCGATGATGGCGTCGGTCATCTCCTGGGTGGAGCGTGCCTGGTCCGTGTCCTCGATGCGCAGGATGAACTTGCCGCCGTTCTGGCGGGCATAGAGATAGTTGAAAAGCGCCGTTCTGGCGCCTCCGATATGCAGATAGCCCGTGGGGCTGGGGGGGAAACGGGTCACTATTTGGGTCATGGTTCTCTTCCGGAAATTCGGCGCGAAACGCCGAGTGATCCCGTACCCCCATTGCCGGGGGTAGCGGGGTGAATGTTGTGAAATTCGCGCCGGAGCGCAGGCGGACTGACGATCAGGCCGGTTAAACGGCCTCCACGGCCTTGACGCCCGGGACCATTTTCTTGACGGCCCGCTCGATGCTGCTTTTGAGCGTCATCTGCGCCATGGGACAGCCCTTGCACGCGCCCGACATGCGCACCTGCACGATGCCGCTGGGCAGGATGTCCACCAGTTCGACGTAGCCGCCGTCGGCCTGCAGAATGGGGCGCACCGTGTCAAGCGCCTTTTCGATCTGTTCTCGCATGTCCTGCTCCGAAGCCGGCGCGACAAGGGCCGCGCGGCCTGGTTCGATCACTCTTCGAAAAGAAGGCCGGCCATCAGTTTTTCAGGATCGCGCCTTTCCGGCACGGTTTCCTGGGGCATGGCGCCTTCGTTCCATTCCTTGGACACGTACAGTCCGCAGTAGCAGGCCCCGAATTCGGCCACGTCGGGATCGCGGTAGACGCAGGGGCAGAAAATGTCCTTGTCCAGATCGCGGTTGCCCGAGGCCAGGCGACATGGACAGGCCATGTAGCCGTAGCGGTCGCGGTTGATGAGCAGGCTTTCCATCAGGTCAAGCACAAAGGCCTTGTCCTTGTTGAAGAAATAGCCTTTCGTCTCCTGCAGGGGACGCAGTTTTTCGTAAAGTTCTTCGGGAGTCATCATCTCTCCAGGGCGTCTTTGATCTGATCCTGCTTGAAGCCCACGATGGCTTCCTCGTCCACGAGCAGGGTCGGAAAGGACAGCTTGGGGTTGACCTTCTTGATGGCCTCGATGATCTGCTTGCGTTCCTCGCCTTCGAGCTTGTCGACAAATATGCAGTCGTATTTGGCACCGCAATCGTCCAGGTATTCCTTGGTTTTTTTACAGTGAATACATGTGCTTAATGCATAAAGCGTGATGGATTTCTCGGGCATGGGTCCTCCTTGCCATGTCGTGGGCGTTGCGATAGCCCTTGGCCGTCTCTTGGATTGGGATGCTATAAAGATTAATCGCCCCGCCGTCCACGCCTGGGATGGGGGGCTTGTCGCGGGAGAACATCATGCGCGAAAAATTTCTGGTTTTCGGGTCGCCACGAATCACCGAGGATGAGATCGAGGAGGTCGTGTCCTGTCTGCGCAGCGGCTGGATCGGCACCGGCCCCCGCGTGGCCGAGTTCGAGCGGCGCTTTGCCGCGTACAAGGACGCCGAGCATGCAGTGGCCGTCAATTCCTGTACCGCCGCCTTGCATCTGAGCATCCTGGCCGCCGGGATCAAGCCCGGCGACGAGGTCATTACCACGCCGTTGACCTTCTGCGCCTCGGTCAATGCCATCATCCATGCAGGGGCCACCCCTGTTCTGGCCGACGTGGATCCGCGCAGCATGAACATCGATCCAAAGAGCGTGAAGACAAAGATCACCTCTCGCACCAAGGCCATACTGCCCGTGCATTTCGCAGGTCGGGCCTGCGACATGGATCCGCTCTGCGCCCTGGCCGACGAGCATGGCCTGACGATCATTGAGGACTGCGCCCACGCCATCGAAACCGAGTACCATGGCCGCAAGGCAGGGTGTTTCGGGGATTTCGGCTGTTTCAGCTTCTATGTGACCAAAAACATCATCACCGGCGAGGGCGGACTCATCCTCGCCAGGAATCCGGAGCATGCGGCCCGGCTCAAGGTTCTGGCCTTGCACGGCATGTCCAGCGATGCCTGGAACCGTTTCGGCGATTCGGGCTACAAGCATTATCTGGTGACCGAGGCCGGGTTCAAATACAACATGATGGATTTGCAGGCGTCCCTGGGCCTGCGCCAGCTCGACAAGGTCGAGCGCTATTGGCGGCGGCGCGAGGACATCTGGGCGCGATACATGGAAGCTCTGGCCGATTTGCCGCTGACTTTGCCCTCGCCTGTCGAGGCGAACACGCGGCATGCGTACCACCTTTTTTCCGTGATGGTGGACGAGAAGTGCACCGGAATCAGCCGTGACGCTTTCTTGACCGCGATGACCAAGGAGAAAATAGGGGTTGGCGTGCATTATCTTTCGATCCCTGAGCATCCTTTCTATCAGGACCGTTTCGGGTGGTCGCCGAACGACTATCCCCATGCGCGCGATATCGGCCGTCAGACCGTGAGCTTGCCTCTTTCGGCCAAACTGAACGACGCGGATGTCGATGATGTGATCGCGGCCGTGCGCAAGGTTCTCTCCGAACCCTGAAACCGTCTTCCGACAGATGTGTCATGGGCGCTGAAAATGCTGGTCGGACCGGTGTTTTCAGCGTTTTTTACGAGGACAGACGCGGGCTGCGCCCGAATTTCCAGCGCTCCAGCCAGAACAGGAGCACGGCTGTCCAGACCATGCCGAATCCCGTGAATTGGGCGCGGGAGAATGGTTCGTGGTACACGAAGACGCCGATGAGAAATTGGATGGTGGGGGCGATGTACTGCAGGATGCCGATCATGGACAGCGGGATGCGGTGCGCGGCGGCGGCGAACATGACCAGGGGGGCGGTGGTGACCACGCCCGCTCCGATCAGCAAGAGGTCCGAGCCGGGGCCGGCGTGCAGGAAGGCTCCGGAGCCCTGGTGCTCGCTCCAGCCGAGCCAGACCAGGGCGGGGGGCAGCAGCAGGCCCGTCTCCAGGGTCAGGCCTTCGAAAGCGCCCAGAGGCGCTTTTTTCTTGACCAGGCCGTAGAGGCTGAAGGTCACGGCCAGGGACAGCGCGATCCATGGCAGCCGGCCGTAGTGGACGGTCAGGTGAATCACTCCCGCCGCGGCCAGGGCCAGGGGCGCCCATTGCAGGCGGCGCAGTCGTTCGCGCATGAAGAAGACGCCGAGCAGCACCGAAAGCAGGGGGTTGATGAAATATCCCAGACTCGCCTCCACGATGTAGCCCGCGTTGACGCTCCAGACGTAGATGAACCAGTTCACGCCGATGAGCAGGCTGGCCAGCACATAGCTGCCCCAGACCGCCGGAGAGAGGTCGCCGCGCAGTTTCGTGAAGCGCCGGGTCAACCCCAGGAAGACGGCCAGGACCACGAAGGACCAGGTGATGCGGTGGCACAGCAGCTGCGCCGTGGGCACATGGCCCAGAAGTTTCCAGTAGATGGGCAGCAGGCCCCAGCTTACGTAGGCACCGATGGCCGCGAGAATGCCTGTGTTCATTGTCGTTGTCCTGTATGGGAAGGTTGGCGGGGATGTTCGGCTGCCGCTCCGGTCAGCGCCAGTCGATGTGTCCCGGTCCCAATTGTCGCATCTGGGTTTGAATCCACTGTGCCCGCTGCCGCACATACGCGGACGGACGCGTCGCCGAAAAGCGTCTGGGGCTTGGCAGCACCGAAGCCAGCAGGCCGGCCTCGTGGCGGGTCAGCCTGTCCGGGGCCTTGTTGAAGAAACGTTGGGCCGCCGCCCGCACCCCGTAGGTGCCATCGCCGAATTCGGCGATGTTCAGATATACTTCCAGAATTCTCTGCTTGGACCACAGCAGTTCGATCAGCACTGTCAATCCCGCTTCCAGGCCCTTGCGTACGTAGCTGCGCCCCGACCACAGAAAAAGATTCTTGGCCACTTGCTGCGAGATGGTGCTCGCGCCCCGGATGGCGCGGCCCTTCTCGTTATGCTCCATGGCTCGGGCGATGGCGTCCACGTCGAAACCGAAGTGGGTCGGAAAGTTCTGGTCCTCGGCCGCCACCACGGCCAGTGCCACGTGGCTTGGAATTTTCCGCCTGGAAGTCCAGCTGTACATCACCGCCGGGCCGGGATCGGACCCGATAATTCGTTCCACATGCCGGGTGAGCATGAAGGCGCTGGTGGGCGGGGGCACGAAGCGCAGGACAAGGATGGTGGCCACCACTCCCGGCAGGATCCATGCGGCCACACGCAGAACGCGGCGGATGAATCCGGCGGAAGGTGTCGCGCTTTTTTTCGCGGTCGATCGCGGCTGGGCGCGGCGGGGGTTGGTAGAGGTTGTCTTGCGTGCCATGTTGGGGCTAGTGGATTAGGGGACAGGGCGCTATGCCCGGCCACCGGCTTGTGCGCCGGAGCCCTGTCAAAGTCAATGCGCCCGGCTATCCGAAAACAAAGGACAACTCCATGAAACATATCCACAATGAAACCCTGGCCACCATCCACGCCCGGCACAGCATCCGCCAGTTCTCGTCCGATCCCGTGAGCGAAGACGCGCTCATGGCCATGCTCGACGCGGCCAATCAGGCTCCGTCGGCCCACAATCGCCAGTCCTGGAAATTCGTCATTCTGGAAGGGGAGGCCCGGAGCAATCTGGCCGAACTGGTCTCCTCGTCCTCCAAGACGTTCCAGAAACCGGCCTCGTCACTCTTGCGCATGGCCGCGCGCAGCATCGCCTCGGCTCCGGTGACGGTGGCCGTGATCAACACCGGCGACCTCATCAGCCACGGCACGGAGCTTTTTCACGTCGATCCGGAGATGGGCTTTGATTTTTTCCGCACCATGGAGATCCAAAGCTCCGCCGCCGCCGTGGAAAACCTGCTTCTGGCCGCGACCTCCATGGGACTCGGGGCGGTGTGGCTTGGCATCCTCTACCTGATCAAGGACGAGATTCTGGCCTTCCTTCAGGAGCCGAAAGGCGAATTCATGGCCGTCATTCCCGTGGGCCATCCCGTACGGCCGACCCAGGGGCCCAATAAGAAACCGCTGCAGAACGTCATCAAGAAGATATAAGCCAGAAAAGGTGGAGGGGGCAATGGCAAGGAGCCGCATCGAGACCGACAGCATGGGAGCCGTGGATGTCCCGGCCGATCGATATTGGGGCGCCCAGACCCAGCGTTCCCTGAAATACTTTGCCATCGGGCACGACCTCATGCCGCGGGAGGTCATCCACGCCTTCGGGGTTTTGAAGCTCGCGGCGGCCCAGGCGAACCTGGAGCTTGGCAAGCTCCCTCTCCATCTGGCGAAACCCGTCATGGACGCCTGTCGGGAAATCGCGGACGGGAAGCTGGCCGCCCACTTTCCCCTGCATGTCTGGCAGACGGGCAGCGGCACCCAGACCAACATGAACGTGAACGAGGTCGTGGCCAACCGCGCCAACGAACTCCTCGGAGAGGCGCTTGGCGGCAAGACGCCCGTGCATCCCAACGATCATGTCAACATGTCACAGTCATCCAACGACACCTTCCCGGCGGCCATGCACATCGCGGCGGCCCTCATGCTCACCTCCGAGCTGATTCCGGCGGTGGGGGCCATGCGGGAAGAGCTCGGACGCAAGGCCGGGGAATGGACCGACATCGTCAAGATCGGGCGTACCCATCTGCAGGACGCCGTCCCCATGACCCTGGGCCAGGAGTTTTCGGGCTACGCGGCCTTGCTGGAGGATAATCTGGAGCGGCTGCGGGGCTGCCTGCCGCATCTTTGCCGCCTGGCGCTGGGCGGGACGGCTGTGGGCACGGGACTGGGGGCGCATCCGGATTTCGCCCGCCTGGCCACGAGCAGGATCGCCGAATTCACGGACCTGCCGTTCGTGCCAGCCCCGAATTTCTATGCCGCCCTTTCGGCCCACGACGCAGTGGTCATGGCTTCGGGAGCTTTGAAGACGTTGGCCTGCTCGCTGATGAAGATCGCCAACGACATCCGCTGGCTGGCCTCCGGCCCGCGCGCGGGGCTCGGTGAGCTCATCCTTCCGGCCAACGAGCCCGGGTCGTCCATCATGCCAGGCAAGGTCAATCCGACCCAGTGCGAGGCCATGAGCATGGTCTGCGCGCAGGTCATGGGCCTGGACGCGGCCATCGGGTTCGCCGGTTCCCAGGGCAATTTCGAACTGAACGTCTTCAAGCCCGTGATGATCTTCAATCTGCTGACGGGCATGCGCCTTTTGACCGACGCCTGCGCGAGCTTCACGGCTCACGCCCTGCACGGCCTCGCGCCGGACGAGGCGGTCATCGCCCGGCATGTGGGGAATTCGCTCATGCTGGTCACGGCCCTTTCCCCCGTCATCGGCTACGACAAGGCCGCCGAGGTGGCGCACAAGGCGCACGCCGAGGGCACGAGTCTCAAAGAGGCCTGCCTTGAACTGGGTTATCTGGACGGGGAAACGTTTGACGGGTTGGTCAGGCCGCTTTGGATGGCCAGGCCGCATGATTCCGGAAGATGACCGGCCCGCCTCCTCTGCCTTTGCGCGGCGGCGGGCCGGGAAGTCAGGACTCGCGGTGTTTTTCGGCTCCGAGCTCCGCCAGCCGGATGTATTTCTGGAAGGCGTAGAAAAACGAATTGACCGCCAGCACGAATCCGGCCTTGCCGTCCAGAAACCCCCGCCGGAAGAAATAGATCTTCATGAACCTGGCCAGCCCGTGGCCGACCGCCGTGGCCACGCCCGCCTGCTTCCCCTTGGCGTGCATCTCCTCGGCGGCGATCTGCGTGTAGTAGTTTATCTTTTCCACGTGCTGCTTCAGGTTTTCGTACGGATAGTGGATGATGTCTCCGGTCAGGCGGCGCGTCTTGCCTTTAGGTTCGAACCCGTAGTGCGGGCCTGAAACATGCACGCCCGTGTCGGCCAGCTTGAAGACGCGGGGCAGCAGGTCCGGATACCAGCCGCTGTGGCGCAGGAAGCGGTCGAAATAGTAGGACGTGCGGGGGCAGAGAAAGGCGCTCATGTCTGCCGGGTCCTGCAGCGCCTGGATGACGGATGCCCGCAGCTCGTCCGACAATATCTCGTCCTGATCCAGGGAGACCACCCATGGCGTGGTGATGTGCGCGAAGGCGAACTCGAACTGCTTCTTGGGGCCGGGCCAGGGGTTGACCAGCACGCGGGCCTTGCGGGCGGCGGCGATGTCGTGGGTCGCGTCCGTGCTTCCGGAGTCCACGACCAGGATCTGGTCGCAGAAGTCAAGGGACGCGAGACAGGCGTCGAGATGCTTCGCCCCGTTCAGGGTCAGGATCAGTCCCGTGACTTCAGGCTTAGCCAAGGCCTTTCTCCTCCAGGCCGCGCAGGATGGAATCGAAGACGGCGTCCGGATTTCTGCTCGCGTCCACGACCAGAAAACGGCTGCGGTGCAGGGCGGCCCAGGTCAGGTAGCCTTCGCGGATGCGGGTGTGAAAAGCCATGCTTTCGGCTTCGAAGCGGCCTTCGGTGGCGGTCTTGTTGTCCTGCATGTTGCGGGTCAGGGCGCGCCTGAGCCCGATCTCCGGTTCCACGTCCAGGAGGATCGTCACATCGGGCCAGAGTCCCTGCACCGCCACGTCGTTCAGGTGGTGCAACAGGCTCGGGTCCAGGCCGCGTCCGTAGCCCTGGTAGACCACGGTGGAGTCGGCGAAGCGGTCGCAGATCACGGTGCGTCCGTCTTCCATGGCCGGTCGGATGACCGAGGACACATGCTGGGCGCGGTCGGCCAGATACAGGAAAAGCTCGCTGGTGGAGGACAGGTCGCTGTTTTTGGGATCGAGCAGGATGCGCCGCAGCTCCTTGCCCAGGCGGCTGCCTCCGGGTTCGAGAGTGTGCAGGACGTCGTGCCCCTGACGCACGAAATGTTCGATGAGCTTTTTGCACTGCGTGGATTTGCCGCAGCCTTCCATGCCTTCAAAAGTGAGAAACATGTCTCCTCCTTACGAGTTGCCGGATGTTGCGGTGATGCCCATGGCCTTCAGAAGGGGCGAATCCTCGGATTTGGGCTGTGGTTTTCTGGGTGCTTTGGGCTGGTCCTGGCCCTTGGCCGGTGCCGGGGTGCGCATGGGCTGGTACAGGTAGCGCCCCAGGGTGCGGTGGTATTCGCTCCATCCGCTGACTTCCTCGCCGTCCGCCGCTGTCAGCGCCCCCTGCACGGTGTTGATCTTGGCGTCCATGTTGTCCGCGTAGTGCAGGATGAAGGCCTCCATGGTCTGCGGCAGGCAGGGCGAGCCGAAGGCCAGTTCGCCGTGGTGGGCGACGATGAGATGCTTCAGGTGCATGGCCAGGTTTTCGGGCAAGTCCTTGGTCTTGCGCAGAAAAGGCTCCAGAACCTCCAGGCCGATCTGTATGTGGCCCAGCAGGCGTCCGGCGTCGGTGTATTCGCGGCTGATGCCGTGGGAGAGTTCGAAAGCCTTGCCCAGGTCGTGGAACAGGGCCGCCACGAGCAGGATCTCCTTGTCCACCTGCGGATAGAGCAGGGACAAGGCCTTGCAGATGCGCATGATGGCCAGGGTGTGCTCCAGCAGCCCGCCGGCGTAGGCATGATGAATGGCCTTGGCTCCGGGCGCGCTCAGGAGGGATGCGCGGATGCTTTCGTCGCGCAGCACGCTTTTGCACAGGGCCGACCAGGGCTTGAAGGTCAGTTCGGCGTGCAGGAATTCTTCCATCTCGTGCAAAAGCTCTTCCGGAGGGACGGCGGACGAGGGCAAAAAGTCGGTCAGGTCCAGGCCGGCCTCGCGCGGATCGATGACGGCCATGTCGGTGATGTTCATCTGAAGCTGGTCCTTGAAGGAGGCCACCTGCCCGTTCACGGCCACGAACTGCTCGGCCTGCAATCCTTCGTACTGCTGGCTCTGGGGGAACCAGACACGGGCTTCGATGCTGCCGGTGCGATCGGTCAGGGTCAGCTGCCAGTAGGGGCCGTTCTTGGCTTCCTTGCGCTGGACCTGGGACAGGGCGAAGACCTCGGAAATCGAATTTCCTTCGGCCAAATCGCGAACGTATGTTTTTTTGTGCTTCATCAAGTTGCTATTCCTGCATGCATGAGGTAATGGCCCAAACAGGGGCGAGATCGATATTTTCTAAGATAATTGGGCGGTTGCACAGTACTTCAAGAGTTATTGTCCGAGCGTTTCCCGATTCGTCTACAGGCAAGTTTTCAGCTTTGGCAAGTGGCCGGGCGTGTCCGGTCGCAGTGACAATTCCATTCGGCGTGTCCTTTTTTCATACCCACGAAAAACCCCAACACTTTATCGAGCGGTTATGTCCAAAAAGAAAGGTCAAGCAAAGGTGACGATTTATCCGGACTGGTGCAAGGGCTGCGGGATCTGCGCGGCCTTTTGTCCGGCCAAGGTGCTCGAACTCTGGCCCGACGGCAAGTCACACGTGGTGCGCGAGGAGGACTGCGTCAATTGCGGGTTCTGCGAGCTGCATTGCCCGGATTTCGCGATCTCCGTGACGCCCAGGGAGATCAGCCGCAGGAAGACCGATGCGCACGGCGACGCGAGGGACGAAGTTGTGGATCCGTCCGCGGGCACCGACCCGGGTCCGGAGGAAAATGTTGGAACACCTAACCGGGAAGACGAAAATGGCCACAAAAAAGCGTAAGAGAAAGGAAATTTTCGCCCTCGGCAACGAGGCTGTGGTCGAGGGAGCCCTGCTGGCCGGTTGCAGCTTTTATGCGGGCTACCCCATCACGCCCTCCACGGAGATCGCCGAGGTCATGTCCGCCAGGCTCCCCTTCGTAACGGACGGGGTGTTCATCCAGATGGAGGACGAGATCGCCAGCATGGGGGCCATTATCGGCGCGTCCCTGGCCGGGCGCAAGTCCATGACCGCCACTTCCGGTCCGGGTTTTTCCCTGATGCAGGAGAATCTGGGCTATGCCTGCATGACCGAGGTGCCTCTGGTCGTGGTCAACGTCATGCGCGGGGGGCCCAGCACCGGGTTGCCGACAAGCCCGGCTCAGGGCGACGTGCAGCAGGCCCGATGGGGGTGTCACGGCGACCATCCCATTATCGTGCTGTCGGCCAGCGACGTGCAGGAATGCCTGGAGATGACCGTGGTGGCCTTCAATTTCGCCGAGAAATACCGCACCCCGGTCATTTTGCTTTTGGACGAGATCACGGCCCACACGCGGGAGAAGATCTCCATACCGGAGCCCGAGGATTTCGAGATCCTGGCGCGGGTCACCCCGGCCATGCCCCCGGAATGGTACGTCTCCTACGAGGAGACCATGCGCGGGGTTCCGGCCCTGCCGCCGCTGGGGTCCGGCTACCGCTTCCATGTCACGGGCCTGACCCATGACCAGAACGGATTCCCGACGTCCAAGCCGGACGAGGTCAAGGCGCTGATGCATCGGCAGTTCCGCAAGATCGACCAGTTCTTCTACGACATCCAGCTTTATGACGAAGTCGGTTGCGAGGACGCCGAGGTCGTCGTCGTGGCCTACGGCTGCGTGGCCCGCTCGGCGGAGCTTGCCGTGCACATGGCCCGGGAGCGCGGGGTCAAGGCCGGTCTCTTGAAGCTCAAGACCCTTTTCCCGTTCCCCAAGACCGCGGTGCAGACCCTGGCCCGGCAGTGCAAGGCGCTCATTGTGCCGGAGATGAACATGGGCCAGATCTCGCGCGAGGTGAAGCGGGTCAACAACGGCCTGACCCACGTCATCACCAACAACCGCGTCGACGGCCAGATCATCACCCCCTCGGAAATCTTCAAAAATATCATGCAGGCGTGACCATGGCACAGGTAACACAACTCATTCACGACTACCTTCGGCACAACAAGAAGTTCCCCCATGTCTACTGCGCGGGCTGCGGCCACGGCATCGTGCTCGGCTCGCTCATCCGCAGCGTGCACGGCCTGGGCTACTCCAAGGACGACGTCGTGCTCGTGGCCGGGATCGGCTGTTCCGGGCGCATGGCCGTCTATGTTGATTTCAACACCGTGCACACCACCCATGGCCGGGCTCTGACCTTCGCCACGGGCATCAAGATGGCTAACCCGAATTTGAAGGTCATCGTGGTCATGGGCGATGGCGACGCCATGTCCATCGGCGGCAACCATCTCATCCACGCGGCGAGGCGCAACATCGGCCTGACCGCGCTGGTCCTGAACAACAACATCTACGGCATGACCGGCGGTCAGGCTTCTCCGACCAGCCCCGAGGGGACCGTGTCCGCCACCTCGCCTTTCGGGCAGCTCGAACGCAGTTTCGACATCGTGGACATGGCCATGGCCAGCGGCGCGAGCTACGTGGCCCGTGGCACGGTGCTGCATGCCAACATGCTCGACACTCTCATCTCCGACGCCCTGGAAAAACCCGGCTTCAACCTGGTGGAGGTCTTGACGCCCTGTCACACCCAGTATGGTCGCAAGAACAAGTTCAAGACCGTGGTCGACATGTACCAGTGGTACAAGAAGAATACCGTGAAGCTGGACCGGTATCGGCAGCTCACCCCGGAAGAGCAGGGCAAGTTCACGCCCATCGGCGTGTTCAGGGACGAGATGCGCCCCGGCCTGGAAGTGAAATACGCCACATTGCGCAACAAGCTTCAGGAGCAGCCAAATGCCTAAGCAGCACGAACTGAATCGATTTGAAATCCGTCTTTCCGGCACGGGCGGCCAGGGCATTCTGACCCTGGGCAAGATCATGGGCCAGGTGCTGGCCATCGACCACGGCTTTTATTGCACCCAGACCCAGAGTTACGGACCCGAAGCCCGCGGCGGAGCCAGCCGGGCCGATCTGGTCATAAGTTCGTTTAAAATCAGCTATCCCAAGCCCGTGAATCTTGACATGCTCGTGGCTCTCAGTCAGGAGGCCTGCAACCTGTATTTTCGCAATCTCAAGCCCACGGGCTTTTTGTTGGTGGACACATCCCTGGTGACCCAGACCCCGTCCAACATCTTCTGGGGACTGCCGTTCACCACCATGGCCAGGGACAAGATCGGCCTGCCGCAGACCACCAACATCATCTGCCTGGGGGCGTTGAGCCATTTTCTGCCGTTCATGAACTTCGCCAATGTGAAGAAGGCGTTGGCGTCGGTCCTGCCGGCCAAGATACTGGACGTGAACGTCAAGGCCCTGACCTTGGGGCACTCCCAGGCCAAGAAACTTTATCCGGACGCACCCGAAAAATGGACATTCTTCTCACAAATGACGATGGAATCAGAGCAGTAGGACTGCGCGCACTGTACGGCGCCTTGATCCAGGCCGGGCACCGGGTGCACGTGGCCGCGCCCATGACCGAGCAGAGCGCGGTGGGGCATTCGGTGACCCTGTTTTCTCCCCTGCGGGTCAAGCAGGTGGAGGAAGCAGGGTTTTCCGGCCTCGGCATTTCCGGAACTCCGGCTGACTGCGTCAAGCTGGCGCTGAGTCATCTGCTGCCCAAAAAGCCGGACATGATCGTGTCCGGCATCAATGCGGGCGCCAACGTGGGCGTGGACGTGCTCTATTCTGGCACGGTGTCCGCGGCCACGGAAGGGGCCCTGGCCGGAATCCCGGCCATGGCCGTGTCCGTGGACGACTACCACCCCGAAGAGCTGTCCGCCCAGGCCGAGTACGCCGTGCGGATGCTCGTTGGTGATTTCTGGTCATCTTTTCCGCGCCAGTGCGTTTTGAATTTGAACTTTCCCGCCGGTCCGCTTACGGAAGCCAAGGGGCTCAAGGTCTGCCGCCAGACCTCGTCCACCTACCGGGACTGGTACGACGAAAGAAACGATCCGCGAGGGAATCCCTATTATTGGCTGTGCGGGGTGATCCCCCCAGAAAATGTGGAGCCCGAATCGGATCGGGGGTATTTGAGCCGGGGGTTCATTACCGCCACCCCGTTGACCTTCGACCTGACTCACGCCGGATACCTCCAGACGCTGGAGAACCATCTGGCGGGCAATGAATAACCGCTCTTCAAGGAGACGACCATGCCCCTGACCACACCCAAGGAAATGTTTGCCCGAGGTTACGCCGAAGGTTTCGCCGTCGGTGGTTTCAACGTGAACAACATGGAAATCATCCAGGGCATCATGGAGGCGGGGAACCTCGAAAAGTCCCCGCTCATTTTGCAGGTTTCCGCAGGCGCCCGCCGCTACGCCGGACAAGGGTACATCATCAAGCTCATGGAGGCCGCCCTGGCCGAGAATGATCTGCCGGTCTGCCTGCACCTCGATCACGGACAGAACTTCGAGATCTGCAAGGAGGTCATCGACGGCGGTTTCACCTCCGTCATGATCGACGGCTCGCATCTGCCGTTCGAGGAAAACATCGCTCTGACCAAACAGGTCGTGACCTACGCCCATGATCGCGGCGTGTGGGTCGAGGCCGAACTGGGCCAGCTGGCGGGCGTGGAGGACGACGTGGACGTGGAACACAGCGTCTACACCGATCCGGGCCAGGCCGCCGAGTTCGTCGGCCGCACGGGTTGCGACTCCCTGGCCATCGCCATCGGCACCAGCCACGGCGCCTACAAGTTCGCGGGCGAGGCCAAACTCGATTTCGCCCGCCTGGAAAAGATCAAGGGCCTCTTGCCCGGTTACCCCATCGTGCTGCACGGCGCGTCGTCCGTGCCGCAGGAGTTCGTGGAGATGGCCAACGCCTACGGAGCCGACATCGCCGGCGCCAAGGGCGTTCCAGAAGACCTCTTGCGCAAGGCGGCCGCTTCGGCCGTGTGCAAGATCAACATCGACACGGACATCCGCCTGGCCATGACCGCCACCATCCGTAAGTATCTGGCCGAGAACCCGTCCCACTTCGACCCGCGCCAGTACCTCAAGGTGGCCCGGGACGCCGTGCGGGACATGGTGGCGCACAAGATCAGAAACGTACTTGGTTCATCCAACAAAATATAAGCGGAAGAGGAAGAGAACATGGCTGTCAAAATCGCACTCAACGGCTTTGGGCGCATCGGGCGCTATCTGGCCCGCATCCTGGCCGGGAACACGGATGTGGAGCTGGTCTGCGTCAACGCCCGCGGCGACAACGCGTCCCTGGCCTACCTGCTCAAATACGACTCCGTCCACGGCACCTTTGCCGGTGACGTGACGCCCAACGAGCAGGGTTTTCTGCTGAACGGCCGGCAGGTGCTGGTCACGCGCAACGCCCCCGACGCCTGGGACTGGAAGGGCATCGACATCGTCGTCGAATCCACCGGCAAGTTCACGGACCGCGAGAGCTGCGAAAGGCATCTGGCCGCAGGCGCGAAAAAGGTGCTCATCTCCGCTCCCGGCAAGAACGCCGACCTGACCGTGGTCATGGGCGTCAATGACGGTCTCTACGATCCGGCCAGGCACGACATCGTGTCCAATGCCTCCTGCACCACCAACTGCCTGGCCCCTGCGGCCAAGGCGCTGAACGACACCTTCGGCATCAAGCACGGTCTCATGACCACCATCCACTCCTACACCATGAGCCAGCGCATGCTCGACGGCACCCACAAGGACATCCGCCGCGGCCGCGCCGGGGCCATGAACATGCTGCCCACGACCACGGGCGCGGCCAAGGCCGTGAGCATGGTCATCCCGGCCCTGGCGGGCAAGCTCGACGGCATGGCCGTGCGCGTGCCCACGCCCAACGTGTCCCTGGTGGACCTGGTGGTGGAAGTGGAGAAGAAGGCCACCGTGGCCGAGGTCAACGCGGTCCTGAAGGCCGCGGCCAGCGGGCCCGAAGGCGGGGCCATGGGCTACACGGAAGTGCCGCTGGTCTCCATGGACTACGTCGGCAGCATCTACGGCGGCGTGGTCGACGGCCTGTGCACCTCGGTCATGAACGGCAGCATGGTCAAGATCATCGTCTGGTACGACAACGAGGCCGGCTTCACCAACCAGCTGCTGCGTCTGATCAGGCTGGTCGCGGGCTCGCTCTAGCCTTCAGTTGACCAATGCCTCGGGAACAAGTGAGGAAGGGATTTTGGTGGAAGGCCGAAATCCCTTTTTCTATTATACGCCCCTGCAAAAAGTCGGAAAAGAGCCTGCGTGACATTCCCGCGAAGGCGGGCAATGGTATGAAATTCCTTTTTTTTCCGTATAGTTAAAAAAGGCGCAGCTCCCCTTTTCAAGGGGATGGCGACTTTTTGCAGTGCTGTCTGACAAACGTGCGGAGCCTGTAGGAGCGGATATGGCCAAAGACCTGACGACTTCTGCCATAGATCGGCAGAACATCCTGAATAATCCATACGCCTTGGCCGAGATTGAAAAAGCGGCAGGCGTTCGGGGCATTCCCTTCGAAGGGAAATTCGTGCTCTTGGAAGAGCAGGTTGCTGATTTCTTTGAGGTGACCCCTCGAACTATTGATAATTACATCGAACAATTCGGGGATGAACTGCGCCACAATGGCTATGCGGTTTTGAAGGGTAATAGGCTGAAAGAATTGAAGCAATCTCTTAAGGAACAGTTTGGTGACGAAATTGATTTCGTTACCAAAACGACGGTTCTTGGGGTCTTCGATTTTAGATCGTTTTTGAATCTGGCCATGCTGCTTTCAGAGAGTGATCGTGCCCGTCTTCTGCGGCAGGCCATACTCGATATCGTGATTGACACGATTAACCTGCGCAGTGGCGGTGGCACCAAGTACATCAACCAACGTGACGAGGATTTTCTTCATTCTGCCTTTGAAGAAGAAAATTATCGTAAGCAGTTTACGGATGCCTTGCGCGATCATGTCGCCATGGGAAATTTCAAGTACGCAGTCTACACCGATAAGATCTATCTAAGTATTTTTCGTGAAAAGGCCAAAGAATATCGGGCAATTCTCAAATTACAGAGCCAAGAACGCGTCCGCTCGACGTTATATGCGGAAGTGCTGGACGTGATTGCCGCGTATGAATGCGGCTTCGCGGATGTTATGACCCAAGAGGCGCAGTCTTTAGGGCGCCAGTTGTCTGCTCTGGAAGTTGATGTTCTGTTCAGGAAATTCGAAGCGCAAGCTCATTGGAAACCTTTGATTGAGAAAGCTCGTATGAAGATGGCCAGCCGCGATCTGGCTTTTCGCGACACATTGCATCTCCAGCTTAAGGAATATGTGAATCCGTTGCAGCGAGAAGATTTTGAACGCTTTCTTGGCGAAAAAAGCAAGGAATTGGCGGAGCGTTTGGAAGATGCCAAGGATGTTTTGAAGCGCCTCAAGGACCGTTAGGCATGAATGTTACGTATCCGACGATTGAAATGATCAAGGAAGTTCATGCCAAGACTGTTGATTTAAGCGGTGGTGGGATGATTAGCATTCTGGATTCTGGACGACTGGAAAGTGTTTTGCAACATATTCAAAATGACGATAATTATCCCACTTTTGAAGAGAAACTGGCGCATTTGTTTTATTGTGTATGCAAGTTTTATTGTTTTTCTGATGGCAATAAACGTTTGGCTATAACCGCTTCTGCCTTGATGCTGCTTCACAATGGCTATCTCTATTGTTCTGTATCGTTCATAAGAGAGATGGAGAATGTGAGCTATCATGTGGCTGCCGGGAATATCAGCAAGGAGTTGTTGCTTGAGATTATCACCGCGCACCTTGCCCAGACATCCGATGACGAAGAATTGAAGCTCAAAATTTTGCACGCGATTGCACCCTTGGGATGAGAGCAAAAATTGGGTTTGTTGAGCTAAGCTTCTGTTTATTTAGCCACGCTTAGCTAAGAGAATTAGCTAAGCGTTAAGCATAATATTTTAAAATAATAAGATATTTGTTTGCTATGAAATTTCATTTTGAACCCGACTTCGACTACCAGCACGCCGCCATCGAAGCCGTGTGCGCTCTGTTTCAGGGCCAGGAAACATGCCAGACCGAGTTCACGGTGAATCTTGGCAGGGGGCATCTGCCCCTGGCGCGGAGCTCTGTCGGCGTCGGCAATCGGTTGACCCTGCTGGATGATGAGATTCTTGGAAATCTGCATCAGGTTCGGATCCAGCATCTCCTTCTTGCGAATCCAGCCAACCTCTTCTAGTCTCTATTTCCCCGACCCGAAAATCCCGTTTCCCCCGAGAGCACCATGAGCGGTTTTACCCATCTGCATTGCCATTCCGAGTACAGTCTTCTTGACGGTGCCATTCGCCTCAAAGACCTGTGCGCCCGGGCCGTTGATTTCGGCTTTTCCTCGGCCGCCATCACCGACCATG
>Ga0265295_1001333_pt1 | contig 43675 bp, 43 predicted proteins | sample Munlansysbiofilm_FD_192503 | JGI IMG/M metagenome (GOLD analysis project Ga0265295, IMG submission 192503) | Leachate microbial communities from a municipal landfill in Southern Ontario, Canada - Methane capture system biofilm | ecosystem: Engineered > Solid waste > Landfill > Unclassified ... | reverse complement strand
CATCCTCAAGGAGGACAACCCGGCCATGGGCGCGATCATGCTCACCGGCTACCCGACCGTGGAGACCGCCCGCGAGGCCATCAGTCTGGGCGCGGACGAGTACTGCGTCAAGCCCATCGACCGCAGCGAACTCGAGGAAAAGGTGGAAAAGGTGCTCTCCGCGCGGGCCAGGCGGTAAAGGACACACACGGATCACGAACAGGGAAGGGCGCAGGGTGGACACGCACACACACCAGTCACGGGAACGGCAATTCCTCGACATCTTTCACAAGGTGACCAGTCTCACCGCCGTGGTGCTCGACCACCAGGAGGTGATGGAGACCATTGTCCGCGCCCTGCCGGAACTGCTCGGCATCGATGCCTGCACCATCCGCCTGCTGGACGCCTCCACCCACTCCTTCGTGCTCGGCGCGGCCCACGGCGTATCCCTGGAGTACCTGTCGCGGGAGGTGATCGACACCGACGAGACCATGGCCATGGTCCAGTCCGGCCACCCGGTGTTCAGCGGCCAGGTGGACGAGGTCAGCTGCCCGTCGCTGCGCGACGCCGCCGGCCGCGAGGGCGTCAAGGGCGTGCTCACCCTGCCGATCCTCTTCCAGAACGAACTGATCGGCATCATGCGCCTGCTCACCCGCTCCGCCGGGCGGACCTTCACCCCGGACGAGATCGCCTCGTCCATGGCCCTGGCCGAACAGGTGGGCATCGCCATCGCCCACGGGCGGATGTTCAAGGAGATGGACCGCCAGGTGCGCTTCCTGAGCGAGTTGCAGGCGATCAGCCGGCTGGTCAACTCGACCCTGGACCTGAACGTGATCCTGCAGACCATGGCCGAGCGGGTGGCCGTGACCATGGGCGCCAAGGGCTGCACCCTGCGGCTGCTCGACCAGGAAGGCCGCAGCCTGGAGCTGGGCGGCGCATACGGTCTTTCCAAACGCTACCTCGAGCGCGGCGATGTGGAGCAGGAACGGAACATCCGCATGGTGCTTGCCGGTGAGCCGGTGGCCATCTACGATGTCAGCCGCGACCCGCGGGTCGAGTACCAGGAGGATATGCGGGCCGAGGGCATCGTCTCGCTGCTGGCTGTGCCGCTCAAGGTGCACGACGAGGTGATCGGCGCGATGCGCATCCTCTCCGACCGGCCGCGGGTGTTCACCGACGTGGAGGTGCGCTTCGCCGTCACCCTGGCCGAGGTCGGCGGCACGGCCATCCGCAACGCCCGCAACTACCAGAAGATCAACCTGCTGCTCGGCCGCATCGAGGGGCACGAAAAGTTCCTGGCCGACATCATCAACAGCCTTCAGCACCAGCTGCTCGTGCTCAACCGCCAGCGCCGGGTGGTGCTCGCCAACCGTGTCTTCCTGGAGGCGGTGGGCAAGGAGGAGGCCGAGGTGGTCGGCACGCCCTACGGTGCACTCTGCCGGAGCGACGAGGAAGGCCGCAGCTGCCCGGTGGACCAGGTGCTCGTCGGCGAGGAGATGCAGCCCTTTGTCCAGGAGTACCAGGCCGGCGAGGAGTCCCGCTGGTACGAGCGGAGCGCCTCGCCCATCCGCAGCGCGGACGGCGGCATCGAGCACGTGATCGAGGTCATCCGCGACATCACCGCCGAGCATCTGCTCGCCGAGGAAAAGCTGCAGAGCAGCCGGCTGCAGGGGATCGTGGAACTGGCCGGCACGGTCGCCCACGAGATCAACAGCCCGCTGTTCGCGGCCCTGGGCACGGCCGAGCTGCTGGTCGAGGACGAGGATCGGCCCGAGGTGGCCGAGGACCTGGCGGTCATTGTCCGCAACCTGCGCCAGATCGGCGAACTGACCCGCAAGATGACCGCCATGACCGGGTTCACCAGTACCGCCTATGTGGGCGAAAGCAGGATTCTGAACCTGAACGAGGACAAGAACGAGGATTGAGGCCCCGGGCCCGCAGGACAAGGAGGTGTGCACCAGAGGAAGATGAGGGGAGCCCCGGTCCGCGCCGATGGTTGGCGACAACAGGACGGCACGCGTTGCCGCCCGCTGGCGGCGGGTCCGGGTGTGTTTGCGTCACGAGTGCCGTGGACGGCCATGCGGCTGGCACACGGCGCTGAACCACAAAAAGGAAGGAGAAATCGACATGAACAAAAGGGGTATGATGCTGCCGTGCTTCTTCGCGGCAATGGCGCTGCTGTTCGGCGCCGGTTCGGCCAAGGCCGTGGAAACCGCTGCCGGTGAGCTGGCGGCGCCGACCATCACCATCGACCGGACCGAGATCAACAACGGCGGCACCATCAAGGTGACCGGCCAGGCGCCGGCCGGCAAGCCGGTGTTCCTCGAGGTCTGGGCCGAGAGCCACGACGTGCGGGCCAACCGCTTCGACGCCGAGCCGGACAAGAAAACCGGTAAACGGCCCTACATCTTCTACATCACCGGCGAGATGCCGGCCTACTACAAGATCTTCGTGCCCAAAGAGATGCAGGCCAAGATCGACGAGGCCAAGAAGCAGGGCGGCAAGTGGAGCTACAGCGCCCTGCTCAAGGACCTGGGCGCGGGCGATGCCTATACCGTGCCGGCCGAGGCCAGGATCGACCGCCACCAGTCGACCCTGATGGCCAGCATCATCGGCAGTCGCGGTCCGCTGCTGCCGGCCATGGATGACAAGGAGAACCGCAGCCGTTCCATGCAGCTGGTCAAGTCGCGCTTCCGCAGCATTGACAACGTGTTCACCGCCAATGTCGAGGTCCAGCCAGACGGGACCTACGCGGCCGAGCTGGATATCCGCAAGGGCATTGCCCCGGGTCAGTACCAGGTGGTCGCCGTGGTTGACAAGCAGACCAAAAGCCAGCCCGCCACCTTTGAGAACAAGATCGGTTTCCCGGTCATGTACCTGGCCAACGCCGGCACCAGCCTGAACCTCATCTATCCGTTTGTGCTGACGCTCGCGGTGGCCATCTTCGGCGTGCTCATGGGCGCCGGCGGCGGCTTCATTCTCAATCCGCTGCTCGTCACCCTGTTCCCGGTTCTACCGCACACCGTGGTCGCCGGTACGGTCACCCCGACCGTGCTCTTCTCCCAGGGCAGCGGTATCGTCAACTACTCGAAGATCAAGTTCATCAACTGGAAGCTGGGCTGCGGTATCGGCACGGCCATGCTGCTGGGTGGTTTCATCGGCCCGAAACTGACGGAAATGATCACCCTGGCCCAGTTCAAGTCGGCCTTCGGCTGGATTCTTTTGGTGCTGGCCTCCCTCATGTTCTGGCAGACGACCCCCGGGTACCTGGCCAAGAACAAGAAGGAACAGGCCATTCTCAAGGAGTTCAAAAAGCGCGCCGAGGCAACGGCCAAGGGCAGCAAATAACGGATCGATCGAGGAGGATTGACCTATGAAAGTGGAATTCTGGGGACAGGAGTTTAATGTCAACATGTTCGTCGGCTGCATCGGCGGCTTTCTCATCGCTGTCATGGCATCGATGTTCGGTTTCGGCGGCGGCCCCTTCATGGTGCCGCTCATGACCGTGGCCCTGCGGCTGCCCATGTACCTGGTGGTCGGCAGTTCGCTGCTCGCCATCTTCTTCAACACGTCGATCAGTTCGCTGCGCCATTACCAGTTTGGCAACTTCGACCTGCTGTTCTTCCTGGCCATGTTCCCGGCCGCCATTCTCGGCGGCTACATCGCCCCGCAGATCGCCAAGCGGGTCAGCCCGATCGTGGTCAAGCGTGTGGCCTGCGTGGGCCTGGTGCTGCTGGCCCTCAAACTGCTGGGCCTGTATTGAGCTGACAGGTTCGACCCTCCGGGACTGGTTCGGCCAAGCACCGATCCGTCCCGGAACAGCCTCGCTGACCGTGGACACCGGCCGGAATTTCCGGCCGGTGTCTTTTTTTTCGGTCGGCTGCCGTTTCGGGGAGAGGAAACGTCGTTCTCCAGCGTCAGGCGGTTCTTTCCTGTTGGCCGGAACAGGAAAACGAGATATATTTCCCGTCATTATCAGGCGGGTGCGATGGTAGCGCCACCTTCAGGCTGGATTTTCCTTGACCGGGAAAGAGAAGATGACAACTTTTAGCCCCAGTATGCTCGGCCCCGAGAAACGCAGGCATGCACGGGTGGACTTCAGTCGCACTGTCAATCTGGTGGCCGGAAACAGGCCCCAGGGCGCCTATCCGGCACGGAATCTGAGCCTGAGCGGCCTGTATCTCGAAGGAGACTTCGATGTGCCCGTGGGAGAATGCTGCCATCTGGAACTGCACGACACCAATGCGTCCACGTGTCAGTTTTACGGTTTTTCCGGCAGGATCTCCCGGCGGGACGAGAGGGGTATCGGCGTCGAGTTCACCTCCATGGGCCGGGAAAGCCTCATGTTTCTGCAGACCATGGTCCTGTACTGCGCGGACGACCCCATCGGCGCGGCCAGTGAGTTTCACGAGGAATTCGCCCCCGGTTTCCCGCCTGTCTGCTGAGGGGGCCGTCCCAAAAAGGACATCACTGCCCGGCCCGCAGGGATGTCTCGAGCCGCTCATCTGATCGGGCCCTCTTTTTCGCGGTCCTTCCCCCGCTTCCCCCTCCGGTTTTCGGTATGAACCAGTCACAGCAAGCAACCAAGTCAGTGCTCCACCTTTTTGGCGGGCTCGGCGACACCACCCTGTATGTCCTCTCGGACCTGGGCCGCATGGGCCTGTTTCTTCTGCACGCCGTTCTCGGTCTGTTCCGGCGGCCCTTCCGTTTTCGCGAACTGGTCAAGCAGACCTGCTTCATCGGCGCCAGTTCGTTCACGGTCATCTTTTTCACCGCCCTGTCCGTGGGCATGGTGCTCGGGCTGCAGGGCTACTACTCGCTGAACAAGTTCGGTGCCGAAGGCATGCTCGGCTCGGCCGTGTCCCTTTCCCTGGTCATGGAACTCGGGCCGGTGTTGACCGCGCTCATGGTCGCCGGCCGGGCGGGTTCGGCGATGTGCGCCGAGATCGGCATCATGCGGATTTCCGAGCAGATCGACGCCCTCGAGTGCATGGCCATCGACCCCTTCCGCTACCTCGTCTCGCCCAAGTTCCTGGCCACCCTCATTTCGGTGCCGCTGCTCACGGGGCTGTTCAACGTGGTTGGCATCGCCGGCGGCTACATCGCCGGAGTCAAGCTCATGGGCGTCAACGGCGGCGCCTTCATCGCCGGCATGCAGCAGAGCGTGACCAACCATGACCTGCGCATGGGCGTGATCAAGTCCTTTGTGTTCGCGCTCCTGGTGGTGTGGATCTGCACCGGCCGGGGTTACTTCGTCCAGAAGATCAGGGGGGCGGGGTTCGGCGCGGAGAGTGTCAGCAAGGTGACCACCCAGGCGGTGGTACTCAGTTCCATCGCCGTGCTGGTCTTCGACTACCTGCTCACCGCGGTGCTGCTGTGAGCGGCGCGGACAACACTCCCCGGGCGGACTGGGCCATCCGCTTCGTCGATGTGTGCAAATCGTTCGGCGAACGCAGCAAACGCCACACCGTGCTCGACCGGGTCAGTTTTTCCGTGCCCACTGGTCGGACCACGGTGATCGCCGGCGGCAGCGGCCAGGGCAAGAGCGTCATCCTCAAACTGATCCTCGGGCTGCTCCGGCCCGACTCCGGCCAGGTGCTGGTGGGGGACAGGGACATCGCCGCCCTGGATTACGACGAACTGCAGGAGACGCGCATGAAGTTTGGCGTGCTCTTCCAGGGCTCGGCCCTGTTCGACAGCCTGACCGTGTTCGAGAACATCGCCCTGCCGCTCAGGGAGCGGACCAGGCTCGGCAACGCCGAGATCAGCGCACGGGTGGCGGCCACCCTGGAGCAGTTGGGCCTGGCCGGTCACGAGGACAAGTTCCCGGCCCAGCTCAGTGGCGGCATGAAAAAAAGGGTCGGTCTGGCCAGGGCCTTGCAATTGGACCCGGAGATCGTGCTGTACGACGAGCCGACCACCGGTCTTGACCCGGTCATGACCAAAGAGATTTACGAGCTGTTCACCAACACCCAACAGCGGCTTGGATACACGGCGGTGATCGTCAGTCACGACATCCCGCAGGTGTTCGACCTGGCCGACCAGATCATCCTGCTGAACAAAGGTGAGTTCGACGTGTTCACCGATGTCAGCCAGATTTCCGCCTCGACCAAGCCGTTCATCCGCGAATTCGCGCGAATGGTCATGGGCGTGGAAGTCGAGTGAGCAACAGGAGGAGAGAAGAAATGGGAAATTCCCGCGTGGAGATAACGGTCGGCCTGTTCCTGGTCATGGGATTTTTGGCCCTCGGCTGGCTGGCCCTGCAGCTGGGCGAGGTACCCTGGCTGACCGGGGCCAAGACCTACACCCTGAACGCTGAATTCAATAACATTTCCGGGGTCAAGCCGGGTGCGGACATCCAGATCGCCGGGGTGACCGTGGGCAAGGTGCGGCAGCTGCACCTGAGCGAGGACAACCTGGCCATTGTCACCATGCAGCTCGACAAGGGCGTCACGGTACCGGTGGATTCCATGGCCTCGGTCAAATCCCAGGGCATCATCGGCGACAAGTTCATCCAGATCACCCTGGGCGGAGACGAAACCGCCTACCAGCCCGGGGAGACCGTCGTGGACACCGAATCGGCCGTGGATCTGGAATCGCTCATCAGCAAGTTCGCCTTCGGCCAGGTGGACAAATAACCGGAGTCACTGTCGCCATGCTCAACCCGCGCGTCCATCTCTTCGTCTTCCGCCTGCTCGTCTGCCTGACCCTGACCTGTGCCGTTCCGGCCGCTGCCGTCGATTACCTCGACGATGCCGCCTACGAGGTGACCGGGGCCGAGGCGAATGTTCCTGACCCGATCGAGCCGTTCAACCGGGCCATGTTCGCCTTCAACGACACCCTGTACATCTGGGTGCTCGACCCGGTCGCCACCGGCTACAGCAAGGTGCTGCCGGCGGATATCCGCGGGTGCATCGGTAATTTTTTCAGCAACCTGGCGGAACCGGTACGCTCGGTCAACTGCCTCCTGCAGGGCCGGTTCCGCGATTCCGGCCTGGCCCTGACCCGCTTTGCGATCAACTCCGTGTGCGGGGTGTTCGGCCTGGCCGACCCGGCCTCGAAGGAGTTCAAGATCGCGCCGGTCCGCGCCAGCCTGGGGGAAACCCTGGGGGTGTGGGGACTCGGGGACGGCTTCTACCTGGTGGTGCCGTTCATGGGGCCGTCCACCCTGCGCGATTTCACCGGTGATGTGGTCGACTCCATCGCCAGGTCCTCGTATGCGCCCTGGAACGACGACTTCACCACCTCGGCAACCGTGTACGGTTCGAACTCGATCAACCGGGTCTCGCTCCACCTCGGTGAGTACGAGGAGATGAAGAAACTGAGCTTCGATCCCTATATCGCCTTCCGGAACGGCTATTTCCAATTGCGTGAAAAGAAGCGCGACCATCTCGAATAATCTTGTGGAACACCGCAGCAGAATTCCGGCCCGGGGCCGGGAGGAGGGGAGTACCGTCATGTTTTTCAGAAAATGTACCATTCTTGCCTTGTGCAGTCTTTGTGTCGCTGTTCTCTGCCTGGGCCTCACGCCCCCCGCCGCCTCGGCGACCCCTGATCCCACCGAACAGCTCCGCCCCTTTGTCAAGAAGGTGACCGACACCCTGACCGATCCGGGGCTGAAAACTCTTCCGAAAAAAGAACAGGCCGCGCGGCTGGTGGTCCTTGTCCGTGAGCGGTTTGATTTCCGCGAGATGTCCAAGCGGGTGCTCGGCCAGCAGTGGCGCAAACTTGATGCCCCGGAGCAGGACAGGTTCGAGAATCTCTTGACCGACCTGCTGCAGTACGCCTATGTGGGCCGGGTCGAGGAGTATTCCGGGCAGACGGTGGAGTTTGTCCAGCAGCGTATCAGGGGGCAGCGGGCCGAGGTGCAGACCCTGCTGGTGGACAAGGAGAAGTCCATCCCGGTTTCCTACATCATGCTCCTCCAGGGGGATAAATGGATGGCCTACGATATCGTGGTCGAGGGGGTCAGCCTGGTCCGCAACTACATGGAGCAGTTCAGCGAGATTCTCCGCAAAGACGGCTATGCCGGTCTGCTCAGGCAGATGGAGGAAAAGATCCAGCAGTTCGAGCGGGAAACCAAGCGCACCTGAAAGCCGTCGTCCTCTCTGCGACCGCCCGCCTTGAGGCGGGCGGTCCTTTCTCCTTGTCCGCCCGTTCGTTAGCGGCGGAACACTTGCTCGATTATTCCAGGAATTGTCTCCCGCACAGTGTGTTTCCCCTTTTTGTTCACTTTTCGCTGGCAAGTTTTTTTTAAATTTAGTATAAATTTAATTTTTTTTGGTAAATTTTGTATTTTTTCACAGGGCTGGGGCGATTATGCGGGTCCGGTTCAACGAAATTTCCCCGCACGGCAGTCGGTATGAACTGCGGGAAATAGATGGGCTCGAGGACCAGCAGGACTTCAGGCTCAACGGGCCGGTAACTGCTGTGTGCACCCTGACCCGCAAGGACGGCGGCAAGGTCGCGTTGCGGGGCGGTCTGCGGGCTCGCCTCGTGCTCACCTGCGACCGTTGCCTCGGCGAGTATGACTTCGCCGTGGAGACGGAGATGCAGGTGCTGCTCGAGACCGTGTCGGGCGAGCCCTGGCACCTCAAGGAGTTGGAGTGCGGCAGCGGTGATCTGGACAGCATCCTGCTCGACGAGCCGGTTGTCGATCTCGACGACCTGCTCCGGCAGCAGCTGTATCTGTCCCTGCCCGTGAAAAATCTCTGCACGGAAGAGTGCAGGGGGCTCTGTCCCGAGTGCGGCGCCAATCTGAACCAGGCGGACTGCACCTGCGGGGCTGGGGAGAACCGGTCACCGTTCGCGGTGCTCAGGCAGTTGCAGGCAACCAGAAAAAAACAATAGTCCCTGTTGGGAACCGCCGGCCGGCGGTTCCGGGGACCTGACGGAGGTGGATCATGGCCTTACCCAAAAGAAGACATTCCCATTCGCGGACCAGACAACGCCGGGCGCATGACGCTCTGACCAGGCCGAGCGTCGGTCAGTGCCCCGAGTGCGGCGAGCCGAAGATGCGGCACCAGTTGTGCGGTGGCTGCGGCATGTACAAGGGCCGGTCCGTTCTCCAACTCGAGGAGCAACTCGGCTAAGCCGACACCGCCGTGAGGATTGCCCTTGATGCCATGGGCGGCGACCGCGGGCCCGAAATGGCCGTCCACGGTGCAATCGCCGCTGTCCGGGAGAGAGAGGATCTGCAGGTCATCCTCATCGGCCCCAGCGATCATCTCGACCGGCAGTTGGCTGATTGCGGCTGCGGCATCCGGGAGCGGGATCGTCTCCGCGTGCACCACGCCACCGAGGTCATCACCATGGATGACTCGCCGGTGGACGCGGTGCGCAAGAAAAAGGAAGCCACCATCATGGTGGGGTTCGACCTGGTGAAAAAGGGACAGGCGGAAGCGGTGGTGTCCGCCGGCAATTCCGGGGCCACCATGGCCGCGGCGGTCCGCAAGCTTGGCCGACTGCCGGGGATATCCCGGCCGGGCATCGCCAGTTTCTTCCCGACCTTGAAGAATCCGGTGATGCTCATGGACATCGGCGCCAATGTCGATTGCCGGCCCCAGCATCTCTACCAGTTCGCGGTCATGGCCTCCTCCTGCTCCCGCCTGCTGCTCGACATCGAAAAACCCCGCATCGGGCTGCTCAGCATCGGCGAGGAGACAGGCAAGGGCAATGCCCTGGTCAAGGAGACCTATGAGTTGCTCAAGCAGAGCCCGCTCAATTTCATCGGTAATGTCGAGGGGCGCGATGTCTACCGGGGCGATGTCGATGTCATTGTCTGCGACGGCTTTGTCGGCAATATCTCGCTGAAGATCAGCGAGGGTCTCGCCGAGGCGGCCATGCTGATGCTGAAGAAAGAGATCATGAAAACCTGGCGGGCCAAGCTGGGGTACCTGCTCATCCGGGGCGCCTTTGCCGCCTTCAGGAAACGTGTCGACTACGCCGAATACGGCGGCGCGCCGCTGCTCGGCATCAACGGCACCGGCATCGTCTGTCACGGTGCCTCCGACGGCGTCGCCCTGTGCAATGCGGTCAAACTGGCGGCGGACATGGTGCAGAACCAGGTCAACGCGGCGATCGTGCGCACCCTGGGTGAATTCACCGCCTGAGGGCGGCAGCCTATGATCAGGGCGATCATTCTGGGCACAGGCTCCTGCCTGCCGCAGCGAACGCTTGCCAATGCCGATCTCGAGCGCATCGTCGACACCTCGGACGAGTGGATCGCCTCGCGCACCGGCATTCGCTTCCGCCGGATCGCCGGCGCCGGCGAACAGAACTATCAACTGGCGGCCAAGGCCGGCCGCCGGGCGCTGGCCATCACCGGTATCGATCCGGAAGAACTGGATCTGATCGTTGTCGCCACCATCTCGTCGCACATGATCATGCCGTCCACTGCCTGTTTCGTCCAGGCGGAACTCGGTGCGGTCAACGCCTTTGCCTACGACATCAACGCCGCCTGCGCCGGCTTCACCTACGGTCTGGACCTGGCCAGCAACTACATCCAGAACCGGCCCGAGATGAAGGTGCTGGTCATCGGTTCGGAAACCCTTTCTGCCCGGGTCAACTGGCAGGACCGGAACACCTGCGTGCTGTTCGGCGACGGCGCCGGTGCTGCATTGCTCACCGGCAGCAGCGACGGCAGCGGTATCCTCGGCAGCAACCTGCATGCCGACGGCCGCCTGTGGCATCTGCTCTCCATGGACAGCCCGGAGAGCCTCAACCCGGACCTGCGCACCGAAGAGTGGCAGGGGGCCTTCATCCAGATGAACGGCAGCGATATCTTCAAGCATGCCGTGCGGTTGATGGAGGATTCGGTGGTCACCCTGCTGCGCCGGCACTCCCTGACCATCGACGATGTCAGCCTGATGATCCCGCACCAGGCGAACATCCGCATCCTCAAAAACCTCAAGGAAAGGCTGGGCATCGCCGAGGAACGGCTGTTCATCAATCTCGACAAGTACGGCAACACCTCCGCGGCGAGCATCCCCATTGCCCTGGATGAGGCCCACAGGCAGGGGCGACTGCGACGGGGCGATATTGTTTTGTTGTGCACTTTCGGCGGCGGACTCACCTGGGGTTCCCTGCTCATGCGCTGGTAAGAGACCAAGGAGAGAAGTGTGGATTATTTCTTTACTGAACAACAGCAGATGATCATCGATACCGCCCGCGAGATCACCAACGAAAAGATTATCCCGGTGCGCGCGGAACTTGACGAGAAGAACGAGTTTCCCCGGGAAATCCTGCAGGATATCGCCAAGGCCGATCTGTTCAGTATCTTCGTCCCGGAGGAATACGGCGGCCTCGGCGGCGGCTGTTATGAGATCGTGCTGGCCCTGGAGGAACTGGCCCGCGGCTGTGTGGGTGTGGCCACCAGTTTCGCGGCCAGTGCGCTCGGCATCTTCCCGGTCCTGTTCGCCGGCAGCGAGGAGCAGAAGCAGCACTACCTGCCGGATATCGCCAGCGGCACCCGCTGGGCGGCCTTCGGCCTGACCGAGGCCAACGCCGGCAGCGATGCCTCCGGCATCCGTACCACCGCGGTACTGGACGGCGACGAATGGGTGCTCAACGGCACCAAGCAGTGGATCACCAACGGCGGCGAATCGGAAATCTACACCATCATTGCCCTGACCGACCCGCACAAGGGCGCCCGCGGCGCCTCGATCTTCATCGTCGAGGACGGTGACCCCGGTTTCTCCTACGGCAAGAAGGAGGACAAGATGGGCATCCGCTCCTCGTCCACCCGGGAGCTGATCCTCAAGGACTGCCGCATTCCCAAGGACCGGCTGGTCGGTCGGCGTGGCACCGGGTTCATCACCGTGATGAAGACGCTGGACATGTCGCGGCCCGGCATTGCCTCGCTGGGTATCGGGCTCGCCCAGGCCGCCGTTGACGAAGCGGTGACCTATGCCAAGCAGCGGGTCCAGTTCGGTCGGCCGATCATCTCCTTCCAGGCGGTGCAGCACATGCTCGCCGATATGGCCATCCAGCTCGAGGCCGGTCGGGCCCTGGTCTACGCGGCGGCGCGCCACATCGACCACCACCCCAAGGACATGTCCAAGGCCTCGTCCATGTGCAAGGTGTTTGCCACCGACATGGCCATGAAGGTGACCACGGACGCGGTGCAGGTGCTCGGCGGCTACGGCTACATGAAGGAGTACCCGGTGGAGAAGATGATGCGCGACGCCAAGATCCTGCAGATCTACGAGGGCACCAACCAGATCCAGCGCAACGTCGTCGGCCAGGAACTGAACAAGGAATATTCCTGAGAGGCTGCTCCACATGAATATTCTCGTTTGTGTCAAGCAGGTGCCGGACGCCAAGGACGTGCGTCTCGACCCGAAGACCAACACCCTGGCCCGCGAAGGGGTCGAGTCGATCATGAACCCCTACGACCGCCACGCCCTCGAAGAGGCCGTGGCCATCAGGGAACAGCACGGCGGCACGGTCACCGTGCTCACCATGGGGCCGCCCCAGGCCGAGGCGGTGCTGCGCGAGGCCATCGCCTGCGGCGCCGATGACGGCGTGCTCGTCTCCGACCGCGCCTTTGCCGGCGCCGATACCTGGGCGACCGCCTACACCCTGGCCAAGGCGGTGCAGACCTTGGGCGACTTCGACCTCGTGCTCTGCGGCAAGCAGGCCATTGACGGTGACACCGCCCAGGTCGGCCCGGGACTTGCCTGCCGGCTGCGGGTGCCCTATGCCACCTGCGTGCAGAAAACCCGCCGGGTGAACGCGGACAGCATCGAGGTCGAGCGAATGATGGATGACGGCTTTGATGTGGTGCGGCTGCCGCTGCCGGCCCTGCTCACCGTGGTCAAGGATATCAACGAACCGCGGGTGGCCTCGCTCAAAGGCAAGATGAAGGCCAAGAAGGCCGAGATCCGCCAGCTCTCCGCCGCCGATATCGGCGCCGACCCCCGCTGCATCGGCCTGGCCGGCTCGCCCACCCAGGTGGTGCGGGTCTTTTCGCCGGAGGCCCGGGGCGACCGGAAGATCTTTTCCGGTTCGGTGGCGGAACAGGTCGACCAGCTGGTGGAGTGCCTGCGCCCCCACCTGTAAAGGGCGGCCCGCCAGGGCCGGCAATGATTGCGGATGTATCCTCATGCTGATAATTGACAAAGAAAAATGCACGGCCTGCGGTGTCTGCGAGGCCACCTGCGCCTTCGGGGCCATCGCTGTCCTGGGCGACTGCGCCGAGGTCAACGAGTCCTGTACCCTGTGCGGCGCCTGCGTGGACAACTGCCCCGAGGGGGCGCTGCGCATCGAGATCGCCGACAAGCGCACCCAGGCCGACAAGGACGAGTACGCGGGCATCATGGTGTTCGCCGAGTACCGCCACGGCAGCATCGCCCCGGTGAGTTTCGAACTGCTCGGCATTGGCCGCAAACTGGCCGACAAGCGCAAAACCAGCCTGAGCGTGCTCCTGCCCGGTGGCCAGGTGGCGCAGTATGCCGAGCCGCTCATCGCCGCCGGCGCGGATATTGTCCTCCTGGTCGAGGATCCGGCCCTGCAGCAGTTTCGCGAGGATCTGTACGCCGCCGTGCTCGAACGGGTGATCCGTGAACGCAAGCCCGAGGTGGTGCTGGCCGGCGCCACCGCCATCGGCCGCTCGGTCATCCCCTCTGTGGCCACCGCCATCGACGCCGGCCTTACCGCAGACTGCACCGGGCTCGAAATCCGGGAGCAGGACGGCATGCTGCTGCAGACCCGGCCGGCCTTCGGCGGCAACATCATGGCCACCATCGAGTGCCCGGACACCCGGCCGCAGATGGCCACGGTCCGGCCCAAGGTGATGGCCCCGGCCGAGCCCGACCCCACCCGCACGGGCGAGGTCATCCGCCTGGAGATGGAGCCCGCGATGCTGCAGTCCCGAATCGAGGTCCTCGAATCGGTGGTCAACGAGGAGGACAAGGTCAACATCCAGGAGGTCGAGACCCTGGTGGCTGGCGGACGCGGCCTGGATTCAGCCAGGGGCTTTGAACTGCTGCGGGAACTGGCCGTTGAACTGGGCGGCGCCGTGGCCGCCTCGCGGGCCGCGGTGGACTCGGGCTGGATTCCCTACCCCCACCAGGTCGGCCAGACCGGCAAGACGGTCAGCCCCAAACTGTACGTGGCCTGCGGCATTTCCGGCGCGGTGCAGCACATGGTGGGCATGCAGTCGGCGGAGATCATCGTGGCCATCAACCGCGACGCGAGCGCGCCGATTTTCAATATCGCCACCTACGGCGTGGTCGGCGACCTGTACGAGGTCGTGCCGCAGCTGATCAGGCGGCTGCAGGAGATCAGGAAATGACACTGGAAAACACCATCGCCCTGGTGACCGGCGGCAGCCGCGGCATCGGCCGGGCCATCTGCGTCCGCCTGGCCGCCATGGGCGCCACGGTCGGCATCAACTACGTGGCCAACCCGGCCGCGGCCGAGGAAACCCTGCGCCTGGTGGAGGCTGCCGGCGGCCGGGGGTTCATCGTCCGCTTCGATGTGGCCGACGCCAAGGCGGTGCAGGAGAGCATCAAGGAGATCATCGCCACCCGCGGCGCCATCGACATCCTGGTGAACAATGCCGGCATCACCCGCGACGGCCTGGCGGCGATGATGAAGGAGAACGACTGGGACAGCGTTCTCGATACCAATCTGAAAGGGGCGTTTCTCTGCAGCAAGGCAGTGATGCGCGCCATGATGAAAAAACGGTGGGGGCGGATCATCAACGTCTCTTCCGTGGTCGGGTTCGTCGGCAACGGCGGCCAGGTCAACTACGCCGCGGCCAAGGCCGGCCTGGTCGGGTTGACCAAGTCCCTGGCCCGGGAGCTTGCCGGTCGGAATATAACCGTGAATTGCGTTGCCCCCGGTTATATCACCACCGACATGACGGACGGCCTCACCGAAGATGTCCAGCAGGCCCTCAAGGCCCAGATTCCCCTGGGAATCCTGGGAACGCCGGAAGATGTGGCGGCCTCGGTGGGCTTCCTGGCCTCGGCGGACGGTAACTACCTTACCGGCCAGACCCTGCATGTCAATGGCGGCATGTATATGGGGCATTGACGACGGGGGACGGGCCAATCCGGGTCCGCACCCGTTCTGACACCAGCAAACACACAGCACTTTTGAGGAGAATACCATGGCCGTTGAAGAGAAAATGATAGACATCATCGTCGAGCAACTCAGTGTCGATCGGGAGAAGGTCGTGCCCGGCGCCTCCTTTGTCGATGACCTCGGTGCCGATTCCCTGGACCTGGTCGAACTGATCATGGCCATGGAGGAGGAGTTCGATGTGGAGATCCCCGACGAAGAGGCGGAGAAGATCGTCACCGTGCAGAACGCCATCGACTTCGTCGCCAAGATCCAGGGCTGAACGGGCGGGGGAGAGCGTGAAACGACGGGTCGTTGTTACCGGGATAGGCTTGATCACGCCGCTGGGCGTAGGCACCGAGCAGACCTGGAAGGCCCTGATCAACGGACAGAGCGGGATCGGACCGATCACCCGTTTCGACGCCGCGGATCAGGCTTCGCAGATTGCCGCCGAAGTGAAGCATTTCAACCCGGAAGACTGGTTTGAGAAGAAGCAGGCGAAAAATCTGGATACGTTTGTTCAGTATGCGCTGGCAGCGGCAGACCTTGCCTGGAAGGACAGCGGCCTGTCGATTTCCGAGGCCAACGCCGAGCGGGTCGGGGTGATCACCGGCTGCGGCATGGGCGGGCTGCCCACCATCGAGGAGTACCACAGCGTCTACCTCGAGCGCGGGCCCCGCAAGATCACGCCGTTTTTTATCCCGCGGGTGATTCCCAACATGCCCTCCGGGCACATCTCCATGCTCATCGGCAGCAAGGGGCCGAACCTGACTCAGACCACCGCCTGCGCCGCCGGCACGCATGCCGTGGGCGAGGCCTTCCGGCACATCGCCTACGGCGATTGCGACGTGGCCGTCACCGGGGGGGCGGAGTCGGTCATCTGCCCGCTGGCGGTGGGCGGGTTCAGCGCCATGAAGGCGCTGTCCACCCGCAACGATGCGCCGTTGCGGGCATCTCGGCCGTTCGACCGCGACCGGGACGGCTTTGTCATTGGTGAAGGTGCAGGCATGCTCGTGTTCGAGGAACTCGAGTCCGCCCGCAGGCGGGGCGCCACCATTTACGCGGAGATCATCGGCTACGGCCAGACCAGTGACGCCTACCACATCGCCGCGCCGCCCGAAAACGGCGAAGGCGCCGCCCGCTGCATGGCCGCGGCCCTGCGTGATGCCGGGCTGAACCCGGACCAGGTCGATTACATCAACGCCCATGGCACCTCCACGCCGCTCAATGACCGGTGTGAGACCATGGCGGTGAAAACCGTGTTCGGCGATTATGCCTACAAACTGGCCATGAGTTCGACCAAGTCCATGACCGGGCACACCCTGGGTGCCGCCGGCGGCCTCGAGGCTGCCTTCACGGTGCTGAGCCTGCACAATGGCGTCATCCCGCCGACGGTCAACCTGGAAAACCCGGATCCGGACTGCGATCTGGACTATGTGCCCAACACCGCCCGCGAGGCGAGGATCGAAACCGCCATCTCCAATTCCTTCGGTTTCGGGGGAACGAACGGGGTGGTTGTGTTCCGTCGGTTCGCGTAAGCGGTCAGGGGGCAACGGAGGGGAGTGATGAACATTGTTGTGGGCAGCGATCATGGCGGTTTTTCCTTGAAACAGGAGATCGTCCGGTTTCTTGCCGAGGCGGGCCACGAGGTCAACGACGTCGGCTGTCCCTCCGAGGCCTCGGTCGATTACCCTGCTTTCGCCGAGCGGGCCTGCGCCCAGATTCTGGCCGAAGAGGCCGACCGCGGCATCCTCATCTGCGGCACCGGCATCGGCATGGCCATGGCTGCCAACCGCCACCGGCAGATCCGTGCTGCCCTGTGCCACGAACCTTTCAGTGCGCGGATGAGTCGGGCGCACAACGACGCCAACGTACTCTGCCTGGGCGGTCGAGTGCTCGGGCCCTCCCTTGCCCTGGATATTGTCCGGGTCTGGCTGGAGACCGGGTTTGACGGCGGCCGTCACCTGCGCCGGATCACCATGATGGGGTAACCATGTCCATTTTTGTTGTTTGCGACCGGCATGCCTCGTTCAGGGGATGCCGGTTTTTTATTCGTCCCGCCTGAAGCGGGTCCCATTGCCTGCAGGTCAGCCATGAAATGTCCCTATTGCGGTCAACTCGACAGCCGGGTAGTCGATTCCCGGATCAGCAAGGATAACACCATCACCCGGCGGCGCCGGGCCTGCAGTTCGTGTCAGCGGCGCTTCACCACCTACGAGCGGATCGAACTGATGCTGCCCATGCTCATCAAGAAGGATGGCCGGCGTGAGCCGTGGGACCGGGGCAAGATCGTCGCCGGCCTGGAAAAGGCCTGCGAAAAACTGGCGGTGAGCATGGCCGACATCGACGCCTTTGTCGATGCCATCGAACAGAAACTGCAGGATTACGGCGGCAAGGAGATCGCCACCAGCCAGGTCGGCGAATGGGTGATGGAGGCCCTGCCGGCCCTGAACGAGGTGGCCTATGTGCGGTTTGCCTCGGTGTACCGCCAGTTCAAGGATGTGAACGAATTCATGGAGGAGTTGAAACTCTTCCTGGGTGAGCGGGGCAAACACTGAACCGGGGGAAACCGTGGAGCGAGACGACGCATATTACATGGGCCTGGCGCTGGCTGAAGGGCGCAAGGGCGAGGGCCGGACCTCGCCCAACCCGGCGGTGGGCGCGGTGGTCGTCCAGGCGGGCGGGGAGATTGTCGGCCGGGGCTACCATCACCGCGCCGGAACCCCCCACGCCGAGGTGCATGCCCTGCGCGACGCCGGTGCCCGGGCGCACGGCGCCACCCTGTATGTCACCCTGGAACCGTGCAATCATACCGGTCGAACCGGGCCCTGCACCGAGGCGGTGCTCGCCGCCGGGATCAGCACGGTGGTGATCGGCATGGCCGACCCCAACCCCGGGGTCACCGGCGGCGGGGCTGACTACCTGCGTCGTCGGGGGGTGGCGGTGCGCAGCGGCGTGCTCGAGGAAGAGTGCCGGGAATTGAACCGCCCCTTCATCAAGCACAGTACCACCGGCCTGCCGTGGATCATCATGAAGGCCGGTCTCAGCCTGGACGGCCGCATCACCTTTCGCCCGGGGGAGGGGGGCGCGTTGACCGGGCCCGAGGCCAACCGCTACACCCATACGGTTCGCAACCGGGTGGACGGTATTCTCGTCGGTGTGGGCACCGCCCTGATCGATAACCCCAGCCTGACCACACGGCTGCCAGGGGTAGCAGGAACCCGGGACCCGCTGCGGATCATTCTCGACACCCGGCTCAGGCTGCCCTTTTCTGCCCGGATGCTCAGCCAGGCGTCCGCTGCACCCACCTGGGTGTGCTGCGGCCAGACGGCTCCGGTTGACCGGGAGACAGCCTTGGTGCAAGCCGGCGCCAGGGTACTGCGGCTCCCCGAGGACAGTGAAGGCCGAATCGACCTGGCCGCACTGCTTCACCTGCTTGGCCGCGAACAGGTCACCTCCATCCTCGTCGAGGGCGGTGCCACGGTGCATGGGGCCTTCTGCCGCCAGCAGTTGGTGGATGAACTGCTCCTGCTCTATGCGCCGATAGTCGTCGGTGACCAGGGCACCCCGCTGGTTTGCGGCTACAGCATCACTGACCGGGCCACCGCACCTGCGCCGTCCCGCTTCTCCGTCCGGCAGTTGGGCGATGATTTTCTCTTCCGGGCGCTCTATTCCCGCTGATCCCCGCTGCCCATCGCTTCCGCGGCCGGTCCCGGTCGCAGACCGGCTCCGGCTTCGGCCAACAAAAAAGGGCGCCCCCTTGGAGGCGCCCTTGCTTTTTGGTCTCCCCAATGGGGAGATGGTCAGTCGGAATTGATCCGCGAACGGAGAATGCCCGAGGGTTTGAAGGTCACCACCCTCCTGGCGTCCAGGGTCAATTCGCTCCCGGTTTGCGGGTTACGGCCCCGCCGGGATTTCTTGTCCTTGATGTTGAACTTGCCGAAACCGCTGAGCAGCAGATCGTCGCCCGAAATCAGCGCAGCCTTGGAGATTGAGAGAAAGGTCTCCACCGATTCCGTTGACTGGGATTTCGTGAGCGAGGGATGCGTTTTGTATACCTGCTGCACCAAATCAGCCTTGGTCAGTGTCATGCGTACCTCCTGGTGCCTCGGGTGAGCGATTAAACCTGTTGTTTGTACAGGTAACGTTACCAACGGTTCTTGTCAACCCGACTTAGGGGAGAAAAGAAAAAGCAGCTTTTCCGGCATATTGTGCCGAGGCCCCGAGTTCTTCCTCGATGCGCAGCAACTGGTTGTATTTGGCCACCCGGTCACTGCGCGAGGGGGCGCCGGTCTTGATCTGTCCGGTGTTCAGGGCCACGGCCAGGTCGGCGATGGTCGCATCCTCGGTTTCCCCGGAACGGTGCGAAATGACCGCCGTGTACTGGGCCCGGTGGGCCATGTCCACCGCGTCCAGGGTCTCGGTCAGGGAGCCGATCTGGTTGAGCTTGATGAGGATGGAGTTGCCGATGTGCTGGGCAATGCCTTTTTTCAGGATGCTCGTGTTGGTCACAAAGATGTCGTCGCCCACCAACTGGATTTTCCCGCCCAGTTCCCGGGTGAGCAGTTTCCAGCCGTCCCAGTCCGATTCGTCCAGGCCGTCCTCGATGCTGATCAGGGGGTATTTTTTGACCCACTCGCTGTAAAAGGCGATCATCTCTTCGGCACTCTTCTTCGGGCTCTCTTCGGCGTTGAGTACGTACACCTTTTCCTTGGCCGAATAGAATTCGCTCGAGGCGGCGTCGATGCCGATGAAAATATCTTTGCCAGGCGCGTAGCCGGCCTGAACAATCCCTTCGAGGATGGCCTCCATGGCCTCTTCGTTGGAGCGCAGGTTGGGGGCGAAGCCGCCCTCGTCGCCGCCGGCGGTCTGCAGTCCCTTTTTCTTGAGCACGGCCTTGAGCGCGTGGAAGGTTTCCGCACCCATGCGCAGGGCCTCGGCAAAGGATTCGGCCCCGGCCGGCAGGATCATGAACTCCTGGATGTCGACGTTGTTGTCCGCATGGGCGCCGCCGTTGAGGATATTCATCATCGGCACGGGCAGTACCTTGGCGTTGACACCGCCCAGGTAGTTGTAGAGCGGCATCTCCATTTCCATGGCCGAGGCCTTGGCAACGGCCATGGATACGCCGAGGATGGCGTTGGCGCCCAGTTTTTCCTTGTTGGCGGTGTCGTCGAGGGCCAGCATGGTGCTGTCGATGAGCACCTGCCGGGAGGATTCGAAACCGAGCAGGGCCGGGGCGATTACCTCGTTGACGTTGCGCACCGCCTGGAGAACACCCTTGCCGCCGTACCGGCCGCTGTCCCGGTCCCGGAGTTCCAGGGCCTCGCGTGTGCCGGTGGAGGCACCGGAAGGCACCGCCGCCCGGCCGATGGCGCCGGTTTCCAACTGCACCTCCGCCTCGACCGTTGGATTGCCCCGCGAATCAAGTATTTCCCTGGCGACGATTCCGATAATTTCGCTCATGTTCGTTCTCCACTAGTAGACGGTTCGGTATAGGCAGGTGTCAGACGACACTTGCGATTTTGAAGATCGGCAGGTACATCGCCACAACAAGGCCACCAATAAGGCCTCCCAAGAACACCATCATAAACGGTTCGATCATGGCCGTCAAATTCTCCACGGCCTGGTCCACCTCTTCATCATAGAAATCAGCTATTTTCTCCAGCATGGTATCCAGTGCACCCACCGATTCACCGACATTGATCATTTGTACGACCATATTCGGGAAAACACCCGATTCCTCGAGCGGTTCAGCGATGGGACGACCCTCGGCGATACTCTCCGCCACCCGGAACACCGCCCGTTCGATGACCTTGTTGCCCGAGGTCCGGCCGACCACCTGCAGGGAATCGAGGATGGGCACGCCGCTCTGCAGCAGGGTGCTCAGCGTGCGGGTGAACTTCGAGACCGCGACCTTCCGGGTCAGCGGTCCGATGACCGGTGACCAGAGGATCAGGTTGTCGAGTTTCAAACGACCCTTTTCCGTGTTGTAGATGCGTTTCACCACCCAGACGAACAGTACGAGGCCAAGCAGCATGAAGATGAAGTTGGACTTCACGAAGTTGCTCATGTTGACGACCATCTGGGTGGGAACCGGCAGGGTGGAGCCAAAGTCCTGGAACATCTTGTCGAATACCGGCACGACAAAGATGAGGATGACCGCGAGGATGATGATGGAAATGCCCAGACAGATGGCAGGATAGGTCATGGCGCCCTTGATTTTCTTCTGCAGGGCCATGGCTTTTTCCTTGAACGCCGCCAACCGGGAGAGGATGGTGTCGAGAATGCCGCCCAGTTCGCCGGCCTCGATCATGTTGCTGTACAGGCCGTCGAACACCTTGGGATGCTTGCGCATCGAGTCGGCGAGGGTGGTACCGGTTTCCACGTCGTTCTGGATGGCGGTGATCACCTCTTTGAAGGTCGGGTTGGCCTGCTGCTTGCCGAGAATCTGCAGGCACTGGACCAGCGGCAGACCAGCGTCGATCATGGTCGACATCTGCCGGGTGAAGATGACAATATCCTTACCGGTGACCTTGGGTTTGAAGAATTTGACGTTCTCCAGGAGATCCTTTGGTTTCAGCTTAATGGTCGGGTTTTCGATGCGCATGCGCTTGAGCTGCGCGCGGGCCCCGGCCTCGTCGATGGCCTCCACTTCTCCTTTGCGTCGTTCACCAAAGCTGTTTTTTCCTTTCCAGACGTAAATCGGCATAGGGGCACCCGGGGGTTGTGGTCGGTGGGGGGAAGGTTGTGTGATAAGAGGTTGACAGGAAACCCGTTAGCTTTTATAAAGATGAGCTTTTGGGGGCGTCGGACACGAACACGCCATCATTTCAAAATATTGTATGGAAGATTTTTTCCTGATTCAAGAAAAAGTTTATATTTTTTCAGGAGTTGGCGACATGAAGACAAACACTGCGGCAAAGTTCAGCGACGGGTCGTTTCTGCCGGTCATTGACAAGTGTGAAGGGTGCGGAAGAATCGTCGAGGTGGACGGCAGCAAGTACTGCGACGCTTATATGAACCCCGGGGCAAAGTGGCGTCTGGGTTTCTGTAACCTGGCGACCCATGCCAAGCCCGAGGTGGTCGTCGTCAAGGCCCGGATCAACCCGCTCAAGGCTTCAAAACGGTCCTCGCGCCGCAAGTAAAAGACGGCGGGCCGACTGCGCCTCCGGGGCGGACGCGCAGTGGGTCCGGCCTCGTATGGCGAAAGGTCTCCAGCCTTTTCCCCTCAGCGCAGCCGATCCTCCATGTGGAGGATCGGCTGCGCTGTTTCTTTTCGGTTATTTCCTGCCCACGCCAGTGTAGACAAATCCGGCGGCCTGCATCCGCTGCGGATCGTAGACATTGCGCAGATCGATGAAGACCGGCGCACGCATCCGGCTTTTCAGCCGTTCCAGGTCGAGCGCCCGGTACTGGTTCCATTCCGTCATGAGCACGACACAGTCCGCGCCCTCGGCCGCCTCGTAGGCATTTTTCACGTACTCGATTCCGCCGGGGAGGCATTTCTTCGCCTCCTCCATGCCCTTGGGATCGTGCGCCCGCAGCCTGGCCCCTTTTTCCAGCAGGGCAGGCAGGATGGTCGCCGCCGGGGCATCACGCATGTCATCGGTTTCCGGCTTGAAGGTCAGGCCAAGGACGCCGATGGTCTTGCCGGCTTCCGACCCTCCCAGCATCTCCCTAATTTTCCGGATCATCTTCGCCTTTTGGGCAGCATTGGCCTCCACCGCCGCCTCGACCACGCGCACGCTTTCCCCGTGTTCCTGGACGAGTCGCATCAGCGCCAGGGTATCCTTGGGAAAGCAGGAACCGCCGTAGCCGGGGCCGGGGTGGAGGAATTTACTGCCGATGCGGCCGTCCATGCCGATGGCCCTGGCCAGGTCCACCACGTTGGCGCCAACCGCCTCGCAGACGCTGGCGATTTCGTTGATGAAACTGATTTTCACGGCCAGAAAGGCGTTGGCCGCGTACTTGGTCAGTTCCGCGGTTTCGATGGTGGTGCTGACGATCGGGGTGTCGCGCAGGTACAGGGGTTTGTAGATTTCCTTGAGCACCTGGCCGGCCCTGTCCGAATCCACACCGATGACCACCCGGTCGGGCCGCATGAAATCGCTGATGGCCGCGCCTTCACGCAGGAACTCGGGATTGGAGGCCACGTCGAAATCGGCCTGCGGGCTGGTCTCGCGGATGACCCGCTCGACCTGGCGGGCGGTGCCCACCGGCACGGTGCTCTTGTCCACCACCACCGTGTAGCCCTGCAGATGGACGGCCAATTCCCGCGCGGCCTCGTAAATGTAGGTGAGGTCGGCGTAGCCGTCGCCCCGCCGCGAACTCGGCGTGCCCACGGCGATGAACACCGCCTCCGCCTCGGGCACGGCCGCGGCCAGATCGGTGGTGAACCGCAGGCGACCCTCGTCGGCGTTCTTCTGCACGAGTACATCGAGCCCGGGTTCGTAGATGGGAATGACGCCCTGCTGCAGGCGGGTGATCTTGTCGGCGACCTTGTCGACACAGGTCACGGAGTGGCCGAATTCGGCAAAACAGGTGCCGGTGACCAGGCCGACGTAGCCGGTTCCGATCATGGTGATATTCATGCAGTGACTCCTGGTAAGGATCTCGCACCGAACAGAGCGGTGCCGACCCGGACAATGGTGGCCCCTTCCTCGATGGCCACCGGGTAATCATCGGACATGCCCATGGACAGTTCGACGCGGGTGTTGTCCGCAAAAAGGCCCTGTGCGGCCAGTTCGCCGGCCAGTTCGCGGAGCAGGCGGAAATAGGGGCGGCTCTGTTCCGGATCGTCGGCATAGGGCGGCAGGGTCATCAGGCCCGCGAGCCGCAGGCCGGTTTCTTCGCCGATGCTCCGCGCCAGGGCCGCGGTTGCCTCGGGCAGGACACCCGATTTCTGTGGTTCGCGGCCGATGTTCACCTGGATGAGCACACTCAGTTGCCTGTTCAGCGCCCGGGCGTGCCGGTCAAGGGCCAGGGCGAGCTTGCGGCTGTCCACGGTTTCGATCACATCGAACAACTCCGCCGCCTGCCGGGCCTTGTTGCTCTGCAGGTGACCGGTGTAATGCCAGCACAGGGTGTCGGGCAACTGGGTGATCTTGGCGGCCGCTTCCTGCAGGTAGTTTTCACCGAACACGGTCTGGCCGCAGGCGATTGCCGCGCGGATCCGTTCAACCGGTACCTGCTTGGAGATGGCCACCAGCCGGATGGTTTGCGGATCCCGGCCGGCCCGCTCAGCGGCACGGGCCATGGTGGTGATGATGCGGGCATACTGTTCACAGGGCATGGCGCGCTCCCTCCGGGGGCAGGCGGAACAGCCGGACGGCATTGGCCGTGGTTGCCCGGGCCACTTCCAGAAGTTCCACCTGTTTCAGTTCAGCCACCATCTGGGCGGTGTGGAGCAGCAGTTTCGGTTCGTTGCGCTTGCCGCGACGGGGTACCGGCGCAAGAAAGGGGCCGTCGGTCTCCAGCAGCAGGTGGTCGAGGTCCGTGGATCGGACCACTTCGCGCAGGTCGGCGGCGTTGTTGAAGGTGACCACCCCGGGGATGGAGACAAGCAGGCCGAGATCGATCACCTCCCGGGCCAGACGGCAGTCGCCGGAAAAACAGTGCATGACACCGCCCCGGGGCAGCGGGCCGGCCTTGCGGAGCAGGTCGAGACAATCCGCATGGGCCTCGCGGTCGTGGATTACCACCGGCAACTCGAGGGTGCGGGCAAGGCTGAGCTGATTGGCAAAGGCCCTGCGTTGTACCTCGGGTGGCGCGTACTGTTTGACGTAATCGAGCCCGATTTCACCGTAGGCGACCACCTTCGCCTCGGATGCCAGGAGGGCGATACGGTCGAGAGCGGCACCGGTGGCATCGACGGCGTCATGGGGGTGGAAGCCGATGGTGGCATAAACACCGGAGTACCTGTCGGCCAGGGCCACCGCCCGGCGGGAACTCGCCTCGTCGATGCCGATGGTGACGATGCGCCGTACCCCGTGTTCCGCGGCGGAACGGATCACCGCCTCCAGGTCGGCGGCAAAGGATTCCATGTCGAGGTGGCAGTGGGTATCGATCAGTTCGGCGTCCGCCGGCAGGGCCGGCAGTGCCTGTTGCGCCCGCTTCATGGCAACCTGTTCGGGGAAACGGGAAGCATCGCCGCGCTGCACCGGTTCGGGAAAAGCAGGGTGAACGGCCGTCCGGGATCAACCGGACCCGCGGTGCACCGCAGTGCGCGGCAAAGGTGCGCCTTGGGGAGAATGTTTGTTGACATAACAACCTTGTTTTTCTACAACATGTTGGCCTTGCCCCCGGCCGGCGCGCCGATCGGGGCGGGCGGGAGGCAAGCTATAGTGGTGGCTATTTTCGCCAGCACTGGTATCATCTGCGCGCAGGCGACTCCGGCCGGAAACGACCGGCCCTCAGGGGTTCGGGCCGGCCCCCGGTCGTGGCGCATCACGTTCGCCCGGTCTGTTGAGGGCAACCCCGTGCCGGTAACCGACGGGGCGCGCAGTTGCCGGTCACCTTTTACCAAAACCGGAGGAAGAGTTGCATGAACAAACGTACCCAGATCACATTCCTGACCGTGGCCTTCCTGGCTGTCACCGTGATGCTCGCCGGCTGTTCGTCGATGCGAAAATCCAGGCCCGTCGAGGATGTCGGCGGATTACCGCAGATAGCAAGTTTTGCCGATGACATCAAGGACATCAACGTGCCGTCCGAGCTGGTGTGGGACCGCAAGGGCTCGATGAGCATCAAGACCGAATCCTTCCGCGGCGGCATCTGGCGGTACCATGGGCGGGCGGAAATCCTTTCCCTGAAGGATTACCTGGTCAACTCGATGCGCGACAACAAGTGGAAACTCGTCGGGGAAACGACCTCCAAGGACGTCATGCTCGCCTTCACCAAGCCGAGCCAGACCTGCATGATGGTCATCTCCGACGGCGTGTTCGGCAGGGTGGATCTCACCCTGTACATCTCCATCGACAAAACGGCCGCGGCAGGTATGAATCCTTTTGGCGAACCTGTCAATCAGTAAGTGCCGCCGCTTATGACCGGTCTGCAGGGAAAACGAATCCTCTTCGGCGTGACCGGGTCCATTGCCGCCTACAAGGCGGCCGAGTGGATCCGGGCCCTGGTCAAGGAAGAGGCGATGGTCAGCGTGGTGCTGACCGAAGCGGCCGAACGGTTCGTTTCGGCCCTGACCTTTGCCGCCCTCTCCGGGAACCCGGTGTACCGGGACCTGTTCGACGAGGCGCCGGACCGGGTCATGGCGCACATCAACCTGTCGCGTGAGCACGATGTCATCGTCGTGGCGCCGGCCACGGCGCAGACCATGGCCCGGCTCGCCGGCGGCATGGCGGACAACCTGCTCGCCTCGGTCATTCTGGCCGCGCGTATTCCCGTGCTTGTCTGTCCGGCAATGAATTCCGCCATGCTGGCGCACCCCGCCACCCAGGAGAACATCACCCGGCTGCGTGGCTTCGGCTATTCCCTGGTGGAACCGGCCAGCGGCGCACTGGCCTGCGGTGAGAGCGGGGCAGGGCGCCTGGTCGACTGGGAGGTCGGCCGTGAGGCCCTGCTCGGGCTGTTCGCGCCGCAGGACCTGCAGGACCGGCGCGTGCTGATCACCGCCGGTCCGACGCGGGAGCCCATTGACCCGGCACGCTACATCAGCAACCGCTCGAGCGGCAGGATGGGGTACGCCCTGGCGCGCACCGCGCGCCGCCGGGGCGCAGCCGTGACTCTGGTCAGCGGCCCGGTCAGCCTGCCCGCACCGCCCGGCGTCGAGGTCCTCCGGGTGACCACCGCGGCGGAGATGGCCGCCGTGGTCGCCGATCATGCGGATGCGGCCCACATCATCGTCAAGTCGGCGGCTGTGGCCGATTTCCGGCCGGCAGCCTACCAGGAGCAGAAGATCAAGAAGTGTCAGGCTGAAATGCAGCTCGAACTGGTGAAAAACACCGACATCCTCCTCGAACTGGGGCGAAATCGGCGTCCCGGCCAGTTGCTGGTCGGCTTTGCCGCGGAAAGCGGCAATCATGAAACCGAGGGGCGTCGCAAACTGACCGAGAAGAATCTGGACCTGATCGTGGTCAACGACATCCTCGGCACGCAGACCGGATTTGATGTGGAAACCAACCAGGTGACCCTGATCGACCGGGCCGGCAGCCTGGTGCTGCCCCTGCTGAGCAAGGAGGCCACCGCGGACCGTATCTGGGACAAGGTCGTCACCCTGCTCGGAGCTGCGGCATGACCCGGGGCGGCCCGGGGTGTCCGGAGTGACGGCGATGGAAATCAGTCGATCGGAACAGAAGCGCAGGGTCCAGGAGGTGGGGAAGCTGGTCGTTGAATTGGCCGGGCTGCCGCCTGCGGTCCTTGCGAGCTCCCCGTGCGGCGAGGAGATCAGGGCCTTGCTGAAAACGGCCGCCACCCTCTCCGGCGGCGCCCGCCAGCGCCACCTCAAATACCTCACCAAGCTGCTCAAGACCGAACCGCTGGATGAACTCTACGCCTATATCAGCCGGCACAGGGGAAAGGGACTGACTGAACGGAAGCAGTTCCGCGAGTTGGAACAGTACCGCGACGCGCTCATCAACGAGGCCATCGAGGAACAGCGTCACTGCGCGGCCATGCAGGTTGACTGGGAAGAGCACTGGCACAGCCGCACCCTGGTCGAACTGGCCGAAAAGATGCCGGAGATCGATGTCCCCGCCCTGACCCGGCTCGCCTCGCTCTTTGCCCGCACCCGCAACCCGCGCCACAGCCGGGAAATCTTCCGCTCCCTGCGTGCCGCCCTGGAGCAGCATCAGCGCGCCAACACAGCCGGGCGGTAGCACGTACCGCCCGGCCCGGGAAAAGAACGCCGTCGCAGCGCCCGGCCGTTGTCACTCCGCCTTTTTCATCCTCCGTGCATAGCCTGCCGCTTCCATGCCGGCAACGCATCCCTCGCCCACGGCCTTGGCCATCTGGTAGGGAGGGCCGACAATATCTCCGGCGGCAAAGATGCCGGGGATGTTCGTCTCCTGTTTTTTGTTCGTGGCAATGTATTTGAACGATTCGGAGTCGAGCTGCACGCCGATCTGGGTGGCGAGTTCCAGCGCACCCTTGGAGCCCAGTTCGATGAACAACCCCTCGGTGTCCAGCGTGCGGCCGTCGGCCAGGACCACCGAGGCTACGGCCCGCTCACCGTTGACCTGCTTGACGGTGCTGCTGATGCATTCGACCTGGCTGGTCTTGAGCCGTTCCGCCAACTCCGGGGAAACGTCGAGTCGTTCGCTGACCAGGTAGACCTTGGCGGCATAGTCGAGCATGGTCAGGGCGCCGTCCACGGCCGCGCTCCGGTCGCCCGTGATGGTGACCACCGCGTTGCGGAAAAAGTTGGCATCGCAGTCCACGCAGTAGCTGACGCCGCGGCCCAGCAGTTCCTTTTCGCCCGGAACGTTGAGCTTCTTTTTGGCAACACCCATGGAAAAAATGAGGGCGCTGGCGACCACGCTCCGGCCGCTTTCGAGTTCCAGGTGGAACAGGTCGTCGACCCGAACGATTTTGAGTACATCCTCGCTTGCGATCTCGGTGCCGAAGCCCCGGGCCTGCTCCAGCCCGGTTTGCAGCAGTTCGGCACCAAGGGTGACCCCGGGGACAAAGGCATAGTTTTCGATGTGTGCGCCATACAGGGCCGAGTTTTCGATACGCCCCAGCATGAGCACGCGGATCTTTCTCCTGGCGGCGTGAATCGCGGCCTGGATTCCGGCCGGGCCGGCACCGATAATGACCACATCAAAGGTCGTTTCTGCCATGTTGCTCTCCTTGGTGCTTGTCTGTCAAAAAAACGCGGTCCGTTCAGTGGCGACGCGTAGGATACTCGAAATATTCCAATATTTGTACACCATCTCCAGATCGGGGTCGACAGAATAATTTCTTTTGTATATCCTTCACGGCTGATGTAAAAGGTGCCCCGATGCCTGCGGCGGTGCCATCCGCAACGGTCGTGCGAGCAGTCGTTACCCGGTGAGGGGCGATTGCTTGGGCAGTCGTGAGGCGGATGGCAGCCGCGGGGAGAGGGGCCTGTTTGCGACCGGGCGACGGTAACAGGAAACAGAACAGGTCGACCGGCGGATGCCGGCCGGCCGGAGCAGAACACAACAGGACGGTAGCTCGTGGAATTGTCAATTTTTGCAATGATGGCCAACGCCGGCCTGGTGGTCAAGCTGGTCATGATCACCCTGTGCATCTTTTCCCTGGTCTCGTGGACCATCGTCATCATGAAGCACCTCATGTTCCGCAAGGCGAAAAACGCCTCGCTGGATTTCCTGGATGCCTTCTGGGACAGCAAGACCCTGAACGAGGCCTACGATTCGGCCCGGGAGCACGCGCTCAGCCCGGAGGCGACCGTGTTCGTGGCCGGGTACAACGAACTGAAAAAGATCAGTGCCGCCCGCAGCAGCGGTACCCCGCCGGCCACCCTGGAGATGCAGTTGGCCACCATGGACAACCTCAAGCGGGCCGTGCGCAAGGCGCAGTTCCTCGAATCCGACCGCATGGCCCGGTCCATCTCCTTTCTCGCCACCACCGGCAGCGCCACCCCGTTCATCGGCCTGTTCGGCACGGTCTGGGGCATCATGACCTCGTTCCAGGACATCGGCCAGCGTGGTTCGGCCTCGCTGGCCGTTGTCGCCCCGGGTATCTCCGAGGCGCTGGTGGCCACGGCCATCGGTCTCGCCGCGGCCATCCCGGCGGTCATCTTTTATAATTACTACTCGAACAAGCTGGCCGAAGTCGAATCGAACGTCGAGAGCTTCAGCACCGATTTCATCAACCTGATCGAGCGGGATATCCTCACCAGGACATGAACCCATGGGGCCGATAGGAAACAACAAGGGCAAGCGTGCCTTCGTCGCCGAGATCAATGTTACACCGCTGGTCGATGTCATGCTGGTGCTGCTCATCATTTTCATGGTGACCGCGCCGATGATGACCCAGGGGCTGGAAGTCGATCTGCCCGAGGCGACCACCAAGGCCCTCAAGCAGCAGGAAGAGCCGCTCGTGGTCACCATTCGCAAGGAAGGGGACGTGTACCTGAAGAAGGAGCCGTTTACCTCCGAGGCCCTGCTGACCGAGTTGGCCGCCCTGCCGGTGGAGCAGAAGAAGGAGGGGATTTACCTCCGGGCCGACAAGAACGTGCCTTACGGCGTGGTGACCTCGACCATGGCGGCCATCCACCGGGCGGGGTTCGACAAGATTGGCATGATCACCGTGCCGGCGGAGAAGGACAAGTAAGGCGCCTGGTTGCCGAGCCGTGTATTCCACCGAGTCAGATTTTTACCTCCGCCAGCGGCAGGAGGACCGGCGCTGGGGCATCGCCGCCGCGGTAGCGGTTTCCCTGCATGCAGCCGTTGTGCTGCTGGTCCTCTTTTCTCCCTCCCTGTTCGCCACCAAGCCCATCGTTGAAGAGGTCGTTTCCGTGAGCCTGGTGTCCATGGGCGACGCGGGTGAGGCCGCCCCACCTGCCGCAGCAACTCCGCCGGCGCCGCCGGCCCAGCCCGCGGCGGTGAAAAAGGCCACGCCGCCACCCCCGCCGCCGAAACCGGAACCCGAGCCGGAACCTCAGCCTGAACCCGAACCCCCGCCCGAGCCCGCCGCGCCGCCCGAGCCGGTGCCGCCTCCCCCGCCGCCGAAGACCCAGGTGCCGGTGGCCCCGGAAACGGCCCCGCCCGAACCTGTGCCGACCAGGGAGGCGATCTCGCTGGCCCCGGAGAAACGGAAGATCAAAGTGGCCAAGGACACCCGCCTGGACGAGGACAGGGCGCGGGAGCGCGAGGTCCAGGAGAAAAAGAAAGCCGAGCAGGAACTGCAGAAGAAGATGCAGGAACTGCAGCAGGTCGCCAAAAAGAGGCAGCAGGAGGAGCGCGAACTGGAACGCAAGCTGCAGGAACGGCAGCGCGAGGCCGAGCGCAAGCAGGCCATCCGCCGCGAGGAGGAGCGCAAGCGGGCCGCCGCCCAGGCGCGGCTCGAGCAGATTCGCGCCGAGGCCGAGGCCCGGGCCGCGGCTGAAGAGGCGAGGCAGCTCGCGGCCGAGGCGCGGGCCGCGCAGGCGGCCCTGGCCAGGACCCGGGCCGATGCCGCCGCCAAGGCCGCGGCCATGCAGAGCGCCGCCACCAACACCACTGCCGGTCGCCAGGGGGCCCAGTCCATGGTTGAACAAACCTATTGGGGCCGAGTGGCGGAACGGGTCAGGAACAAATGGGCATTGCCCGAGATGCGCTCCTGGGACGCCACCCTGCTGGCCCAGGTGATCATTACCATCAACCGCAACGGTGATGTGGTCAACATCGAGTTCGAACGCAGGTCCCGCGATCCGCTGTTCGATCAGCTGGTCGAAAAAACGATTCGCAGCGCTGCGCCCATGCCGCCTTTTCCGGCACTGATGCAGCAGGACACCACGGAGGTGGGCTTCAAATTCAAGCCGGGTGAACTTGGCAATATGTAAGAGATCGTGTATATAAGTGAAGCCGCTCCGGCCCATGATAAAATTCAGACAGATTTCCAACGGATTATGAAGCGACAAAACAGACTCGCAGTGATACTGACACTGGTGGTGAGCGTTCTTTTCGTGACCCTGGCGCGGGAGAGTGCCGCGGAACGGGCCTATTTCGATATTACCGCTGCCAATGTGCGCAAAATCATGGTGGCCGTGCCCACCTTCGCCGGTGGCGCCGCCGGCCAGCAGGGCCAGGCCGTTGCCCAACTGCTCACCAAGGGCCTCGAACTGCACGGGTTCATCGCGGTCATCGACCCGGCCCGTTTCGGCGGATCACGCGAGGCCGACTGGAAGTCCCTGGGCGCCGATTACGTGGTCATGGGCCAAATCGTCGGTGACCCGGCCGGCTTGGCCATCGAGGGCCAGATCCTCGACGTGGCCAGCAACCAGTTGCTGGCCGGCCGCCGCTTCAAGGGCACCTCCTCCCAGTGGGAGGACATGACCCTGCGCCTGTGTGACGGCCTGATCGAGGACTTCACCGGCGAGGCGGGCGTCTCCCGCACCTCCATGGCCCTGATCTCCGACGGCACCGGCCGCAAGGAGGTTTTCGTGACCGACATCCTTGGCCGCCACCCGCGCCAGATCACCCGCCACAACGCCCTGTGCGTTTCACCCCGCTTTTCCCCGGACGGCAACTTCCTCGCCTATTCCACCTACCATCGCGGCAACCAGGACCTCTATATCACCGATCTGCGCCAGAACAAGACCACCAGCGCCCTGTCCCGCCGCAAGGGACTCAACCTGGCGCCCGCCTTCGCCAACGATGGCCGCACCATGGTGGTCACCCTGAGCAAGGGCGGCACCCCGGACCTGTATACGATCGACCGCAAGGGCAACATCATCGAACAGCTGACCTCGCATGCCGGGATCAACGTTTCCCCCTCCTTTTCGCCGGACGGCCAGTCCATGGCCTTTGTCTCCGACCGCAGCGGCAAGCCCAACGTCTATGTGATGAACATGGCCAGCCGGCAGGTGCAGCGGCTGACCTTCAAGAATTCCGAGAACAGTGAGCCGGCCTGGTCGCCCAAGGGCGACGAGATCGCCTTCACCGGGCTGCAGGGCGGCACCTATCAGCTGTTCGTCATGGACCGCAATGGCGGCAACGTGCGCCAGCTGACCTCCGGCGGCAACTACGAGTCGCCCACCTGGGCGCCGGACGGCAGGTTGATCGCGGTGACCAGGAAAGGCGGCGGCAGTTCCAAGGTCTGTGTGGTCAGCAAGAACGGCAAGGATGTGCGCACCCTGTTCAACTTCAAGGGCAACCAATCCTATCCGCAGTGGTCCAAGCGGCTGCCCTGACCACAACCGGCAACTGCCGGCCAATGCGCTCCGAAACCGAAGGGTTGTCCCGGAGACAAACACACGCAAGACTAATGCACCCGTCACCGGGTCGATGAGAAAACGAGGGTCTGCTATGAAAACCATGAAAACCATCACCGTTGCCGGCTGTTCGCTGCTGCTGCTGACGCAGTGCGCCTCCCAGGATGATATGCGCGACCTGCAGTACCAGTTGCGCGCGGTCAATCAGAAGGTCGAGGATGTGCGCAATAACGCGGTCGACCAGATGCAGAAGCGCCAGGCCAGTTCGGTCAGCAAGATCGACCAGGTCGAGGGTGAGACCCTGCGCATTCGATCCTACATCGAGGAGAACACTGCCCAGACCACCCAGTTCCGTGACGAAACCAGGGAAAACATCGCCGGCCTGCAGACCTCGCTTGCCGCCCTGCGGACCGAGCAGGACAGCAAACTGGCCGAGATGAACCAGAAGATCGCCATTCTCGAGGAAAAGATCACCCAGGTGACGGAGAGCTTCAGCAAGGCCCAGCAGGCGCGGATCAACGAGGCCGAGAAACGCGCCCTCGAGGCGGCGAGAAAGGCCGAGGCCGCCCGCCAGAAGGCTGCTTCAGCCACGGCCGCCACCAGCGCCACGACGAGCCGGCCGGTCCGGGTCAGCCCGAGTACCACCAAGACCCGGGTGGCCACCGCCGCCCCGGCGCCAGCCGCCACCGTGAACAGACCGGCCGCCACCCCGGCTAGGGCCACCACTGCACCGGCAAGGGCGACCACGGCCCCTGCGGCGACAGCCCCGGCGGCCACCTCGGCCGCTGCCTCGTCGCCGCCGAAACCGGCCCCAGCCCCCGAGAAAACAGCGGCCAGCGCCCCGGCGGCCACCCCCTCCGACCCGTTTTCCCAGGCCATGGGCCAGTACAAGGGCAAGAACTACAAGGATGCCTACAAGGGGTTCGAACAGTCCCTTTCCGCCAATCCCAACGGTTCACAGGCTGCCAAATCCCTGTTCTACATGGGTGAGAGCCTCTACAACCAGGGCGAGTACGACCTGGCCATCCTGGATTACCAGAAGGTGATCTCCAATCACAGCTCCGACCCCCTGGCCGCCAACGCCCTGCTCAAGCAGGGCATGTCCTTCGAGAAGCTGACCGACCACGAGACCGCCAAGATCATCTACAAAAAGCTGATCAGCGACCACGGCAGCAGCCCGGAAGCGTCCCAGGCCAAGGAGCGGCTGGGCAAACTGTAAGCAGCGACCCCTTGGGCGGGCCGGCAAAACAGCGACTGGACCGGCTGCTGGTCGAACGGGGCCTGGCGGACACCCTCGAGCAGGCCATCGGGCTGATCGGTGGGGGCCGGGTGCAGGTGGACGGTCGGCCCTGTGACAAGGCCGGCTGTCCGGTGGCGGTCGAAGCGGCCATCACGGTCAGGCCGGGGCGGCGCTACGTGAGTCGCGGCGGCGAAAAACTCGAGGCCGGTCTGCTGGCCCTGCAGGTCGATCCGGCAGGTCTGACCTGCGCCGATATCGGCTGCTCCACCGGCGGGTTCACCGATTGCCTGCTGCAGTTCGGCGCAACGCGAGTGTACAGCGTCGACGTGGGCTACGGCCTGCTCGACTGGAAGCTCCGCCAGGACCCGCGGGTGGTGGTCCTTGAACGGACCAATGCCCGCCACCTGAGCGCGGCCCACATCCCCGAGCCCCTCGACCTGGCCGTTATCGACGCCTCCTTTATCTCGCTCGCCCCGCTCTTCCCGCCGCTGTTGCCCCTGTTCTATGCCACCGTCCGTATCCTGGCCCTGGTCAAACCACAGTTCCAACTGCCCCGGGAAAGCATCGGCCCGGGCGGGATTGTCAGCGACGCGGCCCTGCATGACCAGGCGCTGGCCATGGTGCGTGGGTTCGGCGCGCAACACGACCTCACCTGCGCCGGGGTGGTTGCCTCGCCGATCCGCGGGGCCAAGGGCAACCAGGAATTTCTCATGCTGCTCACCGGTCCTGGACCGGCCGCGCGGCAGTGATCGGCAAACGAAACCTCAAAGAGAGTGTGACATGAAAAAAATCCTGCACTTCCTCGCGTTCGGCGTGTTCGCGCCGGCCTGCCTTGCCGGCGGTGCCGCCGCCGCCGAGTACCTGAGCGTGGCCCGGGACGGCGTCAACCTGCGTTCCGGTCCCGCCACCACGAGTGAGGTCCTCTACCAGCTGCCGGCCGGGTATCCGCTGCAGGTGCTGGGACAGGAAGGCCAGTGGTACAAGGTCAGCGATTACGAGGGCGACAAGGGCTATATCCAGGCCTCGGTGGTCAACAAGACACCCCATGTGATCGTCAAGGCCAAGGAGTGCAACGTCCGCAGCGGCCCGACCACCAAGGATCCGGTGGTGGGCAAGAGCGTGCGCGAAGTGATCTTCGTCAAGGTCGAGCAGAAGGGGGACTGGGTCAAGGTCAGCCACCCGGATCTCACCGGCTGGGTGCACAAGGACCTGGTCTGGCCGTAAGCGGCGTTCATCGCCGCCGTTGCCTCCTCGCCACTTCAGTCGCGAAATCCACCGGCAGCCGCACCTCTGCCCCGGCCTTGTTGCGGAACAGCAGGTAGCGCTGCCGGAGCCCGAACAGGAACAGGTCCCGGGTGATGGCCACGTCCCGGCGGCAATAGTCGGTCAGCCTGGCCATCTCACCCTGCTGGAACCAGCGCAGGGCAAGCAGGCCGTCACCTGTTTTTCGGATTCGCAGGGTCTGCTCTGCCAGTCGGTCCAGGCTGAGCCGGTAGCCCAGCCGACCGGTGATCGCCTCGAGGATGTCGAACGAGGGGAGGGTGCCCAGGTCCCGGCCGGTGTACCGGGACAGCACCCGGTTGTCGAACCGTTTGTTGTTGAAGCCGATCACCAGGTCCAGGTCGAACAGCCGCTCGATCATCCGCCCGATGTTGTCCTCGGTGTAGGCGGTGAACCGCTCACCGTCGTTTTCGTAGAGCACCGCCACGCTCACCCGCATCAACTCCGCCCGGTGCCAGCCGCCTACCTCCTGGGCGGACCGCTGCGTCTCCACATCAAACACCCCGTACCGCGTCGGCAGACCGGGTTCCCCTGTCGGAACCGGTTGCTTTGCCGTGCCTGCAGAGGCCGGCGCGGCCATCCGCCGCGCTGTCGCTGCCGCCACGGCCCGCGGCCGCTCCGCCGGTGGCTTGCCGGCCGAGAGTTGGTCGAGGACGAACAGGCAGGCCTCCTTGTCAATGGGCCGGTTGCCGGAGCCGCACCTGGGCGAGTGGACGCAGGAGGGGCAGCCCAGCTCGCATTCGCAGGCGGCCACCGCCCGCCGGGTCTGATCGAGCAGTCCATGGATGCAGGCAAAGGCGCGGGCGGTGAGGCCCATGCCGCCGGTGTAGCCGTCGTAGACGAACACCGCCGCACTGCCCGCCTGCTCGTGCCAGGGGTGGGAGATGCCGCCGAGATCGCCCCGGTCGCAGAGGACCACCAGCGGCATCAGGCCGATCAGGGCGTGCTCCATGGCGTGGATGCCGCCCATGAAGTGCAGCCTGGCCGCCTCGGCCTGCACGCGGATACGGTCCGGCACCTCCACCCACAATCCTTCGGTTTCGAACACCTGCGGCGGCAGGTCGAGGGGGACCCGGGCGAGCACGCGCAGGCTGCCGGTGGCCACCCGCTGGTAGCCGGTGATCCGCTCCGTGACCCGCAGGGTGCCGAAGTGCACCCGGGTCGATCCATACGCGACGCTGGCTTTTACCCGCAGAATTTCCGTGGTTTTCTCACTCAGGGCACGGGTGAAGTAGGGCGGCCGCACCGGGCTGACGAGGATTTCGCGGGCATCCAGGTCCAGGCTGTCCACATGGAAGGTGCGGGCCATGTGCAGGTAAATGGCGCCGGGGTGGCAGTCGCGCAGCACCCGGCCGCCGTCGATGGTGCCGATCAGGGCGCGCGCCGGCTGCTCGCGGATGGCAAAGGAGGGACCGCCGCCGCGCAGGTTAACGTGCCGCTGCGGCCGGAGCTGCGGGGAAAACCAGGTGGTGCCGTCGGCGGACTGCAGCAGGTGCAGCTCGTCGGTCAGGCGGTGCAGGACCGCCTCCGCCCCGGGGGATTGGAGCAGCGGTTCGCCCGCGGTCAGCGGCAGTTCCGCCGCGGCGCAGACCAGCTGGCTGCCGGCGATGTACGGGTTGTCCGGGTTCATAGTCACCGGCTCCACCGGCCGGCTGAAGAAGTCCTCCGGGTTGCGCATGAAGTGCTGGTCCAGGGCGTCCTCGTGGCCGATGAGCACCACCAGCGATTCCCGCTGCTGCCGGCCAACCCGGCCGGCGCGCTGCCAGGTGGCCATCATCGAGCCCGGGTAGCCGACCAGCAGGCAGAGGTCCAGGTGGCCGATGTCGATGCCCAGTTCCAGGGCCGAGGTGGAGATCACCCCCAGCAGGCTGCCCGCAGCGAGGCGCGCCTCGATCTGCCGCCGCTCCTCGGGCAGGAACCCGGAGCGGTACGAGGCGACCAGGTGCTGTCGTTCCTTGAGCCGCTGCCCGGTCCAGATGGTGATCAGCTCGGTCATCCGGCGAGACTGGCAGTAGACGATGGTGCGCAGGCCGCGGCTGACCGCGGCCTCGAGCATCAGGGTTGCGGTGGTGGCGGCCGAATCGAGCGGGTTGATGAGCAGCACGTGGCGCGCCGACCGCCCGGCCCCGGAACGGGTGATTTCGCCTGCGGGCGCGTCGATGAGCAGGCGGGCGTGCTCGCCCGGGTTGCCGATGGTGGCCGAGGCGAGCACAAAGGTCGGATCCGCGCCGTAGAGGGCGCAGATGCGCTTGAGCCGCCGCAGTACCCAGGCCACGTGGCTGCCGAACACGCCGCGATAGGTGTGCACCTCGTCGATGACCACATAGCGCAGGCCCGCGAAAAAATGACCCCACTTGGCATGGTGGGGGAGCAGGCCGAGGTGGAGCATGTCCGGGTTGGTGATGAGCACCGGCGGCGGCAGTTCGCGAATCTTCCGGCGCCGGTAGTCGGTGGTGTCACCGTCGTAGATGGCCGCCGCAGCGGGATGAGGCCGCGCCGCCTCCGGCAGCAGGCGCCACAACTGCTCCAGGGTCTTCAGCTGGTCCTGGGCGAGCGCCTTGAGCGGGAACAGGCAGAGGGCCCGGCTGTCCGGGTCGTTCAGACAGGCCTGCAGGATGGGCAGGGTGTAGATGAAGCTCTTGCCCGAGGCCGTGGGCGTGGCCACCACCGTGTGCCGGCCGGCGAGGATGGCCTCGATGGCCGCGTGCTGGTGGGCGTGCAGATGGTCGATGCCCAGGGTCCGCAGGAGTTGCCGCAGTTCCGGGACCAGCAGGTCGGTCGGGGCCTCCTCCGGGGCCGCGGCCGGAAAAATCCGGTGGGCGACCACCTGCGGGCCGAATCGGCTCGAGCCCTTGAGCGCGGCCACGTACTCCGCCACCGACCCCCGGGTGTCGGCGGCGTGCTCAGGGCTGTGCATTAGCGTTTGTCATTTCAGCAAAAAAAAATTATCATCGCCGCCACCGTCGGCCCGAAATCCTTGCGCTGCGATGCTTTCGGCGGCCATGTGACAGTGGCGCCGACCGGGGCGGGCAATGGCCGGATCAATCGTGTGCAGCAGGAGGCAGCAATGACAACCATAGCAATCCTGGGACCGGAACACTCCCAGTCCTGGCAGGCTGCCGCGCAGTTCGCCCCGGCTGCGGCGATCCGCGCCTACCCGCACGTCCGCGACCTGCTCGCCGCCTTTGACGCCCACCTGGCCGACTACGCCATCCTGCCGGTCTATAATACCCGCGAGGGAGAAAAGAAACAGTCCTTCCGCCTGTTCGACCAGATCCGAACGGGCTTCTGGATCGACAACATCCTCCTCCAGGGCAACCTCTCCCTCGGGGTTTTCGACGAGGGCACCACCATCGGCGACCTGCAGCTGCTCATCGGCCAGCGCGAGGTGTTCATCCAGTGCGAGGAGTTCATCGAGGAGCGGATGCCCGGCATCACCGAGATGAGCGTCCAGGACGTGGCCCGGTCCGTGGCCGATATCCGCGCAAGCGGCGACACCGCGAACCGGGCGGTGATCGAAAACGCCGACACCCTCACCGCGCTCGGTCTGCGCGTGATCGAGCGCGAACTGGCGCCGCACAACCGCACCCGTTACGCGGTGCTCGGCCACGCGCTCGCCGAGGCCACCGGCTACGACGCCACCACCCTGATCACCGAGCCCCTGGACGACCGGGTGGGCCTGCTCGTCGACATCCTCGGCGAGTTCTCCCGGCGCGGCATCAGCATCATCGACATGCGCGCCGAAAACGATATCAAGACCCAGAAACTGCGCATCTACCTGGAGGCCGAGGGCCATATCCGCAACGCGGCCCTGGCCAGCGCCATCGAGCACATCGAGTCACGGGTGATCCAGCAGCGGGGCGTGATCCGCGTGCTCGGCAGCTTTCCCCGGGTAGATATGCGCACCAAGCACATCCGCTCGTTCGGCTTCATCGGCACCGGCGACATGAGCCGCTGGTTCGCTCGCCGGCTGGAGAGCGAGGGCTACGAGGTGCAGCTCACCGGCCGCACCACCGCCCTGCGGCCCGAGGAGATGATCCCCCGGGTGGACGTGGTGGTGGTCTGCGTGCCCATCTCGGTCACCTCGGAGACGGTGCGCCGCTACGGGCCGCTGCTCGCCCCGGGCAAGGCTCTCATTCTGCTCGCCGGCGAATCGGAGCAGACCATCGCCAGTGCGCTCGCGGCCACCAACGAGGCGGTGGAGGTGATGCTCGTGCACAACCTCTGGGGGCCGCAGGCGGCCACCATGAAGGACAAGAACGCGATCGTCGTGCGCACCTCGCGCAGCGGCATGTTCTGCAGCGAATTCGAGGCGTTCCTCTACAAGCACGGCGCCGATATCTGCCACGACTCGCCCTCCAAGCATGACCTGCTCATGGGCATCGGCCAGAAACTGCCCACGGTCATCTCCGTGGCACTGGCCATGACCCTCAATGAAAACCGCATCACCAGCGAGGATATCGCCAGCCACTGTACCCTGACCTCGCTCTACCCGATCCTCGCCATGTCGCGCGTCCACTCCCAGAATCCGCGTACCTACGCCGAGATCATGTCCACCGCGGGCGACAGCCGCAAGATCGTGATCGATTTCGCCCGCAACCTGGACACGGTCATGCGCATGGCCGACGCCGCCGCCATCGCCGAGTTGGCCACCCTCATCGACGGCAACGCCGAACACCTCTCCGAACCGTTCCTCAAGGCCCGCATGGAGCAGGCCAAGGCCGTGGACGAGGTACTGGGCCGGATGATCTGAGCGACAGCCGCTTGACCGCGGGCAGGGCAGTGGTTAGCGTGAGGCCCATGGACAACAAACGCGGAAAGAAACTGCTGCTGCTCGCCTTGTTCGCCGCCTGGTGCGCTCTTCTGCTCCTTCGTCCCGGTGTCGGCACCGGCCCCGGCTGACTCAGCCTTTCCGCACCGCCGGTCGGCGGCCCTCCCTGTCCCCTGCCGCAGTCGGCAGCGCCAACTCAACCGTGAGGAACCACGAACACCATGCTGTCCACCGTCCTGCAATACCTCGAAGAGAAACACTGCTGTCCGCACTGCAGCGGCGATCTGACCCTCTGCCACTCCCCCTCGGTCCACGTCGGTGACGGTCTCGGCTGGGGCTCGGAGTACCTGTTCATTTGCCTGAACGATGCCTGCCCGCTGTTCGTCAAGGGCTGGGACTACATCGCCAACCAGTACGGCCACGTGGGCTCCTACCGTTACATGGAGGTGCCCAATTCCAAGGAAAGCTACAACATGATGGTGGTCGGCAAGGAGGCCTTCACCGGCAGCATCGTCGATATCGAGGCCCTCAAGCGGCAGAATGTGCGCTACCAGCGCCAGCAGGAGGCCCTGGCCGCCCTGGATACCTGCGTGGCCGAGAAGCGGCTCGAGCCGGTGCTGACCCTGCTGCTCGACGAGTCGGTGCGCATCGACGACCGCAAACGGGCAGTGGCCCTGATCGGGCCGCTCAACGATCTGGCCTGCGTCGAGCCGCTGCGCAGTCACACCTTCCGGGATCCCCACCTGGAGCAGGAGGTCAACCTGGCTATCGGCAAAGTGCTGGCCAACCATTTCCTCAAGGAATGCCCCTACTGCGCCGAGTTGATCAAGTCCCGGGCTACGGTCTGCAAGCACTGCCAGCGGGAACTGTCCGCCTGATTTCCCCTTGCGGAAAAAACAGGGGGCGGGTATAAAAGCCCTCGCGTTTATGTGGTGAACGTAGCTCAGCTGGTGGCAGCACCGGGTTGTGGCCTCGGAGGTCGTGGGTTCAAGTCCCATCGTTCACCCCACGAAAAATCAAGGCGGTTCAAGCGCTTAGCTTGAACCGCCTTTTTTGTTGGTTTTCTTCTGTCCCTTCCTGTAGCTTCCTCTGGATTCACGCTGGGTGCGAGTTGGTAATCCGGAGCAGCGTGCGTTGCCCCGGTCCGAATCCAGCCGGACCTCGGTCGGTTGTCCGGCGCGTGCCGGATGTCCGTTCCTGCCTGCGTCCACTGCCCCTGATTGCTCTCCATCCTGTCGGCCACCCCCCTGTCGTGCGGTGACCCTGGTTTTGCCGATCACGGTCCAGGGTTGCCAGAACCATTGGTTGATATATCGTCCGGGCTGCAGTCGATATTTCGACCCTTTCCCGCTTTTCAACCGTCGGCAACCTGCTCTCCTCTATTTTAAACTATAAAATCAATACACTACGGAAAAAGAAAACCGAAGTGCAGTTGGTGCGGTTTGTGCTTTGTCCTCTGTAGAGGAAACGGACTCTCGCCTGAACGCGGGTTGTCGAAGGGGTGAACCCGCCGAAGCCGTGGTGCGGATGAAAAGGGAGCGGTCGGCAAGAGAGCCGGGTCGTTTGGGGGCATCCTGCCGGGTGTGGGCCGCGTTGATTGAAAAGGGGGGAGTATGCAACAGCTCTGGTTCGTCCCAATTGCTCTGGTCGTCCTGTGTACCGCCATCCCGGTGATGGGGGCGGAAGCAACTCCTTCCCGGGAGCCCAAGTGGATGCAGTCGCCGGTCGTGGCCATGGTGTCCAGGGCCCGTGAGACCACCGGGCAGGTGAGCATCGAGGTGCTCAAGCAGGCCATCGACAACGACGAGGACGTGATTGTCCTCGATGTGCGCGAGCCCAACGAGTACGCGGTCGCCCATATCCCTGAATCGATCAACATCCCGCGAGGCTTGCTGGAGTTCAGCATCTGGTCGCTGATCCCGGACAAGAACGAGAAAATACTGGTCTACTGCAAAACCGGCGCCCGCGCTGCGCTGGCCGCCAAGACACTCAACGAGTTGGGCTACGTCCATGCCAGGGCCGTGGCCACCGGCGGCAAGGCCTGGGTGCTGGCGGGATACCCGGTGCAGACCTCGATCTCCGACGAGGAGTTCGTGCTGCTGCCGGCACAATAAGAGTCCGTGCTTTGGTCCGGGGGAAAACTGGCTAACACGAGGTGTGGCCTCCTGCCCCGCGCAGGATGCTGGGCCGGGTGAATGAATTCTGCAGTGTGGCCGACAGCGTACATCAACGAGGTCCATTTCGGCGGAGCTGCAGGGGGGAGAACCTTCCCTCCTGTGGTGTACGGCGATTGGTTATCACAGCAAACAAGACGTAGCAGCACTGATCAGGAGGGGGAACCTGATGAAAGAAAAGAATGTGGCAGGCACACGATCCGCCCGGCGGCGACAGGCGGCTGGCCTGCTTGTTGTTGTGTCGCTCCTCATGGTGGCGGCCCTCGCCGGCTGCAGCCAGGAGCAAAAGACCGCGGCCCCGGCTGTGCCGGTGGTTGCGGTGGCGCCGGTGGCCCAGCGGACCGTGCCCCTGTACCGCGAGTGGGTGGGGGCGCTGGACGGTTCGGTCAACGCGGTCATCCGGCCGCAGGTGAGCGGTTACCTCTTGCGCCAGAACTACCGGGAAGGGGAAGTGGTGCGCAAGGGGCGGGTCCTCTTTGAGATCGACCCGCGTACCTTCCAGGCGGTGGTCAACCAGACCCGCGCCTCCCTGGATCAGGCACGGGGTGACCTGGCCCGACAGGAGGCGCTGGCGATCACCGCCCGGGCCGACCTGGCCCGGGTGCGGCCGCTGGCCGCCAAGAACGCGGTCTCGAAAAAGGACCTGGACGACGCCATCGGCCGGGAACTGGCAGCGCGCGCAGGGGTCGAGGCGGCCCGGGCCGGCGTTGCCGTGGCCGCCGCCAACCTTGAAAAGGCGGAACTGGACCTCGGTTTCACCCGTATCAGCTCGCCGGTGGACGGTATCGCCGGCATCGCCAAGACCCAATTGGGCAACCTGGTTGGTCCGTCCATGCAGGAGGAGCTGACCTCGGTGTCCACGGTCGATCCGATCAAGGTCTATATCAACGTCAGCGAGCGGGAGTACCTTCATTTCCGCAAGGTCGGCGAGGACAAGGTCGGCCAGATGGCGCTGGAACTGATCCTGGCCGACGGCACCGTCTATCCGCACGAGGGCCGTTTTGCCCTGGCCGACCGCCAGGTCGACCCGACCACCGGCACCCTCAAAGTGGGCGCGCTCTTCCCCAACCAGGACAACCAGCTCCGACCCGGCCAGTACGGCCGCATCCGGGCGCGGGTCGAGGAGCGGCAGGGCGCGCTGCTCATCCCCCAGCGGGCGGTCACCGAGGTCCAGGGGCGGTACCTGGTGGCCGTGGTCAAGGCGGACAACACCATCGAGGTGCGACCGGTACAGGTCGGTGAGCGCATCGGCGCCGACTGGCTGATCGAGCAGGGGCTCGCGGCCGGTGAGCAGGTGGTGGTGGAAG
>Ga0265295_1001332_pt1 | contig 43692 bp, 59 predicted proteins | sample Munlansysbiofilm_FD_192503 | JGI IMG/M metagenome (GOLD analysis project Ga0265295, IMG submission 192503) | Leachate microbial communities from a municipal landfill in Southern Ontario, Canada - Methane capture system biofilm | ecosystem: Engineered > Solid waste > Landfill > Unclassified ... | reverse complement strand
TTTCAGAGGAACAAAAACAAGAGATTACAAAATTACTTGCAAAACATGATGCCATTAAAGCCAAGTTAGATAAGCTATCTAAAGACTGGCGAAACAAATGGTTTCTTAGATGAGCGATAACGGTGTGTATATGCACCGTATGAGGTACGAATATGGGGTATATACGTTGTTGTGCGTATGTACCGGATTATTAACGAAAAACTTAAATTGAAATGAGAATATTAATAGCCTGTGAGGAAAGCCAGGCAGTAACGAAAGAATTTAGAAAGTTAGGACACGAGGCTTTTTCTTGTGATATATTACCTTGTAGCGGTGGGCATCCTGAATGGCACTTACAACAAGATGTAACTGAACTACTAAAACAAGAATGGGATTTGATTATAGCATTCCCACCGTGTACCTACTTGACTGTAACAGGGAATAGATGGTTTAACATTGAAAGGTATGGCGAAAAAGCCGTGAAGCGACACGAAGACCGTAAAGAAGCGATTAAATTCTTTATGATGTTTGCAAATGCTAACTGCGACCATATTGTAATTGAAAACCCTGTTGGCGTAATGAGTAGCGAATGGAGGAAACCTGACCAAATTATAAACCCTTGGCAGTTTGGCGACCCGTTTGAAAAGAAAACCTGCCTTTGGATTAAAGGACTTCCGACATTGAAGCCTACGAATGAGGTAGAACCTGCACCACGAAAAGAATTTAAGAGCGGTAAAACTATGCCTGCCTGGTATGCTGATGCTTGGAAACTACCAAAGGACGAAAGAGCGAAATTAAGAAGTAAGACCTTTCCAGGGATTGCACAGGCTATGGCGAACCAATGGCATAACTTTCTTATGAAAACGTATGCTTAGGTATTACGCACAACGCCCATGTATAGTGCGTTTCAATGCGCTATACACACCGTTAGCGTGGGAATTTTAATCATTAATCACAAAAACAAGCAAAATGAAAGACAAGGGAAAGGACTATTAAATGATGACATTAATATATATAATTTTATTCGTCGTTGTCGCGTTAGGATTGAGTTGGCTCACTGAACGGCGTAAATAATTAAAAAACATGTGGCAAATAATTCGATTTAACAATATTTCCCCGAAGGAACCTGAGTAGCCTCTCAGTTATGTTCGGAATGCTTGCCATGGGGAAATGGGGCTTTGTAAACCCCTCATAACGTGGCTAATTCTGATCCAGGTAACCGGGGGAAAAGCTCCCCCGGTTTTAAACATTTAATTCTTAAACAAAGATGAACCCACTACAAATACTTCAACAAAAAGCTAAAGTAACTCCGGACGGGGTTTTTGGCCCTAAGACGCTAAAAGCGTCAGCTTTATATTTAAAAATTACTCAACAACAGGCCGTACATTTTTTTGCCCAGACTTCCCATGAAACCTCGAATTTTAGGGTTTTCGAAGAAAATTTAAATTATTCTAAAGAAGGTTTGTTAAAGATTTTCCCAAAGTATTTTGATGAGGCTAAGGCTCTAGCTTATCAAAGAAATCCTAAAGCCATAGCTTCCCGGGTTTATGCAAATAGGATGGGGAATAGGGATGAGGCTTCTCAGGATGGTTGGAAATTCCGAGGAAGAGGGGCTCTTCAACTTACCGGTTTTGATAACTATTTTAGTTTTTCTAAATCTGTAATGGATCCAGAAATTATGAAAAACCCAGACCTAGTAGGTAGTATTTATGCTTTTGAAAGTGCCCAGTTCTTTTTTAATAATTTCAAACTCTGGGACATATGTGATCAGGGTTTAGGTTTAGTAACCATCAAAAAACTAACCAAAAGGATAAATGGGGGTTTTAATGGTCTTGAAGATAGAATAATCCTTACTCAAAAATATTCGGCCTATGTGGGAATTTAATCAGTTAGAAAAGATTCCTGGATTAGTGGGCTTGGGATTCATGATAAATGGAGTTGTTTAAAGATAATTTCCTTCCTTCCTTGCCTTTAGTTTAATTGCACTCTAGCCCTCCTCCCCGGAGGGTTTGGAGTGATTCCTGTGTGTGAGACAGATATATGGGAAAATTTTTGTATTTTTTTGGTTGGGGGCTCGGCGGTGAGTGCTGGGAACCTGCTCTAGCCTGTCCTAGTACGTGGAACCTGGCTCTAGTCGGGGAACCTGGCTCTAGTCGAAATCCCCGTACGGGGAACCTGTCCTAGTCGGGGGTCCTAGTCGAAATCCCCGTACGGGGAACCTGTCCTAGTCGGGGAGGGCGACGGTATGGGTATAAGATATATAAGCAAAATATAAGTGGGGGATATAAGCATAATATAAGTTAAAAAATAATTATTTAAATAATATAAGTAAATTTTACATAAGTTAATATAAATTAATATAAACTATTATAAATATTTATATTACATACAACATAAATAATTTACTTTGAATTATTTTAATTAATTGGATTGGATATATTGAAAATAGTTAACGCAATTTTATTTTTTTATTGATACGTTTTTTTATTAAGAAAAACTATTTGAAAAAATAAAAAAACTTTGTTTGAAACGATTTAAAACATTTTTTTTGACTTTGATAATATTGTATTATCTTGATGGAATAATGCGTAAAAACTGGTTAAAAGTAGTTTTTAAGCAAAAAAAAAGCTACCAACAAAAATTGATAGCTTCTTTAAAAAGATTAAACAAAAAAAGCTGCTAAAAAAATTCAAACTTTTAATTAATAAAATTTAAAAACCGTATTTTTGTCCTGCGGTTTCAGGGTTATGACAAATGATTTGGGCAATTTGTTTTTTAACAGAATTATCAATTCTGTTATTGTCGAAGATTGCATTCCGGAAATCTTTCCGGAAATCTTTTTTACTAACATTTAACAAAGCTTCTGTTGAAGCTTTGCATAAGTTTGAAAGTTTTTGTAAATTTTCTTTTGAAAGCTCATGGCTGTAACGCCATTGAATGTTGCTTCCAGAATTATTGAATAGTGCCATGATATTTTTAAATTTAGTATGAATAAAAAAAATAACATGCTTTTTTTTCTTTTTAGCAGATAAAAATAAAAAAGCATTAAAATCTAAAAATCAGGCAGCTTTTTTTTACTCCCAAAATTTCAAAGAACGTGAAAATCAGCAACTTACATTTTTTTACTATATTTCGGCCACTGTTTAACACTACAAAACAAGTATTTTTTTTAATGCAAACAAATTTTTTAACATTTTTTAAGAACAAAAATTTTTTTAAACAAACTGAAGAAAAATTTTTTTTAAACAAATTGAATAAAAATTTTTTTTAAACAAATAAAAAAAATCTATAAAAAATTATTTATATATATGCTAATATATGTAATTTTTTTTATTAATTAATTCCTAATTAAAAATAATTATTTAATTTATTTTTGATTTATATATCTTATAAAAAATATATATCCAAAAATTAATTTCAACTTATATATAAAAAATTTAGGTTATATTAACATATCCATATAACTTGCATATAATTTCCTCGACATCCTCCTCCCCAGGGCCCTTGTTGTGGGTGAGGTTGTTGTGGGAGGAAGGAGGAAGTTTCGTGGCGGGGAGGGCTTTGTTGTGGGTTCTAGAGGGATTTTAGGAAGAGGAAGATCTAGCCCCACAAGGTCTTTGTTGATGCTAGGAAGAGGAAGATCTAGCCCCATAGGGTCTTTGTTGATGCTAGGATATCTCTTAAGTTTAGTAGTTGCATATGTTTATGTAACTGCAGTACTTAAGTTACAAGGGGCTATATAGGGTTAGCCTGTAGAGCTATAGGATAGCTATATTTGAAAGTAGTAATAGGGTAAATTAAAGAAATGCTGAAGGAGGAGAGGGTGAGCCGGGGAGGGCTTTGTTGTGGGTTTTATGGGGAACAAAAAAGCCCCAGAGGATGCAACCTCTGAGGCCAAGAAAGGAGGTATTATATTTTCTTCCGGTACCTAACTGGGATAGTCTTAATACCTAAGGACATCAACCTTATGTATTCGGTATCCCGGGTGTATTCGACCTCCGTTCGAAATACAACCTGGTCCTGTTCATCTTTGAGACAGTATATGGATTTATACTGCTTCGGGATCTCGGATTCCTTTAAGCGAGGACTCTGCCTAAATCGATTCTTAAACTGTTCTAATACTCTTTCTTGATCTTCCATAGTCTTGATTTTAACGAAGCCCCAACCGATTCCTTGAATCGGTCAGGGTTTCTGCTTGTTAATCTACGGGATAAAATAACCTGGACTAGGTTCCTGGATTTCGATCCGAACTATTTCAGTGATCGGTACATGGTATTCGCAGGTCTCCTTATCGTAGAATTTCAGGATCGGGTCCCAAGCCTTTGGGGCCTCCGCACCCTCCGAATCATCCGGGGCCTCTATGAACAAGGTCGTCAGAGTTACTCGGTTAATCAGATAATAATGCAACTCGGTCCTCAGTATCGTCCCATCCTTGAGAGTAATCCTGAGATACGGGTCCCAATCACATGTGTGCTCTATCCAGCCGATCTTGTCCATGGCGTCTAACCAAGCCTTAAGGCCCTCCAGATAAACTTGTACATCTTCAGGGGTAAATTCTTCGGTTAGTTCCGGTATTTCCCAGACTGCCAGGGCCATATGGGCCGATACCTGTGAACCTGGTTCAATTCGGTAACTTGGTACATAATATCCTGTGTCAAAAACCGGGGTCTTCCGGAGCCATTCGCATTCTTCCAGGGTATATTCGTATATTCCCTGTCCTTCGCATTCTTCCACGTCCGCCAACCAGATATCTGGATGGTAACCTTGTACTAAAACTGCCAGGCAATCCAAGATCTGTTCCTTTTGAACTGAACTTGTTTTCTGTCCTGAATAAACTTCACTTAAAGCGATGATTCTTTTCTCTTGTTTCATTGTGTTTCCTTTCTTTTAATTAATTTATTTAATAACCATTTTCTCTTGTTCATAATCTGTTCCTTGTTTCATAACTGTTCATTCCTCTTGTTCATAACCATGTTCCTTTGTTTCATTGTGTTTCCTTTCTTTTAATTAATTTATTTAATAACCGTACTCGATATCGCCTTCGTAATTTATTTTAATTACCGAGCCATCCTTCCTCAGTGCAACTCCTTTCGTTACCTGAAATTCCCCGTTTAAAAACTTTTCCCTAAACTCCTTTTCCAAAGCCAACCTGTCCTTGTAATCCCTTAATTTCCCAACCCAGCTTAAACTAAACTGCTGGACTAATTCCTGATTCGTTTTATTCCCGAAAATATCCTGGCTTCGAGAATCCTTCCTCGGGGACTTTTTCCTTTGTGCTCCCCTTGCAACAGCCTCATTCAAGGTAACCGGCTTCCTATCCGGTTCCTTAGTTCCTAGAAAACCTTTTGCATTCCTTGCATTCCTGGTTCCTCTTGAATCAAATAATCCCATAATAACCTCCTTTTTAATTTATTTAATTTATTTATTGCATTTTGCATATTGCAAATATAATGCAAGGATTTGCAATATGCAAGGGGAAATGGGCAAATAAAGTTCGTTTAGCCTTGAGGACTTAGGGGCCTAAGTGAACTCCTCGGGACTTTAAGGACCTAGAGGACTTTAGATGTCCCGAGGAGTTCACAAATGTCCTAGAGGACCTAAAGGATTTTTCCTAATTTCCTAAAGTCCTAATTTCCTAATTTCCTTAGTACTTCGAAACTTCCCCCAGGACCTCTTTGTTGAGGGTTAGACGGGAAGAGTGAGGATCTCTGAAGGGATAAAGGGGTTTTCTATGTCTTGGGCTTTAACGTAGTTCCCATCTACTTTCTTTAGGGGAACTAACGAGACTCCTCCTGCGGTTCCAGTAGGATTCAAGGATGGGGTTTCCTTAACTTCTGAAGCCATCAAACTCATGTTAGGCTTCAGATCTACCAATGCCTGGAGGATTTCGTTTCGAGAAAGGGCCTTCTCGTTGTTGATGGTGGAGGGGTCCACTGAGGATAGAGCGTCATTAAGGAGGGATAGGACTTTAGATGCGGAATCGATCCCTTTGTGATTGTTGGATAGAGCGGTGTTAAGTTCCTTGATGACTGAGGGATCGGTTCGAGTTGAGGAATAAACCCGATCCTCGAGGTATGTGACGAGGCGGTGGTTTTTAGCGGCTGTTTCGCCGTACTGATATATGGTATTATCGAGGAGCCTGAAACGTATGTTGTCGAGTTTTGCATATAAATCCTCACCTTCAAAAATGCTGCTTTCTTGCAATCCTTCTTTAATTATGCTTTGTACGATCTTCAGAGGAATCTTATATCGAATGCAAAAATCTGACATGGAAAGGTTTTCTTTATACGGAAACTCTCCTTGTAAATATCTTCTGGAAAGCGTGGAATAAAGTTTCTTCCTATCTCCTGACAAAGCTAAATAAGTAATCCCTAAAGGTCTTGGTATTCGTCTTGGTGAGTCCATCTTTTTCTCTTTAACACATCAACCCCTTTCCCCTGTGAACCAGTGTCTGCTGCTTATTCGGGGAATGCTACAAAAATAGCTGCAGAATCGTTACGGTTACTGCAGCTATTCTAAAATTTAATCCTTAATACCTTTTTAATTTATACACTTCGATTGTTTTAATTTCCTCTATCGGGAAATAGTCCGGAAACTGCCCGAAGGCAGTTACTTCATCCCAATGCTTCATAGCATCATCTTGTTCCTCATCGTTGAAGTCCCCGAAATAAGCCTCATTAAAGATCCAGGTATTCCCATTTATATCTTCAACCTCTGCTACATTCCTGTACTCCTTTTTCAAAAACTCCCGTATTTCTACAAGGTCCTTTACTCGTTCCTGGTTACTCAGCCCATTAAAATCGTAAGTTTTACTTTCCGAGCCGAAATTACCTTCGGGGCGTGTTATACGGCCCAATTCTTCAAAAAATTCGCTTCTTTCCATTTTTAACCTCCTTTTAATTACGAATGAAACGTCATTGATACATCTCCACCAATTAAAATCCCATACTTGGTCAAAGTCCCAAATTCCAAAGCATCACAGCAACCTGTACAATCACTTAACATAATCGTTGCCAAATATACATATAAAGCTTTTGTATCGGTTTTATCCACCTCCCGGTATTCCGGTTTAAAATACCCAGTCTTAAACCGAATCATAAACTGAACTTCGTCGGGTTCATGCCCCCCTATACAATTTTCTACGGTTTCGCAATAGTCATCCTCTCCTCGGTAATTCCAAGCCTGGGCTACAACCGGAGTTTCATTATTAAACATATCTACTTGAAAATCGGCCTGTACTATAGCATCCTGTATGCTATTCAAATCGAATTTTCTTAACATCGGTAGTACATCCACTGGGAGTTCGCCCACATTAGCTACCAAAGCCTCGAGTTTCTTAAGCTGGGCCTTGTCAATAAAACTCTTAATAACCTCTTGTTTTGTCATCACTTGTTTCCTTTCTTTTAATTAATATTAACATCCTTTATTTAAATTTAGTTTCAATTTCCATAGCGGCCTTAGCTATTAGGTAAGCCTGGTGAAGCTTAAAAAATTCATAAGTACCCCTCGGAGTTTTTAATACCTCATCGGATTCAAAATATAAATCCCAATCCTTTATGGTTTTCCCCTCGTATCCAATCCGAATATACCCGGATTCTACGTTATAATAACATTCCCATTTACATTGTCCTATGCGTTTATAACCTCCTTTCCAAGTTCCACTTTCCCAAATTCCTCTTTCCCAGGTTCCGTCTTCCCAAAGTCCACCTTTCCAAATCCCATCTTTCCAAAATCCATTTTCCCAAGTCCCATCTTCCCAACTTCCATCTCTCCAAATTCCGAATCTCCAATTTCCTCCTTCCCAAATCCCATCTTCCCAAATCCCATCTTCCCAAACCCCATCTTCCCAAAGTCCCATTCTCCAAGTTCCACCTTCCCAAATTCCATCTTTCCAAGTTCCATCTTCCCAAGTTCCACTTTTCCAAGTTCCTTCTTTCCAAATTCCACTTTTCCAAGTTCCTCCTTTCCAAAGCCCATCTTCCCAAACCCCATCTTTCCAAATTCCTCTTTTCCAAAGCCCATCTTCCCAAAGTCCCGCTCTCCAAGTTCCACCTTCCCAAATCCCATCTTCCCAAGTTCCGTCTTCCCAAATTCCCCCTTTCCAAGTTCCATCTTTCCAAATTACCTTGTTATCATTACCCATTTCAACATCCTCCCCAAAGGTATCAGCTTCTAAAAGCCAACTTGGACAATTCTTTAAATCTGTTTTCTTCATAATCTGTTTTCCTTTCTTTTAATTAATATTAACATCCTTTTTAATTGCATATATTGCAATATAATAAAAGGATTTAAAGGATGCAATAGGAAATGGGCAAAAAAGGCCCTTTTTACCCCCCTTTCCAGACTCCCTAATAATCTTAAGTTTACTACTTAAATACTTGCATACCAACATATTACTTAATATTATACGACCTAGACTCGCCAGCGCTATTGTTGAAGGTTAAAAACATCTCCATATTTTATTCTAAAGAATCTCCCATCATCGTAACCAACCAGATATCCCTGACACCAACAATCATTATATATCGGAGATGGTCTTTTCAGGGATTCTTCATAAAAATTATAGTGCCTAGCATAATTCTTACCCCATTGACATTTTCGTAAACCCCCCGAGTATCCAAGTAAAAATCCCAAAGCCTGACCTTGTTCATAATTATAACTGTTCTTTCCTTGCTTAAAACACAAGCTTTCCTGAGATCGTTCTTCCCAGGTGGAACAAGAGCCCAGAATAAGAATTGCTAATAAAATCAATCCAAGTTTTCTCATATTTTATTCTCTTCCTTTTAAATTAAGGGAGAAGCCTGGCAAAGCTTCTCCCAATTCACACTAAACCCCCAGCCTAAGCCAGGTTACCTTTATTCCAAGGCTGTTATACAAGCCTCTTCTATTTCTTCTATAAAGCTGTCTCCGGATCGAGCAACCCCATCTACCATATCAATTACTTGATTTAAGTTCTGGGAATCCGAATTCAAATAAACTTCAGTTATCTCGAATTCAGCTGGGGATCCTCCGGTACCAGGTTCCCCCTGTTGATCATACATTTGATCGGGGACAGCGGGGGTATAATACCCCATAACTGTTAATCTAATACCTCTGACCATAATATCTACGGTTTCTTCTCTCATAACTTACCTCCGTAATTTTGTATTTAACATCTTCACTCCTTGATCTTTACGCATCTTGTGTTTCCTTTCTTTTAATTAATATCTCCCATATTAGTTTCAGCTTCCATAGCAGCCTTAGCTACTAGGTAAGATTGGTGAATCTTAAAAAATTCGTAAGTATCTCTCGGAGTATCTATTACCTTATCGGATTCAAAAAATAAATCCCAATCCTCTATGGTTTTATCCATGCATCCAATCCGAATATATCCCAGAACTGTATTATAATAACACTGCCATTTACCTTGTCCTACAGTTTTATAACCCTCTTCCCAAATCCCCCTTTCCCAAACCCCACTTTCCCAAACCCCATCTTCCCAAAGTCCACCTTTCCAAATCCCATCTTCCCAAACTCCCACTTCCCAAATCCCATTTTTCCAAGTTCCATCTTCCCAAGTTCCATCTTTCCAAGTTCCATATTCCCAAAGCCCCTTTTTCCAAGTTCCATCTTCCCAAATTCCTCCTTCCCAAAGTCCATATTCCCAACTTCCATCTTCCCAAAGTCCCCTTTTCCAAGTTCCCTTTTTCCAAGTTCCACCTTGCCAAAGTCCCGATCTCCAAGTTCCCCCCTTCCAAAATCCATCTTCCCAAGTTCCACCTTCCCAAATCCCATCTTCCCAAAATCCATCTTTCCAAATTCCACCTTTCCAAATCCCCTCTTCCCAGGTTCCCATTTTCCAAATCCCCTCTTCCCAGGTTCCACTTTTCCAGGTTCCTTTTTTCCAAAATCCTCCTTTCCAAGTTCCTTTTTCCCAAGTTCCTTCTTTCCAAATTCCTCCTTTCCAAATTCCCGATCTCCAAGTTCCTCCTTTCCAAATTACCTTATTATCATAACCCATTTCAACATCTTCCTCAAAGGTATCGGCTTTTAAAAGCCAATCTGGACAACTTTTTAAATCTGTTTTCTTCATAATCTGTTTTCCTTTCTTTTAATTAATATTAACATCCTTTTTAATTGCATATATTGCAATATAATATAATGATTTATAGGATTCAATAGGAAATGGGCAAAAAAGGCCCTTTTTTTACTTCTTTCCAAAGCTACCAACTAAATGAATACCTAACCATATTTGCAATTTCGGGAGTTTGACTGGGTTCACATGAATCCCAGTACTCCTCAAATATAGGTTCTATGGCCACAGTTGGGGGCTCATCAACGGATATATAAATAATACACCGTTGTCCAGTTCTGAGATTAAACTGAATCCCCTCCCTGATAATATCCAGGGCCCTTGGATAAGTAATCAACTTGGGGTCCTCGTCTATGGTTCCCTCTATTGAATACCCCATACCCTTTTTCAGCCGGGGTACCTCTCCTAACTTCTTTAAAAAAATGGAAAAGGCCTCCACTAAAGCTATTTCACTTAAAAATACCGTTTCCTTCTCTGGTAAATTCATCTTAATTTATTTTATGTTTAATCTTAATTTAATTTCATCCTTAATCTCCTTCTTCATTTTAGGCCAAAACTTAGACCCTACAACCCAATGAAGATATTTAGCTTCCTCTACTGAAGTCATAAATTTTATTTTCCTACCTTGGTACTTCCCCCAAGGAAATACTGGGACAGCCATTAGTGGGAAAAGCCCTCCCGATTACCCGAATCAAGTTCCTCGAGATTAATACCTCGATATCTAGCTACATCTTCCAAAACAGCCATGAGATCGGTAATCTCTTCTTCAATTCGGGGATCAGGATGCCCCCTCATCTCCTCCCATGTCCGTAGCCCACTATATATAGCGGCCAGTTGTAAATCAGTAAACTCGTTTTGACTTAAAGCGTCTAATAAGTCCATGTTTTATTCTCCTATAATTTTAATTAATATCTCCCATATTAGTTTCAGCTTCCATAGCAGCCTTAGCTACTAGGTAAGATTGGTGAATCTTAAAAAATTCGTAAGTATCTCTCGGAGTATCTATTACCTTATCGGATTCAAAAAATAAATCCCAATCCTCTATGGTTTTATCCATGCATCCAATCCGAATATATCCCAGAACTGTATTATAATAACACTGCCATTTACCTTGTCCTATGCGTTTATAACCCGCTTTCCAAATTCCTTTTTCCCAAGTTCCATCTTTCCAAATTCCCGCTTCCCAAACCCCATCTTCCCAAGTTCCATCTTCCCAAATTCCCGCTTCCCAACTTCCATCTCCCCAACTTCCATCTCCCCAAACCCCATCTTCCCAAACCCCATCTTCCCAAATTCCCATTCTCCAAGTTCCATCTTTCCAAGTTCCTCCTTTCCAAATCCCATATTCCCAAGTTCCCCCTTCCAAAGTCCATCTCTCCAAATTCCTCTTTTCCAGGTTCCTCCTTGCCAAGTTCCTTCTTTCCAGGTTCCTTCTTTCCAAATTACCTTATTATCATAACCCATTTCAACATCTTCCTCAAAGGTATCGGCTTTTAAAAGCCAATCTGGACAACTTTTTAAATCTGTTTTCTTCATAATCTGTTTTCCTTTCTTTTAATTAATATTAACATCCTTTTTAATTGCATATATTGCAATATAATATAATGATTTATAGGATTCAAGGGAAAATAGGCAAAAAAGGACCCAAAGACAATCCTCCCATAAATTACCGACCAGGCCTTCATAGCGCTATTGTTGAAGCTACCCTGACAATTTAACCATAATTTCTCTTTGGATCTCTGAAAGGTTAAATTTCCTGTGATCCAACACAATTATTGGAATCCCAAAAAACTGTGTCTTAGTAAATCTCCTATTACCCGGAGATATCCCAATTACTAGAAGGGGTTTGTTTCCATCATAAACTACTATATCAAACCTTACCTTTTGATATCCTTTTAAACCATTGGTGTATCGAATCAAGGCATTTGAAGATACATCTATCCACACATCAAAGCCCTTATCTAATAGGTACACATAGATAAGGGCTTTAAGATGAGCCTTAGATTTCTCTCTGGGTTTCGGAATACTTAACAGCTCCATACTTAATATTTAATAAGACCTGGCCTTTTTAACTTTAAATAACCCCTTGAGTCGAATTCAATATTAGACTTATCCAGAAACATACACCTTGCGTAGTGTTCATTCCATAGATCTATTCTTCTTTGGATGGAGTCCATTCGTTGATCACATTGTTCGAATTTACGGTCGTATTCTCTTTTCGCCTCATTCAGTTCAGATTTCGCAATAATTAATACCACGGCCATTATACTTATTATGGCTATAGCCTTCCAAAAATAATCTTTAGGAGTCATCATGTTAATCCCATCCTTTCGTGTTCCTTAAGTTTTTCTGCATAAGCTACCAGAGCCTGATAAACCTCCGGTTCAAGGGCTATTACTTTGTTTCTGTGATCATTTGCAGCCAACCAAATTTGATATCCGTCGAATGACGCGTAAACCCCATCCCCCAAATACCGATCGTAATCAATTAATTCACTCATAACTTATTTCTTTTATTTTTTAAAGTTGCCGGGGAAACCGCCCCGGCTCGGTTTTCTTTTTTACCACTTCTGGATAATTCATTTTATTTAAGTGGTTAGGACTATCCTTACTTCTCCTTTTTTGAACCACTTAAAACCGGGGTCCTCATCCACAAATTCATAGCCATAACCCGTTATTTTTTCCAATAAAGCCTCGCTATAATCTCCCTGAAGAGTGGTAGAATCATAATCCCCTACCCTAATTGAATAAAAATCCTGGGGGTCAAAATCCCCGGCCTTTTCTAGTTGTTTTATTACATAATTAATCATTGTAACCTCCTATTTTTAATTGTTAATTTAAACTTATAATATAGCAATCCTATACCCCTACGGGTTATTTAGGTCTACCTTTAGTTAACTTAAGTTGCATCTAAGCAATACTATGCACAATGCAAAAACTTAATAAATAAACGCTTTAATTTAACCTTCCCGGTATATGGTTTAATGGGTTAAAAAGCATCTCGTAAGCATCTGCAAACCTGGAATAACTTTCATCCCCTTGAAATTCCTCGTTCGGTAGGAGTAGTTCGTAACTTATCCTTATTAAACTTAAGGAATGAGATAACCTATCCTGGTTTGTTAAAGCCCAGGGCTCACCCTGGGGAGCTGGGTATATTCCGTAACCTATGATCTCTTCTTCCATAGATAGGTTGGTTACGGCTATTGCTTCTGCAATTATCCAGGCTAGGTGTGCATTACCTTTTATAGCCCTGACCCAAACCTCTGTTGAAAGTGAATCCTCTTTTGATTTAAACATCGTTTTTTCCATAGTTCCTTATTAATTTATAAATTGCAATATAATAAAATGTTTTAAAGGATGCAAGGGGAATTAGGTAAAAAGGGTTATTCATAATCCCTAATCGCTATCCCCCGTGAATGAAATGGAATCCCATCATTTGTAAACCCCTGGTGTCTTACAGTTAATAGTTTCCCATCATAATTTTCGAAGTTATCTAAATACTCTTTTCGTTGATCACGAGTACCCATCGGTCTTACCCTAAACTCCTTATCCTCTTTAGTGATACATATAAAGATTGCGGTACCTTCGTCACGCCCGGTAGCCTCTTCCACCCCAACAATTTCATACTCATACTCATCGAAATCCTTAACCTTAATTAATCCCCAAGACCTTTGTCCTTTTTCATATTCCATTTCGGGGTTTCTCCACATGGCTCCTTCGTATCCCTCAGCCCTCCATTGGGTGAAGTAATTATCAATCTGTTCCTGTCTCTTAACGGGGAAGGTGGGAACATATTCCAAGTAATTAAAATCCCGGCCTTGAAGATATTCCCGTATAATCCATAACCTTTGCCTATAAGGTAGGGGCTCTTCAGAAATTAAATCATAAACCCGGAATTTAATTTTAACCGAATCGGGCTGAGTTCTTTTTGTCATTGAAACAATATCCTGGAGAGCAAACCCATGAGCATATAATTCCCCATCTAATTGGTGAGTAGGATCCAAGAAATCCACTTCTTCCAATATATGCCCCAAATTTTCTAGGATCTTACCATTCCGGGAGCGAAAGTTGTACTTACCATCTTCCCAGTACAGGATTCCCCTCATTCCGTCGTACTTTCTTTGTAGGAATCCAGGAAAAGTAATCCTATCAATATTCTTTTGGGCTAACATTGGTAAAGCTCTTCCATGTACATCTGTACCCTTCAAATTCCTTAGGTGATCAATAAACTCCTGGGTAGTTCTGAAATAGTGTGGTTGGGTATCCTTATAACCTTTATCCCCCAACTTATTGTATTTAGAAATAAGTTCCATTTCCGCTTGTTGCTGTGGAGTGGTCTCATTGGCCCTCCCCACATTTCGTGGGCTAATGGGGGTTACGTCTTCCTGCATAGCCCCATTTAGATAACCTTTTCGACTCACTAACACATAACCGGTCCCCAAAGGAACCGTTTTTAACTCAAAAACAAGGATTGAGTCGTGTTTACTTAATTTATATAAAATCTTCTCCATTATTTCCCGTCATATTTATCGTTGTATAATTCTGGATCATCGGAATCATCATTTTCATCCGCTTCATGCCAGGCCTCGGTTGGATTATCTAACCAATAATTTCTACTTACGCGAGGTTGGGGGGTAGTTTGAAACTTTTGCCAATACCCCTTTACTTCTGTGGGCGGTACCTTTTCTACTTTGTAAGGGGGAGTTCTGGGAGTCAAAACAGTAGAAATTACCGCAACCACAAAAAGTATAAGGCATAACCCGATAGTTATTCGGATCATGTTAAAAGGAAATCAAGTACGGCAGTATCCAGAATATTCCCCTTTCTACCTACTAGGGATTGACTACCGTGGTTAATAGCGTAGTTAAAACCGTTATAAACAGTCCAATGGCTGAGTTCAAATCCCAGACCTACTTCGTATAGGATCCTCTCTTTTACCATTTCTGCTAAGGAGGTTGGAAACTTAGTTTCTTCAATTACATGGTCTATTAGAAAATCTAGGTTCCTTACTTTAAAATCCATAAGGTCGTAATAATATTGAACTGATTCATCCAACAATTGGGCCGCATAAGTTATCCCCCGTGTAATCTCGGCACTGGATATATCTAAGAAATCCAACATCTGACCAGTATGTACTTTCTTAATATTCATTAATTCGGTTGGGGCCACCATCCCATTACTACAGATTAATCGGAACATGGAGATGGATACCCTAAATCCCATGGATCCATCGTAGGAATTATGTACGGTTATCGAAATACTTACCGGATCTCCTACCCTTGGGCTTCCCAAATCCCGAGTAAACTCCTTAATAATAAAATCCATTTTAAATCGGCTGGATTTAAACCTTTGAGCCTTAAAGTCAAATTTGAACCCCTCGTTACAAAGGATCTCTGCAATCTCTTCGATAATTAAATAATTCTCCCGAAGAAAGTAATCCTCGGAACAAAAATTTACTACGTGGTTATTATTGACCACTACCGCATGAGAAATTCCACTTAGCGCAGTAATCGATGGGTTTGCCAAAATTTCAGATAGTTGTACCTTTTTTACGGGAAACACTACTTTCTGAACTTCTTTAAAACCCTTTTCATCAAAAAATTCTCGTAATTTCATTAATGACCTCCTATTTAATTATTTAATAAATTGCAATATAATAAAAGGATTTAAGGGGTTATAGGGGAACGGGGTAAAAAAGGTTATTAAAGTTTTTCAAAATCATAGTTCCCTCGAATTGTACTGTTAAACGCTTTCCCAACTGATGGAGCATTAACCATACTATGGTAATCTTCCGGCGGAACATTAAAATATTGATAACTCCCCCCTCTTACAAAGTTAATTATCAATCGGCGTTGGTCCGGAAAATATTCCCCGGACTCTATTAGTGTAGAACTAGCCTTAAATTCAAACTTCCCCTCTTCGGCAAAATCAAGGGGTTCTTTATAAAAATCTTCTGACATATTAATAAGGTTTTTCAATTTCGTCTATCCTTGGAAACTCTATCCCAGAATTAATATCGGCTATGGGGTGTACCCACCTGGAGTAGAACCTTGTAGGTTTTGCATCCGGGTTCTTTATTAAATTATCCCGGTCTATGCGGAAACGGTTTCTTTCCTCTAAAGTCATAAATCCCGGAAACTTAGTTAGGTTGCTCCTTGATACTTTGATCTTGGATACCTTAAGTGAATCCAATTCTAACCTTAAGACTTCTTCGGACATATTAAACCCCAATACAACAGTAGAATTAGTACGTTCCAAAGCCAATATCAAAGTAGGGTCATATTTACTGTTTAACGGATTTTTAGCCTTCTTTATTCTCCTAATAAGGATCCTGTAATCCTCTGGATCCTGGAATTCTTCGGGTAATTTAACCGGTAAACCCAAATCCACCAAAAGTTGGTAGTTAGAGAAAACAAAATCATTATCCTCCAAAAACTTATAAAAATCCGAACCCGTAGTGATGTTTGATAATTCTTTTGCAAGAACTTCTCCGAAGCCTTCAGTCTCAACCATTTTAGTTTTCTTACGGCCCCGTTTCTTAGCCTGAGTTAGTGGGAGTTCCCCACTAATTCGATCCAAATAATCCCGAAATAAAACTAAGTCGTCCACTGTAAATAAACAAGCTTCCACCTTAAGTGGACCCTTATGGGTATTTTTTGGACCCATGCGTAATTCCAGATCCTGACCCAACAATCGGTCCGATAACTGGTTCATTTCTTCATCGAACAGTTGTATGCGGATCTTCTTTTCAAAATCTTTCATGTTAACTCCCTTCAGTTAAAAAAAACCCCTCCGGAGAGGGGTTCTTTTGATTATAAAAACCGGCCTTATTCGTCATCTTCAATGTCTTCGGAAGCTTCTTCCTCTGGGGATTCTTGGGGGGACTTCCGGTTCTTATTCCGTCTTGAGACCCTTTCGGTAACCGGGGCTTCTGGGGTAATTTCTTCTCCCTCCTCCTCAGACTCTTTTGATTCGACCTTCTCTTTTTTCTTCTTTTCTACTACCGGTTTCGGCATCAGGAAATTCGGATCAAAAGGTACTTCTTCGGGGGAAACATCCAATTTTACTGCTTCCTTACGAGCTTTGGTTCTCCAACGTTTTTTCTCCTCTTTGGTGAGTTCTCGTTCTTCGCCAGTTTTATGATCCGTAATTTTTGGGTAAGCATACTTAGCTCCACCCCCACCGGATCCTTTTTTGGGTTTTAACCCTTTAGCCTGTTCGACCAAGGTATCATAAGCCTTCTGAGCTTTCTCAACGGCTTCGGATAAAGCTTCAAATTCTGCTTTTACCTTTTCGTCTTTAATGTTCTCGGCCTTACGTACTGTGTTGGCCTTTTTAAATTTACGGAGCGAAGTCCGTGCTTCGGAAAGTTCAACTTTTGCAAGTGCTTGCAATTCTTTAACGTCCTCTAAGGTTACGTCGTTAACTTCCGGTGTCTGTTCTGATGTTTTACTCATAATTCAACGTTTTAATTATTAGTTAATAGATATTTATAATAAGTGATAGCCCATTCAATTTCCCACTAAAGTTAATAATAATAAAGTTTCACGGGATCAAAATTTTCGATCTCCCTTACTACCCAAGTAGGGTGTATAAAAGCTAATTTCTTAAGAACATCCCCAGAGGTTATTCCGGTGAAATACATCTCTCCACGTCTAAAGTGTTCAGAATAACATGTAACCTTTACAATATTGGTTCCACCTCCAAAATTCTTAACTCTCTCAACTGCAGCGAGTAATTCTTTTTTGGATTCTTCTACTTGTGGAGTTTTAGCTTTCTCTGACTGAATAATTCTTAAAAACTCTTGGGATTTCTCCTCCAAAGAAGATAATTCATCAAACCATGTTTTTTGCATATCCTTTTAATTTTTAATTGCAATGCAAATATAATATAAGGTTTCATATGGATGCAATGGAAAGGGGTAAAAAGTGTAAAATAAAAAACCCCCTCCAACTATCGGAGTTGCGAGGGGGAAACATTAATAAAAGGAGATTCTCTACAGACCTAACTCTTCAGCAATAGCCCGACGTAATTTTGACAGGGATTTAAATTCCTCTGGATCTATGTCAAGATCCTCGTCTTCGATAACTTCCTCGAGTCCCTCCCGGTTAAGTTCGTCCAATTCCTCCATAGTCCACTCATCGAAATTTTCATCATCTTCCGGTTCTGGGGCCTTAGCTGCAGCGGGTTTGACCTTAGGGGTAGAAGTAACCTCAGGTTCTACTGGGGATTTTACATGATCATCCGATTTTACCGGGGCCATTGGTTCATCCTCCACTTCCTGAAGTCTTTTAAAAATTGCGTCCGAGTTAACTAAAACTTGAACACCATCATCGAACATCAAAATATAATGTCCCGATGAATTGAGCATTACGCCCACGACTTTGCGACTCAATAGATTTTTCATACACCTGAAATAATTAATTTATAATAAAAAGGTTCGTTATTCTCCTTAGCTGATGATAAGGCGTGTTGATTCATTCCAGCAACCTTTTGGGCTGCTTCCATAATTGCTCTTTGTCGAGCATCGGTGTCGGATGTGTAAAGGTTTGTATCCATATCATATTGGCCTTCCCACCCTTGGTTACCTTCTTCCCAAAGATCTTCGTTAATCCGGTTAAGACTTACTCGATACTTAGTTACCTTTATTTTTATTTTTTCCATATTATATATAAGTTAGGATATTAATAATTCTCCGGCTAAAGTACTGTAAAACCCAGATCGGGATTGTTTTTTAGGTATAAGGATCTTCAAACTGGGATATTGTTTTAAAATTGCCCTACCCCTTCGGATTCTAGCCTCGGAGTTTGGGTGATTAGCTAGTCCCTGGGAAGGTTTCAAAGCCTGGTATTGGAGTGGGAATGGAATTACCCGGTACTTTTTATAAATAATAAGGAACAACCCCCGAACAATCATGGTCTCTTGATCTTTAAAGTACCGAGCTACTACATATTCTGCATCCCTCTCCGTATGGAAGGCCCGATTATAAACCAAGATTTTTAAAAGGTTACTCATATTTATTATAAAAAACCTATGCCGGTTTTTCATTTTTAATTTCTTCGCCATACCTTACAGTTTTACGAGCCTTAGAGGCCCAGGATTTAATACTCCCTATGGATACATCGGGGAATTGGTCTAAGACTTCCTCTATAAGATCTTCCGTGGGGGTTAGTGGATCATTCCTAATAATTTCAAATACTAACTCTTTACGAGATCCCCGTCTTGGGAGATATTGAGATAATTCTTTTTTAGATTTAACATTGGAGATAGAGATATTCTTGAGTTGTTTCCTTACTAAATTTCCATCTTCGTCTTCTCCAAGATAACCCAGCCTTAGTAAAGGGTGGATAAGTTCCTCCAACCCCTCCTCCCGGAGTTCTTGTTCGAGCCATACATCGTAATCATTAAGTAAAGTCCGATCTGTTCTTCCATCCCAATGTAACATTAACCAGCTTTGTAGTTCCAGAACAGAAGCCTCAGTAACCCTTCGGAAATTTAACCCCCGGGCTATAGCAGCCTGTTTTAAATCCCGAATTTTCATAGAAGATAATAAATTATCTACCCTATCATTCGGCGTGTAATACCTAGTTTTTGCCATGTTTATTTCCTTTTATTATTTATTAATGCAAATATAATATAAGGTTTTATAAGATATTAAAGGAAAGGGGTTAATATTTCATTTTTTTGATATCCTCGTAATTTAACCGGGATTTATCCATTTCTTCTATATTCATGATAAAATCTATGGTTCGGGCTTTTTTAGCAAGATTCCTAAACACGGGCCAAAATTTAAAGGCCTCTGGTCTTGGGAGATCCCCTAAACAAAATTTATCAAGGCATAATTTACCCATAACCAGAGCATCATTCCTATCCTCAAATACTAGGAACTGATTTCTTCCGAAATACCTTAAGTTATGTTCAGTTAGAGGTATTTGAATAATCTCTAAACCCTTTGGAATATAAGATCCAACTACCACAAGGAATGCCATTGGGGGTTCGTTAGTTTTAAACTTTTCTTTTATTAATCGATAGGATATCTCGGATAACCCCGTAATGGTTTTTTCCATAGGCCAAAAACTTTTCATTTGTCTTCTAGGAAAAGGGGATTCTCTTCGGTATTTTTTTGGTAGGATCCTGTGGCTATTCCATTTATCGAAACTTAGTATGAGTTCATAAGTGTCCGGGTAATTAGTCTTTAGCTCGGGGATCATAGAATCGATAGCTACGCTGAAATCCTTAGGAGTAAAACTTGGATATTTTAAAGCTATCCTAATCATGGTTTCCCTTTTAGATAGGCGTTCCTTTAAAGTATAATATAAATATAACCTAATCGGGGAATCAAGGTTAGCCTCTAAGGGAATTAATTGATCGTTTAAAATATAATAATCCGAAAACAATATAAAGAATTTCTTTGCCCTGTAAAGAATTTCCTGGGCTTTATAGGGGGCCAGGTTAGTGATTATAGCACTCTCTCTAAGAGTTTTACTATGTCCAAAATACAAATGTAGAAGAGTTCTTTCAAGTTTGGTTAGATGTTCCCAAGCGTATTTTTTATTTTCTTGCATAATATAATCATCCAGTTTTATAGTAGCGATACCTGGGGTGCGCCCCAGCAATCTTAAGTTGCATAGTTATATAGTTGCTTAATTTATAAATACTTAAGAGTAATTTTAATATATCTCAGGGCTAGGATCTACAAAATCCGGAACATAATCTAAGTCCGAAAAGCAAACTTCCCGATAATCCAGGGGCTCATCATAAGGAGAATAATAAACATTATCGTTTTTAACCGAAACTGTAGTATCTGAATCCAATAACCGAACTTTTATATGGTTACTTTGTTTTGCAAGGATCTCTGCTCCCAACCCGTTAAAAGGATACCCCTTTAGAACGATGTAAGAACCTATAGATAGGTTCTCAGTTGCATGGTAAACATCTAGGGTTTTGGCAATAGCCAATAACCTAAAAACCTCTTTACTTTTTACTTCCTCTAGGAGACATTGTTTGTGGTGTATTTCTTCCCCCCGTGATAACCTTTCCTCTAGGAGGTCGTTGGGCCTACGGAATACAAAACCCGATATAACTCTGGATACTAGAGTTATAGTATTTAAAGCCTCGCGACTGTAGCTAAGTACTTTAGGAATCATTATAAAACCATAATTAAACATCAGGGGTTTATAATCGTAAATTTCTTTGTTTAACAAAGTTTGTTTTAAGGTTTTAACCCTTGGGACTATAATCTTAATCCCGGGATACCCACATTTTCTAAGTTTTTCTTGGTCAAGGTTAATATGGGTATCGGTTGCTATTAGGTTTGTTTTTACCCGTATAATCCCAAAAATTGTTTCTAACATATCACCCCTTTAATAAAGTTAAAATAGTATTGTAATCAGCTTCGAATAAAGCATCCGAGGAGAATATACAAAATTCATTATTGAAATTCATAAAACCGTTTTCCGGGAATATTTCCTTAATTAAGGTAGTCCAGGTTTCATATTCCATAATAATAAACCAGGTACTTTTAGGCATCCCGTTATACCGGAAAAAAACTAGGGGGATCTTTTTTGACCTTTCCGCATCTGCCCTAGCTTGGCCCATAAAATCATCCAGTTTTGAACTTTGTCCTAAAAGGATTTTCCATGGATCAATTTCAAAATGGAATTTAGTTTCGATAGAAAATGGAAAAGTAAAAATATGTTCCTGTTCCGCAACCATTATATCCCCAGTAGTATCCAAAGTTCTTTTCCACCTTAGACCCCCAGAAGTCGGAACCCTAGCAAAATCAAACCCGGTCCACTTCTCAAAGGCCTTAGCTAACTCCCGCTCATTTTTGGAACCTTTCTTTTTTGAATTTATTTTTGCCATAGTTTGATGGTATTTGAATTAGTTAATATGAAATCCTTTTTATGAGTAACTATGAAAATTGATTGATCACCTGTATATATGGATTGAAGAAGCATCGATACAACCTCTACGTTACTTGGATCGAGTGATTCAAAGACCTCATCAAAAATTTGTAGGTTAGTTTGGGAATTATTCGATAGCTCCTTTAGAAGGTCAGTTAGTGCTAAGGCTACTACCAAATTAACCAATTGTTTCTCTCCCCCGGAAAGATCTGCTAAAAGTACTGGGTTCCCCTCTCTGTATATAAGGGTATAAATATCCTTACGGGCTTTTTCTTGATCTACTTCCAACTGAACATCAAAATTAATAAAGTCTTTATAATAGGCTAGCTTATCGTTCAGTAATGAGATCATCTTATTTATTATGAATGATTTTATTCCTGATTCAGAGAGAGGATACTTTATAATCCAATTATACTTAGCCAGGGTCCGAGTTATCCCCCGAGTTTCTAAAAACAAGGCCGATTCTAACTTTTGTTTAGCTTTAAGTTTTTCAACCATCTCCTTAGAGATATCGTTAAATTCCCGAGCCTCTTCTGTTTCTATTTGACTCTTAATTTTCTCTCGTTTATTTACATACTCTTGAATACCTTGGTTATAGTTGTAGGTTACCCTTAATTCGGAGTTTAATTTGTTAATTTCATTTCCCAATTCCCGAATTTGGCGAGCTTGGTTTTTTAGTTTTCCTATTCGATTATAGAGATTTATTCCCAGAAGATCATTTTGTTTTAATTGTTCCTTAAGGTTATCTAATTCAAATTGGGTTTCATTTAGGAGGGTACCTTGAGTTTTTTTAGGAAGGATTTGATTACAAGTTGGGCATCTACTTTCTCCCCCTTTTGAATACTCTTCGGAATGTTCAGTAAGATCTTTTATCTTTAAAATTCCCCCAGCCTTTTGATCTACCACTCTTTGGTATTGGGTTGAAACTTCATCCAACTCTGATTGGGAAAAGGAGTTTGATAAAAGATCAAGTTCCCGGGTTAATACCCGAATTTGGTCCTCTAGATTTGTAGGGTCTTTAAAATCATCCTTTTGAAGTGAGTCCAAATCGGAACGTAACTTATTTATAATAGAGAGTTTCTCGGAATAAAAATCTTTCCTACTTTCCCCAACTTTATCAATAAACATTTGTAATGAGTCTACCTCAGCCGTTAGTTTATTAAGTTCCAAGGTTTTGTTATAAGATTTTTGGCCCAACTTTATAGTAGATTCTTTAGCCAACTCCAAAGCCTTAGTTATCCAACCCAAATCAAAAACTTCCTCAAAAATCTTCCGTTTATCAACCCCCTTCTCTTCAATAAACCTGCTTGTCTTTTGAGGAAACACTACGGTGTTGATAAATAATTTATAGGAGTAACCAATTAGGTCTATAACATATTGATTAAGATCCGTTTTTGATTTTAAACTTTCGTAAGGGGCATTATTTATAGCGATGAAAACCTTATTACGGCCTTTTTCTCCATGAACTTTGCTGGTCCACTCATGACATCGAGTTATTCGGTAGTGAGTATTATCTTTTATAAAACTTATTGAAACTTTAGTACCTCTCCAGGTGCTGGTCCTTAAATGTTCATACGATGGGATAGTACTTCCTTCTTTAAGAGCTTTTTCATAAAGAACCCATACTAAAGCTCCGAAAATAGTACTTTTACCCCGACCGTTACTTAAAGATAAAATATTAATCCCCGGCCTATCTAACTTAAATTTGATGGGGTTAACGAATATCCCAAACCCCTCCATCTCAATCTCTTTAAATATGATCATTTGATTCTTTTATAAAATTTATTAACCCTCTTATTTTAGCCTTTGAGGTAATTCCTATAGATTTACAATATTCAATCGCTAGGGATATGGGGTCTATGTTGGATACAGTAGAGGAAACTAAACTAATTCCTTCCGGAGGTTTTAATCGTTTTACCCAGATATCTGTATCATTATCGATCTCAGATTCTAATTCATAGGTTCTAAATTTCGGAGTTTTTGTTAACTCTTTAAACCTTAATTCGTCCCCTGAACTTAGAACCCAATATCCAAATCTACCGCCCATATCAGAGATCCTTAGTTGTAAAGGAGCTCCGATCGAATATATATTTTTACGTACCTTACCTGGTTTGTGTATATGGCCTGAGAGTACATATTTAAAAGATTTAAAGTTATCCTCATTAATATTAAATCCTTCAGATACTACTACCCCAGAGGTATCCTTTTGACCTTTAAACCCGGAGTGCATTAATAAGATGTCATCCCCAGTTAAAGTCAAGTGACCAATAGCATCGGTTAAACCCCCGTTATCTTCGAGATAGGGGATTCCGAAAAAAGTAGTTCCTTCTACAACAACCGAGCTAAAATCCAAGTTGTGGAGGTTAGGAAACAGGTTAGAAAAGGCCTGGATATATGACGGACTTCTATGAGTTAAGGTATTTTTCTCGGCCATATCGTGATTACCTGAGATCATGTAAATCTGGACATCCGGGTATTCCTCAAAAATCTGGGTAAGGTTAGAAGATAAGTAATTAAGAAGTTTATTAGTAACTTCTCCCGGGTTGTTAAATAAGTCCCCCCCAAAGAAAACCGGACATTTATTCCTGTATGCAAGCCTGACGATGTTCTCGAATACTAAAAGTTGTGCGTTAGTTCTCTTGTTGTTAACATTATGTTTCTCCCAAAAATGGAAGTGGATATCTGAAAATATTATTGCTTTCATGTTAAGTCCTTGTAGATATCTGGGTCCAGTTTAGATATGTCATATTGATTAAAGAAGGATAAAAGGTTATCCCGGGAAAAGTTTTGGTGATAAATTATTGGGAGTGGGATTTTACGTAAGTGGAGTAGGTAGTGAAGTTTTAAGTTAATTAAAGGATTGTTAATTAAATAAACTTCTTCGATAGGATATTTATACCAGGAAGTTTGATTTGGGTCATCTATGTAATCTTGAATGGTATCAAATTCTTGAAGAAAAGCCTTTATCCTAACTTCCCCCATCCCTTTAACGCCAGGAACTTTATCTGATTTATCCCCGTTAAGGATTAAATACTGTAGGTGTTGTTTCGGAGAATATCCAGTTTCTTTTTCAACATTTAACTCACTTATCAAAGTATTCTTGAAGGGGTTAAATACGGTAACATTACCCCCAATTAGTTGAATAAAGTCCTTATCGGAAGATACAATGGTTACGTAACTATCACTTAAAACCCTTTTTATAACCATGTAAATTAAGTCATCCGCTTCCATATGGGGTTCCCAAAGAGTATTAATATTCGAAGTTTCACACAATCCTCGTATTTCATGTTTTTGTCGATTAAAAACTTCTGAGTCAAAAGTTTCGGATTTTTCTCGGATTCTGTAACCCGGTAGGATTTTTCTTCGATGTTCAGAACTACCCCCGTCAAAGGCAACAAATACTTGGTCGGCTTTAAATTTTTTAATTAAACCCCCTAAAATATAAAAGAATCCGAAAGGGAGAGCCGAAGATTCTCCCTTTCGATTAGTAAAATTAGAAAATTTATGGTATGCTCGATGGCATAGGTTATCTCCATCAATTAATAGGATTTTATCCTTAGACTGGGAAAAGGTTGGTGTGTTCTTCATCGATTTTCTCTTGGGTTTTTTCAATGGTGTTAATACTTGAGGCATCCAGTATATCGGCTAATAATTCTGGTTCTTCTCCCATAGCTAAATTAAAATCGTCCTTTCCGGAAGCTATTTCCTCTCCATCAAAATAATAAGCATTACCTCGTTTTTCTATTGTCTCTAGTTCTAGGAGTACCTCCCTTAACCCCGCAATTTTACTAAATCCTACTTCCCCATAAGATGGGTCAAAAATAACATTAGTTTTATGTGGAGCCCGGGGCCTAGCGACCTTGTTCTTTTTAATCCTGAAAGATATTTGTTTTCCTACAAGTTTTCGGTTAACTCCAGTACCTTCGTTAATCTGGGCCCCGGTATATAAACCTATTCGTTGTGCGGCATAAAACCTCATGGCTTTTCCCCCGGGGCTCGTTTCGGTATCCGCAAACATTGCATTAACTCCCACAGCATCCCGGATTTGATTTACAAAAATGGCTATAATCCCCAACTTAGAAAAAACGGGGTTAAGGTGTCTTACCATTCGGTAAATTGCTTTGGCCCTATTACCCATTTCTGCTTTCGCATCCATAGCAGCTGTACTCAAAGCTAACTCAGTATCTAAGGCAGCTAAGGAATCTACTACAATTACAATCGGTTCATTGTGCCGTAGTTCTGAACGATAATGGGTAGCGGCATCGTGTAAGAAATCCTGAATTTTTTCTACAGCTACTTCCGCAAGGTAGTGAATTTTATCCAAATCCAAACCATTAAGTTTAGCCCAACGTTCCTCGAAAGAAAACTCAGCATCTACTAAAATCCCCATCCCACCCAGCTCTTGGGCAGATTTCATGAAGTCGTAGGCTAACAAACTTTTACCAGACGACTCTTCACCAAGAAATTCTACCATTTTCCCCATCGGGATCCCACCCCCGAGATTATAATTAATCACGGGGGATTTAGAGGGAACCCAAATATAATCATCGGCAGGAATGATTATTTTAGAGGCTAACCCGGATTCCGGGTATTGAGTTAAAAAATTTTTACTCGCCATCTTCAGATCTTTTCTTACGTTTACGAGGCCTCGGTTGTGAACCAGCATCTCCACCCTCGTGGTCATCGGTATTTCCATCGGGGTCGTTAATAGCCATGAACTCAGCTAATTTTTCTTCTACATCATCATAGGAGGGAATTACGGCCTTAACCATAGACTCAAGGTTAATAGGTTTACTCCATTTACCCGTAATCGGAGTAGGTCTCATGGCACTTACCGAATATTCGGTATCCGTCATCCCTTTACCGGTTCTCTTAATTTTAAGATCATAACCCTCCTGGGGATCTGTAAAGTCCCCAAGGTCGGGATCAAGGAAAAAATCGATCATTTGGCCGTAAAGGCCTCCTGTGATTAACATTAATTTACCGGAGTTTTCTTCATCTATCTCTTTACCCCGTTCATCCTTATAAACCACAACGGGAAGAAGGAATCTGGATTTCGGCCGAAGAGTTTTTATCAAATTAGTAGCATCTGCTCCTTTTGATTCTTTTAACTCAGCGATTTTTTCCATAATTGGACAATCAAGTCCCATAGATGATGGAGAAATAATCCCCTTAATTTCAGGGCCTAAATACATGTGGGCTATTTCATAAGCCCATTCTTGACCCTCTTCTCCGGAAAGGACTCGAACTCGATAAGTACCTTCTTTGATAAAAATTAAATTACCATTCCCGGAGGATGCTCTCTCTTGGATTTCTTTGCGTTTAGCTGCTAAACGCTCTCTTAGTGTTTTGCTCATTTGTTTTAACTTTTTCTTAAATTAGCGGAAATTGTTTGAATTACATTTATCTTGAGTTTTAAAGCCTCAGCGATCCCGGTTATGATATTAAGGTGTTCTTTAGCCTTGTTTAAAGATGCAACCAACTCCTGGTAATCCTCGTCATTGTTTGCATAAGATTCCGCATACCTATCAGATATTCGAGATTCCTCATCCCTTTTAAGATCGAGAAATAATTCCGAATACAGGGAGGTTACTTGGAGTTGGATATCGGATACTACCCGGCCCAATTTAGCCTTAAGAGTACTAAAGTATCCGAAATTGGCCAAGGTAGATTCTGCCTCATTCTCAATATTATTTTCATCAATATGGAGTAATACTCCAACATTTATAACGAATGTCTCGTCCCCCACTGATATGGAGATCTTGTTTATAATTTTACTGTTCTTCACTATAAAAGGTTTTGGTTTAGAAAATCTCTAACTGCATCCTTACGGATATCCAGATTCCAGGTTGGGACCGTAAAAGTAGCGGGTCCTAAATCTTGGAAATATTCATTTTGTACATGGTTAAATACAGCACTCACTACCCGTTGAAACCTAAGGTCATCTATCCGAGATCCGTTAGTTTCAACCATTTTTTGTTCTTTACATACCGGAACAAATATTGTGTGGGTCAATCCTTGGTAAGCGGACATGGCTTCAATAATAAACCTAGCAGTAAAAGATTCATCAGTTATATGGGTAACTGTTTGCATTAAATAATATACCACGTTATCTATGGGACTTCGGTCCGTTACAAACATCTTTTCCCGAGATATAAGTTGGGCTCTTCTATCTAACACATAGGTTTGAAATAATTCTCCAAACTTGGGATTACTATGGGATAAAGCTATTACTTCTCTATGACCTGTTTCCTTGTAACCTAAAGCCCGTAAATCTTTTTTTTGGGATTCTGTTAATAACTTAGAAAAACTAGATCCGGGTATATAAACTAAACCGAACTCCTCAGCTATAAATTTTGCTAAGGTCGTTTTCCCGCTTCCCGAAGGTCCAAATAAGGCTATCTTCATGATATTTAAGTTGTTATTTATAATATATATAAGTATTGGATTAGTAAAAAACACTTAAGTGTTAAAATTTTCGGATAACCCCACAATTGGTACAAATAATCAACCGATCCACCACCACTTCTTTACCGTCCACCATATCATATTTTTTTTGGACTTGACTTTCATCGGCCCCACAAACAGGACATATACCCTGAATAATTATTTTTGGGGTTACTTCAGGTAACGGTATGTTATTTACCCACTCGGTTAATTCCTCAGCAAAATTTTGTTCCCCGGCGATAATAAGTTGTTTAGCATATTCCCTTATAGCGGCCCGGGCTTTTGGATCAGTGTCCAACCTTAAAACAAAATATTGAGCTTTGGGGTCCTCTTCCTTGAGTTCTCCAGTTTTTGGATCTCTTTTTACTACAAAATACTTACCAGATTTAAGTTTTCTCATTTATGCGTTTATTAAAGTTAATTTAGATGACTCCCAATTAATAATATCCTGGTCATATTTTAAGATATAATCCGTATCCTTATGGTACTCTTCAGCATGACCCCAAGTTATTCCCAGCTCTGCCGAGAATTTCTGGGTTACGTATTTAAACTTGTAACCCATATATTTATGTAATCCGTAAGCCTTAGCTGCAATTTCAGTTACACGAGGGATTACGGTGTGAATATCTGCTTTGTGAACATAAAATTCTAAAGAGTCATGAACCGTACTAACTAGTCGAAGGTAGTCTGGGAGGTTGCCTTTAAGTTGTTCACGGTAAATTTGTATGTTAGCCCATTGAGTTAAATCAGAAGCAAAACCCTGGATAGGACTGTTCACTGCTTGTCTTAAAGCCTCATTCCACTCCCCCCTCCTAAGAAATTTATTATTTTTATTCAATAGAATAGGTAACCTACGTTTTCTGCCCAAGGGACTTTGTATAAAACCTTGTTGGATAGCTAATTTGCGGGTTTTCTCAATACCCTTTGCTGCATCGGGGAAAGCCTTGAACCAGGCTTCAATTAGTTCATCCCCCTGCTCTTTGGTAGTAAATATCCCAGTACGCTCGGTTACAAATTCTGCAACCTTACGACCTTCTGCCCCGTAAAATATAGTAAAATTTAAAACCTTCCCAGTTTTATGCCTTACAACAGATATATCATGCTCAGGGTGATTGGGATCTTTACGAGCTTTATTTATAATATCATAATCTACCCCAAAAACCTTTGCCGATGTAGCCACATGGATATTTTGACCTTTATTAAAAATATCGATCATTACTCTGTCCTGGTATATTTCTGCAGCTACCCGAAGCTCCATTTGGGACCCGTCTATTTCCACAAAATAATAATCCTTTGGAGCTATTATATAGGTTTTAATATCAGCATTGGTACTTGTTCGGGGAATATTTTGAAAATTTGGATTTCTGGAACCGAATCTCCCGGTAACTGTAGCGTGGGGTAAATATGATGGGTGAATAAACCCCTTGGAATCTATATGATCCTCCAGGATATTTTTAATATAGGTAGTATGTAATTTAGATAAACCCCTAAGTTCTAATAATAAATCAATAAACCCAGATTCATCATATTCCTTAAGTTTTATTAAAGTATCCTCTCCGGTACTTGGAGCTCCGGACTCAGTTTTATCCAAAATTGGGAATCGGAACCCCCCTTCAGATAAATAAAATAATTCCCCAAGTTGTTTAGGAGATCCGAAATTAATTTCTTGAAATAATTCAATCTCCTTTTTAGTTTGGGGTTCCCCCACCTCTACCCGGGATATTTTTTCTTCCCGAGCTCGGACTTGGGTTTGGGTTAGATTCCCCGAATCTATTTCGTCCTCCAAACCTTGGATATAGGCTTCTACCCGAGATTCAATTTGGTCCTCATTGAACTGATCAACCTCGGGTATTTTCCTCAACCTGTCTTCTAAAGCCTTAATTAAGTTTTCATATTTAGTGTCAAGGTATTCCAGCCAGGATTTATCTACCATTACCCCCTCTAAATAAGTCCTGGAAATAATCCCTATTAAAGGCATATATAAATTCCGGAGTAGGTGATACATCCCCACATCCAATAGGCGTTCCTCAAAATGAATCATTAACCTTAAAGTAAAGTCACAATCCCCACCACAATACTTACTTAAAGTTTCTAGGGGAACATTAGACCAAAATTTAACCTTAGTTTCGAGGTTAGCCTTTGAAGATGGGACTCCTTGTAAATCATACCCAGAAAACTGGGGTAGGAATCTATCGACCATTGCTTTTAAATCGTTAGGCCTGGTTTCATCCAAAAGATATTTCGCCAACATGGCATCAAACATCCTACCCCGCATACGGTAACCGTACTTCATAAATATGGAATATTCGAAGTGAAGGTTCCAAGCTACCTTAATAATAGCCGGGTTAGTGATGATTGCTTCACAAAACTTATTAAAAACCCTTTTCCAAGATTCCCGGAAAGGAGAGTCTTTATGGGCTAAAGGGATTATCCAGGTATACCCGGGTTGAAAGGATACACCCAGAATTGTGGGATAAAAATCATCATCATAAACGGGTTTAGCATTGGTCTCAAAATCCACCGATACTATCCCCGACTCTAAACACCAAATTATTAAATCATCGATTTTTTTAGGAGTATCTATAAATCCGTAATTTGTGAACATTTTATAAGATTATTTTTTAAGATTTCAATACCTGCCGGATCTTTATAAGGAGTTAAATAATATACTTCCTTTATCCCAGCCTGGGCTATTAACCTAGAGCAGGTAGGACAAGGAGAATAGGAGCAATACAAAACTGCCCCGTTTAAGGGCAGTCCGAATTTAGCAGCATGAGCAATAGCATTCGCTTCAGCATGGATTGCTCGGGTACACGATTTAGAAAGATCACAGGTATGTTCCGAACAAGGGGGCTCATTAGTTGGAGGTCCATTATATCCGGTAGATATAATCCGATTATCCAAAGTTATAACACATCCCACTTGGGCCCTTTTACAAGATCCTCTAAGGGCCATGAGTTCAGCCATTCTCATGTAAAGATGAGATCTGGATATCCTAGCCATTTAACCCCCCCAACTCGGAAATACCTTTTTCTAAAATAGGCCAATCCTTTTGATATGAATGGAGGCTGAAAATATGGTGGGTCAGGGATTCGGGTTTAACCCCTATTAAGGAAGCCACGTATTCTAACATTAACCAAGCCAAAAATACATCATTCCCAAAATGGGTAACGGCATCAGCAGACCTCTGTATATAAGTTAAAGATAAGTCCCCGTCCTGAGTAATCCTAAAGAAATACCCTAAGGAACAAGGTATACGTCTTTTACCCCCCATGTATCTTAAATCTTTAGGTTGAAAAATCGGCAACCATGCCTGTCTGGAATCTGGGTTAGATTTTAATTCCTCAGCAATAAGCTTAAGGTTAAAGGCGGGATCAATTCTTCCTTGGTAGGTATAATCGAACATACCATTTTCATTGAGGAATTGCTCCCAAACTTCTTTACGTAATCGCCAAGCTTCTCCGGGATTCTGATAGTGTGGGGTTACCCTTTCACTAAATTCCGAAAGAGCCCATTTTTCAGCTTTTGGATCTAAGAAAAATAATGGGCGTGTATCCCCGAGAGAGAGGAGTCTATAAACATAGTGTTCTAACTCCTTTGTTTGATAATTAAAGTCCCCCTTAACCTCCTTGTTTTGCATGGAGTGTGGGCTCCTAAGCCTACCCATCTCATTTAAATCCCGAAACATTTCCGAAATTAACTCATAGCTGTTTTCGTATATCCTCATAATCTATATAGGTTAAATAAAACAATCTCTTGCTAAAACCGGCGGAGATGCTATATCCCCCTGGATAACTTTTGCTGCCCGCTTATCTGCATTATAATTAAACTTAGTCCAATCAACCGATTTAAAATATTCGTATTTGGCCTTAACGGCATTAGAAAATACATTGGTACCGTACTCTTCTTCTAATTGGGTAATTCTCTCCGGAGAAAGGAGATGAATAAACATAGCCGACCAAGATACAGCCACCCAACTGTGGGGGAAGAAAATGTTAATTGAGAAATCCGCATCCTCCCCATAAGCTTCTTCTCCCATCCGATGGATTAATAATAAATCAAACATCAACCTTTTATAGGTTTCACTTGCTCGAACTGTAACTATTAACAGAGGTACTTCCAAATGGGGTCTCCTTGAATATGTACAACTTAGTAAACACCCCTTACCTCCCCCGTGGGAATTAGCAAATAACATAGAAACATTATAGGATTTTGATTTCTTTATTTCCCGAGATTGTACTTCTGCAATCACTTCCTGTAATTGATCTATATTCAGGTAGTTACCTACTAGAGAAGTCCATTTAGACTTACGATAATTAACCGTTTTAGTAAAATCCCAATCCGGGGGAATTTCGGATTTATGTATCCTTACCATAGTATCGTACATAATATTTTGGCTTGAGGAAACAATACCATCCGCTTTTACACCTTTATCGTTAAATATAAGATACTCATTGATTCCCATAAAGGCTGCCAGGGAATTTTTAAATTTTAATATTCTCATTTTAATATTTGGATTTAATCCTAAATCGGTTAATTTGGTTCTTTTTGTAATAGGTTTCATATACTCCAACCTCTCCTTCTGGATGACTCCAAAGGAATAATTCTAAAAATAAAGTATAACCTTCCATTAAGGTTGAATTGAATACCTCTTTGTTGTACATAAGCTCAGTTTGCTTCCAAGGTTTATTCCTTAAAGCATTCCTTGAAAGATTCACCTGATAAATTATATCAAACATTAAACCTTTTAAACCTTCTCCCATATTCCTAGTCCTAGCATACCCCGACTTTTCTAGGGTAATAAGCGGGTCCCCGGGGGAAAAATCACCATAAAAACTACAAAGGAATTGAGTATAGTCCTCTACAGTGATATCGGCTAATATAAATACCTCTGTAAAAAAATGTAAGGCATCAGCTAACTCCTCTAGAAAATTGGCCGTATCCCCTAATTCCAGGGCTTCAAAGGCTTCAGCTAATTCTTCAACTGCCCGGGCAATTACATCCTTAACCAGGAGTTGACTTTTCTTGAGGTTTAAATTTACTGGGAAATCTACATCCCATTTCTCGATAACCTGGTAATCAACCATGAGTTCTCTTTGGAGAGCGAATATGGTTTCTAATGGGTTTATCGGAAATATAATTTCCATGTTATTAAGATCCTTGTTATCCATTCAATATTTGTTTTAAAATTGTTTCGTGAATATGGAATTTCTTCATAGTTTTCTTATGGGCCCGGAGTTCGGTATAACCTTTGTTTAAAAGTCCGATCATATAAGCTTTCACCTCCTGGGTTAAGGCTTCCTTATCAATTTCTAAATCCTGGGCTGGGTTCTCTTGTTCCCATTTAAGCCGTTTACCTTTTAACCGGGTCAGTGTGGCTATTGCACATAATTCGTTATCCCCGCAACCTTGGCATTCGGGAGTAGTTAAATCATATAACTTACCAAAACAGGGATCATCTTCGGACCCGAATTTGGTTACATCAAATGGAATTGCTAACCTAGCAGTCGGGACATTTGAATTTCTAGATTGCCGTTTATTATTCTTTTGCATATATTATATAAGTTGGGAAATTAAATTAAACTCTTAAGTCCCGGATTACGTAACCCTCTCGTTTATAATGAAGTACTCTTTTTTTACTGTGGTTAGACAAATATTTTCCATTATCTAAAATATCCTCAAAATAAAATCGATCCTTGTTAGTTGAATTACGAGTTCCCCTTCCAAGTATCTGTAGTGGATTTGAATAGAATTCCCCAGCGGAAGCATTTATTATACATTTCAATAATGGAAATGATAAACCTCTTTTAAGGAATAAGGAACATACTAACACCGGTATTCGCCCCTCTTTAAAATCTAGGATAACTTCATCAGATACGGATTTATGGTGAACATATTCAACCCGTACATTTAAATGCTCCCTTAAGAAGATCCCTAAAGCATCAGTTTGAGCCATAAACCTTGTAAAAACCATTATTGGGCTTTTATGGGTTAAAAGGTTATACCTAACCCGGGCTAAGACTATTTTATAATGTTCTGGGTTATTAGCAATAACAGTATCGAATTCCTCTTTGAAATCTAAGAATGTTTGTTTAGGTGTAATTCCGGGAATTAATTTAATAATAGCCTTAGGTATAATCTTCAACTCGGATAGTTCCTTTGAATTAATTTTATATATGATTTTACCGAACCTTTCCTCTAAAGTATTATTTAATAACTTATCCTTTTTAAGGTCTCTTAAAAAAATTGTTCCCGAAAACCCCAAGCGAACTGCAGCCTCCGGACATCCACCAAGAACTGTTTTATAGGTTTTATTTGCAGATAAATCCGCTTCATCTACCAGAACAGCAAGTACATCACTAAAGAAATGTGGATCTTCCTTTAAACGATTAGCAGAACTTTTAACCATTGCAATTATGATGTTCCCAGGTTGATAAGATTGGCCCTGTAAATACCCATATTCATTAGGGAATATTTCTCGTAGATCTGCTTTTAGTTGATTATACAATTTGGAATTATCCACAAAAATAACCGTTTTTGGTTTACCGTAAGCGATATAAATTCCGAACATTATCAAAGTTTTACCAGCCCCCATCCCGGCAAAAATGTAACCCCTGGGCCAGGGGATTCCAAATAAAGAATTATCTAAAACTGATTCTATTGCCTCTCTTTGATGTGGGTACAAAGTTAACTTTCCTATTTTGATTGGGATCGGATCATCGGTTAACGGGGGTATTATCCTAGTATCCAAGACCTCTATCTCAGAATCAAAATCCTCTAAGGTTTTTACGAGGAACTCTAGAACTCTTGGTAATAACCCCGTAGAGAAAGTCCCGGCTTTTGACATGGGCCTAATCATCCCATCCCACCCGCGATTCATTAAGCTTTGCATGTGGAAATAGCTTGGGTGTTTAAACTCCAGATACCTAGCCACCATCCCAACTACTTTGGGGTTGTTTTGGAGCCTACAAACTGCATTATTAATGGTTAATTTAATCATCCCGTAAATTTTTAATTTTCTTAAGGTCTAATATCAAAGTAGTGTTACTATTTACTAAATCATTTTTTGACATGTAATCGGCTACGTGGTTTTGAAACTTCGGGTTTATTAAAGCTCCTGTAGACGGTATTGCATTTTTCCAAGCCAACATATCAAAAGTTGCTTCTACTAAAACTTCCGGTAAAACTCTTTGTTTTTTACACCAAACAGCTGCGGTAACAAAATTAATGGTATCTTCGGGAGTGGGTTTAAATAAAATCCCCGTTTTGGTGGCAACCCCTTTTTTATAGGAATTAATAAGGATCTCTGTAATATCCGGGTTTTTGTCATTTATAATGGTTTGTTGTTCCTCATATAATTGGTAAATAGATTCAACCTTATAATCAAATACACTAAGGTTAAATTTATTTTTTGGTAGAAACTTACAACCCAACTTAATATACTGGATATACCCATCCCGCCTGGGCAAATTATAAGTTGAACAAAACCCATTAACCTTAGGCATAATGGATTCCAAATAGGTTATTCGATTGGAGTTACCCATACTTACCCCTTTATGGTGAAGCTCCCGACGTCGGTATAGGGTTAACAATTTATCAAATAACCCCGCATCTCCTAAATAAGTAAAAGTTTCTTCCTCCAACTCCTCGTAAATATCCTCAAATAGCTCGGAATCTTCTTCTGGGAAATAGTCTGACAACACAGTTTTCAACTGCTCTTTAGAAATAGTGATGCTCATTTTTAAGTTTTATTAATGATGAGTGAGTTTCATAGCCTTGGTTACTTTCTAATTCTTTTATATAATCATAACCAACATCGTTAACATCTTGGTTATCGGGTAATACCAGTAATTTTATCCTCTTAATATATATAAGTTCAAAGGCAATTTTAATAGCTCGGCTTAATGCGTCTGGATCTAAAATAATAACAAACTCCTCTACCTGGGATTTTTTAAACAAATTCATAACAAAAGGGTTAAAAAACTTACCCAACCCCGCTACGGCTTCAAATTTTAAAGTGAGGACATTTATTATACTTTCTACTATATAAACCTTCTTAGCTTGGGATAAAATATTACCATTATACAAAATTTCAGCCTTGTTAATCCCAAGTAGAGTTTGATCCGGATTCTTAAATTTTGGGCCCGAAGTAAGTAGCCTACGCCCTTGATAATAAACTACCTTACGTTTATTATCCCTATCAAAAACGGGGAATACTGTATAACCGAACATTGGATCTTTTTCATCGGTTACAAATCCTATTTTCGCTTTAAAAATTACATCAGGTTCAAGGTTCCTTTTACGGGTTAAATAATTATAATAGGGGCTTCCATTCCCCGGTACATTATATTTCAAGGTTAAAAAACTATCCGGCAAAATTCGATCAGGTATTATTAACTTCTCTTTAACCTCTCTAAAAATCCTACTCTCCTGAATTGATTCCAAATAAGAAAATAAATCCGTGGGGGTTGAAAACTTCTCCAACTCCATGACTGTTTTAAACACTGTATTAGTGTAATCACATTTAAAACAATGGGCCATATCTCGGCCCATATTAACCCCGAACTTATAAGCCCCTCCGCAAAACGGACAATCACTTTTTAACCAACCCCGTCGATATTCAAAAGCCCCATACTTGGATTTGAAATAGGTTGTAAACCTCCTATATGTCTCCGTGTTCCTCATGTATTTCTATTTGACTTATTATATTTTGGTACTGGGTTAGTTGTTCAGTAGTCATAGGTTTAATTATTTGTCTGGGAATATCTGTGACAAATAATCCCCTCCCATGGGGAATCCCATCCCTTTGAGCTATTATTTCAGCCCGTAAAATTTCAGCCTCCCTCTCTTCGGGTGTTCTATTTAACCCCAGGATAACCTGGGCATGCCTTATTATATCTATACATTTTGCAATATCCCCATCCTTATATCTAGTGAACTCTCGTTTTTCTCCGTCCCTTGTAATATGATGGGCTGTTATTACGTGATAAAGCCCATTCCTTAAAGCCAGATTTGCAACATCCAAATAAGCATCTGATATCCTATCTTTATCTTCGGATTTCCGGCTTAAGGATCCCATTAACCCTAAGAAATCTATGAATAAATCGGTTATCCTAATCCCGTGTTCTCTATAGGCATCATCTATTTCACGTTGGATCGCAGTGACTGTACTATTTGATGGGATCCTCCTTACGATTAGTTCCCCCCCTAACCTTTGGTACCTTTTAGCCATCTCAAGAAGTTTTTTATCCCCACTCCCGGATAGGATCTCCCTTTTGGTTAGCCCGGAAATACTTTGATCGAACCTTGTAAGGATTTCTTCCTTACCGTTTTCCATATCAATGTATAGAACATTCCTCTTAAGTTTTAAGCAACCTTTAGCCCAATTAATTAAAAAGGCCGTCTTGAGATTTTTGGGTTTATCTAAAATTACTATTATAGATCCCTTAGAATATCCCCCAGCATTAGTTAGTTTATTAATTTCCTCAAACGGGGTTGGGATTACCGAAGTTTCCAGGGTTCTTCTCAATATCCTTTTCTCCACTGAGGATAGTAATGATTCCGAAGAATCTTCGGGCCTTTTTATAATTGCTACATCTAAAGCTTGGGATACCCTTTCAGAAAAGGATTGATAAGAATTATAATCCCGTAATTCTACATTTTCCAGAGTAGTTTTCATCTTTACAAAGGATGCAAATCTGGCTATTTTTTCAAGGATAATATCTCCATGTATAACAGTTCTTTGAAATAGGACTTCTATTAATTTAGTTATGTTATCTTTTTGAGAATCCACTACGTCCTCGTAACCCCGTTCTAAAAACATCCCCCTTAACTGTTCATTTAAGAGGGTTTTATCCGGGATCCTTCCAAATTTTCTTCGGAATACCTGGATCGCTTTAAATATTAAAGAATGTTCTACGTCATCAAAAAAATCCGGGTTAATTAGGTCTATTGCCTTATCCCCGTCCCTATGGTCCTTTAAAACAAAGGCTAATATTCCGAATTGGAAATCGGCATCAAATTCAAATTTAACTCCCATATTATTTATTTATATATAAAAGTGGGGATTATATAATTTCACTGGGCTAAATTTTTTAATCCATTTGTAATCCTAGTATTTCTTTATATTATATTTGCATTGCAATAAGGCATTAATAATAAACAAGTTAACCAATGAACCAGGAAGTGTTACTGAATTTACAAAAGGAGTTTTCTCCGTTGATTACGAATTTATCTTACAAGGTCCCATTTAAACGAATGGGATTTACTGTAGAGGACATAGAATCTATGTTCTTAGAAAAATTAATCCACATATACTTAAAGTATAAGGACAAAGAATGGGAGGAGCTTAAGTATATTACAAGTACTTCCCTTAAAAACTACCTAACAAAACTATGGGCATCCGTTCCGGCCCCGATGATCCGACTAGATGATCCAGAACTTGTATATATTACCCCAATAGATCAAGAGCCGTCGTCCCAGGATGTTGTCTTGGACCTATTTACAAATTATGTAAAATCAAGGTTAAGTAATCAGGAGTTCCAATTATTTGTCCTACTTAACACTCCACCATTATATATTACCTATAAAATAAAAGATCTCACCAAACGTATCCCAAGTAAACTCTTCCTTGAGTTTTTAGGGGTAACCCCCAACAAACATCGGATTAAAGCTTTTAATTTAATTAGAAGGAATCTACAATATAAAATAGATAACCTCATCCTAGACTTCAAACAAGCCGAGGGGATACTTTAGATCCCCCCGGTTAAGGAAAACATGTTTATAAAGGATTAAGGAAGAAAAGTTGTATCTATATTATAGGTCCCTGTATAAACTGGGTTCCCAACGCCATTCCCAAAAAAAGTTATGCTATCCCCGTTTTCATGTATGAGGACACTTATTGTGGAAGTTACCAAATATTGAGAATGTTCCATCAAAAATTTCCTAGCCCCGGAAAACCATGGTGTATCCAGGTGAATTGTATGAGTAATGGTGTCCTCTAGTTGAGGAAAATATATTGAAGCCCTTAGTCTTATTGACCCCGAAAGAAGTTTTTCAATCGTACAATAACGCCAAACTGCCTGGGCTCCTATAATCTCTCCCGGTGAAACAAGATTTTTGGGTGTAGCAGAAATATTCCCATTATTCCCTAAAATATCCCAGTGATAATCAGAAACTTTCTTTAATATATAAGGTCCGGCCTTTAATTGAAAAGAACCTACCGTATTATCCGAGTCAAACCCTTCCCCTACAGAAAAACCAAAGGTTTGGGAACCAGTTTTTTTATAAAAAGTTAAACGGGTATACCCATGACCACCAAGTTGTTGGATTGTTAAATGTATAATTGACCCAATACTAAAATTAGTTTCCGAGTTATTTTCATACTTCATAAGTTTCCTTATAAACAAAGGTAGCCCTCCCGGAATAACCAAGGTAGCATTAGTAGTATCCGGGACCCTTAGAGTCTCTCCAACTATTGTAGCGGTCTTATTATCTAAGGTTAACCCCATACCCATATTGTTGTGGGTTGAATTACGAAGGAATTGATTTCTTCTTTCGATGTATTCATACATGGGGCCTTTAAAAGTATCATACGAAGAGATAATCGAAAAAGTACTATTCCCTAACTCCACTATTTTAAACATCTCCCCCTTATTAAATCTAACCGGGCTAGTGATATTTAAGTTTCCCCCCGGAATTAAAGTAAGGCTTTTAATATTTTTTAATGATATTAAGATCTCCCTGTAAAATCCGGGCCGATTGAAGGAGAAGATGGTGTGGACAGAGATTTCTTGGTCAGCCCAGTCTACCTCTATATTATTAGTTGAGGCCATACTCCAGGAGTAATTTGGTCCTTGGAGAAGGAAATTTTCCGGCCCGCTAATCCCAACGGCCTCGTGGTTAGAGTTAAGGAACCAATTATCCCTATCTATCTTAGCGAATTTAGAATCATCCAGAGGGTTTCCTATAAAACTGGGTTTTTTCAGGGGAATAATGGAGCAATCCCCGAAAATAGTTCCTTCGGGATTCACCACGATTTTAGCCAAGGCTACATCAGTAACCTGGGGTAAAAAAGGGTATATGTCAAACTCTTCCGTGGCATCCTCACAATCCTGGCCTGGTACAATTCGGAATGTAGGATTGTTTACAATTTCACTATTAATCCAGGTAAACTCCATAATCAGTATATTATGCCTATACATAGAGTTCCCGGTATTCTTCGGAACGAGGATTGGGATTTCTTCATCAGTATAATAAGCCATCCCATAGGGGGTCATGGCTACTGCTACTTGCTCTTGGGTTACGGATTCTGTAATCAGGTATTTAAGGATATCAACATGGGATACCTTTATTGGAATATGGGTTTCAGAGACTCCATCTCCAACTACGATTTTGTCGAATCCAAAATACCTTCCCGGAGGGGCTATAAAAGCTCTTCCCTGGTTAACTTGTTCAGAAGTTATAGATGATTTGAATCCCGTAATAATTTTTTTCATTTTATATAGTATTAAAAGCAGTCCAGTTTTAACGTAGGGCTAGCCAGAATTGCTCCAGATGAACTTAATTAGATTTTATATATAACTATAGTTTTTTTAAAAACTTAAGAGAAAAGGGGGGTCTTAGACCCCACCTTTCCTAACCAAAAACAAGCACCAGACCTTCATTTTCTCCTCAACCTAATCTTAAAGGCAGCATTAAAACCCACCGTCTTATTTGGGGGATCGTAAGAAACCCCAAATAGGTGATCTTTCTTGTTTAACAAGTATCCGTTGATCTCATAGCCTATGTCATCCCCAGACAGGGTAACCCCACCCCCGACAAACACTTTGTTTCGTTGGGGGTCTCTTTTTGTTATTATTTGAGACTGCCGCAAGTTCTGGACGCTGTAACTCCTCGACTTTATCTTATTCTCTGTGACCAAGTCCTCAATCCTTACTACAACGTCATTCTCTTGTATAGTATCAAAGTACTTAAACTTAGAGAAGTAGTCACCCACAACTTGTTTAATCCATACCGTATCCCTGATAACCTTTTCTACAAGCAGAGTGTCTGGAATTTCTATTGTACGGTAGCGAATTATTGTGTCTGTCCACATTTTGGTGATAGTGTCACCGACAAAAACGGTGTCAACCCTCCCATCCCCATCGGGTTTCTTCCCGCAATTTCTCATAAAAAGAAACGCGGAGAGGATGACGAGAACAAATATGATAACAGACTTACTCAACTTTCCCGTATTTAGCCATTAACCTACCAATGATCCCGTCATTTTCAACCATTTTAGAAAGCTGTTTAGGAGCGATCCAACATAGGTGGATGATCAAAAATATCAAAGACGAATATGCCATCTGCTCCCACGAGAAGTTGTCAGAGGTGAACTCATTCATGCTTTTGAAGATCACAACCCAACTCCCCGGAATGGCAATGAAGATGAAGTATAGGAAGGTTATCAGCCGCATCCACGATAGCCTCCCCTCTCTGTCTGTAAAAAATGACGACTTGGTCTCCACTAAAACCCCCTGTATGTTATTGACGGTTGTTTAGTCCGGTAGTTTAAAACCGATCTTAGGTAGCTGTAAGAGTCTTCATATTGTCCCCTGAACAACTCTGCGAGTTCCATGTGTCCTAAGTTCTGATAAATTTTGTGGAGAGACTTTAGGACAAGCATATCAAACAGGGTGTTGTCAATTAAAGAAGTTAAATTCTCACTCCAATTTACGGGAGCATCGACAAGGTAATGGATGATGGGTTCATTTGTGATCAGCCCAGTTATAGGTGACGGCTCGATTGGGTTGGGTGGGGTCGATTCTACACCAGCATGAATTATAGCCGCTTCTTCCCTATTTTTCGCGAGAATACTTATAGGATAAAATACAATGTCCTTGACGTGGTTGATATTGTCGTCAAACAGAAACTTGTTCTCGTTTGTGATAAAGAACTTCTTCTTATCAGGGTCTGCACCATAGAGTCCATTTATTATGGTGCTACTCCTCATCACGCACGTATCAAATATCTTAGACAGTTTGTAATAAAACCTTTTCCCTCCGTCATCTAACTTTCCGTACATTATTCCTGTATTAGTACTTGATTAATTTGAACGCTTGGAGACCATTCATACCACTCTAAACCACCTATACCCTTGTACATGGCAAAGTTTATTTTCGTAAACCCCTCCGCGACACCTATCAATGTTTTCTTCCCTTTGTTTTTTGAGTGCCTGGTTCCTCCTGCTACGTAAACATTCACAGCCCTCCCCCCGTGGTAGAAGTTAACATAAATTCCTGTATCTGTTTCTGCTTGTAGATAAAGCATCCCATTTATGTTCCTGACAGACAGGTATGTATTTATGTATAGTATGTCGCTTATAGGTATCTCTGGCTGAGCTATTGTAACTTCATGGGGAAGCGTTATTGCCTCACCGGTAAATAGGCTAAGACCTGACGCTAACAAATTAACAGAAGTAGCCCCATCGTTGATAAGGCAGGCGTAACGATACCACTTAGACTGATTCCAGTACCATTGGCTCCCTGTACCATCAATGACAGTGCCCCCAGATGTGCATGACACGTTAAGCCCCACCACATTCTGTGACTTGACGTTGAAATAAAATATCATCCCAAGTGCCACCGGATCGTAACTTGTCGCCGCCTCAAATAGGATTGTCTCCTCTGATATTCCCGGCGTTGGGATCATCTGTATCGTCCCGGTGACAACCGTATCCTCAAGTACATAAAAGGCAAGTGTCCCCCACGTAGGAGCCGCTACAACGTCTCCTGTGTAATAATCTTTCCATGTACCACCAAGAGAGAAGAATTGCGCTGTCTGTGAGTTGTAAACGCCAACGTTCATTACCGCCCCAGGTGAAAACCCAGTGCTCCCATCCGCAGTTCCGTGTGCTACTAAGACAGTCCCGTCACCAGTTACTGCAGAGTTTCCTGCACAGTAAAACTGGTTTGTGTAGGCAAAGACGTAGTCTAAGCCGTCGGTGAACTCAAGTCCATACAATCCCCTGATGTAAAAAAAGGATGGTTCTGCATCACCGAATTTGTATATTAGTTCTGGTATCATGTTGTTAATCCTTTCCCGCCCTCAAACCTTGCAGGTTTACCGCGTTATTCTTTATACGCATTGCTATTTCAATTTTACCGTTTCTTTAATATACTCCACCCTGCTCCAATAGCTGCCTGGCTGCCCGTCATCAATATATTGTTGCGATGATTTTGTGCCCATGTACCTCACGCTGAACAGATAGATTTCAGCCGGGTCGTCAGCAGTGATAAGTGTACGGTCG
>Ga0265295_1001331_pt1 | contig 43707 bp, 29 predicted proteins | sample Munlansysbiofilm_FD_192503 | JGI IMG/M metagenome (GOLD analysis project Ga0265295, IMG submission 192503) | Leachate microbial communities from a municipal landfill in Southern Ontario, Canada - Methane capture system biofilm | ecosystem: Engineered > Solid waste > Landfill > Unclassified ... | reverse complement strand
GCATTGTACACATCGGCTCCTTTCATTTCACCTCCTGATATCTCTATCAAAAGGCTAAGTTTATTATTACACAAACTGGTGCAATCTAAACTTCCGAAACTGGTGCACTTTTAACTGCCATCGACATACGTAATACTTATTGTCATTTGCCTACCCCTATTTGCACAGGCAGGCTTGCTGGACAGGATTCAGCGGCTTGGCGTGAACTTTCCAAAATCCCCCAGTCGCGATTTTAGACTGACACATCATATCAGTAATGAGTATGAGGAAGGGGCTTGGATTCCATCTATCAAAACCATCGTTAATTACTCTGATAGCGGTCCTTCCCGAGTGGAATCTATAGTTATGCATAGCTGGGAAGAGAACGGCTGGGGAGACCCAATGTCGCATAGCTATTACGAGTACAACGCTGCTGGATTGGTTACAAGTTTCATTATGGATCTGAACTTTGGCACTCAAACTATCCCTTTCGCGCGTTTTGAATCTGTTTATGATGCGCAAAACCGCGTTGTCCGTCAAGATATGTACATTATAGACTTCATGGACTTCGAGACCTGGAACCACGATATGTGGTATGAATATGTATATGGTCCCAATAATACCTTTGAGGTATTCTCCTGGGAAAATGAAGATGGAGGTGACCAGTACTTTCATAGCACATTCACTTACGATGGCTCGGGCAGAATTACGGGAGAGCTCTCTTATATTTCCATGGACAATGTAAACTGGACTTTCGACACAAAAAATGAGACCAGCTATCACCCCCAAGATAATTCCACTGGGGCTGATTTCATAGAATATCTTGCCAATGCCTATAGTTCGACCTTCCTTCTCATGGAATGGAATATTCCCATATTGATAAATTCCAGCACCAGTTATTTTTGGAATGGCGAAATATGGATTCCGGATTACCGGACTGTATGGGAATATGATGGATCATTGCGCAGAATCCGCCAGGACGAAGATGAATGGCTTACAAATCAATGGGTCACTCAAGATAAGACCTTCTTTAATTATGATGCAAATGGCAATATGGAATATACCATTATGCAGTATGGCATTGCTGGCACTTGGGAAAATGACACCAAGATCGAATACTTCTGGGGAAGCTTTACTTCCAGTGAAGATCTCGTGCAAGGCGTAAGTCCTGCCCTGCAGATCAAGGCCTGGCCTATGCCCTTCACCGAAAGTCTAAACATCAGCACTTCAGCGAAATCCGTGGGAACTCCTCAGATCAGCATCTACAATAGCCGTGGACAATTAGTCAGAGAATTTACGGACTCCGATAAGGTCATCTGGGATGGTAAGGACTCTCAAGGAAGAGATAGTGCCAATGGAATTTACTTCATCAGAGCGAAGCAGGATAAAGCCTCTGCCGTGAGCAAGGTAATACGTGTTAAATAAAGTAACCTTCATGTTTGCAACAAGCCCGGGCTAAACACCCGGGCTCTTTTAAAATTATGCTTTGGCTTATTGAGGTAACTTTTTAGGCTCGATGTATTCATCCTGATGACGATAGCGCCAGCTCAGGAAAAAGCGGTCCAAAGCAGCTACCAGCCCAAACAGAGCCAGGGAAAGCACGATGATCACCAAGATCACGGCAAAGACATCGGCAGTCTGGAAAGACTTCGTGGCACGCGTCATATAGATGCCCAGTCCGGCAGATCCCCCCAGCCATTCACCGATCACGGCGCCCATCACGCTATAGGTGGCAGCGAGCTTCAGTCCGGTGAAAAATCCCGGCAGACTGGCTGGCAGTTTCAAATAGCGAAAACACTTGTAAGATGAAGCACCCATGGCTTTCATGAGCCTGATCTGTTCCACTGGCACCCCTTGAAAACCTTCAAACAAGCCCAAAGTAATGGGGAAAAAGCACATGAGAATCACCATAAAGATCTTGGCGGATACTCCATAGCCAAACCAGATAATGATCAGAGGTGCGACCGCGATCACCGGAACTGTCTGCGAGATCACCAGATAGGGATAGATGAGCTGTTTGAAGAGCTTCGAGGCATCCATTAGAATCGCGGTGAGAGAGCCGATCATGATGCTGATGAGAAGACCTGTAATGGCTGCCAGCAGAGTGGGCTGAATATGATGCCAGATGAGATCGCTCTTTTGGGGAAAGACCTTCAGCACATCCAGAGGTGAGGGTACGATCCAAAAAGCGACTACTCCCCGGGCGCTAAACCACTGCCAGAGCAGGATCAAGACTACAAACAGCCCCAGAGGCAGCAGCTTGTTTTTCACCACTCCCCTACCAGCCTGATCTCGGTTTCCAGGCTAACCTGATAGCGGTCATACACGGTTTTACAGATAAATTCAATGAGCTCTAATACATTCTGAGCGCTGGCCTGTCCCAGATTAACGATAAAGCCACAGTGCTTGTCTGAAATAGCCGCATCACCGATCCTATAACCCTTGAGGCCGCAATCCTCAACCAGTTTACCGGTGAAATGCCCCTCTGGGCGTTTGAAGACCGAACCCCCACTGGGTTTGTCCATAGGCTGCTTGTCCAGGCGCTTCCGCTCAATCTCTTTCATGCGGGCTTGGATGGCAGCGGGATCATCTTCAGTAAGCCGGAAAACAGAACTCAGGTGAATGAGGCCACGGGTCTGCAGAGCGCTCATGCGGTAGGAAAAGTCGTGCTGCTCCGCTCTCAGATGCAAGATGGGATCGAAGCTGGTGAGGTGCTCCAGATCCGGGATCAGGCATTTGCTGCAATACAGGACGTCTTTGATTTCGCCGCCATAGGCTCCGGCATTCATAAATACAGCGCCACCCACAGAGCCTGGGATGCCATGGGCAAATTCCAGCCCGGCCAGGCCTTCTTTTTGGGCAAACTCACATAATTGTCTGAGCTTTACGCCTGCAAAAGCGGAGAGGTAGTTCTCATCCCGGGTGATCTTCCGAAAGCCTTCCATGCCTATCACCAGGCCGCGGATGCCTTTATCTGAAATTAGCAGGTTCGTCCCTTTGCCCAGGATGAAATAAGGAATCTGCTTCTGCAAAGCGTAAGTAAGCAGCGCGATCAGATCTTTTTGTGTATGCGGAAGCGCCAGTACATCGGCAGGACCTCCGATCTTGAAACTGCTACGCCCTGCCAAAGGCTGATCAAAGAGCAGGTGCCCGCTTTCATAAAGTTGCGGAAAGTGGTCTTGAAAATCGCGTTTCATATCTGTGAAAAGAACCTCGTTATTTCATTGATGAGTTGGAGTTCATCTTTTAGCTCCAGATGTTTGCCGGGCAGAATCTCTTTGAAGTAGCTGCCATAGCGTTTTTTACTCACGCGGCTGTCCATGATGAGCACGATGCCGCGATCTGTCTTGGAGCGGATGAGACGGCCAAAGCCCTGACGCAGTTTCAGCAGGGCATTGGGCAACATATAATGCATAAAGGAGTCTTTTTGCTCCCGCTCCAGTTTGTCGATATAGGCCTCTACCAAAGGTTCTGAGGGCACTTGGAAGGGAATCTTGTACAGGATGAGCAGTGAGAGCGATTCGCCCTGCACATCCACCCCTTCCCAAAAGGAGGAGGTGCCCAGGAGCACGGCGTTTTTGGACTTTTTGAACTCTTCCAGCATGCCGCTGCGACTGCCCCCCTTGCCTTGAGCAAAGAAGGGTCGCTTGGCATAAAACATATCATCAGAGACCTGATCGTAGGCGGCATCCAGATCTCGATAGGCCGTAAAGAGCGCCATGGTACCTACATCGGTGGTAGCAAGTACTTGCTTCAGGCAGGCGATGGCTTGGGAATGGAAGAATCTATCCTTGGGCTCCGGCAAAAAGCTGGTGATGAGTAGTTTGGATTGAGTATCGTAGTCAAAAGGCGAATCCACAATGCGGCAAACCACCTGCTTGTCTTTCATTAGATCCAATCCTGATTGCGCCAAAATATACTTGAATGAACCCCTGAGCGCCAAAGTGGCGGAAGTAAAGACGATGGACGGAATCTTCTCATAGAGCATCTTGGTCAGGAAGGAATTCACTTCGATAGGCGCGTAATTCAGGATGGAAGAAGGTGTATTGCGGTCTGGCCGGTTGGGATTTTCGATCCATAAGGCGAAATTGTTCAAGTCCGGATTCAAAATACTCAGCAGGACGCCCTCCATCTCAGAGAGACGCATCACATAAGCGGAAATCCCTTCCAGATGCTGATCATAGGCCGGCATCTGCTTGGCTTCCAGAGAGCTGATTACATTCTCCAAAGCTACTGCTGCCTTGACGATCTCCTTAAAAGCCAGGCTGAAACTCTTCAAAAGCTCGAAGATTTCCGGTATCTCTGCCACAGCCTTGATGCGGAGTTTGTTGTAACTATCCGCGGCATCACATTTGGCACCGGCCAGATTGAAGATATCCGTCACTGAATTGCGGCTGTCTGAGATGAGCTGCTCCAGACGCAGAGCGAGAGCGTTGCATTGCTCCTTTTTCTGCTCGCTGAGAGCGCTTTTCTCCAAGGCTTTTTGCAGATTGCTGATAAAGTCGTTTTTACGTCGGCGTGAGGAACTGGCGATTTGATTGTATAAAATGGAGACATCCGCATAGGAGAGGCTGGAGCCAAGATGCTTGGAGGCAGAAGCCATGAGGTTGTGCGCTTCATCTATGACCAGATATTTGTACTCTCCCAAGGTGCTGTTTTCCATGCGCATATCGGCTAAAAGGAGGGCGTGATTTGCCACCACCACTGAGGCATTTTCGATCTCTCTGCGCAGACTCATCACATGGCAACTGCGGGAATTCGGGCATTTGCGCCCACCGCAGAGATAGCGGTCTGAGCAGACTTTACGCCAACTGATGCTGAAGCGAGAGCGGTCGAAGCTGGAATTTTCCGAGATATCCCCGGTCTTGGTATGCAGCTTCCAGATGTAAAGATAGAGCAGCGCCTCTGCATCCCAAGTGGTGAGCTCTTTGCCGCTTTGAGAGAGCAGCTCTTCCCAGCGGCGTTCACAGATGTAATTCTCCCGACCCTTGATCAGTACTGCCTTAAAGGGAACGGGAAGGATCTTCGCCAGCTGCGGCAGGTCTTTGTAAAAAAGCTGTTCTTGCAGGTTCTTGGTATTTGTAGAAACTACCACTCGGTCTTTATTGCGATGCGCAAATTCCAGGGAAGGAACCAGATAGGCAAAAGACTTGCCCACGCCGGTACCCGCTTCCACCACCAGATGCTTTTCCCGGGTAAAGGCTTCGGATACAGCCTCTGCCATCTGGAGCTGTCCCGCGCGGAATTCAAAATTGGGAAAGCGCTGGGCAAACAGCCCGTCTTCGGAGAATACCGCGTCTAACTTTGGATTTTGAGCCGCAGGCAGAAGATTGTCAATCACATTGTAATAGGGACTTTCCAGCTTGGCTGAAGGCGGTGCAGAGATCGCATGTTGACGTTGAAAGCGGATAAGCTCTTCCAAAAATCCAGTGCTCTGCATCTGCGCCATCGTTAAATAAGACAGTATCCGCGCATTCACCACCATGCTATAATGCTTTGTGATGTGCTCTGCCAGAGCAATTAAGAGTTCTCCGGAAGCTGCGGCATCAGCATCAGCCCGATGGGCGTTTTCCAGAGGGATGCCAAAACGCTGCACCATCGTACCCAGTTTGTGATTTGCCACAAAAGGCAGATAGATGCGGGAAAGTTCTACCGTATCCCAGGTGTTATTCATCAAGGGAAATTCGCCGATCAGGGCAAAATTGTGATTGATAAAGCCGGTGTCAAAGCCTATGTTATGCCCCACCAAAGTGTCTTTGCCCACGAAGTCTTTGAGTCTCAGCAGCACATCCTTGATATCAGGTGCGTCTTTGAGATCCGCAGGTGTGATGTGAGTGAGGTGCTGGATGAATTTGGGCACCTTGCCCCGCGGTTTGACCAAGCTCACAAATCTCTCTGCCGCCTTGCCATTTGCAAATCTCACCGCAGCGATTTCGATGATCTCGTCCCGCTGCTGCATCAGCCCCGTGGTTTCAATGTCTATGGCTACAAAATTCAGTGTGTCTGAAAATATCATTACTCGTCCTTAAAGAGGTTATAGCGCTGCAATTTCTTGATCAGTCCTTGCCGGGATAGTCCCAGTTCCCGCGCCGCCTGAGTTTGATTCCAATCGTATTTATCCATCGTGGCAGCTATCATCTTGCGTTCCAGCTCTTCCACGGCTTCTTTCAGGTTCAGTTTGCTGCTCAGCAGGTCGATGGTGCGAGTCTGCTCCTGATGGCCGTGTACTTCATCGGAAAAGTCCTCTGGGACGATAAAGGTATTATCATCCACCAGGGTTACAGCGCGCTCAATCTCATTTTCCAGCTGGCGCACATTACCGGGGAATTCGTAATTCTCCAGTGTTTTCATAGCTTCAGCACTAAAGCCCAGCACGTTTTTCCCAATGCGTTTATTGTATTTATCCAGGAAATGGATGGCCAGAAGCGGTACATCTCCGGGGCGGTTTTTGAGAGGCGGGACCAGGATGCGGATCACATTGAGGCGGTAGTACAGGTCCAGACGGAAGTCGCCCTTATGCACCTTATCCAAGAGCGGGACATTGGTGGCGCAGACCACGCGCACATTCACTTTCTCGGTCTTGGTAGCGCCCACTCGCTTGACTTCGCCTTCCTGCAGGAAACGCAGGAGCTTGGCTTGGGTGGATTGGCTGATATCCGAGATTTCATCCAGGAAGAAGGTTCCGCCATCGGCGATCTCAAAGAGTCCTTTTTTGTCATAAGCCGCACCGGTAAAGCTGCCTTTGACGTGGCCAAAGAGTTCACTTTCCAAGAGCGATTCCGGCAGGGCTCCGCAATATTGAGCTACAAAGGCTTTGTTATCGCGATTGCTACCATAGTGCAAGGCTCTGGCCAGCAGTTCCTTACCCGTTCCACTATCGCCTTCCAAAAGCACTGTGGTGGGGGTATCCTTCACCTTTTCGATGATCTCAAATATCTTCATCATCTCCGGGCTTTTGCCGATGATATTGGCATAGAGATTGCCCTTGTGCAGTTGCTCGCGAATCGTGGCATGGCTCTTTTCCAGATTTGCGCTGCGGATGTTTTCGATGATCACGATGATCTGATTTGACAGAGCATTCAGTAGGTTGATGATGCGCTCGCTGAAATAGTGGGAGCCCCTTTTGCAGAAGAGGGCCACCACCCCCATATTGTTTTTGCGGATGGAGAGAGGTAGCAGCAGGATGTTGTTATATTTGGCCGCAAAATGCGGTTGTTTATAGTTTTTCAGCTCATTATCCTGATGCACTTCAGCGCAGAGATTCATCATCATGTCATAATCGGGAGATTCCGCAGAGAAGTTTTTGAAGAGCTTATATTCCCAGGTATCGGGCAGATTGGAACTATTGTGCAGGCAGAGGATGCCGCCATCCGCCTCCGAGATTTCGATAAGGCTGGACAGGGACTGTTCGATGATGAGATCCAGATCCGTGATGGTATTCAGCTTTTGGGTGATCTCATAGAATTGATTGAGCAGATTCTCCTCGAACTTCACCTCTTGCATCTGTGAGGAGTATTCGCGCGAGATTCTCTGCATGAGGATGTCGTTCTGCTCCAGAAGCTTGATCGAGCCGTATTGCTGTATCACTTTTTTGTTGTTCTTCAGGATCTGCAGAGCTTGCTCCCAATCCTCTAAATCCAGCAGCACACCCGCCAATTCATAATTCACCAGGGAAAGCTCATAGTTATTGCCGGAAGCCACAAAGTTCTTGATCGCTTCTTCCAGATAGTTTTTGGCATTCTCCAGGTTTTTGCGTTCCAGAAGTGCCTTGAGATAGTAGGTCCAGCCGATTTCAAAGTCGTTTTGCTGCTCTGTGGCCAGCTTCAGCGCTTCATTGATGTAATAGTCTGCGCTCTCGGCATTGTGGGTCATGATAAAGTAATAAGCCTGATTTTGGCAACCCTCCACGATCTTATCCCGCGCACCCAAAGCCTTGAAGAAGTCAAAACTCTCCATCAGATAGCGATAGGCTTCCTTGAATTTGTGCAGCTTGGTAAGCACAGATCCCAGATTGCCGTGCAGTTCCGCCTTGATATAATCATCGCTCACCGAGGGCAGCAGCTCCACGCCTTTGAAATACAGATCATAAGCCAGGTTCAATTCACCGCTTTTCTCATATACCTCGCCCAGATTGTTAAAACTGCGCAGCAGGCCCTCACTAAAGTTGTTTTCTTGAGAGAGCTTGATCGCTTTTTCATAATATTCTATAGAGCCTTTCCAATCTCCCATTTTGAAGCTGAGCGCACCCAGGTTGTTCAGTGAGGCGATGGTATTGCGGAAGAAATTGAATTCAATGGCAGTTTCCAGGGATTTCTTCAGCGCATCTTCCGCGCGGGCATAATCCCCATGATCCATCATGGTAACGCCGATGTTATTGTATATATTGGTAATGTTATAGGGCTCCGAGAGCAGCCGCTGGATCTTCAGCGCTTCTTCCAGATAGTACAACGAGCGGGTAGCATCGCCTTTGTCGTCCATGAGGCCACCCAGATTGTTGAAGCACACCGAGATGCCGTTGAGGTTGTAATCCTCTTTTTCCAGCGCCAGACTCTGCAGAAAGTAGTTCTCACTCTGCTCCCATTCGCCCTGGAACATATACAGCACCCCAAGGTTGTTATAGATCGCGGCCAAGCCGGAGTGATCATCCGCCAGCTTATACATGGTTTCAGATTCCCGGAAAGCTTCCTCGGCCTGATCCCATTCATTGATATAATAGTGGATTTTACCCCGGATCTTCTTGGCTTCGGCTTGAATGAGATAGCGCTGATGCTGATCATCGAGTTCGCTCAGGGATTGCATAACAGTATCCAGAGTCTCAAAGGCTTCGTTAAAATCTTCACTTTCGGTCTGGATATCGGCTCTCAGCAACAAGATGCGCGATTTCCAATAGCTGTCTATGGTGGCGGGAGAGTACTTTTTGATAATCTCCAGGGCAAAACTGCTGGAATTCACCGCAAATAGATTCTTCGAGAGATGGTAAACCGTCTCTTCCGCAGGAAGGTTATTCTCCGTGCAGATGTGCAGACATTCCCGGTAGTAATCTACTGCCTTATCCTTTTGCGCCAGATTGGCATAACAGGCAGCCATCTTCTGCGTGTAAAGCAGCTTGTTTTCAGGTTTTGTGCTGATCGAGACCAGGTATTCGTTGATCTTCAGATTGCTCTCGGCATCACTCACAATCTCAAAGAGATGGGCCATGGCTGCAAAGAGTTCGGCGCTAAATGTACCTCCATGAATATGCAGACGCAAGCGGATCTGGCTCCCCAATTCTTTCTTTTTCAAGAAACTAAGAATTTTGCTGACCAATTGCTTGCTAAGTCTCTGGGGATCAGCATGCAACCACTGGCTGAAGGCACGCTTTTTTTGTACTACGCAGCGTTCTTCCACTTCTGCCAGCAGACCTTTGTCCACCAGAGCTTTCCTATCCATTTTGATGCCCTTGCGGCCCAAAGCTTCAGCGATCAGCTCCACATCCAAACCATCCATGATATACATGGCAGTAAGAAATTCGCTCTGAGCTCCGGTGATAGCATCCAGATTCTGAAAATAGATGATTTCAGGATCGTAAGTCTTTTCCAAATAAGGACTAAGGTCAAAGCCACCCTTGGGCTGAGTCTCCCCCATTTCCGCAAAAATGCTCTCCAGGATCATCAGATTCCCATCGGAAATCTTGTGCAGAATTTCGCCTTCTGAGATGTAGCTCAAGCGCGTGCTGGGGAATATGCTGCTGAGGAGCTTCTGCAAATCTTCAGCGCCCAAAGCCGGTAGATATTCTACCTGGGAGAAAGGAAAGAGATGGCTCTGCGAAAGAGCCACAATCTGAATGGCAGCGTCCTGGGCATATTGCACCAGATATTGCAAAAAGTCCCTGGAATAGGCATCCAGAACATCGCTATCATCTATCACCAATACCATCGGCTCCAGCAGCTTCTTTTGCAAGAGCAATTCGGTGAGATAATAGAAGAAATCATACTTTTTGCCTGTATAAAACTTCTCGTAATGAGTCTCATAGATCTTCATCTGCTCGTTTTCGTCCAAACCTGTGATAATCTCGATCAATTCCGGGAGATGATTGAAATAAAGCGGATGCGGGGTAAAATAGACTATCCGTTTGTAATGCTTCTCCAGGGCGGAAATGATCGGTTTTATCAGATAGGATTTCCCCGAGCCGGATTTGCCGGTGATCTCCAGCAAATGGCTGCACGTATTATCCTTTAGTGGCTCCAAAACACGGTTCAAATCGAAACGCTCGGTTACAAACTCATGCATCTTATGATAAAGCTTCTCAGGCATATTTCCTGCTCCTGAATCTTTAGTTTACAACGCAACTGTAAAAAGAATTGACATACTGTCAAGCAAAATATCGAAAAGGCTCTAAACATTGATGTAACAAGTGAGATCCTTTGACATAATCGCAGGATTGCTTTTGATATTTGGAGTACTTTTTTTAAAGATAGTTCTTGACAATATCTCAGTGACGTCTCAAAGGTTGGTGTAAATACAGGGTTATTGTCATTTTCAACAATGCTAAACGATAAAACCCCCTTTCATGTATAAGTGGCATTTTGAATAATCACTCTGTGATGTACTCATAATTAGACATAACTTCATCCAACTCGCATTGCAATCCATATGCACAGTTCTCTAAAAACTCTCCAGTTTCAGAAATAATGATAGCCATGTTCTTAATACTTATCAGGGTACAACCATCTGGTAAAAGATAAGATTTCAGCTTTGAATCAATATGGTATCTGAAAGTCTGAGAAGAAGGGTCCATTGCATTTATTTCGCTTAGTACTTTCTCATGCTTCTCTAACACATTTCTATCACCATCAGGCCATCTTTCTTCCAAAATTATTCTTGCTTCTTTCCATAGATTTAATACATTGTGACCTTTTGGTTGCCTTTCACTATGAGATAGTAGCTCAGTTCCAAAATATATTATCTGCTTTAAATACAATTCGATGCTATGCCTAAGCAAAAAGTTGATTGGGTGAACTAAGTAATCTTGATTTGAATGCGTATCTTCTACGTGTTTTACCAGTATATCTGCTGCCATTTTGTACCCATCAGATAACAATGTCCATAACGCTGTCCCTCTGGGAATTTTAGCATTAAACCAATATTCCGTTCCAGGCTTATAAATCTCTAAATTCATTTATGACTCCTTCAAAGCTCAATCGTAATTTTCCTGATTGGAAAGATTCAATTCCCAGTCAACAATATCTCTTTGCTCACGACGGTAGTTTTGCATAAACATTGGATATCCTTCTCTATCATTATGCTTCCCAAGCTGATACCGTAGCCATATATGTCAAGTTCATTCTTTGACATTTAAAGTACTGACCTTCTTTGTCTCCACAGGGTTTTGTCCTGCGCAAACAACAGCTATTTCAAAAAAGATCTTGACCTAAAGACAAAGACATAAAACCATGTACTAGCTTGTTTGACCAAAGTCAAGTTGCAAGAACTGAGTGCATAAGCTGTTCTCAAATAAGCATCATAGTATCGGTTGGGATTTATACCATCCGTTGAGACGTCACAGTAAAAGTTTTAAAACACATAATTTGATCTACGATGTGATACCATAAGAGTATTGCAGGTCATGGAGTTGACCTTAACCGCGCCAAGCTAATAACTCCTACAAAAAGAGATTTGAAAACCTCCTTTTGTAGGAGTTTATTTTTTAAGGAATGAATATATGGCAATCAGTTTAGCAATCATCATATTGCTTGGGCTCTTCGCAAACAGATTGTTTGAAAAGATCAAGCTCCCGGGTTTACTGGGCATGATATTAGTTGGAGTTTTAATAGGCCCTTATGGATTAGATTTACTGAGTGATGTGATTTTAATAGCATCATCAGATCTCAGAAAGATAGCTTTAATAGTTATTCTTCTGCGGGCAGGATTGGGAATCAATAAAAAGGATCTTGAAAAAGTAGGCATACCAGCTCTTAACTTAAGCTTTATCCCCGGATTATTGGAAGGGCTTACAATCGCATATCTATCCATGAAATTATTCAATTTTACTTTTATTCAAGGAGGCATATTAGGATTCATAATAGCGGCTGTATCTCCTGCAGTAATAGTGCCTTCAATGCTTGCATTCATGGACACCGAGCTTGGAACAAAAAAGCATATCCCCGCTTTAATCCTGGCTTCATCTTCTATTGATGATGTATTCGCAATCACTGTCTTTTCTATATTTATGGGAATGTACAGTGGAGCATCTATAAATATAGGAGTAAAGGTATTTAGCATACCACTTTCTATTATTTTGGGTGTGATAGCCGGAGTGATAATAGGCCTGGTATTTATTAAAATATTTAGAAGATACAAGGTCAGAGCCACTGAGAAGATTCTTTATGTGCTGGGATCGGCAATTCTACTCACGACAGTTGAAACATTGATTAAATCCAAAATCGAAATAGCAGGACTTTTGGGAGTAATGGCAATAGGGTTTATAATATTTGAAAGGATGCCTGAAGCCGGAGAGGAAATGGCTTCAAAACTAAGCAAAATCTGGGTATTTGCCGAGATCTTGTTGTTTGTATTAGTGGGAGCTCAGGTAAATGTAGCTTTAGCTCTTGATGCAGGTCTCAAAGGAATACTCTTAATTTTCATAGGTCTCATAGCCAGAAGTATAGGGGTGATATTGTCTCTTATAAAAACTGAATTAAACAAGAAGGAAAAGTTATTTTGTATATTCGCGAATATACCGAAGGCTACCGTCCAAGCAGCAATCGGAGCAGTTCCACTATCAATGGGCGTAGCGTCTGGAGATTTGATACTTTCTTTGGCTGTATTATCCATTATAATTACGGCCCCTTTGGGTGCCATAGCTATTAGAGCAAGTGGCAAGAGATTGTTAGAAGTATAGATATGAAGTCTCCTTCTAATTAGCTCTGGGGTAGAAATGCCCTTATTCATTTACCATCAGCTACTCCTGAACAAGCTAAACAAGGGAGAAAGGCCAGGCCTTCCCTGATACCTTGACTTGCTTTTATCGGGTCTTCGACTCGAGTTGACTCGAAGCCTCAAGTCAACTCGAGTCGAAAGTCCGTTAAAGACAAGTGCAAATATTGAGGGTGTGCCGTCCTAGATAAGCTGACGCCTAAGCCTTTTGTTTTGACTCTAAAACGACCTTCTCTGCTGTGGCCTGCTGGCAATGCTTGTCCTCCACCCTCGTTTTCAGCCAGAGTGTTCTGAACTCACCTGGGTCGTTTTTGAGTTTAAACAAAAGCAACGCTGATCGGATAGACTGCTATCGCAGTTTGTGTCCCCTGTGTAACTCTCATTTTTGGATAAGAAATAGCTTGTAGCCTGCTTGGATGGGAAAAGACAAAAGGAAATCTGAAGCAGGGTGGCAAGATTAAAAATGAAAGACAAAACAGAAGTGGGGAAAGTCAAAACAGTTGCGTGGTGCGTTGAAGCAAAGCTAATAGAGGTTTCGCAGAAACGGCGTTCTGCGCTACGATAAAAAAAGGGGAGTCATATATTCTCCCCTTTTCTTGAATCATTTTAAGTTTAGTATAGGATTACTTTACGTGTAGCTTGTTGTCCTTTTGTGGAAAGGGAAAGCAGGTATATTCCGGAAGGAAGCCTCGTGCCTTTGGCATCCCGACCATCCCAGTTCAGGTCAAAACTGCCTTTTGCGATGCCGGAACTGCTATGAACCAATTGCCCTTTGACGTTGTAGATATTGAACTTATAATCCTCATTGGAGTCTTTTACTTGCAGAGAAATGCTGAGCTGATCTCGGAAGGGATTGGGGTAGGCTGCAGAAATGCCACAAACTGCCGGAACTTCATAGGTAGGATCGTCTATCCCAATGGGAAAATCTGGAAATACGATCTGCAGTTCGGTAAACATCACCCTGCCCCCATCATTCACAGGATGGGCGGGTGGAGAGACAGCATTAGCCCCCCAAGTGTAATCATCGTAAAACATCAGCCCGATGCGGCCTATCTTGTTTACGCCTTGCATGCCCATGTATTTTACCAGATCTGCGGGATAGACCCACATGGGCGTGATACCGTCCAGGGCTGGATTATCTATACCGTTGAGCCGGATGGGCTCGCTCCAGTTATCGCCACTATTGGGAGATACAGAGATCATTATTTCTGGAAAACCATCCAAGTCAGGATTTTGGGCAGCAGATTTAGCTAAAAGCATGGCACGCTGAGAATTCTGCCACACAGCCACCATCATGCCCTGTTCATTGACTTCAGAGACCTTGAGATTATTGTAGTGGTTCATCATCGCACCGTCATGCAAGGAAGCGTCCCAGTGCGCAAAGGGAAAATGTGTTGCCAGATCCAGATAATATTCTCCATCATCGCCCAATACCCATTCGGGGTCACCCCAAGGCGGCTGCCAGTCCCAAGGGGTAAATACTGCATTATAGTCGTCTCGTGGATCATTCTGGGGATAGATCTCTTTGATGGCGAATTCGTCCTCCGCGCTGTCATAGATCACAGCTTTTACGGTATGAAAAGCAGGATAGTAGGCACCGGCATCTGAGCAAATCGTGAAAAGGGCGGGGAAGATAATCTTGCCAGCGCCGATGCTAACCGCATTCAAATGGCTGGAATTCATGATAGCCCAGTACAGCTCATCCTCTGGAAAAGGTAAACCTTCTGTAAGGGCATAGGGTTCATAGACTTCAGGATACCAGGTAGGAATGTGGCTGGGATCTGTCAAACTGGTCCAGGTGCCTTGACCGTAATCCGGACACATGAATATATCCAGGTCAGGTTCGTCTATAAGATCACCGTTAGAATAGGAGGCGGTATGATATCCCGCAAGATAGATATTGCCTGAACTATCAAGGTTAAAAGCGAGAAATGGACGCCGCCAGGCCTGGGTATCAGTATTCCACTGATCCAATTCCGGCACAGTGGTATAGCTCCAGGATAAGGCATAGCCCATAGTCAGCATATTGGTATCAAAATCGGCATAAGCGATCATAAAGTTTGGGCTCTGCATTCCGCCTGCGGCATGGCTTATTGAATTGCTGGCAGCCACATACACCCTTCTCATATCGGGATTTGGCGAAGGGCCTATCTGAATTTGGGGCCAGATAAATGCATTGTCGTTTGTGGGGGAAACCGCGACGGGGTTATCAATAATGATCTGCGGTGCGAACATGGGGTCGGGAAAGCCATTGATTAAAGGAATGTATGCAAACATGACCTTCGGGCTGCTATCCCCATACACGTTTGCATGCCAGGCATACATGGGGATACCGCTCACCGGATCTACAGCCACGGCAGGATATCCTTCCGGAAGCAAGGTATTGCTGATTTTAGTGCAATGAGTCACGGCACCTGCTACGTTTACATGGGCACGAAACACGCTGCGGACACCGGTTGGGGTAGTTTTGGCATGAAATGTGAGATGATAGCCGCCACCTGCAGCATCCGGAATTGTGCGCAGAGGCAGCGAATTGTAGCTCCCAATCATGTAATCGTAATAGCTGGTCATCAGAGCATCAGGAGCATGCGTAAAGTAATAATCAGGGACTTCAGCAAAAGCCAGCCCGATCATGCAGCAAAGGCTGAGTAACAAGAGCTTTTTCATCTTTCCTCCAGATAATATCTGAGGTTTTGTTTTAGTACAGGATCACCCGGCGAGTAGCCTTCTGATCCTGTGTAACTAGATTGAGCAGGTATATTCCACTGGGCAGCCTCGTGCCTTGTGCATCCCGGCCATCCCAGAAAAGCTCAAAGCTTCCTTTGGCGGTGCCAGTGTTGGTATAGACGCAGGCGCCTTTGACGTTATAGATCTTGAACTTATAATCCTGAGAAGAGTCTTTTACTTGCAAGGAAATGGTGAGCCGATCTTGGAAAGGATTTGGGTAGGCAGCTTTGATACCGCAAAGTTCTGGGGTTTGATAGTCTGTGGGATTGCTTACCGCATAGGTGTACTGGGCTGTAGCGACAGCACTGGGGGTATAATCCAAATAATACCCGCGAGCACTCACCAGGGTAGTCCCTGAGATAACAATGGGTGCGTTGTACAGAGTTGAGCTCTGAGTGGGGATCGTGCCATCCAGAGTATAATAGATTTGAGCTGAGGGCGTGGCGCAGATTAGCTGGACATACAGATTATCTGTATGATATGTGCCGGCCTCTGGTGAAAAGGTGGGAACTGCTACATTTTCGCCAATGGTATAGACCGCCATGGCAGTATCGCTAGGTAGCCATGCATCCAAAAAGGCTTTTGCTTTCAGAGTGCAGGTGCTGCTAATCTGAAGGGGGGCACTATACAGGGTGGAAGCAGAGCTGGGCTCCGAGCCATCTGTAGTATAACGGATTTGGGCTCCGGTGGTGATAGTATGCAGGCTTACCGTCACAGGATCCAGATACGCCCCTCCCAAAGGTGAGAAGGTAGGCCTGACCACAGTTCCCGTGATCACATAAGAGCCTGTGGCAATGCTGCTGGGTCCCCAATTTGGTTTAAATGCCCGGGCTTTGACAGTGGTAGAGCTATTAGCCGGAAGATTGATGGGATATTGATAAAGGGGTGAAGTTTCGCCAGGGTCGGAGCCGTTTGTGGTATAGCGAATCTGAGCCGAAGGGGTGGCGCAAGTAATGCTCACAGAGCGCGAAGAGCTATAGGTTCCGGGTTCGGGTGAGAATACAGGAGTAGCCACAGGGCCGTTGATCTGAAAGGTGGCAGATTGAATCAGGCTGGGGTACCATCCGTCCAAAAAGGCCTTAGCCCTTACATTTGTGGTCGCAGCCTCTGGCAAAGCAAAGGGCGCGGTATATAGGGTAGAAGAGATAGTGGGACTGCTGCCATCTGTGGTGTAGCGCAAGATAGCCCCGAGCTGAGCGCAAGTGATAGAGATTTGCGGAGAAATGGCATATTCTCCACCCGCGGGGCTAATCTTGGGCTGGGCAATTTGCTGATAATCTCCGTCGGGATTGATAAAGTACATATTATCTGGATAGGAGCCGACCTCGCCATCAGGCTTTGAGAGCAGGATATTGCTACAGATACGGATTTGTTGTGCGCTATAATCCCAGACTTTGAAGCGAATCTCCTCATCGGCACTTACTGTAAAAATCTGGAGCAGGCAACCCGGAACATCACCTATCACAGATATCGGCGCTTTACCTCGCAATTGCTCTACAGAATTCACCGTAACAAAAGCTGCCAGGATATCATTCACGGTAGCAGGAGCATCATTGATGCTCACCTGAGCCATCAGGGTCATGCTTCCAGGCAGGACCATGGGCTGTTCCCAAGGGTCCCCGGTCAAGAGCTGATGGTTGGCATTGATCTGGTACAAGTTATCCGGATATTCGCCCACAATGGCATTCACCTCAGAGAGCAGAATCTGATCTGCACCGAATTGGGCACCAAGGCTTTCGTCCCAGACCCTAAAGTGGAGCTCTTCTGCATCTGTTTCTGTGAAGATCTGCAGCAAACAGCCTGCTACGCCATCCACTACCAACACAATCGCTTTGCCGCGCAATTGATGCGCTCCCTGAACGTTTACAAAAGCTCCCAGAACATCGCCAGCAGCAGCGGGAGAGCCATTGATGTTCACTTGGGCCATCACGGTCATACTACTATAGAGAATTTCCGGGTCACCCCAAGGGTCTGTACCAAAGGCCATAGCGCTGATAGCCACCAGGATCAGTAGGATTATATATTTCTTTTTCATGAGATCATCTCTCCTCTATCACTTTAGAAGCATGAGCTTCACGGTTTGACTGCCTTTGGCGTGGCTTAGCCGGCAGAAATAGATGCCAGAGGCCATCTGGCGGCCGCTATCGTCCTGCCCATCCCAGATCAGATTCATAGATAAGGGACTCAGCTTGTCCTGGATCAAGGTTTTCACCTTTTGGCCACGAAGGTTATAGATTTCCACTTTGATGTTTTCTTCAGCCTTGCCCACTGTGAGAGCGATGCTGGTAGTTTTTGTGAAGGGATTGGGATAGACCGCTCCCAGGCTGGTGATCAGCTCAGGTAGATCGGGCTGGCCTTCTTGCAGCATGAAATACTCGCCTTTGGCATAGTCTCCCAGGATGGTGCCGGGGGCAGTTTGGAGGCCGGGCTCCAGCAGGATAATATTGCCAGAAGCAGAGCTTTTGAGTTTGAACTCCACCTGCTCACCGGCGCTGTCGCTAAAGATCTGCAGCAGGGCACCCATATGACCACCTGCTTCCTGCACTTTTGCGCATCCTCGCAATTCGCCATCTGCGAAGGCCATTACTGTATCACCGGCTTGGACGCCAGGCCCAAAGCCGAGCAAAATGCTTTGGCTATTGGACTTTATAACCAGGCCATCGGGTATGGGCTGAGCTTTGGCAGTTTTACCGGCAAATCTGCTTCCGGCAGGATAGATCAGGTTTATATCGCTACCCAGCTTCATCCAATATGACCTGCCGGGGCTGAGGGTGCTGAGGCTGTTATAGGGATTGCCAGGTTCATACACGCCTTCCACGCCTTTGATCTGAATGAGAGAGCTGGCAATGGAGGCTATCGCAGGGGATACTTCCAGAGCGTTCTGCGGAAGGTAGCCCACCAGGTTCCAACCCTCTTGTAATGGTATAGGAGAGCTTTCAGCTATTGGGGCACCTTCCACTATCAGGGTGGCAGGTGCAGACATTTTGGCGCAATAGCCTCTGCCATCCACGAGGTTGTTTAAGCCGTTGTAGGGATTATCAGGCAGGTAAACCCCATCGGGGGATTTCACGAGCAACACATTGGCGCGAATATCGCTAAATATGTCCGAAATGGAAGTATCAAAGGGGTGCAGGTTCAAAGAGAACATATTCCATCCCTTTTGCAGACTGATATTTAATGTAGAATTGCCTACAGCATGCAGCCAGAACACATTATCCGGCCAACTGCCCACAGTTCCATTCACTACGCTGTCCAGGCTTTCGTTTACGGAAAGCACCTGATCTGCGCTGGCATCCCAGAGCAGGAAGTAAATATCTTCAGCGTTTTGTTCGGTATAGATCTGCATCAGGCAGCCGGCGATGCCGGAATTGAGCTGCAGAGTTTCTTTGCCGCGGAGCTGGGGCTGTCCATCTACATCCACAAACGCAGCCAGGATGTCCCCAACTGCAGCAGCCTCACCGTCTATTAATACCCCTGCCATCAGGGTCATGCTGCTGCTGAGCACCAGAGGCTGGTCAAAGGGATCATGACCGGGAACTATGGGGTTTGGAAATACGATCTGAAGCTCGGTAAACATCACCCGTCCACCATCATTCACAGGGTGCGAGGGCGGATTGATGGCATTGGAGCCCCAGGTGAAATCATCGTAAAACATCAGCCCGAGACGGCCTACCTTGTTTGCGCCTTGCATGCCCACGTACTTAACCAAATCTGCAGGATAGACCCACATGGGTTTGATTCCAGCAAATTCAGGGATTTCCGCTTTGTTCAGCACGATAGGCTCGCTCCAGTTTTGGCCGCGGTCTTGCGATACAGAGATGTAAATCTCCGGGACATCGGCAAAGGCGGCAAAATCAGGATTGTCGTATTTATTTGCCCATCTGGCACGTTGGCTATCTTGCCATACGGCAGCCATCATCCCCTGGGCATTTACTTTTGACACCTTGAGATTGTTGTAGTGAAACATCATAGCATCACTGTGCAGTTCATCGTCCCAATGTGGGAAAGGATAATGCTTTTCAAGATCCAGATAAAACTCACCATCATCACCCTGAGAATATTCTGGCTCGCCCCAAGGCGGTTGCCTGTCCCAGGGAGTGAACGTTTCATTAAAGTTGTCCTCCGGATTCTTCTGGGGATAGATATCCTTGATGGTATATTCACCTTCCAGAGTATCATAGATCACGGCTTTTACAGTATGAAAATCTCGAAAGTAGCTACCTGCATCATCATTGATACTGAAAAGTGCAGGGAAGATGATCTTGCCATCGCCAGAGCTAACTGCATTCAAGTGGCTGGAATTGACCAGACCCCAGTGGATTTCTTCAGAAGTATAAGGCACACCGTCATTATCCGTAAAGAAAACACTGCCGCCAGGGATGGCAGGAGGGTTCCAGGTAGGGATGTGGCTATAATCGCTAACGCGGGTCCAGGTGCCTTGACCGTAATTTGGGCACATAAAGACATCCAGATCAGGCTCATCAATTGGGACATAGTTATTGATGTAAGCAGTATGATATCCAGCATAATAGACATTGCCCAGGTTGTCTGTGGTGAGAGAGTAAAAGGGACGGCGGTAATCACCTTGACCGTGGTTCCATACATCCATTTCGGGAATAGAGCTGTAGCTCCAGACCAGCGGGGTTCCTCCCTCAATCATAGCCTCATTAAAATCGGCAAAAGCGAGGAGGATGTTCTCACTGGGATTTGAGTTGGAATGGTGTGATACAGAGTTTCGCGCGGCAATATATGCTCTGCGCTTGCCCAGTATAGGGGATGGTCCGATTTGGAGGCTGGGCCAGATGAATTCATTGTTTGAAGAAGCCACAGCTCCTGCTATCAGAATTACCAAGGGGTTGTCAATGGGCACCTGGATCTCATTGAAGAGACCGGGAATTCCAATTATAAAGGCATCGGAAGTGAACTCTACTTCATATTCGGGATCGGTATCGGCATTGGCATGCCAGGCGTACAGGGGTTTTCCTGATACCGGATCCACGTCCAGGGCGGGATATCCTTCGCCGCGATACTCAGTGCTGATCTCACTGCCGGTCTGCAAGCTTCCGTTTGCATCTAGATGTGCAAAGAAAGCCCGGCGCATGCCAGTGACAGTACGCTTGCCATGATAAGTGAGAAAATATCCGCCGCCTGCCGCATCCGGAATCACACGAAGGGGCAATGAGTTATAGCTCCCTATCATATAATCGTAATAGCTGGTCAGCAGAGAGATGGGAGCGCGGGTAAAACTGTAGTCAGGAGCTGTCCTGTTCTGCCGCAAATGAGGCCGGGACATAGGACTGTCCAACGGCTTTCTGCCATTATCGAAAGACATCGGTTTGGCAAAGGCAAAGCCGATAAGCAGACAGAAGCAGAGGCTAAGCAAAAGAAGCTTTTTCATCTTTCCTCCAGAAAGAGCTGATACATTAATTTGATATCTTTGCAGCACAGAGGGATATAGCTTAAGACACATGCTTCCCTGCAGACACCGGAACTCTTTTATTATGATCATTTTGATAACATCACTTTGGCAGTCTGATGATAGCTTCCTGCCTTTAGCTGGACCAGGTAAACTCCCGAGCTCAGGCTGCTGCCCTGGTGGCCTGTAGCATCAAAGACTATCTGATGAGCACCCTTGGGATATTCAGACTCTGCGAGCTTGGAGATCAGCTGTCCGCGCAGATTGTAAACCCTCACGCTTACGGGGGTATTATCTTCGGCTATAGTAAAGGAGATCGTGGTGCTGGGATTGAAGGGATTGGGATAGCAGGAGACAAGCCTGGTAGGCAGTCCGGGAGCATCGCCAGGCTCGGCCAGAGGCTGGAGTGATACGAAAGAAGGATAGTTGCCCAGATCTTGGCCCGCTCTGCCGTTCAATTTTTCCGCAATGGGAAGCTCGGTGCCATCAGGCTTTCTGAGCCACAAGCTGATCTCTTCTTCAGCCTCATTGAGATAGATTTGCAGCAGCGCTGCAGGGAATCCTTCCGGGGCTACAAGTTCCTGGGCTCCACGCAATTCACCCTCCACCCTGGCGATGAGGATATCTCCGGCCTCAGCAGAGTCGCATCTTGCCAAAAGCACCATGCTGAGAGGGAGCTCCTCTACCTCTACCGTAGATTTTACTTGAGTGTCTGCAAGCAAACCTTTGGCAGAATTGGGATAGATGAGCTGGTGGTCACCACTGATATTGATCCAATATCCTTTACCGGGGTACATGGTGTTCAGCGTGGAATAGGGATTCCCGGGGATATATACGCCATCTTTGCCCTTCACTTGAAGTAGCCAGGCAGAGATGCCCATCAGCGCCTCAGCTACCGGCATTTCATTTTCGGGAAAATAGGCAGAGAGGTTCCAGCCCTCAACCAGGGATATCGGAGTATTGTAAGGAATCCGGATTCCAGATACAGACCATTCACAGAGGGCAGTCACCTGAATGAGGTAAGCCTCTCCTGGCTGAATAGCTGTAAGACTGGAGTATGGATTTCCAGGAACATATACGCCCTGGATGCCCTTCACCTGAAGCACACTATTTGCGAAAGGATAGAGAAGATTCTGCAAAGAGCAATCCGCAGGAGCCACAGCCAGAGAAACAAGATTCCAGCCCGGTCTGAGCAGAATGTTTTGTGAGGCTGAGGTATATGTATCTATGTAGATAGGATCGTTTGGCCAACTGCCTGCGCTGCCGCCTATCATAGAGCTTAGGGTGCCAGCAGAATTAAATAGCTCTTCAGTGCTCCTTTGCCAGAGCTTGAAATACACTATTTCATCGCTGATGGCGGTGTACACTTGTAGCGTGCAACCCGGAATTCCGTATTGTGTATTTATGATCCCCTTTCCACGCAGCTGTGGAGCACCATTCACATTCACAAAGGCCGCCACTACGTCACCACTGCTGGCTTGCTGGCCATTTACCGTAACCGCAGCCGCCACACTCATGCTACTGGGCAAGATCACAGGTCCGCCAAAGGGATCTTCATCATAGCCTCCTTGCGAACTGTGTACGCTGAAATCATCCACGTACAAGGCCCAGGTATCATCAGATATACAGCGGATAACGATATACACGCTCTGATTATCGTAAGCAGAAAGATCGTAAGAGTACTGTGTCCAGTTTGGGGGAGGCTGTACGTAATCATTGCTATTCGGACCTGTAAGATAGGTGAAACCCTGTGGATCAATGTGGTCCAGGGTACTTACGCCCACGCGGAAACGCTCCAGACGGCCCAAATGATCCGAACTATGGCTTCTGGCATAGAATCTAAAGCTGCTGTTTTCTCCCAGATTGATTCTGGGAGTAACCAGCCAATCATCGTTGGGACCATTCCAGGCGGAATAGCAGGCAGCCATCTTATCTCCTGCGTAGGCGGGCATATAGTATGCTATGGGAGGCGTGGTAGCAGAGGGATTGAACGCCATGTAAGCCATAGCTGTAGTCATGCCGGGATAAGTGTATTGCGTAAGAATATAGGTAGGACCGTGATCATTATCTATCAAGGTCCAGGGACTCATCACAGTGGCAAAATCCGGGTAGCTTTCAAAGCCGTCTTCAAATATTACCGTAGTCAGGAAATAGTTCACATTTATGTTTATTGTGGCGGCTGGGGATTCTCCTCCGCTGTAAACGGCAGTTACACCATAGAGATAATCTCCATTGGGCAAATCAGTATCCACGTAGGAGACGGTGGCAGGATTGCTGATAGTGGCGATCATTACGCCATCACGATAGACCTTGTAACCCAGCAGGTCACGGCTGTGATAGCTCTCAGGTGGAGTTTCGCTTACCCAAACATCGTCCACACAGAAGATAAATGCATCGTTTGATAAACACTGGATGCCAAAGCGGATATTCTGACCGGCATAAGCAGAGAGATCATAGCTATACAGCGTCCAGGCTTCGGGAGCCTCAACATAATTTGCACCACTGATGATGGTAAAATCTGCAGGACTGCTGCTGCCTGTGGAAACTCCCACCTTGAAGCGCTCCAGTCCGTAATCGCCAAGAAAGGTTTTGGCCCAGAAATACAGATGACAACCGGCCTGAACCTCGATCTGGGGCGAAATCATCCAGTCGTTGTTGGGAGGAGTGACAGCGGCAAAGCTGGCAGCAAACTTATTGCCGCTGTGGGCGTTAAAATTGGGAATCGGCGGAGTGGTGGTAGCTGGATTGAAGATCATGTAAGCCATAGGAAGGCTGGAGCCAGGCCAATTGACTTCCGTATAGCCATAAGTGGTAGAGAGATCCAGGTCCTGCACTACCCAGGGAGCAAATGTGCGGCTAAAATCCTGATAGCCCTCGAAACTTTCTTCCAGCAAGGCCGGAGGCGGTCCCTCGGGAGAATGCCAACTGAGCTGTACATCGTTGTCTTGTACTGTGGCAGTGAGGTTTGTGGGAGGATCTCCCTCTTCTCTGGGATTTGCAGCAGCTTGTTCAGGATAAAGATCAGATAAACGGAGCTGATTGTGAGGATCTGCTTCACTTTTCACCAGCTTGAGAGAACTCTTTGTGGGCATCTCTCTTCCAAAAAACTCATCCTGAGCAATCCTGACAGCAAAGCATAGCTGTAGGCTTAAGATGAACAGCACCACGATTAATAAACGTTTCATGGTCTCTCCTCCCTTGGGGGATTCTTGAGATTGGTTGGCAAAATAAGGCTGACGAGTATCTGCTGCAGAAATTGCTGTATAACAATTGCAGGGCTCTTCATTCGAGAAAAGATAGGACAGGTCTCGTCGTAAGTCATTTTAGCTCCTTGATGCTGATGCGTAGAGGCACGAACATTTAAGCTCTAAAACTAAAATATACATCCCCCTGAAAGGTGTCAAGAGAAACCTTTGCTTTACAGCTATTTATTTTTACAAAATCCAATTTTGGCCTGTTCTCGATTTCTGCCCAGACTACCCTCTCCCATTTATTGCCGTAGAGATGACGTGGAGATAGTAGGAAAATATCCTCTTATCTCCACGTCATCTCTACGGCAAGCTATACAGAAAGACTAGTGCAAGTCACGTGATAGAGAGGCTGAAGAAAGAATCAAAATCGGGTTCGATTAAAAAAAGCGGGAATGCCTGTAGCGATATTCATTTGACATAATAGAGCCCTCTGAGAATCTGTGCCCAATACTTGTTACAGAGGAAACGCCATGTATAGAGAACCTTATTCTTTTCCTCTTGAACGCTATATAGAGCCTTCAAGATTTGCTCAGATCAAGAAATTTGTTCAGGACATGCCCACTCCGCTCCTGGTGATGGATACCAGCTTGATCGAGCGTAAATATGATGAATTGAGCGCAAATTTCCCTAACGCGGATCTTTATTATGCCGTGAAGGCAAATCCCATGCCGGAAATCCTGAGATTGCTCAAAGACAAGGGGGCACACTTTGATATTGCCTCCCGTTATGAGTTGGATTTGATGCTGAGCTTGGGCGTTGGGCCCAAAAGAATCAGCTTTGGCAATACCATAAAAAAGAAAAGCGACATTGCTTACTTGTATGACAAAGGCGTGCGGCTTTTCTCTACCGATAGCGAGTCCGACCTGCTCAATATAGCCGAGGCAGCGCCACAAGCCAGAGTGTTTTTCAGGATCTTGACGGAAGGGACAGGTGCGGACTGGCCTCTTTCCCGGAAATTTGGTGCCCATGCCGACATCATCTATAACCTCATCCTGCAAGCGCGGGATTTGGGTCTGGAGCCTTACGGGCTCTCCTTTCATGTGGGCTCACAGCAGCGCGATATCGGCCAATGGGATGACGCCATCGCCAGATGCAAATATCTCTACGACGCTGTGGCAGAAGATGGCATCGAACTGCAAGTGCTGAATCTGGGCGGTGGATTTCCCGCCAGCTATGTGGATCCCACCTTTTCCGTGGAGGAATACGCCACTGAGATCATGCGCTTCATCGAAGAGGATTTCGGTAATAAAATGCCTCACATCATCCTGGAACCCGGCAGGTCTCTGACCGCTGATGCCGGCATTATCGTGGCAGAAGTGATTAATATCAGCCGTAAATCCAAGAATAACATGTATCAATGGGTCTATTTGGATATCGGGAAATTTGGCGGTTTGATCGAGACTATCGACGAATCCATCAAATTCCCTATTTATTTTGAAGGCGAAGGCTTGGGAGATGAGATCATCCTGGCCGGGCCGACTTGTGACAGTATGGACGTTCTCTATGAAAACTATAGGTACCACATGCCCGAAAACACCCAAGCTGGTGATAGGGTATATATCTTTACCACGGGAGCCTATACCCGAAGCTATTCCTCAATCTGTTTCAATGGTTTCCCGCCTCTGCACGCAGTAATCTTTAACGAAGGAGTAAACTCATGATGTATCTACCTGTACAGCAAATGCACGAATTTATGATTGCGGTCTTTAATAAGATCGGCGTCCCCTTAGAGGATGCCAAAATCTGCGCTGATGTGCTGATCGCAAGCGACCTGCGAGGGATCGAATCCCATGGCATTGGCCGGCTGAAGATGTATTATGATCGCATCAAACTGGGCATACAAAGCCCTGAGACCAAGATCGACATCATCAAAGACCGCTATGCCACAGCAGTGTGGGATGGCAATCACGGAATGGGACATGTGATCGCACACAAAGCCATGCAAGAGGCCATCGATAAGGCAAAGCTTTACGGCCTGGGCTCTGTAGCCGTGCGCAATTCCACCCATTACGGGATCTGCGGTTACTATGCCGATATGGCTACAAAGCAAGATATGATCGGGCTTACTTTTACCAATGCCCGCCCCTCGATCTGCCCTACCAATGGCGTAGCTCCGATGCTGGGGACCAATCCCATCTGTTTCGGTGCACCGACAAACCTTCCCTATCCCTTTATCTATGATGCCGCCACCTCCATCTCGCAGCGTGGCAAGGTAGAGCAATATGCCCGGGAAGAAAAGCCCACCCCGCCCTATTGGGCTATCAATCGCCAAGGTGAACCTCAGACAGATACGCAAAAGCTCTTGAAAGATCTGGTGGATCAAAGCGCCAGCATGCTGCCTTTGGGTGGCACCGAAGAAGTAACCGGAAGCCACAAAGGTTACGGCCTGGGTATGATGGTGGAAATCCTTTCCGCTGCCCTGCAAAATGGCAGCTATCTGAATGGCCTCTGGGGACAGGACCAGGATGGTAAACCAGCGCCTTATCGCCTGGGACATTTCTTCCTGGCCATCAATATCGATTTCTTTACCGAACTGGAAGATTTCAAAAGAATCAGCACAGATATCTGCAAGCAATTGCAGGCTTCAGAACTCTTTCCAGGACGGGATCGCATCTGGGTAGCCGGTGAAAAGGAATATGAGAACGAGCTGCAAGTAAAACAGAAAGGCATCCATATTGTCCCAAATCTGGCCAAGGATATACGCGTGATGCAAAAAGAACTTGGCCTGAATAATATCGACATCTAAGCTTGCGCTTGCTTAATCAGGAAATTTGTTTAAACTATTATATATAACTGAATATAGAAAAAATAGGAGTCTAAATAATGAAAAAACTAATCCTTCTACTTATCCCACTCATGCTGATCGCGGGATTATCAGCAATAGAATTTGACCTCAGCGGAGAAAACAGAACCCGCGCTGCCATTTATAATGATGATTTCGAAAAAGATGGTGGCCACGTTGATAACAAGCTGAATCTCGGCCTTGATTCTCAATTTCACAAGAACCTGAATTTCCGGCTTGCCGTGGAAATTGGCGATACCGTGTGGGGCAATGACGGTGGTGGCATCAGCACTGGCGAAAGCATCCGCGTCACAGAAGTTTATCTGGATTATCTCATTGATGCCATGGCTGCCAGAATCAGTGTGGGTCAGATGTATTGGGCAGACCCTATGGGCCTGGTAATGGATGATTACTTTTCCGGACTTAAGCTCCAGAAAACCTTTGGTGACAAGCTGAATACCGAATTCATCTGGATGAAAATGAGAGAACATGATAAGACCAAGCAGGATGATAGCGATGAGTTCATACTGCATGCCTTGATGGATTCAGAGATGAAAATTGGTGCTTATCTGATGTTTGGGAACTATGAGAAGGCGGACTACCGAAATTTAACCCTTATGCCTTATCTCAGCATGGAAAAAGATGCCTTGAGCTTGGATGCAACAGCTTTCATAGATCTTCAGATGTATAAAGATGACAATGAGTCAGGTCTTGGTGGAGCATTGAAAGCGAAGCTGAATATGAATACCTTTGAACTGGGCGCAGACCTCCTGGTAGCCACCGAAAACGGCCTTACCACCATCAGCCCCTGGTATCAAAATGGGCTTTACATTTATGGTATAGGCAAGCATCATGATGGCCTCCAACTATATTGGGACACTCCATATCAAGAAAACTCAGAGCTCTTTGCCAGCCTGGTTGGAAACGTCAAAGTTCCGCTTCATGAAAGACTCAGCGTCTTTGGTGCAGCAGGCTTTCTCACCGATCTGGGCATGGAAGTAAATGCGGGAATGGAAGTTGGCTTGATTCGCGATCTACTGAATATGCAGGTCTATGGTGCTTTTGGTGTTCGTGACGATGATGACAGTACCAAAAACTATGCAATTGGTACATCTTTAAAATTAGAGTTTTAAAAGACTATAAGACAAAGCCGTTGCATCTGATGGTGCAACGGCTTTTTTAATGTCCAGGTATAGTTGCTATAGTAGCTTACTGATCTGGGTTTTTAGCTGTTTTAGCTGGGCTTCATCCGTAGCTTTGGGAATCTGTAAGCCACCTTGGAAAAGTCCTGCTTTCATCACTTCCACCCGGTCCGACAATTTGATGGCTTCATCGATATCATGAGTTACCAAGAGCACGGTAAGCTGTAGTCTCTGCACCACCTCGCCGATCCAATCCTGCAAGGAACTGCGGGTCAAAGCATCCAGATTCGCCAATGGCTCATCCAAAAGCCAGACTTTGGAGCCCGTCATGCAAGTTCGAGCCAGAGCCACTCTTTGTCTGAGGCCACCGGAAAGCTGCCAGGGCAGATATTCAGCATAGCTTTCCAGGCCAAAAACGGGAAGCAATTGCAAGGCTTTCTGCCTTTCAGCTTTGATATCCAGGCCTTTGATGCGGCAGGGCAAGAGGACGTTGTCGATCACCTTGAGCCAGGGAAAAAGTAGATCGTTTTGAGGCATATAGCCCAGATAGCCAGCTCTGCCCGTAATCTCCTCTCCCTGATAATAGATGCTGCCACTATCCGGCAGAGTGATTCCGGCAAAAAGCTCCAATAAGGTGGTCTTGCCACAGCCGCTGGCGCCCACAATGCTGACAAATTCGCCTTGCTCAAGGCTCAGATTGATGTCGTTCAGCACTGTGGAGATGGCGCCCTTGAAGAGATAGGACTTCTTCAAACCGGTGGCAGAAAGGATGCTCATCAGGGCTGCAAATACTCGTTTGTAAAGGCCTGGTCTATGCTTATGGGTTTTGAGATCAGTTTTTCATCACTCATCCAATTCGTAAAGCTCTGCCAGACCTCAGACTGTTGCATGCCCCAATAGGCAGCTTCGGCCTGATACTGATCAGCGAGATAGCTCAAGCTGGCTTTCACCTGCTCGCTATTTAGCTCGGGAACGTGTTTGATCAAGATATCCGCAGCTTTTTCAGGCTCTGCTATGCAGTATTCATAGCCCTTTTTCACGGCTTTGAGGAACTTTTTGGTAGTCTGGGCATTGTCCTTCAGATAGTCCTCACTGCTGATCAAGACAGGGGTGTAGTAATCAAAGACGGGATTCAGGTCTTTTAGCGGGATGTAATTGATCTCCACACCGCGCTGAGCTGCGATCACACCATCCCAACCGTAATATATCCACTCAAAATCAGCGTCTTTGCCGATGGTGGAAAAGAAGTCATAGATGCCCGAGATTACCTTTACCTTGTTGAAATCTGCACCGGCTTTATCCATGACATTCTTCAGGATGGCGAGCTCGGACGGGCTGTCCCAGCTGCCGTAGCGCTTGCCTTCAAAATCCTTTACGGACTTGATATTCGCCTCTTTCAAGGAAGCAAAACCGGAAGTATTGTGCTGGATCACAGCAGCGATACTAACCAAAGGGATGCCTTCGCTGCGGGCCCGGATCACGTTTTCCTGATAGCTCACGCCAAAATGGCTCTTGCCTGTGGCTACTATCTGATCCGTAATACTCTGCCCGGGCTGAAGAATCATCACCTCAAGGCCTTCCTCGGTGAAAAATCCAAGTTCCTGGGCCACATAAAGCCCGGTGTGGTTTGTGTTTGGCGTCCAATCCAGGGTCACACTGACCTTTTCTAAATTGCCTTGGGATTTGCCGCAACCAAAGATGGTGAGCAAAAGTAGTAAGCTGATTGCTAAGATGATCTGTTTCATTTTATCTCCTGTATTTCTATATTATATTGAACTACGCCCGGGGATGATACTGCCGGTGAGTTTCGATGAGCCAGCGCGTATCCACATGGGTGTAGATCTGGGTGGTATTGATGCTGGAGTGTCCGAGCAGGCTTTGCACGATTCGCAGGCCTACTCCCGCCTCCAAAAGATGAGTGGCAAAGGAATGCCGAAAGGTATGGGGACTCACATCCCGCTTGATTCCAGCCTTGATGCAAGCCTGGCGCAGGATCTTCCAAAAGCCCATACGGGAGAGCCCTCCCCCAAAGCGGTTTAGAAAGAGCATGTCGCTCCGCTTTTCTTTGAGCAGAATATTGCGGTGCAGGTTCAAATAGGTAGTGAGCAGGGGATTCAAGGACTTCAGATAGGGCACATAGCGCTGTTTGCTGCCTTTACCCCGCACCAGGATCATCACTTCATCAAAATAGATATCGTGGATCGTGAGCCCCAAAAGCTCTGAAACGCGTATGCCGGTGGCATAGAGCAGCTCCATCATCACCTTGTTGCGAAAGCTGAGGCTGGTGTCCATGGGCAGGGAATCCAAAAGCTCTTTCATCTCTTCCACTGAGATCGTATCCGGCAAATAGCTGTCTATCTTGATGGTGGGCACGAGATCAAAATCCAGCTTGATGGGGTAATCTGAGATCAAAAGATAATCAAAGAACTGCTTGAGCGCCACGCGCTTGCGGGCCATGGAGGTGTTTTGCATACCCAGCTCTTGCAGAGCCAGAAAGTACTGCACAAGGTCATCCGGCAGATAGTCCTCTGCCGCTTTGGGATCAAAGACCAGGAAATCTGAGATATCCCCTTCATAAGCCTCAATGCTGTTTGCCGCCATGCCTCTTTCCACTTTTAGATGGTAGAGAAAGGCCGCAAGCAGGGCCTTATTTGCGGGCTCAATTTCCGCTTTGATAGTTTGGAGTTTCTTTGGTAATGCGCACATCGTGAGGATGGGATTCCTTAAGTCCTGCGGGAGTAATCTCCACAAATTCAGCGTTTTGGCGTAAGGCCTGCAGGTCTTTGGCGCCAATGTATCCCATGCCGCTGCGCAGGCCGCCAATGAGCTGATAGATATAGTCTTTGAGTGGACCTTTGTATGGCACCATGCCTTCGATGCCTTCGGCCACAAACTTGTTTTCATCGGAAGTCGTCTGGAAATAGCGGTCTTTGCTACCCATCTTCATGGCTCCGATGGAGCCCATGCCGCGATAGCTCTTGAAGCGGCGGCCATTGTAGATAATGGATTCTCCTGGGCTCTCGTCACAACCGGCAAAGAGGGAGCCAATCATCACTGCTGCAGCTCCTCCTGCCAAGGCCTTGACGATGTCACCAGAGTATTTTATGCCACCATCGGCGATGATGCTGATGCCGGCTTTGGCAGCTTCTTCGGCACAATTCATGATTGCCGAAAGCTGGGGAACTCCTATGCCTGCCACGATTCTGGTGGTGCAGATCGAACCCGGTCCAATGCCTACCTTTACTGCATCCGCTCCATTGTCGATGAGATACTTACAAGCCTCGGCGGTGGCTATATTTCCCGCCATAACTTCGGCTTTGGTCTGAGCTTTGACTTTGGCCAGGGCTTCCTTGATGTGGATATGATGACCATGTGCGGTATCGATCACGATCAGATCCACTCCGGCATTATACAGCTCCTGAGCGCGCTCCAGATAGTCTCCGGTTACACCGATTCCGGCAGCTACGAGCAGGCGATTCCTCTCATCCTGCACGGCTTCTGGGAAGTTCTGCCGCTTCATGATGTCACGCACGGTGATCATGCCTTTCAGGCTGCCCCCACCATCGATCAAGAGCAGCTTTTCAATGCGGTTCTTTTGCAGCAGCACAATGGCATCGTCCCAGGAAACGCCTTCTTCAGCCGTGATCAGCTGGGCCTTGGGAGTCATCAGCTCCTTGACTTTGCGCTTCATATTGGTTTCAAAGCGAATATCACGATTGGTCAGAATTCCCACTAAAAGACCGTTTTCGACCACGGGAAATCCGCCCACCCTATACATTTCTTTGAGCTCGATTACCCGGGATAGTTCATCCTCAGGCGAGATCGTATAGGGGTTTGAGATCACTCCGCTTTCAGCCCGCTTGACGAGACGTACCTGGCTGGCTTGCTGCTCGATACTCATGTTTTTGTGGATCACTCCCAGGCCGCCTTCACGGGCGATGGCAATGGCTGTTTCCGCTTCGGTTACGGTATCCATCGCAGCAGAAAGCATGGGGATTTTGAGAGTGATGTTCTTGGTGAGCTTGGTGCCCAGCTCCACAGTGGCAGGCAGTACGGTAGAGTGTTTGGGCAACAGCAGTACATCATCAAAGGTATAAGACTTCAGGATATTCATTGGTGCTCCATTTCGTTAAATATTCACTTGTGACATTGCCTGGCGAGAGATCACCTGGCGGAATCGGGGTGAGAAAATACTGTTGGGTTTGCTTTTGAGAAACTCTTTGGCCAGGTCTATCTCTGCCTTGCGATCTGAGATCAAGGCCAAGCCCAGATATTGGGCATATTCGGCAGCGAGTGCATCGGTAAACACATGTTCCAAAAGCTTTGCCGCACGCTGATTATCGTTCAGGCCTATCGCCCATTCGATCGCCAGCAGCAGCAGCTCTTCATCGCCGGTGGCATCAAAGAGAATCTTGAGGCTATCGATTCCCGCTTTCTTAAAGAGTTGCAGTTCTCTGATGCTCTGCGCGAAACTGCCCTTCTGGGCATCATCCAAGCCTATGCTGAGCATATTCAGATAGATGATGTCATTGGCAAAATCTCCACCCGGATGCTTCAGCATATATTCATGCATCAGAGAATCCGCATGAGTGCTCTGAATCTGCATAAAGGCAGAGAGAAAATAGAGATAGTCACGTTTTTCCAGGAGCTGCGGAACCTGCACCCTTTGCAAAGCTGCCTCAGCCCCACGATAATCAAAGCTCAGGATAGACAGGCGAGCCAGATCCAGATCCAATTCCTGATTCACCAAGGCCTGGGTCGAATACTGCTTGGTATCTTGCAAAAGCTGCCGGACCTGAACCAGATTCACGCCCCTGGCCAGATCGTTATCCGCTTTGAGCCTGAGGATAGAGACGTTGAGGTTGTTGCGTTTATTCATCAGACTTACCTTCCAAAAAGGATCGTCTAAAAGTTCATCCAACACCGTGGCGCAAGAGTCATACAGCGCTTCCTGATAGAAGATTTGCGCGATCTCAAATTGGAAACCGAGCCTCTGTAAGGGCTGGGAACTGGTTTCGGCAAGATGCCTGGTTGCTGCTCTGGCCAAGACATAGTTTTGCAGCTTCAATTGATCTTTGGCAAACCCACGCATATAGGTAGCGGGCAAGCGCTTATAGATTTCCATGGCCTGAGAATCCTGTTTCACTGCCAGCAAGGAAGAGGCCAAAAGCTCCAGGATGATATCCGACTCAGAGTTTTTTGCGGCCTGCCGGATAAGGGTTATCAAGCTGCTGTCCTGCTCGACGATGCTCTTGATCTGGTTTTTGACAAAAAGATTCACATTTTGGCTATTTGACATGAAGGACAGGTATTCCTTCAGCGCTTCAGGATAGCGCTGAAGCTGCATACTGGCATTGGCAATCTCCAGCATAAAGAGGTTTGCATCTATCTCAGTTCTGGCCTTTTGATAGATTTGAATCGAGTATTCAAAGTGTGCCCGCCGCTCAAAATAGGAAGCGATAAGCCTGTATTTATTCTGGTTTGGAGGGCCGAGCTGCAGATAGGCTTCAGACATCTGATAGGCCTGTGCAAGCTGTCCTTGCAAGATATAAAGCTGAATCCTCTGTTCGGTATAGACCTGCTGGTTCAGCGTTCTCTGATACTTATTCAGCAAAGCCTCGGCCTTGTCGGAGGCGGAGAGATTGAGATAGATCTGCATGAGCTGTAAGATCGAATTCAGATCGTCCGGATATTTTTCCAGGATCTGCAAAAATACCGTTTCAGCCTGGCTATATTCACGGCGAACAAGGTGTTGATTCGCTTCCTGCACCAGGATTTGGCGTTCGTCGTACTGCGCCAGCAAGGGCAGGAGCAGCAGCATTAAAAGCAGAGTCAGTAGCACTTTGCGCATTACTGGCCTCCTTCCTGTAAGATTTTGAGGTATTCCATGATGAGCTGCTGATATTCCCGGGGATAGTTCTTAAAGCCATCATCCAGCATCATGGCGCGCCTGAGGGCATCATAATCCACCGCCTTAATCTGATCTGCAGATGGTAAGCCAGTGCTGCTCTCAGCCTTTCTACGCTCACTGGTATCCCGCTTTGTGATCGATCTCTGGGCATCCAAGAGCCGGCTGAGGATATTCTCCTGCTGTTTCATGATGGCAGGATCAAAGCGGTTTTGCCGCAGATTACGGGCTACCGATTCTGCTTCTTCAATGATCTGTTTAATGGCGTTACCTTGTTTTTGGGCTTCAGGATCCTGCTGCAGGGCACGTTTGAGGTTTTCTGCCAGACGCTCCTGATCCGAAGCCAGCTTTTGAATTTGATCCTGCATTGCAGGACTCATCTTACCGCCTTGGGCCTGCATTTGCATCATCAGCTGTTCGGTAAGCATGTTGATCGCCATCTGCTCTTGCCCCATTTGCCCCAGCATTTGCATCAAAGATTCCATGCCACCGCCTCCCCCACCTCCGGAAGAAGCATTCTGCTGTGCCAGCATGAGGTCATAAGCCATGAGATTCAGGCCTTGCTGCACCGCGTCCAATTCTTTGCGAATATTGGGAGTATAGGCCTGTCCCAGCACGCCAAAGATATCCCGGTAGGCCTTATTTGTGCTGGTCAAATCGATGTAAAACTTAGGGGGTAGCACCATGCTCACTTGCGGTTTGCGAAAGAGTTGATTCAGTGATATTTGCAGGCCTTCATAAGCCGCTATCAGTTCTGGCACCAGCGGGTAAGGATCGTTTTCATAGCGCGATTTCGTATCTTCGTGTTCTTTGGAGAAAATCAAAAGCTCGCGGATGGCCTGCCCTATGGCCTGCATCATCTCGCCTTGGGAGCCAGAGCTCATGGATTCCTTCATGGCGGCAAGTTTCAGAGTAAAGCGACGCAGCTTTTCCAGAGCTTCGCCTTGGGACTGCTGGGACTGAGACCGTTTATTAGATTCCAGGGCTTGCTGAGAGTCTTTCATATCCTGATCAGCCTTGCTTTGCTTCATGTCTTTCAGCAATTCTTCCAACATCTTACTGGCCTTAGGATCGCTGGCCAATTGCTTTTTCAAGGCTTCCAGTTCCTTTTGCAGGTTCTCGTATTTATCTGAAATCTGCCCTTGTTCATCAGCCAGTTTTTGATTGTCTTGCGCTTTATCTGCGGTTTTCTCGCTCAAAGCTTTTTGCATCTTCTCCATTTCTTCGGAAATCTGCAGGGCTTTTTGCACCGCCTGCTCATTTTTGATGCTTTCCAAAAGCGCCAGGGTCTGCTCTATCTTTTTGGCAAAGTCCTCCATGGAGAACTTGAAGTTTTCCATAGCCTTGCGCAGATCTTCCGGACTCACATTCTGCATTGCCTTTTCCATGTCGCGCATGGCTTTCAAGAGATCCTCGTTGGCAATCTCCTGCATCAGCTCCTGTATCTTCATCATCTTTTGCAAGGTATCTTGAGAGAGGGTGCTATTGGCCTGCATTTTATCGATCAGATCCTGGAAGCTATCGGCGATATTTTCCACCTGTTCGGCGAGGTCCTGTTGATTTTGCAGAATGTCTTCCAATTGCTTTTTATCTTCCCACTCCAAAGTGGGGTCTTTGAGCAATTCGCGTCTTTTTTGTTCAAAACGCTCTTGAATCTTCTCGCTTTCCTTCAGAGCAGTGCTGAGCTCGTCTTTACGAATGTTTTCCTGACTTTCGATCTCGGCATAGATTTCTTCGATCGAGGGGAAGCGGGCACGATAGCGCGTACTGACGCCTTTTTGAGGCGTGGGTGCGTTGTCGTAGATTTCCACCCAATATGTTACCACGTCACCGGGAAAGAGGTCCAGAGGATTCATATTCCACAGATAGTCTGTGTTATAAAGTTTACTGGGAATCACGTTTTGAATGTTTACGGCTACGGGCTCTTTAGCGTTGATTTGATAGTGCAGGCTAAAATTGGCCAGGCCAAAATCATCGTTTGCACTGATGATAAGAGGCAGCATCAGGTTTTGGTTCAGGGTCAGATCCTCGCCAGGGAAGATAATCCGAATCTGGGGTGGGTCATCCGGCAAGATGCGAATCTGCTTTTCCTCGGGCCGGGATTTGCGTCCCAATTCATCTTCGATTTCCAGATACCATTGATCGGGATTCGTCAAGGTGAGTTGAGTGATAAAGTTCGTGGCATCCATTGGTGAAAGGTCTTTGCGGCTGGCATCAGAAAAGACCATGCTGGCCCTCTTCAGAGGAATATTGCCCTGAATTTTGAGGGTTACTTTAGTGCCCTGATAAGCCTCGATATTGCCATAGCTGAGGCTATCCGAAAAATCTGGAATTCCCGTGTAAGCCGGATAGTCGTAAGTCACCTGCCACCTGCGGACAATGGGCTCGTCCAATACTTTGATCTTGTAGATCGGGCTTTTGGTGATTTCATTTTCCGCATAGTATTCAATGCTACCCTCCAGCCTGGAAAAGAGATAGCTATTCTGGGAAAGGCCAAGCTCGCGCCAGGATTCACCAGTGCGGAAATACAGCCGGTGCTTTAGCCGTGGGTCAGGAGCATCGATCTTAATCAAAACTTGTTGATTCTTGCCGATAGTAATATTGCCCGGGCTGAGGATGATATCTTCTTTATAAATGATCTTGGGGGCTTTGTTGGTATAAAACTGCCGAAAAGCTATGCTAAAATCCGCTTTTTGAAAATACCAGAAACTGCCAAAAGCCAGACCCACCAGTATAATCAAGATGATATTGCGTCCACCAAAGACCTTGGGGACTTTGTAAGTATTTTCATCCAAGCGCTTGGTCGCAGAGCTCAGGAGAGCTGTGGTGATGGGATTTTCTCCCTTTTCTTGCCAGAGCTCCCAAGTGTTTTGGTATAGATCATCCGCAAGACCGTGTCGGGCATCCAGATAGCGGGTCAACCTGCCAAAGCCCCAGAGATCACGATACGCCATCCAGATAATAAAGATGATGGTGAGTGCCAAAGCTGCACGAATCGCAATATTGGCATAAATCAAAGCGGGAGAATAGGCGCCCAGGATCAGCCAGAGGATAAAATACAGATGCACGCCACAGCCAAAGAGCAGAGCGCTGCCGACGATAGCTCTTAAAGCTATGCCAATATTTATCCTATTTCGGTATGTCCTGAGTAAAGCTTGGTATTTGCGTATCATGATCTCCCCTTTTACTGAGTAAAACAAATTGGGAGGCTGTAGGTGTCAAGTCAAAAAACAAAAGTGGGGTTTCTGAACTTGATTATAGAACGCAGATCGGGCGGATTGATTGGATTTATTGGATTGAAGACGCTCTTAAGTGATGGAGGTTTCGGGGCTGGTTTCGTTTGTAGATGCATTTGCCGGCTTGCTTTGTCCTTGGACTTGCTTTCGATTCATCTTTGACTCGAGTTGACTTGAGAATTCGAGTCATCTCGAGTCGAAGACATGATAAAAGCAAGTTGAAGGCAGATGGGCCGGGGAAGCGGGGATTAGTAGGCGGAACAGGAGTCCGCCACTACGATAAACTTGAGCTCCCAAAATCTTTAATCCAATCAATCTAATCAATCAATCCGTATAATCCGCCCGATCTGCGTTCTATAAAAGCTACCAAATTGCCGACCAATTGCCAAGCTAAAGCAAAGGGCGGAACCAGAGTCCGCCCCATCGTTAAAACGTTAAAACCTTAAAACGTCAAATCGCTTTAAAAAAAGAATAGCTTGATCAAGATCGTGACGAGTAACGCGGAATTTATGATCAGCCAGAGCGTTACTCTATTCGCTATCTTTATATAAGTTTCCCGGTTATGCTGGATCTTACGTTCCAGACGCACCAGCATGTGTTCTATGGTTGCCATCTTTTCAACAGATTTGTCGGTTTTCCTGATGCTATCGTTGTGACTCAGATCTCTTTTGAAGTGTCTGAAGACTTCGAACATCAAAGGGATAAAAGCGGGCATGAAACGACTTAAACCAGCCATTGCTATAAATCCTCTCTAAAACTTGTAACCCAGATTCAGGTAGTGGGTTGGATTGAGTACAGAATGGTAAGTAAAGGCATAATCCAGGCTGATGCCTTCAACAACAAAGGTGGCACCAGCGCTGTAGGTGGCTGGGTTTTGATGCACGCCAAAACGTAGATACAGGGGCTCAAAGAGCCTTGCTTCCACGCCGCCCATAAACTCGGTGCTTTCGGCAAAGTCCTTTTTGACTTCGAGGGAAGTGGTTACGCCATCATAAGGCATGTAGGAAAGTCCCATAGCCATGGTGCTGGGCAGCTTGATCTGATTCTCAAATCCCATCTTGGCTTTACCCAGATTGGTGATGGCAAAACCGAGCTTGGTGCGGGTATGCAGCAGTGCAGTAACACCCAGATCAAAGCCAAAGGCATCGTCACTATCGTCGTCGTCAAAGCCGAGATTGTAGTAATTCACATTATAGCCGAAATTAATGGTGGAATGGATATCTTCCTGGAGAGTGATGGCATGGGATAGGCTAAAGATTTGCTCTCCCAAAAGCGTGGTGTCTTCAAAGTCCACGTCCAGCATGCGGACTCCGACGCCCAGAGTTCCAAACCATTTGGGCAATTTTGCACCCAAAGCCAAGGTTTTATACTCAGAGAATTTCTCGCCATTTAATTGGGCAAAACCGACTTTGGCTTCATAGCCCAGATCGGCCAATCCGGCAGGATTGAAGAAGATGGTGTTCACGTCGTTTGCGACGCCCACAAAAGCGCCACCCATACCGCGAGCGCGAGCGGAGCTTTGGTAATCATCATATACTCCCAAGAGCAGAGCGCAGGGAATCAGGATCAGGCTAAGTAATATTATTTTCTTCATTTTTTACTCCCTATTTCAGACGTGATTTGATCACGATGGGTTGCACAGTGTTAGATCTTGTACCGGTCTCGCGATTGCTCACTTCGGCATGGCAGTAATACAGACCTGGAGGCAGCAGCTTCATATTGCTGTCACGTCCATTCCAGCTGGTGCGTTCAATGCCGGTTGGGGACGTGAAATTCTGATGTACAGGAGTGGCCACCAATCTACCTTGAGCGTCGTATATGCGAATCAAGGCCCGGGCCAAAAAGCCAGTTTTGGTCCCGAATTCTATATTTATCTTTTCATTCATTGAGGGATCAAAGATGTTTTTATTGTTTGATTCGTTTCCTATGCTCAGATAAGCTACGTTGTTGGTGATCTTGACCATCAGCTTGCCATCGAACAAAGAATTGATATTTACATTATCATAACGGAATTTATCCAGATGGATCACCAAATCACCATAAACCTTAGGCTCGAATTTGAGCTTGATCAAGACGCCATCATCTGTTTCCGAGACCAGGCTATCCTGCCCGCCATAATGCAGGGTAATGGTGTCACCATTTGCAGAAATAGTCTGGATGGGATTGAACATACTCAGGCTTCCGGAGATTTCAAAGCCCTGATACAAGACCTGGCTGGAATCTATGCGGAATTTCATTTCATATTCGCGGATACCCCACTCACTTTTCAGCTTGCTGGTATAGACATTCAGGGTATTGATCTGATTCATGATCGCGTTGGATTCGCTGCCGATTCTGACGCTGGCATGGCTCACGTCGTCCACTTTGATCATATCATTGGCGTTGCGGGGCAGGAGTCTGTAGCCACCGGCGCCGGAGAAATAATCTACCACGCCTTGAATCTGGCTCCACCATTCGCCCACCACGATTTGCGAGGCTTGAGGAGGATAAAGAGTATCATCAACACTGGTCTGCACATTGCTGCTGTCCGCTATCTTATACACGCCGTAGTTATCCATGGTGCTTTTGATCTGAACGTTGTTGAAGCGCACCATGACACCTTCGTATGGCTCACCAACGCTCCCGCCAAGGGGTAGATCGGCTGTGGAAATAGAAGTGATAGGGACAGGATTGTTACCAGACAATACCTCACTTGCGGTTACGTTTGTAAGCTCGGTGAGGCCGTTATATTCTGTCACGGTTCCGGTGAGCTTCACCATGTCACCCACTTCCACCAGATTGCTGGTATTAGCATGAAACACGTAAAGTCCGCTCCAAGGGCCTCCCCCGGCGTCACCAATGTAAAAAGCAGCATTAGGTCTTCTGGCAGTCACGATACCTTGAACGGTAACGGATTGTCCATTATATGGCGAATTGCCGTTGGGATTGTCCGTATATTGGATCTGATAGCACGTAAGCTGAGCCATCAGTCCGGCGGACAATGTAAGGGCTAAAATAATGATAAGGATTCTTTTCATTTATATCTCCTTGGTATATATATCTTGCAGATTTTGCCCCTGTGCCTCTGGTTCAGCTTTGGCTACTGGAGCAGTTTTGATAAAAAATAGATCTATGATCAAAAGACAGACAGCGATAAAGATGCAGCTATCAGCTATATTGAAGATTGGAAAGCGATGCATGATGAAATCGGGAAAGTCCACATTGATAAAATCTGTAACTCCACCCAAGATAATGCGATCGATCAGGTTTCCCAGCGCGCCGCCCATCACTAAACCAAAAGCCACCACCTGGATACGGTGGGTGCTTTGATGCAGCAGATAGACGATAAAGATCAGAGCCAGGCAGGTAGTGGCGATAAAAAACACGCGGTTTGCCACATCGCTGGAAAATCCCAGGCTGAAGGCCGCTCCAGTGTTATTTACATGGGTAAAAAGGAAAGTGTCGCCAAAGATATTTGCCAGCACGGGCACGCTATCAAATAGCTCAATATTCATGCGTACAATCAGTTTGGTGATTTGATCAGCCAAAAGTACGATCATCATGATCAGGTAAGCCGGGGCAAGCTTGAGTTTAGTCTTCATAAATCAGCGCCTTTGTTTGCGCTTTTTGGTCTCCATCTTCTCTTTGCAATCTATGCAGAGAGTAGCATAAGGGATCATCTGCAAGCGTGCGGAAAGAATCTCTTCCCCACACATCTCGCAAAAGCCAAAACGTCCGTCATGCAGACGGCGCATGGCATCATTCAGATTGCGAATCTTCTCGCGCTCGGTTTCCATCATCATCACAGAATGTTCCATGGATTGTGTGTCGGATCCTTGATCGGCCTGATGATAAGCATAAGATGAAAGATCTCCACTGCTTTCACGCGATCCCACACTCTGTTCTTTGGTGATGCTCTCTATATAGGCCATGCTTTCTTTGAGCTCTGCACGAATCAGATCTTCAAAGAACTTCAGCTTTTCAGCGGAAAGTTTCTTTTCAGCCATATTTATCTCCTAATCTCATCTCTTTTTATCACTGACATTCCATGTAATAAAAAGTAGCCTCTTATGTCAATAAAAAACTATGCAAGTCTGGCTATGAACTCTGTAAGGACTTGCTTTAATTTTCCGGAAGCGACCCCGGCATGGTGTCTGATCTCTTCCTGAGAGTGCGCGAGTGAGTGGAAGAGGTTGCTATAATTGGTCACGATCGAATAAGCCAGGACCCTGATGCCAGCATGGCGTGCCACGATTACCTCCGGCACGGTGGACATACCTGCCAGATCTGCACCCCAGGAGGCGAAAGCTGCGCATTCTGCCTTGGTTTCCAGGCTGGGACCGCTCACCGCCAAATAGACGCCGGTAAAGGTCTTTATCTTGCTCTTTTTGGCATAGTCATCACAGATCTTGCCATACTCTGGATCATAAAGCTCATTCATGGAAGGGAAACGCTCTCCCAAAGCCTCAAAGTTCTCACCTACCAAGGGATTTATACCCATGAAATTGATGTGGTCGGTAATGCGGACGATGCTGCCAGGGGGAAGCTCTTTGCGCAGGCTGCCCGCGGCATTGGTCACGATCAAAGTCTTGATGCCCAAAGCTGCCATTACGCGGGTGGGGAAAACCACCTTGGTCATGGGGTGCCCCTCATAAAAATGAAAGCGCCCCTGCATGAGCAGCACGGCTTTTCCGGATATATTGGCCAGGATCAGATTGCCTTTGTGCGAAGGCGCGGTGCTTTTCACAAAGCCGGGGATATCCTGGTAGGGGATGGTCTTCAAAATCTCAAATTCATCAGCCAGATCGCTGAGTCCGGTACCCAGAATGATCCCGATCTGGGGCATCCGAGGCAGGCGTTCTTTCAGCCAATTTGCAGTTTCTATATATGTCATCTGTTGTCTGTCTCCGGTGCTTTGTGCACTATTTCTTCTTTTATCTGTTTAAATTCGCCATCCATCAGTTGCTCGCTGTCTTTGCTGAGCAAGGGGTCTTTGCTGATGCGATCCTGAAAACTCTGCAATTCCACCCTGAATTGCATGAGAAATTGCCGCTTTTGCTCTTTGATAGACAGATATTGGTGCTCCAGCATGCTGAGGTGATGCTTGGCCTCATTGATGGCGCGTTTGGCCTTCAATTCGGATTCGTGGATGATGTTTTCCGCTTCCTTGCGGGCGTTTGCGATGATATCTGCCTTCGTCTTTTCGGCAAAGACGAGCGTGCGGCTAATGAGCTCTTCCCTGCGTTTGAGGTCTTCCACTGCAGAGGATGCCGAAACCGCTTCCTGTTTCACCTCATACTGCTGCTGTTCGCGTCTTGCAATCTCGCGTTCCTGAAACTTGAGCCGGTCTTCCAGCTCATCTGCCATTTGCTCCAAAAAGGCACGAACCTCTTTTTTGCTGTACCCGAACATCTGTCCGGAAAACTCTTGATGTCTTATGTCCAAGGGGAATAAAGGCATGCGTTCCTCCTAATTTATAAAATGCTGATTAAGATCTTGCGCAGGATATTTAAGAGAAGATAAGCCACGATGGGCGAAAAATCAAGTCCCATGTTTGGCATTATGTTCCGAATGGGGCCCAAAATGGGCTCTGTAACTGCGTATAAAAAGCGGAATATCTGGCTGTTCGGATCCTGGATAACCCAAGAGGCGATCACCCGGGCCAGGATGACGTAGCCATATATAGCAATGAGGTTTATGATAGAGCGTAGCAGGATCGAGCTCATGGGATTGGCCATCAATCCAGAACCTCATGGCAGTTTCGGCAACGGGCTTCATAAGATTCCGTGGAGCCTACCAGGATCTGTCCATTTTGATGGACGGTGCGCTGGGTACGGTTTGCGGGATTGCCGCATTTCATACATATAGCCAGATTCTTGGTCACGTATTCTGCGATAGCTAAAAGCTGCGGGATGCTGCCAAAAGGATTGCCCTTGTAATCCTGATCCAGACCGGCAACTATCACCCGATAGCCCTGATCCGCCAGGTCATTGCAAATGCCCACTATGGATTCGTCAAAAAACTGCGCCTCGTCTATGGCGATGATCTGAGTATCTTCGCGCAGATGGGTATAGATTTCGGATACTTCGTCGATCGGTATCGAGGGAGCCTGCATATTTGAATGCGAAACAATGTTGTTTTTGTCATAACGGTCATCTATAATAGGCTTGAAGACTATCACTTTTTGCCTGGCATATTCAGCTCTGCGGATCCTGCGAATCAGCTCTTCAGTCTTGCCGCTGAACATGCTGCCACAGATCACTTCAATCCATCCCGTCTTCTGGTTTATAATATTCAATGTAAATCTCCCACTGGGAAAAATCCCGATATGCCCAAGCTGATAAAGGGGGCAATTTTGTCAAATGCTTTGTC
>Ga0265295_1001330_pt1 | contig 43720 bp, 38 predicted proteins | sample Munlansysbiofilm_FD_192503 | JGI IMG/M metagenome (GOLD analysis project Ga0265295, IMG submission 192503) | Leachate microbial communities from a municipal landfill in Southern Ontario, Canada - Methane capture system biofilm | ecosystem: Engineered > Solid waste > Landfill > Unclassified ... | reverse complement strand
GAAAGAACTCAAGCTGAGTATGCATATGCGCATTCAAAGACAAATGCGTTAAATCAGCATTAATATCTTTCCAGTTATAACTCTGCAACTGACCGTGACGATCCATAAAATAAACACGTTGGTTTTTCCTATCAAATCGAATCTTTCTGACACTAAAGTCCATAAAGTCAAGTCTAGCAGCAATATATATTAGAAAAAACATAAGCAAAGGCACTGCTGACATGACTATTATTCCGATTAATAAAGAATACTCAGCCACACCCCAAGAATTTTTATTTAAGATATTTAAAAAAATAATAACCAATCCAGCTAACCCATACAGCATAACTGAAGTCAAAATTATTGACCAAAAGCCCAGTTCGCCCTTGTGTGCGAACCTCGCATCCGCCACTTCCAGAGACGTCGAATTTAACCCCACAACACTGACACCACCGTAAGCGGGATAATTCTTAAAGTCTTCCGCGCCTACAGGCAGCCGCATCCTATGTGTTCTGGCTTTAGCAATAAAACGCAGAAACTTATCACGTATTTTATTTTTCATGGCTTGCCCTTATGACCTAGAGCGAGTCTGTCGTGAGTATTTCTTCTCTAACTTCTTTTCGATTCTTTCTCGTGCACTATTAATGTGCTTATGGCGTACATCGTAGTATTCAATGGGTACGGTCATAAAAGTTTGCCCCCAAGGCTGCTGGGGGTTGTGGGACGCATCCACTCGAATGGGATCATTCGCCTCAGGCACACAGGCGTCCTGGACCTCTTCTGGCCAAATAAATGTCTTACCCGTGCGCATACCTATCCAACGTAAGCAGGCGGATATAAAGGTATAAGGCACCATAACAGGCAGCCAAATCCATTGAATTCTTTTGGTCATATAATTTCTCACCAGCGTTAGAAACCCAGACCAGAACGTTTCTTGACCGTCGGCTAAGTCCGCGCAGTATTCAATTGTCTCGGCTAAATCCTCGACAACATCTTCTTCCATATAGCAACGAATAAACTCCCAATAACAAAGAGTAGGGTATTCATCCGCATAGAATCCAAGAATAAACAAAGGCTCGTAGCGCTCATGATCCGTACGGCGAAAGAACTCAAGCTGAGTATGCATATGCGCATTCAAAGACAAATGCGTTAAATCAGCATTAATATCTTTCCAGTTATAACTCTGCAACTGACCGTGACGATCCATAAAATAAACACGTTGGTTTTTTCTATTAAAGCGAATTTTTCTGACACTAAAGTCAGTAAAATCAACGCGTGCCATTAAGAGACCTAACAAAACAAAAGCAAAAGAAAGTACGGCAAAAACTGCCGACACAACAAGTAAAAGAAAATCAGTAGCAATTAATAAATCTCTGTCGAAGGTTTTATAAAAAATAAAAATAAAAAAACTAACAACAGTTAAAAACAAGGGTATAAAGATCATTAACCCAAAGCCCAGCTCACCCTTGTGTGCGAACCTCGCATCCGCCACCTCCAGACACGTCGAGTTCAACTCCACAACACTGACACCCCCGTAAGCGGGGTAATTCTTAAAATCTTCCGTGCCCACAGGCAGCCGCATCCTATGTGTTCTGGCTTTAGCAATAAAACGCAGAAACTTATCACGTATTTTATTTTTCATGCTGTTGTTCCTTGTCTTCAATACCGAACGCCTGCTGATAAGCGCCTTTTTCTTGTAGGTGCGTGGGGTATTTAGCCAGCCCATCCTTTAGCATGGTGATTTTAGAGTGGTCTCCCCAATAACTGCGCACAAACCACTCCTGAAAAGGCTCAAGCGTGTCCTCCTGAAATGACAACAGCACCAAGACGCTCGCAGTAATTACCATTCCTATAATAAATACCTGACCTGCAATGGGTATTACCCCCAGAAAGGCTAAGAATGAAAGTCCAGCACCAGCAACACCTGCACCAACAAAACCTGCCCCTATCCATCGATCCCCTTGCAGACCATATTTAACACCTTTCTCCACATCCATAATGCCCAGCACAACCCCACCTATCTGACTGTATTGAGCAATCTTTTTCAAAGCCGTCCTTGGTACTGCTCTAGCAAGCTTGCTGCTACTCTCCGATGCTGCGCTGCTGCCTTTAGCCCACGCACTGTCAGGGTTTCTAGCAACCAAGACCGTATCGGCAGCTTGTGCAAATGAACCGACTAACAGAGCGGCAGAACTCATAAGCTGCGCACGCGCTCGTGTGCTTGTGCTGTCTTCTTTAAAAAAGTTACGGGTCAGGATGACAAAGGCCCCAAGCTGCAAAGCTGTCATAAAGCCATTAATGGCCAAATTGCTACTCACATGATTGGTTAACTCAAAGTTCTTAGCAGCACCGGCACCACGGCCTGTTTGAGTCAGAACGCCGTCCTTAGGCAAATCACCAAGAAGCTCCACTCGGCTTTCAAATACCGTCTGCAGCTGATTAGGTTTTAAGTGAATTGTAGCTCCTTGTGTAGTGCTTGCAGCAATCACCTCGGCCCCATCCCTCTTAAGGGCACTCACTACTTCCTTATCAAGAGAGACCAAAAACTGGACTGTGTGCTTCCCTTTTAGGGAAACATTGTCGATCAGTTTTTTATAACGAGTCATGCTCAGCTCTTTAGTGTTAGCAACACGCTCCGTATAGTTTTCTTCAGCAATGGTATTTAAAAGTTGTTGATATAAAGCCCAACTGCTGGAATCGTGTCTGATGCGTTTTAGTTGTTGTGTAAAAGCTTTCATCGCACCTTTACCATCAAGCTCTAAACTGATGGTATAAACTTGTTGCTGACTGTAAGCACTCAAAATTGGAAATAAATACGGTATTTTTTGTCGAGTGCTGTTCGTAGCTAAATCAACAAATTTACTCTGAGTTAACGCAATCAGGTTATTGATGCTACTTTCAATTCTCTGAGCATGTAATGACAATGCCACATTAATAAAATCTGCCAATACTTTTCCAACATTGATATATTCTTCATTGGCAATCAGTTTTTTAAAACTTGAGATTTCATTCTCTTGATTCAATAGCGTGGCACGCTGTAAACACCCGTTAAAACCCTTAAAATCAAACTCTGGTTTATCCTCTATAAATTTAGATGTTTCATTAGCAACGTTAACTGCAGAGTTTAAATGCTCAATCAATGCAATGATTGAGTCTAAAAACTCAAGTCCATCCTCTAGGTTATTTTGTGAATACGAATGCTGGTAATACAGCATTAATTCTTCTGAATTCATCAAGAGTTGAGCCAGTTCTTCTAGCGGCATAATTATCTGTGCATAAAACTCATCTCGATCTTTTTTATATTTATAATCAAAACTTTCCCATTCGTGCTTCTGATAGTACCGCTCTTGCTCTATCAATTTTTCTTTAGTTTTATTTTCAAATAGTTCACGATCTTTGTCAGCATGCATATGTCTCTTACTGTAACCCTCATAAGAAAGTAATGTTTCGTTAGCGAAAATTCCTGCCCTTAGGAGATAACCACTTCGAAAATCTGAATAGCTTTTCTGATATTGCTCATACTTCTTTTCTATCTCAGCATTATAAAAAGCCTGATCCAGCATCTGCGTTGCTAAGTGATACATGCCACTTAGCTGCACCTTTCGCTCAAATAATTCTAAAGCTGTTCCATTTTCCTTTCTAAATGCCGGTCCCGTTTTATAATCAAAAGGCCCAGTAAAGCCTTGATCTGTCTGGTAAGGGTAGTAGCCGTCAGTCACCAACCAGTGCCTTGTGACCATAATGTCTTTAATAATGCTCACTGGGTCTTTAATACATACATAGGCTCCAGCGCATTTTGTATTACCCGCAACGGCTTTGGATAATGCAGATATTTGCGTTGTCTTGCTGACCTGTTCTCCTTTTACTTCTGCTCTATGATCAAAAGCTTGGTAGCGTTTTAAAACTTCGTCTTCAGCACTTTTATCTTTAATGTCAAACGCATAATCTGCGACGTAATCCGCGATATCGTGAAATGGCAGAGCCTCTCCTTGTTTACGCTCAACGCCACCCCGTTGTGCTGCCCATTGATCAACAGAAAAAGACACCATGTTTTTTATTCTGCAGCCGCCAGTATTTTTTATATGGTTATCCTGAATTTCCTTACTCCATAGCGTTTCTGACCAACCAAACCAATACACGCCATTACTCGCAGCAGGATTGATGTGAATGCTGACGGTTTTGGCTTGCCAAGACTCCATCCCATCATTACAACTGGCACAAGGCTGGCTTTTTACTTTTGGAGGATTGCCCGCACTGTCCAGAAACACCCGATAAAAATCGCCTCTTTCAGTAACGCTGTAAATATCTAGCGTTTCATACTTTTCCGAATACACGTAAACAAAACCGTCAGTTAGGCTTCTGGCAATAGGTGATAAATACTCTGGAACCTCCAGCCCAGGACTCCACTCGCTCTTAAGCTCTGGAAAGGAGTCTGTTTTTAATGCAACCGAAGGACGCACAACAAAAATGGGAAGTCCAACACGCTGACAAAAACTACACGACTTGATAGCTGACACTTTTAAAAACCTCCATGTTTAAGTAAATACGTGCTTTCCAGATGAAAATATCCAGGGTTGCCCACTGATTGTTTAAGGATCCGCTGAAACGCTTCTTCTTTATAAAAATCTTTATTGCGCTCTAGGTACAGTGTGGCAAACAACTCAAGATCGCTTGCTTGCTGCAAGCCAAACTCTTTAATAGCTAACGCCAGCGCTTGATAAACATGTGCTGACTGCTGAAGTTTTTCGGAAATACTTTGTGTACTAGCCACCATACCGTTGATTGATTTAATGCATTTTGAAAACAAGACAAATTCTGTAACACTCACTTTACTATGCTCTAAGCCATACTTTTTATGTTGACCAGCAGGCAACGTAAGCCATTGGCCTGCATGGTAAAAAGTGGCCTCAAAAGCATCGTCCATGGACAATAATTTTTTGATTCCAGTACTACCCAAAAACCAACAATATTGAAAAAAAACAGATGGATCATAGTAGCGGACAATGTATCCAGCACTATCCGTATCCTTTACATACAAGGCATTTACTAAGTTTCTTTTAAGTTGATCCAGTGGTTGCGAGCTGTTAAAGAAAAATCTTATTAGAGGCGGCTCGCCTGCTAGCCCTTCGCTTGCCTTAATCATTTCCTCCCAATACCGGTATGGCAAATCATGCATAGACACAAGCCATGGATACAGGTGTGCTTGCGGTTCTAATACAGGAGAAATCAGCTCGATTTTTTCAACTTGTTCATCGAGATCCGGAATCAATAATCGGTCTACAATGGCATATCCATGCTCACTTGGTGCTTTGTATTCCATTTGAAATATATTTTTCATAGTTAACCCAACCGAACCAATGCATCACCCTGCTGCGCAGCCTCTGTACTTATAACCTCACACGCTGTAAAGCCGGGCAAGGGAGCTGCTTTAGTTTTTGGTTGCTGATAGTTAAAGTTGGCGCTATTTACTTGGAAATCACCCGCAGTGCCACTTTCAATCATTGCGGGGTCCAAAGTGATAAACGAGCCTCCACATTGCAGGGTAATTTTCTTCTTAGCAGAAATGATAATTTCATCATCCGTACTCGTGATATTCATAGCTTTTTTGGAGAGCATTTCAAGCGCATCAGTTTGTGCCTGAATCTGCACTTTTCCAGCGACAGCTACCAGTTTCATGCCAAGCTCATGTGCAAACACTGATACAGAGTGTTTTGCTGCCAGTGCAATACGTTTCAAGGCCGTAATTTCGGTGTTTTTACCTGATGTGGTAACTATATTTTGTGACGCACTTTGCTGGATATGGCTCGGAGTAGATAAGGCGAGTCCACCTGGTGCTCCTGCAACAATTGCCGCCCCCTGCAAACCATCAACCATGTTTTCTAAAAACATCTCTTGGGCTTCAACATCAAGCTCTTCCATTCCCGCACTACTCATTGAGTGCGACATGGACTCTGCAGCATTGAGTGCTTGTCGCAACTGGTGGGTAATTTCCTGCATATCCAGTTGCTGGCCACCTGCGAGCTCTTGCTCTTGAGTGCTTAATAACAACCCCTTACCCGCCCTAATCGCCCCCCAATCATCGGTGCGCAGCTCAAAACCTTCACCACGCTTATTGCGTTCGGCATTGACTAAGTGGCCGAGGTTAAGCTGGGTTTTGCCACCGTATTCGGTGCTGAGTTTGATGTGCTCTTCGCCGCGTTTATCTTCCATGCGCAGTTTGTTGTTGGATGGTGTGCGCAGTACGTTGCGGGTGTTGTTGCGTTCGGTGACATGGTCAGGATGACGCGAATCATGCAAAGCGTGGGCAATATACGGGCGATCAGGGTCGCCTTCATGAAACGCAATCGCCACCTCAGTGCCCTGAATCAACGGCATGTGCAAACCATAGGTGTCGCCGCCGTAGGGCTTGGCCAGACGCACCGGCATGCTTTCATAGCCTTGCGGCTTGTCATCTAAATCGGCATCAAACTTAACCCAATACAAGCCATCTTTATTTTGATGGGCGTAAATATCATTGGCTTTTGCGCTGGTGATGCGTGCGGTTAAAGTGCCGCTGATAATAGGCCGTGGCTTAAGTGTAGGCCGCCAGCACAGGATTTCGCTGTAAGGCGCAGCACTCACTGCGATGCTTAAGGCTTCTGAACGGCTGGCTTTAAAACGCAGCTGGGTAATTAAGATGGGCGCTTGAAACACCGAAGGTAAACTGCTGGGCACTCGACTGTCGTTAATGGTCAACACTTGGCCTGGGCTTAAGCTTGGATCATTACTGGTGGCACGCAAACGCGTTTGCCGTGCTAAAAAACGCTCATGGTCTAAGCGCGCCCAAAAGTTGGCCGTTTCTGCCTCAGGGTTGAGCTTATCGCCCTGAGTTAAGTGCCGCGCCTGATAATGGTACACATCGCCATAGTTTTGTTCTTCGCCATCACCACGGGTCATGTCGGTGCGGCCAGTTAACAACAGGTCTTGTGCTTGACGGTAGTTGTAGTCTTTAACTTGTACGCTGTTTTCAACCACTTGATGACGCAGCGACAAGCCCCAAATCGAGGCAGTACCGCTATCGCTTTGCCCTGATGGGCTATTGAGTGGCAGGCTTTTGTCAAATTCATAGCAGCTCTGCTGATCACCAAAGCGAATAATTTCAGTTTGTGTATCTGGCTGGAGTGCAAAGCTGTAAAAAATCCCGACCTCAGCCAATAAGCGCTCAATAAAGGCGCGATCACTTTCATTGACCTGATTGATTTGTTCGCGTTTGGAGTATGTCTGCTTGAGGTTGAACTCAAACTCCCACCCTTTAAAATTATGTTCGCGCAAAATCTGCTCGACCACTTGCGGGATCGACTGATTTAAAAAAAAGCGATAGGAGCGTTTTTGATGCCGCAGCAATGCAAAAAACGGCTCAATCGTCAGTTGGTATTCAGCTTGATCCACCGAGCCTGCTAAGCGCTTAAAGTCAGTGACGATGCCGTGCACTACTTTTTCTGCCGACTTTACCTGCGCAAGCTGCGCCAAAGGCATGTGCGTGCCAACAAAACTAAAGGTCGCGCTGCGCCTCAGTAACTGCTGCGGTTGTAAATCCTGCGCACTGGAGGTGAATGTCACTTGATAGCGGTAACAATCACTCAAGGTTTCACGGCCAATAAAGTGCTCAACATCCAAGTGTTCAGCACAGCCTTGCACCTGCAATTGGTAACGATTTAGCGAGCCACTTAATTGAGTTTTGACGCTATCAAGAAGGCTCATGACAGTGCTCCTTCTGACTCCATTAGCTCGATGGGCTGATCAGCATCCATTTTTTCTACAAACTCCAAACTAATCCCCTCTTCTGCGTTGTAACCCAAGTGCAAATGGCTAGCAGCAGGCAAGGCTTGAGCTTGGCGTAACAAAAGTTGTTGGCTAAGTACCGGTAAGATTTGTTGATTAAGCAGACTGTCGATATTGCGTGCGCCGCTATCCGGTAGCAGGCAGGCTTCAACAAGGCTGTCATAGAGTGACTCGTCAATGCGGCAGGTTAAGCCATAGTGGCGCTGTAAGCGCTTGGCTACTTTATTGAGCTTAATTTCAACAATATTGCGCAAAGCGTCCGCTGCCAGTGGGCGGTAAATGACACTTTGAAAGCGCGCTAATAATGCGGGCTGAAAATGCTCGCGTAAAATTGGCCGAATCAGCTCGTGTAACTGTGCTTCTGTGGCGTCGGGCTGTTCTTGTAAGTAGTGCGATAAGTGGTCGCTACCCAAGTTAGACGTCATTACGATAACAGTGTTACGAAAATCAATTTCGCGCCCTTCTCCATCACGCATGACGCCGCGATCAAACACTTGATAAAAGATATTGAGTACATCACGGTGGGCTTTTTCTACTTCATCCAATAACAACACGCTGTAGGGACGTTTACGCACCGCTTCGGTGAGCACGCCACCTTGGCCATAACCAACATAACCTGGCGGTGATCCTTTGAGCTGGCTCACCGTATGCGCTTCTTGGTATTCAGACAGGTTGATGGTGATTAAGGATTTTTCACCACCAAATAAACTGTCGGCTAAGGCTAAAGCGGTTTCTGTTTTACCTACACCGCTGGTGCCCACTAAAAGAAACACGCCTAAGGGGCCATCTTCGGCTGTTAAGCCTGTTTTGGCCGCGCGTAAACGCTGGGCAAGTTGGTGTAATGCAGGTTCCTGTCCAATCACGCGCTGGCCTAGCTGCTCTTCAAGTGCGAGCAAACTGCCTTGTTCATCCTTTAACAGACTTGATAAAGGCACGCCTGTCCAGTCGGCAATGACGTTAGCGACGGTGCGTACATCCACATCTAAACCAATCAGCGGCTCATCTGCTTGTAGCTCTGCAAGTTGCTGCTGCAGTTGCTGGCTTTGCGCAAGCTCATGCGGCTGTTGTCGGCACTCTAATAACTGCTTGATAAGCGTTTGTTCTTGAGCAAACTGTTGCTCTACGCCTTGTAAGCGCGCAGCAAGTGATGCAGTTTGTGCGCTGATTTCAGAGAGGCGTTGTGTATCTGTAGTCTGCCCAAGCGCCATTTCATCCAGCAACGCTTGTTGTTCTAGCTCCAATGCTTGAATGCTTGAGCGCAGCTGCGTCAATAACGCAGGCTCTGTGTCGAGACTGATGCGTACCCGCGCACAGGCGGTATCCAGTAGATCCACCGCTTTATCAGGTAACTGACGGCCGGTTATATAGCGCCGTGATAAAGTGACAGCCGCTTTCACGGCGGCATCACTGACATGCACACCATGAAACTGCGCGTAACGCAGCTTTAAACCTCGTAACATGAGGCAAGCCGTTTCGTCATCGGGCTCATCGACTTTGACCATCTGAAAGCGCCGCTCTAACGCTGCATCACGCTCAAAATACTGTTTGTATTCCGACCATGTGGTGGCTGCAATGGTGCGCAACTCACCCCGTGCTAAAGCAGGTTTTAATAAGTTGGCAGCATCGGCGCCACCTGCTTGATTGCCCGCACCAATAATGGTGTGCGCTTCATCAATAAAGAGTAAAACTGGCTGCGGTGATTGCTGCACGGCTTCAATTATGTTTTTCAGACGCTGTTCAAATTCACCTTTAACGCCCGCTCCGGCTTGTAATAGACCTAAATCCAATGTTCGTAAACTGATGTTCTTTAAACTGTCAGGCACATCACCCTGAGCGATACGTAAAGCCAGCCCTTCCACTAAGGCGGTTTTGCCGACCCCCGGCTCGCCGACCAGAATCGGATTGTTCTTACGGCGTCGCGATAAAATATCAACCATCTGGCGTACTTCATCATCACGCCCAAAGACGGGATCGATGTCACCCGCACGTGCTTTGGCTGTGAGGTCTTGAGTAAACTTATCAAGCACCGCTTGCAGGGCTTCATTGAGCGCTTGCGCAGAAGCACCTGAAGCTGCTGCGCTATGGCTTTGTAATTGATTGGCCGCTAAATCGACGTCTGTGCTTAAAGACTCTGTTTGCTGTAAATCTGGACGTTCTTCTGACTGCTGATCAAGCAATGGGCGTAGACGTTCTAGCTGAGCATTGCTCAAACTCAACAACGGCCAAACACCTTCACAGTTTAACAACTCAGGATGGCTCATCAGGGCGGACAACAGATGCACGCTACGTATTTGGCTTTGTTGCTCTTGTAAGGAAGCAATCAACCAAGCCTGCTGGAGTAACTTGCACAAAGGCGCTGATAGCTGCGGTTGAGCGCTACGAATTGAGCGTGGTAATTGCTCAATGTTTTGCAGCAGAGCCTGCCAAACCCTATCCATGTCCCATTCATAACGGCGGGCAAGTACGGTGATGTCGCTTTCACCCTGTTCCATCAGTTTTAATAACCAATGCTCAATAGTAATTTGGCTATGACCACGTGTTTGACACAGCGACGCAGCTGCTTCTAGGGCCTTAACGCAATATGGATTTAAGCGACGTAGTAACACTATAGATTGCTGTGTCATAGCTTTAGCTCCCTGCTCAATGAGTGTGCTAAAGCGCAACTCATGTTTTAAATAAGAAGATTAGAAATGTATTATTTTTCTCAGCGCTCAAGATTAAAAGTTGAGAAAAATAATAAAAAAGGCAGACGATAGCTCGTCTGCCTTAACGCCCTTAGGCGGTGGAGCGCTCACTCCATGAATCAGAATGAATAATGTTGCCGTCTTTGTAGGTCCAGGTGATTTTCTCGTAACGCAATTCGATTTCTTCTAAGTGGTTGTGCTTTTCTTTAGAAGGATCTTTCACGTCGTGCATTTTTGGCGCTACCTTGACGACTTTGACATTTTCAAGTTTAGTATTGAAGTACTCAACTTCTTGTCCCGCATCATCAATGCGATACCATTTAAACTCAGCCGACTTTAACGTTTGGCCAGTGGTAACAGCTTTGTATAGGTAGGGGCTTGAGGCATCAATTTCTTTGATAAAAACAAAAGGGGTATGTATGCGTGTACCCGTTAACTTACCCGTGTTGTTATCGGTAGGAATGTATAAACAGTGATCCTGAGCAACAACTTCAATGCTTCCTTCACGACTCTGTACATCGACCGAGCCTTTGATCTCTGCTCCGCCATCGTCTTTTAGCCATAGATATACAGGAATTGCCATATTTACTTCTCCATTTGCAATGACAAGACATCACCTTTCGTAAACGATGATGTGCTTTTAATGTTCACTTCCTGACAAGCATCGGCTTGGGGAAGCAAACGGATTTCAACGCGGCGATTTTTACCGCGTCCTTCCTCACTATTGTTATCCGCTACAGGGCGCGTGTCGCCAAAGCCCTGTACCGCAAAACAATTCGCTGACAAATCACTGGTAGCCAACATCCAGTCACGCACAGACTCTGCGCGTTGCTGTGATAAACGTTGGTTAGCCTGCGGGTTGCCAGTACTGTCGGTATGACCTGAAATAACAATTAACCAGCCGGGTTTAGCTTTAACGTCTAACAAGGCACTGACTAAGACTTTGTTGGCTTGGGGTTTTAATGAAAACTGGCCCACATCAAATAACGCAAGACTGTCCAAAGTGACCGCACTGTCAACACGCTGAATGATCGGCGCAGGTGCAGGTGGTGGTGCCCATTCGCTCAGTGCGGATTGGAGCGGCGGCAATAAGCGTCCTCCTTGATACAACGCCACAGAGTAGGCAGTCGGAATTCCTTCTCGCTCCCAGCGCGTCAGTTGCTGTACGCTTGCCCTCAATTGTTTTTGTGCCGCTAATTTAGGTTCAACAGGCTCACCGCTAAGCCCGCGAAATAGCACTAAATCATTTTGCGCATGCTGAATTAACCGTTGGTTATGGTTGAAACTGGCCAGCATGGCTAACAGTAAAAACACTGCAACAATGCCAGCAAATTGCGCTGCTGTTTTCTCCATGACGGTTAAACTGAGCCGACTCACCTTACGGCTCAGCAAAATCGCTGGAAACGGTAGAACGGCTGCAGCTGTAACATGAACCGTGCTGACTAAACCTGTGCGTTGCGCAAGATAGGCTAGCCAAAGATTATTCGGCAATGCAAGCACCGGGGCAAAGTGCACAGCTACAGCTTGCAATGACAGTGATGGCGTACCTGCTTGGGGCAATTGCCAGAGCGGCAAATAGGTGTGCTGTAACCACTGCAAGGCATGTTCTAAGTTAACCATTAATGGTAATGGATAGGTTTCGTGGGCATGACGATCGAGCCAGCCGTCTAAAGTTCCTAATGAGGTGTGCCCCTCAGCAACCTGTATAGCTTGCCCAGTTTTGGCGCTAAACCATAATGGGGCCTTGCTCTGCGCAACGGCTGGCTGAGCAGAGTGCAATGGATTTAAGTACAGCACGCACCACATTTCTGGCTGATATGCCATATAGCGAGAAGCTTGTGCAATTGCTCGCCGCCAAGCAAACACCGACTCCAATAATACGTCTTGATCGGTCAATTGCTCAGGCAGTACTGGCAGCATGATGGCGACTCTAGAGAGCAATTCTGGACGCTGCTCAGCTAACCAATGCACCGTCTGCAAAAAACTTTCGTTATCTGCAACACTTAAATACCAACCTGCTTGTAACTCTCGATACGAATCAGCCAGAGGTTGCTCTAAGCCACATACCAATACTAAAGTGCCTTGAAAGCCTTGCGCCGGTAACAGTTGCTCATCAAAAACTGGCTGCGCTTTTTGACGCTGCTGATAAAGCTGATAGTTAGCTGAGCTTAAAACAGCAGCCAACGCGATCAGCAGCACGCTTAATAACACGCTCAAGCCCAAGTCCAGCAGCCAAAAACCCCACAGCAACCACAACGCCAAACCAAGTGCACAGGACACTAAGCTTTGTTTTATCCAAATGTGCATGGTGTGTCCTTAATGCAATAACTGTTGCAGTTGCTGCTGCAGGGAATTGGACAAATACCACCATAGAGCAAAGAGTGCTGCGCCCCCCAACACCCAACTTAACCAGTACCAGTGACGTCGATTAAAACTTAAGCTCGGCGTCTTAGTGAGCGGCAAATGGGCTGATAGTGCGTAGGCTGGAACGCGCTGAGTCAGTTGCTTTAACACTTGGGTTCGATGCTGATCCTTGCTGCTGCGATATTGCCCTGTAAAACCTAAAGCCAGCACTCGGTGAAAGCAGATCAGTACGGCCTCTTCAGCAACTGTTTCATGTAAAACATTGGCAATACGGTCCCATAGCTTTGCACCTGCTTCGAGCGTATTGAAGTACGTTGCCTGCAATGGCGACTTAAGCCATTGCTCATAACCTGCATCCTGAATATTCCTATTCATGACGCTTTCATCCAGCAAGGCGCACTGGGCATATAGCATGTGCTCAGTGGCCGCGGTGGAATAGCCCTGCTCTTGTAGCTGCTGTTTGGCCGTATCAATCTGTTCACATGCACGCTGATAAAAAGCGAGGCCGTTCTCAATGGGTACACCATTTTTAAGCTGGCATACCGTTAACCATGTGTCAGCAAACACACTATCAATCGTGTTCGCTGGGTTTATTGCTTTATTAGTCATGAACGTAACACCGCAAAAAGTTCCAATTGCACATCACCTAAAGTCCCTGGTATATAAAACGCACATTGACCTGAAGCCAGCATCGCTTTGGCTGCTGGATTATTAAGCTCCAAAGCGAAATATTGGTTTTCTAGACGCATAGGAATCGCCGCTGGAACGTGGCTTAACGCGCGTAACGGAACCCCATTGAGCGCCACATTGACAACATCTGAGACATCATCTGGGCTACCTACTTTGCACAATAAAGGCAGTTGGCTTGTGAGTAGATGCGCCGGCAAACCAGAACGTACAGATAAATAAAAGTCAGCATCTTCGCGTAAACGGCTGTCATGCAAAGCGCCCTTCCAAAACTGCCCATTTTTCAGCAGCTCAATAGCAATAACTCGCGATGGCAAACTGGCTTCGAGTAGCTCTGTCAGTAGCTGTAACAGTGGCGGAAAAACCGCCTCTGGCTGGCCGTGCTGGTAGGCTGGAATTGAATCGGTACCGTGTTCCAAAGAGAAGGTCAGTAAACTGCCTGCGAGACGCACCAACTCACGGTACAAAAGTTCAGGATGCCGATTCGGGGCGCTGAGCAATTCAGCTAGCACAGGTTCTGCACTGTTTAATGCATTGAGCAGCCAGAACAAGGAAACATCTGCCACGGCAAAGTCTGCCATGCGCGCATTGCTTTCGCGGCGCATAGCCATCAGCCGGTTACGTTTAGCTTGTAAACGATAGATCAGCTCACTAAAGCCAGTCAGCAACGCAGGACTGGCAGAATACGCCAGCATCGGCGGCATAAAACTTGTATCCAGCTCCCAAATACCTTGGCCATTGCGGCGTAAACGCGCTACCGGACAGGTCAGGTAATCGCTGTTTTCATCGTGTGCAAAGCGCAAGCGCAGTGCATAGCGTTGTACGGCAATTTCCGTTTGTTCATTGCCGACAAGGTCTTGTACTTGCACCCACTCTTGCAGGTAACGGCGCGGTCGATCCACCTGCCCTGGTAAGGCCAAGTTCGCGCCATTAGCCTGAAGCAATGGCAAAGCCAGAACAATATCGGCAGTTTCACAACCGTCTAACAAAGATAGATCACATGCAGGTGGCAAGTTATCTGCCAGCGCGGTGTCAACCAAAGTGCCATCAGGTAAGCACACAATAAGCTTGGTTGCGTTTAACCGTGCGACGCTTAAGGCGTTTAGATCAAACTCGGCACAAAGCACACCCCAAGGGTTGGCAATCATGCTGTGCGCCAGAGCATCTGCCACATAAGCATCCCAGCGGGCCTGCTGTTGAAACTGTTGCGGGGCCAAAAAGGCCCCATCAGTCCACAGTGGACGATAAATTTTCATCCGAGCCTCCGCTTACGCTTTGGCTTTAGGCATCTGAGATACTAACGATAGATTGACATCCATCCCCTCAACCTGAAAATGCGGAACGGCATACAGTTTGACGCGGAAAAAGCCGGGGTTATCGTCGATGTCTTCAACTTCTACCCGAGCATCACGCAATGGGTGCGAAGCTTGCAAATCGTCACCAGGGTCAGTCATTTCAGTCACTAAACCCCGCACCCAATTATTGAGTTCCAGCTCCAAAAGACGACGGTCTTTAGTGGTACCAATATTTTCTCGTTGAATCAGCTTCAAATAATGCGCGATACGCGACAACAAGAAAATGTATGGCAGGCGTGAGTTAATACGACTGTTGGCTGTGGCGTCTGCTGTGTCGTATAACGCTGGCTTTTGCGCTGAGTTAGCCGAGAAAAAGCATGAATAATCACGATTTTTATAATAGGACAGAGGGATAAAGCCAAGGTTGGCAAACTCAAATTCACGTGTTTCAGAAATCATAATTTCTGATGGGATTTTAACTTGATTGCCCGTGCCTAAATCAAACAAATGGATCGGTAAATCTTTAACTGCACCGCCTGCTTGTGGCCCGCGAATTTGTACACACCAGCCATTACTAATGAAGCTTTTAACCATATTTGCTGCAAACGAAAAACTGGCGTTAGTCCACAAATACTTTTCATGATCAGGGCCTTTAACTTCTTCCACATAGTTAAAGCTACGCACTGGAACCGTATCTGGACCATAGGGCAAGCGGCCTAATACTCTAGGCATGGTCAGCCCAATATAACGGGAGTCATCCGTCTCACGAAACGACTTCCACTTTAAATATTCGGCACGATCAAAGTAGTTACCAATATCCTTAATTGCTGCTACTTCTTCCATGCTCTCTTTACCAAAGAAAGCTGGGTTAACCGAACCAATAAACGGCATATGCGCGGCAGCAGAGACTTTAGAAATATTGCGCAGCAGAGCAATGTCTTGAGGACTGCGATCAAACTCATAGTTAGAGATAATTGCGCCTATTGGTTCGCCACCAGGCGTATCGTACTCTTGAATATAAGTGTGGTAATACAGGCCACTCTGAATCATTTCTGGACTGTCTTCAAAGTCTTGACGCAAATCGTCTTTGGCAATATCAAGAACTTCTAACTTAACATTCTGCCTAAAATCAGTGCGGTCAACCAACGATTTAAGACCACGCCATGCAGACTCTACAGCTTGAAATTCAGGGTGATGCATCACTGCGTCTAACTGCTTACTGATCTGTTGATCGAGCTCGGCTATATGATGATCCAGCAAGGTTTTATCCAAGCGTTCTACAGCTTGCCCGGATTTTTTCAAACGCTCTAAAAAGACTTGTACACCTGCAGTAACTCGCTCGTTAGCGGTCACTTCAGCCAGTCCACTGTCATCTTGAAAACTATTTAAATCACTTAAAGCAGCAACCGGCTCTAAATTAATTTTGCCAAATAAAGAGGCATAAACACCTTCAGTGGCAACCTGCTCAACAACCGCTGGTTGACTTTGGTTATTTTCCACATGAGCTGACATACAAACACTCCTTGTTTAAAGTTACTCTAATTCTGATTTTTTTGGTGCCAAACTGGCTAATTCTGTACGTAACTCATCACTCAGCGCGCTGTCCTTTAAGATAGCCTCTAGCTCTCGACGGAAAGTTACATTATCTAATAGATTGGATTTGAGGTCGCGCAACAGGTTTCTCATTGCGAGCATGGCTTTAAGTTGCGGGACTTGACGCGCGACCTGCTCTGGCTCAAAATCTTTCATGTCATTAAAATTAAGCCTTACCCCTTTATCACTGCCATCGCCTAACAATGTATCTTCAACTGTTAGGTTAAGCTCTGGGGAAAAATCAGACAGAACATTATTAAAGTTATTTTTATTTAAATTAACTCGTTCACGCTCAGATACTGGCCTACTCTCTTTTCCATTACTAAAATCGCCAACTACTAATAGCTTTAATGGCAACTCAATCTTCTTCTGCGCTCCTCCCGTATGCAAATCTAGCTTAATATTGACACGTGATTTAGGGACTTCATTTTGAAAACTCTCTGACATTGCGTCGATCCTTAACGTTAAGACTGATAATTCAAGAGGTGAATACTCAGGTAAATGAAAAGGCTTAGCAACTCAACAACAGTGACTCAAGTCAAACTTTTGACTCTTAACAATGATAAATACAACAACAAACTAGAAAATCAAAAAACACATACCATAAAGCAAAAAAAAAAATAAAAAACGCATCACAAAAAACGCCCAACAGAAAAATTATAAGCTTATTCAAAACCACTAACAAATTAATAGATATATATAATAATCTGCCAAAACAGATAACATACAACTTAATAAACACAGCAAACATGTAAATAAAAAGCATATTTTCAATCACCAAGAAACATATTCTTTCCTATCAACACCTCCTGAACAGCACAATATTCGCATACAATGCGCCCTCAAAATGGCTCTTCCGAGCAGCCACGTCGTTATTAAAGAGCTGAACATCGATGAACACAGTAAACCGCCGCTTTTCCGTTGCCCCGATGATGGATTGGTCTAATGATTTATAAAGACATTCAAAAACAATAACTTACAGATTGTTTTTTATTTTTGTGACTCTTTTGTGTACTTTATCACTCCTCGCTCTCTAGTTCAGCGGCTCAAGTTAAGCGCATCAGTTTAAAATCTGCGCGACCTGCAGGGTCGTACTGTTCTTAAATCAAAGCAGGATGCATCAGTTACGCAACAGAGTGATTTGAAACCCTTTATAGATATTGTGGTTTTTATTGCTTGAAATCCACAGAGACATTTATCGCACTGCAGATGCAAAACAACTATAAAAACTAATCCTTCCTATCCTTCCTATCCTTCGAGATCTTTTATTGATGAGTTTTTTAAATCCATCATTTCTTGAAAAGCCCCTATGCGCGACCCATGAAGCGGATGCTCTGGAACTCCTGCCGCTATGATAAACGCAATAGCAAGCCCTGCCTCAACGCAAAGAAAAAGCCCACAATTAATCTCCCAGCTATAAGCTTCATAAACCGTCGACATCCTAAGCAAACCCCGGCCATCTGGAAGTGCTTCCATCTGCACGCGGCTAAGTATTGACCTCTGGTTTGGATGCGCACCAAAGTCAATAAGAGCCTCGTACAGATCATCTGTGTACTTAGCCATTTCTGCATTAATAAGGCATAGCTTTTTTGTTGCTTTGGACGCTGTAAACTCTTTCCTGCACCTGCCAGACGCTGAATTAGATTTATTTCGATCTCCCCAAACGCTTGCATTCTTTTCATCACCAGAGATGAGCAACGCATAACACGCTGACTCTAACGCAGTGCGAAGCACTGGAAAAACCGAAACTGAATGCCCGGACAAAACCTGCCTGACGCTACTGAGCCATAACGTGTATGCGTTCATTGAAAGCAGCGTGTCAAAAGCATGCTTGTCTTCCATGGATACAAAGACTTCTTGCTGAAACAATTCCTCCATTTTATTTACGAGATGCATTAACTTTGGCGGAGTGTCTGCATGTGCACTAGAAACTTTTGAGGTTGCTTGCAAATAATTCTTTAAAGAACCTAAATTTAAGCTCATGAACAACCTTTATATTTGTATGGCAATGAGTGCAAGACTATACGAATCTCTTTCGTCTAGAAAACTATTCCTGCTGTCGTTCAATACATCCCTGCACCTGTACTGCGCAGCTCAGCAGGTCGTCTTCTAGTCGATCCACTGCCCTGCGCCAATCGTCATTATTTACCAGTGCCGGGCGCGCTGGCAGCTGGCACAGAATCAGCGCGCACTTGGGACGAATGTCGATACGCACTGGGGTCGGTTGTGGCGGCGCGCTGGTACAGCCTGCCGAGGCTAGCAGGTACAGGAGCACGCAAATACTCAGCAATGGTTTCATCATTTCTTTTTAGCTCCTCTAGCGCTTGTGATTGAGCGCGGCTTTGATTGGCCAGCGCTTGCAGTAATTCGCGGTTTTTTAACTCAGCGGCAAGCACGCCCGCCAGCTGCTGTGATTGCGCCTCGATAATCGCTACGCGCTCCTGATCGAGTAGGCCTGCGGCAGCAAGTTGCTGTTGAGCGTGATCGAGATGGGTTTGTGCAAGCTCAATGCGTGGCGACGCAATCAACCACCAAGTCAGCGTCGCCACTGCAAGCGCGCTGATTGCGTAGATGATTAAGCGCTGCATTTGCTGACTTCCTGCATTGCCTGAGCGTAGTAACTGCCCCACTTTTTACGCAGTGCTGCTTTTTGTTCTGCTGTGCCGCGCGTATAAGCACCAGGTCGCCATGTGCGCAGATACAATTGCCAAGCCCCGTCAACGTCATTCAGACCAGGCAATGCTTTTGGATCAGTCCAAAGCAGTAGCCGACCAAACCCCATCGCCAGGACATCATCATGCTCAAGTGCGTTATAAACAGCATCAATAAAGACAGCTTCGTTCGATGCCTGCTTGATGCCACGCTCACCGCAAAACTCGGCAGCAATTAATTTACTGGATCGATGTTTAATAACACCCGCAACACCGCCCATCTTTTCGAACTGGAGCCAGCCTCTTGCGATTCCGCTGCCTATTTGTCGCCGATACTTAAACAGCGACTCTTGCAAGCCGATTGCTAGCAGCATGACAATCGCTTCACGACTACGCATACGCGCTGGCAGCATAGCCAGTGCCGGCTTGATTGCTTTTTCAACTACGTCACTTAATTTCTCAGACATACGTCACCTATTTTCAAGCAATAAAAAACCCACCGAAGTGGGTTTATTGGGTTGTTCTTGAGTTGGCCAACTCGGTTTACGTGATTCAATTGCGCTGATTTAAAACAGCCCTGACGGCTCAGCCTGCACATCCCAGCTAAAGATCAAAACCTCACGCGCCTCTTTAGCGTTTTCACTGCCTCCTACCGTGTACTTGATATCTGTTGACTCAAAATGGAATCCGGCAAACCAGCGCCGCACATCAGGGTGATCATTCAAGCTAATGATCGCCTTGCCTTTCATGTTCCGCATCAGCTCGGCCATTTCTTCAAACTGCTCAGGGCCAAAGTCAAAACCATAACCTGCAGTCTGCCAATACGGAGGGTCCATATAAAAGAAAGTATGCTCACGGTCATAACGCGTGATGCAGTTTTGCCAGGTTAAGTGCTCGATGAAAACTTCAGACAGCCGCAAATGCGCAGCGGAAAGTTGCTCTTCAAGCCGCAGCAAGTTAAGCCCCGGCGTAGCAAGCGTTGCAGTACCAAATGTCTGACCGCTGACTTTGCCGCCAAAGGACAGCTGCTGCAAATAATAAAACCGCGCCGCACGCTGAATATCGGTTAGCGTTTCAGGCCGCGTATCCTGCAGCCATTTGAAAACCTGCCGGCTGGTTAGCGCCCATTTGAACTGCCGCACGAACTCTTCGAGATGATTCTGCACAACGCGATAAAGGCAAATCAGATCGCCATTTATATCGTTAATGACTTCAACATCCGCAGCGTGCGGTTTCATAAAAAACAGAGCCGCACCTCCTGCGAACGGTTCTACATAGCAAGTGTGCGCCGGTATGAACGGCAGGATGCGATCCACAAGCCGCCGTTTACCGCCCATCCATTTGATTATTGGTGCTGACATTAGAGTTTCCCTCAAGAAAGGCACTCGACGGTGCTCTGTTATTGAGGCTCTCGGCCTTCCAGTTTGTCGCGCCCTTACAGCGCGGGCATTTGATAGTGATTGAATAGTGACCGCTGGCCACCCCGAGTTTACGTTTGCAATGAGCACAACGAAGTTCTGAATTATTAGCCTGCATAACCTTTTACCTTTTGGTAAGATCGGCCAGCTCACGTGAGCGGGTGGCCTTGGTTGACTGCAGCATGTCCTGCGGTTGATGGCGTATTGCTGGTGTTCGCGCACCGGCAATACGCCGCCATCTTTAGAATTTAGGCAATAAAAAACTCTACAGAAAAAATTCCTTGGACATTAGGCATTATTTTTGTTTCTTGAATGGAATAGTCAGGCTCTAAAAGTAACGGAGATTACGATTGAACAGAGAAATAAATATCCAGTTCAGTGATAAAGCATCAAAGAAAGTAAGCTTTACAAAAACCAGGGAATTTTTTGAGTTCATTAATAAGGAAATTAAGTTCTGGGAAAGTCAGCGCATTAAAATTAAAGAAAAACAGAACACAACTCATCCCGTATTTAATTTTTTTGATGTTTTCGGACAGAACATCAGTACTTTAAAAGAATGGTCTGAGAAAATAGGCAGCTGGAGTGACGAAGAACTTAATAGCCAGATAAAGAGTTTTGGCGCTATCGCTTCTAGGCACTTCTCTTCAACATGGCTATGGAGCGGACACCCTTACACTGCTGCATTTATAGAATGCCAAAGTGAACATGGAACTAATACTGCAACAGCATTTTTGAATTATGTAACAACAAAAAATATTGATCATATTGGAAATCATGATTATTTTCTTGGGATAATGTTTGGGTATGAGTTTTTAAACCAAGACTCCGACATAGTAAAAAGACGAAGTAGCGAAAAAAAATCACTAGGCCATTTACGCAATCAGCTAGAAGAGACCAATAAGCAACTTTTCACGGAGGTAGAAGAGTTTAAAGAATGCTTTTCAACTTGGGATTCAAGCAGCCGGGAAAACTGGAATGAATGGCTAATCAAGTCAGCCGATGAGCACTCCGAGCAGCAAGAAGCTTATAAAAATGAGCTTATAGATTACGAAGAAGCATACAAAATCCGAATTACACAACTTGAAAACCTTTACGAAGAAAAGCTTCGATTAGAGAAGCCTGCTAAATACTGGAAAGATGCGGCACGCAGCTTTGGAATACACGGAGGCTTATGGTCTTTAGCGCTTCTTGCTTCTGTATTATTAGGAATCGTTTATTTCTCAGGCTTTTATACCGACTGGCTAAAAGGACAGGAGATTGCTGCAAAGCTCAACACAGTTCAAGGTATTGTTATTTCCGGAACAGTGTTAGCTACTTATGCATTCTTAGTTCGCACACTTTCCAAACTAACATTTAGCTCGTTTCACCTTATGAGGGATGCGCAGGAAAGAGAGCAGTTAACATACTTGTACTTATCCTTGATAAACGAGAATAAAATCGATGAAATCTCTCGTGATATTGTACTTCAAGCATTGTTTAGCCGAAGCGAAACCGGCTTGCTTGTTAATGAGTCAGGCCCCACTATGCCAGGTATTAGCGAAGTATTAAGAGCAGCGTCAAGAGCGAAATCATAACAATATAAGGAAGCTACTTATGAGCACGGAAATTGAAAATGAAATTACAAAACTAGCGTTAGAGTCAGTTCTTTATTGCGCAAAAGCAAAAGGCTTGGATGCGGCAGCTCTTGCAAAAGCAGCTGCAGATCATGCCCTGTCTAGCAGTAATTCAAACAGTGGCTTATCAGCTGAAAATAAAAACAAAGTCCGCGAAGTGCTCGATCAAGCATTAGAAAGCATAAAGCACCACCACTAAACCTCCACATCATACTGCAGTAGAACAATCGCTGGGCTTGTCACCTGCCCGTGCTGGGTAAAGCGCTTGCTGCCGACATTCACGGCCATAACCAACATTTCGGGGCCGTTGCTTACGGTAACTATTGTTGATGCTCTGGTGGTGACGCCGAACAATTTTAAAAACTTTTGCATACTAGAACTTGTCTGCTAGCTTTAATAGATAAGAAAAGGAGGCCTTATGTCTATTGAAGCCATAATCACAGAAGCAAAAAAAACAATCCCATTAAGTTTTATTAAAGCTCACGCATGGCTGCAAGATGTGTTGATAATGCATCATCAATTACCTGATCCAGTCGCGGCAATCAGGTTTTTCATGCTCGGACTATTTGCATCTAATGCAATATCATTTGAAGATTGGCATGAGTTTGACTTGCTTGTAACCGCTAAAAACGCAGATAACCTACATTAATTTCTCAAAAAAAATGAAGCTATTTCAAAAAAAACGGAAGAGCTGTCGTAATAACTATACTTAGAATTGCAATAAGGAGTGTAAGCCTCACACTTCTTTTGCTTTCATCCTGCACCGGCTTTATTATATTTTTATAAACATCATCATAATCTTCAGCGACACGATCCAAGCTAATAAAATAGCCCTCTATCTCACTAACATCTTTACTTAAAGCCTCAAACTCGCGTCTTTTTGAAATTGCTTTTTTAATACTTTGTATTTCATTGCTTGATGATTTAATACGTCTCCGCAAGCCATCCCTATCAAAAGCGAGTATTTCCTGAACCCGCTCGTTTAAGAGACCTTCGCTCCCAGACAGCTGAGCCACACAGTCAACAAGATAAGATTTTGTTTTCTCGTTAATCACACAGTTCGTGTAAACACCGTGATCAAATCCTAAGTACTCAAAAGATAGAACTCTTTGCTCATCTAAGATTTCTAATCTTTTTACTAGCTTACCCATTGATAAAACTTTATGTAGTTTCTCGAGGCAGTCATCGAACTCTACAGCACCATCACTGTCTGCCAAACTGACTAATACAGAGATAATTTGAACATCAAGAAGGTTCCTTTTTTTCTTGCCTATCGCAAACATAAACAGTACCTAACATTTTTTTTATAGAGTACTAGGTTACCACTAAACCTCCACATCATACTGCGGCAGGTCGGGCGCTGGCCCTGTGACCTGCCCGTCTTTGATGAAGCACTTCTGCCCCACTGCCACGCCTACACCCATAGCCACCATCTCGCTGCCGTTTCGCAGCGTGACGGTGGTTGTGCCGTTGGCTTCGCTAACGCTGGTGACTGTGCCGATTACTCGGCTGCCGCCGGGCAGTAGGCTGATGAATCGTTTCCATGGGTTAACTGTTGCCATGATGTCGCTCCAGTCGAATGGTTTGTTTAACCATGCTGGCACCGGTGCCGCTGGCTTGGATGCCGACTGCGAGGCATAGGCCGCGCCAGTTTGCGGCGTTGTGTGGTTGTACTTCGCAGAGCATGGCTGGCAGCACCAGCCCAGGTGCTTTCTCCGGTGGGAATAGCGGCATGGCCAGCGAGACGATTTCTTGATTACCACCTTTGCAGATTTCAGCGATACCGCGTGCGCGGGCTGCATCGGTAGTGGTGATCAGGTCGTCGTATACATCGGCTGCAGGTTTGTCGCCTGCGGTACCAGCGCGGCGCACATCGACTGCGACACCTTGCGTTGTGCCGCTAACATAGCAACTATTCCAAGTGGGCTGTGGTGACCACTCCCCTCCGATGTCAGTAACGATCTGATGCGGCACGATGCGGTCCACAATTGTTCCGCTCCAGTACCAGACAGCATCACGATAGCGCGGCAGCACGCTGAACTCATCCGCTGCTGCAGCTGGCCGCACGACTGCGCCAATGCTCTCAGCAATTCGGCTGATGATCTGCATTGGCGTTTGGTCTTGATACGTGAGCGCCCCAGCTGGAATGGTCCAGTCCACTGGGTTTTCATTCACGCTATCCCAGTTCATCGAGAAACCAGTATGTAGTAACTGATCGTCTGCGGCTTGACGTGCGTTGATGCTGACCGCATTCACTGCGCTGCGCTTGGGCGCGTAAGGTTCTGCCAGCAACTGCGTGCGGCTGGCACCTTTGATTGTGTAGCGCTCAGCGGGAAACTTGCCGGCGCTGCTGTACGACTCAATCACAAACAGCCATTCGTGGCCGTTGATTGTCACTTTGATGGTTTTCTGCCCCAGCGCATTGGGCATGACCTGCTGCAGGCTGGCCGCGCCAAATAGCGCACCACTGAATGACCAGCTGTGCGAGTCAATGTCGAGGTCAATGCTGATGCTGGTCACATCGATAGGCGTGCAATCGGGCAGAACGCACACGCTAACTGTATTTGCAATCATGTACGTGTCCTTAATTTCGGGTTCGATTGGCTCAGGGATAACGATCACAGGGCCGTCGTAGTCGGGGTAAACGATGCCCGTTGGGCGCGGGTCGGTCGGTATGCCCCAGCCCCAGCGCAAGTCGAGCGCGTTATTGATTTGCTTGGCTGTGCCCCAGCGGATGCGTGTTGCTGTGCTATCGACTGGTTGAATCGCATGGCGTGCCGGCACATATTTAAAATCGAAGAACAACGGCGCGCTGGTGTTTGGGTTGTAACGCTGACCGCCAAAATCGAAGACCAGTGGCACGGTATTGGGTATGTATAAGCTGTTTTTAAGCTCGGTTGCTGCATCAAAGCGTTGGCCGTGCTCATCGACTCGACCCCAGCGCACGGCTGCGTAGTGGTCTTTCTTGCCTGGCATTGGGTTGTAGATTAAGCGCAGGCGCGTATCACGCGGCTGGATGCTGTGGTCCCAACGGATGTGTTGGTTTGCGTCTTTTTCAGGTACTTGATTCCACGGCAGCGCTAGGCTGACTGCATCGTAAACAATTGCAGTTGACCAGCTCAGCTGCCTGATCAGGTCTTTATGCGGCACATCATCCCATGCGGTTTGGTGCTGGATATCGTGCGCCGTGGCCGTAGCCCAACGGATTCGGCTTTCTTGCAGGTCGTTAGGCTTTGTGGCTTGCCAGCGCGCGCCAGTGTCACGGGCACGCACGGGTTGGGCGTGACGATAGCGCGCGCCCACTTCGATTGCGATTAGCATGATGACTCCGGTCGGTGGCAGGCATGGCCTGAAGCAGGTTATTTTAAGGTGTAGTTAATCGGCCCGAGCGCTTGCGGGCGGTAATAGCGAACGGCTTGAGCGCGTGCAGTGCCTAGTGGGCGCGGTGCGTTTTCGCCTTGGGCTGGCCACCATTCCGGCTCAGTAGCTGGCAACTGCCCTGCTTCGGTTATTTTGTATAACCAGCCAAGCATCACGCTTGGCCGAATGCGCTGGCCTTCAGTGACGGCTAAACCCGCTTGGTACTGGATGCCGTAGTCATCGAGGCCGACGGCATACACAGCGCCGCCAGTTACTTCCATTTCCAGATCGCCATTACTAAGCAAGCGATTACCCGCCATGCGCCATTCGCCCGTGGTAGTTTTTTCTATGGCTACGATTTCACGGGATGCGGGCAGCTTATCGACCCGCACCACAACATCAGCACCAGCAGGCACACCGGGTGCACCACCGCCACCACTGCCGTCATTGAGATCGATATTTAAAACGATGTCAGCGGAGATGTTTGGAGTTCGCACTGTGCCGTAGGGCTGGGTATCAAAATCGTAAAGCAGCAGCGCTTTTTTACCGTCCACTGCGGCAGCAACGAAAGAGCGGGTAGCGGTGAGGCCGTTTTTCAACGGAAAAATTACAAGCGGTGCACGCTCATAGAGTGACGCCCACAGCACCGCTTCTTTATAGCCGCTAGTTTGCTGACCATCACGCGTGGCATTGATAGTTATTGTGCGTAAAGGCGGCGCTGTGTAGCCTGGTGATGCAACGCCGAGCAATGGGTTGATTTGGCTAGGCATAGGCATCACCAGAAGGCTGGGTTATCAGTGAGGATTGAATTACCGGAGTAGCTTCGGGCAAAGGCATAATTGTAGCCATCAATTAAAACCAACTTGCCTCGATCAGTAAAATCAGTGCCGCTGAAGCCAAGTACTTTTAGATGCTCTTCCCAGCCGTACATACTGCGTAATACATCGTCATACACTACTCCACGTAAACGTCCAACAAAATCATTACCATATATCAATCGTGGCTGCTGAAGATTGAGGCGAGAAAGGGGCTTGGCTGTTTGTAAGGCCGGGTTAATACTGAATGTAGAAGCGTAGGGTTGAGTGCCCACCTCTACACGTTCAGCTAGTCCTGTTGATAGGTTGATAGGGGAGCTATAGCCGCGAGAAAAAGCGTACATAATGTCGTATGCGCTGTAATTTGCAACACTTCCCCCAAGCACCAAAAAATTACCCGTAACTTCAGTGTCTAGCAGGGATTTCCCAGTATACAGAGTGAAAGAGTAGTTGCCGATGCTGCTGCTGCTGCTGCTGATGCTGCTGCTGCTGCTGCAATTTAATATAAATGTTTTGTCGTCTGCTACTAGCGTCCATTGTAGTGTTGAAAGTTCGCTCTGCAATGGGTAGGTAGCACCCCCAAGCATGTGCCTAGGATAGTTAGCCAGCTCTGGCACGCCTTTTCTGTATGTACCACTACATAAATTAGCACCATCAATAATGGCATTGCTGGTATCTGTCAGTGATTCAGCCGCATAGATGTGAATTGAGCGAAAATTAATAGCTGGATACGGTGCCTGTGCTGGCAAGTCACTGACAAAATTAACCACATTACCATCTGCGTTTATTAGAGAAAACCCATTCGCATGCTCGTGCCCAATCGTCCAGCCCGCCCCCGGCTTACTGCCGTACCCAGTCACCAAGCACGGCACTAAGATTTGCTTAAGTCGGTTCTGCAGATTGCCAGAAAGCGCGCGCCCTGGGCTGCCGTCATCGTCCCAGCTGTAAAAACGTGGTGTGCTCATGAGATTGTTCCTCAATGCCCTGCGCAAGCAAAACGCTTACGCAGGATGGGTTAATAGTTAATCAGCGTCGCCGCGTACTTGTAAGCGGAAGTTGTCGTCTTTAACGGTTCCCTTGCCTGCTAACACGGTACGCACAACCCACGCTGGGCCGAGGCAGGCGTCGGTGTTAAAGCGCACGGCGTTACCAGCTGCCCAGCCTGTACCCCAGCCCTCTTTGCGGATAGTGAAATACGGTGTGCCGGTTGCTGGGTTGATTGGCGCGGCATCGCTCGACACGTTACCTGTGGCGATTACACCGAGCTTCTCTTCTACGACTTGGAATGCGGTGCTTCCCGTGAACACCAGTGCCCACTTGCCTGCAATGCTGCCCATGTTGGTGACAACTGGTGGATAGTTGAGCGAGTTGTATTGCGCGGTGGTCTGGTCGCCGATTGGGTTATCTGTCCAGTTAGGCGCTCCGGTGCTCCATGTTTTCTGTGTGAACCAGCGGTAGAGCCGTGCTTGCATATCGCCCCACGTCAGCGCTGAAGAAACAAAGGTTTCAGTCGGCGGCAAATCCCAAGGAACAGGCGAGTTGATACTCACTGCACCAGTGATTTGCGCCTCGGTGCAGACTGTCATGTGCTCTACGCGGTCGCAGATTGTCAGTGGTGGCGTGAGTGGCTCGCCTGCTTCGTCTTGAATCAGCACAGGGTTGGCCCATGTCAGCGTTCCGGCTTCGCGGTCTACTGTGTACTGCGCTGGATCGAGTCGCTTTTCTGCGCTATCGACTACATAGATTTCAGCTTGTTCTTGGCGATCCAGTACAACCGTTGCGCCCGGTGTTGCGGTCGCTGGGGTTTTGCCTGTGTGATGGATAACCAACACATCACCGTCACGATAAATCGGCACACGGCCGTCGGCTGGCAGTCGCACTGGATCGAGGCCAAGCAGCTTGGCTGACATGGGTAGACTGGTTTGCACCACCGCGTTGTAACGGATAAGCGAGCTGATCACTTGCACGTCACTGGTACCAGTCAAATCGAGCGGATCAGTTGTAAACGCAATCCGTGCAATTCCCGTTTGCGCATCGATGCTGCCGTGGATCACGCCTGAGTTGAACACCCCGTTAATGTCTGACGTTGCCGTGATCAATTCTGCAGTATCAGTGCGCACGGCTGTGATCTGCATGCTGGCTGGTCGCAATGGGCTGCCCGGTGTGCGGAAGAACAAATACGTGGTACTAAAACCAACTGCTGCAGTTAAGCAAGCGAGTCGCGTGATTGGCGCACTGCTGTTGCTTGGCCAAGTAGCTAAACGTGCGGTGCGGCCTGCGTAGTCAACGGAACCAACGGCAATACCTGCGTTAGTTTTGCTGTCGATGTTCTTGTACAGAATCCCGTCGCGGTCGATGTACAGCTCTGTGCCCCACTGGAATAGCAGTGAACCAGGAACAATTGCATCAGCCACGTTGGGCAGCAGCGTCATTTCAATTTGCGGCGCTGGCACGTTTTCAACTTCTGAACCGTAACCGACGCTGGCTTCTTGAGCGCGTACTAGCAAAGTGCCGGTGAACTGCTCGCGCTTAGCTGTTGAAGTGTTACCCAGCTCAGGGCGATTACTCTGCCGGTAGTTGATGTAATAATCTTTGTACTGATATTCAGCTTCGGTACGCAGACTAAACTCACCAGTTGTGTAGTTGATTGAGCCGGCTAAACCAATCCAATTCCCCGCACCATCATCACGCGCTTCGCGATCCACCGAGCTTTCTGTTTCGTACTCTTCGAGACTTGCACTTGAGTTCGAAGCGTTTGAGCCTGCGCGATTAAAAACGGGCACCTTGCCTTTACGCTTAGTTGTCCAACGTAACCAGATCGAGCCCGGCTTAAACGGTGCGCCCGGGATAGTCCCAGTCGTCATGCCGCCAGCATCAGCGCCGAGCGTGAGCGGCTGGTCGATTGTTGAGCCTTGTTCGTACTCAACATTGATGCTGCTGCCAACATCGGGCGTTGTCGTAAACAGTAGCGTTAAAATACCTGCACCGCTGTTGATGTAACCGGTTGCAACATCGCTGGTAAATTCACCAGCCGAGTTACTGGTCATAGTTTTAGTCACGCCACCGTGAATCGTCTTAACGATCACGCCAGCTGGATTGATACCTGTGTACTGCAGCTCATGAACAATCTTTACTTGCGGCGCATCAATCGCGCCTTCATGGGTTTGAAAGTTAAAGTCAGCGCTGGCGACATAGTTATAAATGATCGATGTATCAACATCGGGCATGGCATCTAGCGTGAGCGATGCCGCGCCGGTCGCGAAATTGACGCTGCCAGTGCCCTCGCCGACTAGCTCACCAGAGCCTGAATCGCGTAGCTCATACCAGCGGCCAAGCGCCATATAGCTAACGCTTAAAGTAGCTGGGCGTGGCTTGGCATCGGCAAGGTTGAGCGTATACGCAAAGCCGCGATTGCCGAGCTTAATCTCTACTTCACCAGTAACGGTTTGGCCAGTAGCCGCAGCACCGACAATGTAAGTCGCAGTTGCTGAACCGGTATACGGGCTGGCACGGTACGCGGTGATCAAGCCTGTTTCGTAATCAATGCTGACTCGAGTAAATCCAGCAGAACCAGACTGTAACTTTAGTTCGCCTGATCCATCATCTTTATAGGTCGCGCCGCTGACGACCAGCGTTACGCTACCGCGCGCGGCACCAGTGCTTAAAAACGTGCGGCTTTCGCCAGCTTCTACGCTGACAAACGTCAGGCTTACGCTGCGTGCTGTAGCCGATGCAGCCAAGTTGTAGGCCTTGCGAGCACCACCAACTTGATCAACAAGGGCGTTTTCTTTTACGCCACTTGGTACGAGTTGTGAGTAAACCGATTGCACACGCAGCTGCAAATCACCCTGAGTGCACGCCACGGCCAGCGGGCTGATACCGTAATACCGCGCTGAGTCAGCTACTTGCGTGGAAAGCACTCGAGCTTTTGCAGCGCCGTCGAGGTTAGTAGATGATGTGCCACCCGGCACCGGTTGACCACCTGGGTATTTAACGTTTAGAGGCGCGCTAATGCCGAGGGTTAAGTGGCGGCGAATGAACGTGGTCCAGTTACCGTTGCCGTAATCGTAAACGAACTCACGCAACACCGCTTCAACACTGCTGATTCGCACGTACTGACTATTAAAGCCGCTGACCAGTTGATACACATCACCCACTTCGGGCTGTTTAAGGCTGTCATGCTGGATGCAGGTCAGTGCACGTTGGCCAGCGAACTGATCGCCGAGCAAATCAAAGTTGGCAGCAGTGCTTGGCACAACATAGCCCTCGATGAAGTTCCGCGCTTCTTCACGCTCATCGGTTTGGCTGCCCGTGTTGAACATCAGCGCATGCACCAGATCATCACCCGGCTTGCGCGTGACGATACAGTGCGCACCTAGGTAGCGATCTTGGTTTTGCGTGACGACGCCAGCAAACACTTTGCGCAGATTGATGCGACCTAGCGTGCGGTCGAGGCGTGAAATATCGGGGAATAGGTTATTGATTTCGTTATCAACGATGGCCTCACCCGTGGCGCGCCCACCGCCGTCGGCTTCATCGGTTAAGCGTTGGCTCTTGAGCAGCTTTACATCATCTACTGTGATCGTCATGGCTTTTCTCTAGTCATAAAAAAACCCGCACGCGGCGGGTTCTTGGTCAATGTTTAGCGCTAAGGCGCTGGCGGTGCTTCTGCTGGTGGCTCAACTGTTAGTAAGCGGACGGTGATTTCATACAGTGCATCGAGGCTGGGGTTTACCTTCCGCTCTATGGGTACGCACTGCAGCGGTGCGCCTGCTTCGTGATTGAATATCACGCTAAACTCTCGACCGTCAGGCAGCGTGATCGGCATGATCCGACCGAACTGGTCGCGTAGAACTTCAAGTGCGCGCACAGTTTCGAGCGTGGTCCAGACACCGCCATTACTGGCCAGCGTGATTGGTCGACCGTAGATTTTGTGGCCACCTTGCACCAGCAGTTGGCCACCTAGCGAGCGCTCAGACTCTTGCTCAACTACTGACCATTCAAACTCATCCGTCCATTCAAACTGGTCATCCAGCTCCAGGCTATCTAGCTGCATCACAAACTCCTTAATCCGGCCTGCTCTAATATGCTCAGCAATGCGGCTTCATCGCCGGCACTGCCCACGCCAACATCAACACTTTGGCCGCCCAATTGCAGCTTGATCACTTTAGTTGGCTCCTGCTTTTGAGTGACTGGAGCCTTGGCCGTTGCAGTTTTATCGGCCTCGGCCTTGGCGTCTTCTGCTTTTTTGTTACGTGCGGCGCGCTCACGCTCTGACTCAATCTCACTCAGTGTGCTAAGCGCTTGCTGTAGATTGCGAACGGCACGATCGTCACCGTCTTTGCGTGCGTCTGCGAGTTGCGATTGCAGATCACGACGCCGTGAATCCATCTTTGATTTCTCGATTTCTTCTTGCGTGCCTTGCAGCTGCAGCAGTTCATCGTTGAGCGACTGCAGTGTTGATTTTGTGCTGTCAGCCAGTTGATCCATCTTTTGTTTTGCGGCTTCGACTGCGCCCTCGAGGGCGCTGAGGTCGGAGTCATCGAGCAAACCGAATCGCTCACGTGCACTTGCTGCGGCATCAGCAAAAGCTTTTGTGCTGATCGTTCCTTGCTCATAACTTCTTTGTAACTGCTGAAGTGCAAACTTTTGGCTCAGGTAGCTTTGCTTAACCTTTTCGCCGCGCTCCAGCGTTTCCATTGCCCAGATACCAAAGCCGCTGGCACGCGACCCCATCGCACCGAGCTCTTGCTGGTACATCGCCACAGCTTCGCGGGATTTATTAAACGACTCTGTAGTTTTCTCCAGGCTGGACGTATCAAACGATGGCTCTGCTTTGCTGATACCTTGCAGCGAATCAAAAGCATCAAGCGCTGCAGCTGACATTTCAGCCAGCGGCGTGCGGACGCGACCTAGAATTTCATCGAAGAAGTTAAGGCCGGCTCCCGCTTCCTCTGCAGCAGTACCAACATCACTAATTGCCGCACCAGCGCTACCAGCAGATCCCGCAGTTTCTTTCAGCGCTTTGCCCTGCTCTTTAACAGCTGCAGTGCTGGACTCGGCCTTTGCTTTTAACTCAGCAACTTTTTCGTTTAACTTCTCTTGCGCTTTAGCATGCTCCTTAGCATCAATCTTGCCCTCTTTATACAGCTTGTCGAGCGCAGCTTTGGCAACACGCACATCAATATCGTTTGCCGCCTTGCCAATAGCTTCCATGATGCCGTTAAGCGACTTTAAGTCTTTAGCGGCTGACGTTGATGCGGTACCAAGACTTTTGATCTTGCCGTTTAAAGTGCCCGTGCCCTGCTCAAATTCCTGCTGGCTAATTCGGCCCTCTTGGTAGGCTTTGAGCAGTGCGGTGCGTAGCTTTTCTAGCTCTGCGACTGACTCTGTGGCATCGATAACGTTAAGAGCATCGGCGAGGTCTTCAAGATTGCGGCGGCCTTCTACTGCAGCAAGTCGTCCCGCTTCGATTTCCGCATCGAACATTGCGGTGACAGCTTTTGATGTGTCAGCGTGCGCCTTTTGCTTTGCAAGCTCTGCTGCGGCTACCGCATCCACTTCTTTTTGCTTTGCATCTACTGCAGCGTTTGCAGTGGTTTCCCAAGATGCGCGAATGTCAGCACCGTCTTGCTCGATCTGTTCAACTAACCCCTCGGTTAGACCGTTGACCGCCTCTCTAGCACTTTGAAGCGATGCTTTGAGCTTCTCACCGCCAAACGCATCAGCAAGCTTCTCAGCGCCCAGAAAAATCAAATTAAGTTGCTGCAGCCAAATAATACCGAAAGCACTAAGGCCAGCTGTAAGACCATTAAAGAGCGTTCTAAACGGCGCAATAAATAGCTGGATGCGCTGCATTGCATCATCAATGTTCTGGCTGAAGTTGTTGAGCCAATCAGTGCTGTCTTGAGTCAGTGTCTTGAAATCTACTGCAGCCAGAGAACGAATGAACGCCTCGACCTTTTCAACACCAACTTCAAAGGCACTACTGATAGACATGGCCAAAGCATCAAGCGTGCCGTCGGCTTCTAGATCAGTGAGCACATCACTGAAAGCTTGCATCTTGTTTTTAACTAGATCGAAGCTTCCAGACTTTGCGATCTTTTCCTGGAAGTCACTAAACGTATCAGTGATGCCTTTCCAGATACCTTTAAACGTACCGTAGCGTGCCGCTGCAGCAGAGCCTCCGTAGCTCTCCGCTAGCATATCCATGATGATGGCTTGTGCTTCTGCGGTCCGGCCTGTGTCCTCTAACTGTTTAAGGAGAGTTTTCTGGCTTTCTTCAAGCTTAAATCCTTGACGACCAAGCGCAACCATCGCTTTAGATGGGTCCTGCAACGCTTTACCAACCAGCTCAGCTGACTGGGTGATACTGATACCGAGGCGCTGCTGCTGGTCAATCGCGACTTGCAGTGCGCGCGGAAACTCTTCTTTAGCAATGTCGGTATAGGTCAGCAGCGCAACCTGCATTTCAGTGATCTGCTCAGTGCTGAGCATCGAGGTTTTACGCATCTCCAAACCCATGCGCTGCAGCTCATCGGCAGTGATACCGATGGCACCCTCGGTGCTGGCCAACGCTGCATTGAGCTGTGCAAGCACTTGCTCGGACTCGCTAGCACTTGCGAAGACTGATTTAAAACCACTAGCAACAAAGTCAGTCACACCGCGCACGGCGCTCATGGCTGCCTTGAGCGATATGTATGCAGCGGCATAACCAAGCACGCGCTTCTCTGTGGACTTTAGCGCTTCACGCAAACTCGTTGTTCTAGAGGTTTGCTCGGCGGCTGATCGCGCAGCAGCTGATTGTTCTTTCTGTAAGTCTTTCGTGGCTTTGGCATTGTCAGAGACCGCGCCTTTGGCTTTGTCCAGTTCAGCTGCGAGACGCTTTTCTTCATCGCTAAGTTTGCTGGTGTCGATGCCTGCTTTCTTGGCTTCTTCAGCCATGTCAGCGGTTTTAACCTTTAGCGCATCGAGAGCTTTTTGAGCTTTCTCAGCTTCGCGCTCAGCATCTTTTAACGATTGGCTTAAGCCTTTGCTGTCAGGGTTTTTATTCAGTTCATCCCGCAACTCAACAACCTTGGCTGCTGTGCGATCCGCTGTCTTTTGAGTGCGCTCAGATTCTTTTTCCAAGGCACTAAGCGAGCGCACCATGTTGTTATCATCTTTCGCTTTATCCAGTTCTTCGCGCAGCTTCTCGCCAGAATCACGCAACTCATCGAGCGCCTTTTTACTTTTGTTTGCTTCCGGTGACAGCAGGTCTTTACCGCGCAGAATGACCTGAATTAAACGCTCTTTGATTCCTGCCATGACTTTCTCCGGGCAATAAAAAACCCGCACGGGGCGGGTTTATGTTTACGTTACTAAAAACTGATTACTCTAGAACTCTTGCAATTCGCCATCAGCGTAAAGAATTTTTTTAACTTCAAAGGCCATCCTCAATCCATCAATAGATGTGCCTTTTAGCCTTACATCGTCTTGCATGAACTGGTTGTAACGAATAGACCCCTCCCATAACAACTTATTACCTACCCATCGAGGCTCGCTATCTGACAATTTTACTCGCTTAATGTCATTACCCAGCAAGTCGCTAAGTAAAACAACACCCTCAAAAGCTCTTATTTCACGTCCAGTTATATTCTCAAATGATATTTTTAGCGTGGTATTTTCTGTGTAACCCTCTTCTGAAAATCCTTTATCAAGAAGAATTGCGGTGATTAATTCTTTTTTCTCAACTTCTCTCGACGGAGTTTTTGGGGCATCGTAGGTGCCGACTGGAGCTCTCGCACTGACCGGCGCTGAAGTGCTTACTGACTTTGAGCCTTTGCCAATCCCGGCAATAAACCCAGCTGAAAACATAGTAATTAACGTGACAATGACAGCAATTATAATAAGTGCCGGTATTGCAGCAAACGCCCACTTGACCATAAAAACAACCATGGACCAGAATTTCATCTGTATATCAACAACCACAACGGGCTGCGAACCATTTAAAGTTTGTACTGCTTTTTTACTAGGCGAAGTGCTTATAGTAGACGTTTCCGCTTTTTCTACTTGATTATCAGCGCTGCTCTTTGCTTTAAGATGCGCCATATATTTTGCATAAAAAATGCCGCAGCTTGGACACTGATCTTTATTGTTTGTTTGCTCTGCCATTGTTGGCTCATACTTGCACTTTGGACAACGCATTCCATTTCTCCTTGTGTTTGTCTAAGGAGAATATAGCCCACCAATTAGCAGTGGGCTATATATTCATTGCTGCTAGTTAGCGAACGGCGCTGTACTTCGCGAACTTGGCTAGGCCAGACTCATCAACTGTGTCGTCAACCAGCACGTTTAGCACAACTGGCAACTCTGCGTAGGTGTCTGAAATCAACGCCATTGAGCTAGCAATGTTGAACTTGGCTTTCCAGATGTTGTACTTAAATGGCTTGCCGTCTTGCGCATCGTTAGTACCCAGCAGGCGAACTTCCCACGTTCGGTCATCACCAACTAACAGGTCAACTACATCACCAGCGGCTGGGGTGTAACTGACTTTCAAGCCCGCGGCTGTAACCAGCGCTGATTGCACGCTGAGGCCATGCGGCGTGAGGGTGTAATCCTTGCCAACTTCAAGTGCTGCATCATCTGCGGTTTTTACGGTGATGGTTTCTGAACGGTTAGGTAGGTATTCAAACGCAATGACTTCACCGATGATGCCCGATGTGGCCAGCAGTTCGTCAACAATCGGTGTGATTGGCACTTCGGACTGGGTGCCTCGCAAGGCGCGCGCAATGTTTTCCGGGGAAAGGTCGTACATAGTGAACGCTGCTGTCACTTCGGAAATTTTGGTAGAGCTATTACGGTTACCGCCGCCGCCACGATAGTTTGGCAGGTTACGTGATTCTGTGGTGACGTTGAGTGTGCCGGCTGAGTTGTTACCCACATCATGCCACGGGCGGTCTGCGCCAGTGCCGTGCAAACGAATGGAAATAACGCCTTCTGGGATCATCGACTCATCGTTTTGAATGACTTTAGTCATTGGTGTTCTCCTTGGCAGATTCTTTTTTAGCTTGCATTGCTTGCTTAAGCGTTAGCAGGAAGCCGTGAGTTTTCGCATGTTCAAATTGATCATCGGTGAGCTCTTGCTCACCTTTCTCAACAAGCACAGTTGTATGCCCAGTGGGCCAAACGAATGGCTGGGTTACGGTTACTTTGGGCATTACTGCCTCCGTTAGTAGTTTTGGACGTAGGTGATTTGCAGCGGTAGAACGTGGGCGGCCAGTACTTGGCCCGGTGCCGGTGGCATTGGGGTGTCGCTTAGAAACTGGGCAGTCTGGCAGTTAGCTAAACCAGCGTTGCGGCCTGCCAGTTTGCTTTTAACTGCAAGCCGTGCGGCTCTGAGCAGTGGCGCGAATGCGTAGGTTCGGGTGACTAAGGTCACGTTGAACGTGGTACGTTCGCGCAGCCCGTTTTTACCGACCCGCTCCACTTCGTCTGTTACGCCGGGCTGTATGACAATGAAGCAGTCAGGCAGCGATTCGTCATCTGCATCAATCACGCGCATGACTGAATCTTCGAAGACCAGCGCCCCAAAGTCGGGGACGGTCTGCAGGATTGCAGTCAGCTCATCAAGGATGTGTTGTTGAACGTTTTTCATGCCGAGTTACCGCCAGTTCTAATACGTAGCCATCATCAGAAACAATGTCGTCGATTTTCCAAGTGATGCCTGCGTGGGCAATGCTGCCGTTGCGGTCATAGCTTGGTATGTCGCGGCGATTGATTGAGATGATGTTGATGCGCTCGATCATGTTGCTGGGATGCTCTACGGATTTTTCGAGCGTGACTTTAAAGTCGCTGGCCAGTACTTGACCTGCTCGGTTGTAGAGCGTTGCGGTGCCGTCGTTGAGCATGGCGAAGACGCTACGATCGAGGCGCGCAAGGCGTTCATCAAAGCTTTTCATGGGCGCTCCGGTATGTCTGAATCATCAACAAAGCTATCTGGCCAACCTGCAACGACGCATGAAGCACCGCGCAGGAAGTTACTGTGTTGCATCGACTCCGAATAATCACCGAAGCAGTCTAGCTGCACAGACAATTCGAGCATCTGGCTAGCCAGCGCCCGGAGGCGGCTGGCGAGTTCGGCTTTACTCGGTGGCGTCGTCGTCGGCTGTTGAGCCTGCGTCTGCGTCATGCTCTTCTCCGTCGCCTTCGCCTTCTTCGTCACCGGATGCTGCGGCGGCTTCTTCAGCCGCTTTGGCATCGGCCTTGGCTTGCGCTTTAGCTTCTGCGGCTTTGTCTTTTGCAGTGGCTGCAGGTACCGGGCCGATGATGCCAGCATCCAGTAATTCACTAGCGAACTCGGTTGTGGCTGGGGTGAATAACTCACCCGCCGGGATAAGCGCGTTAGTGTCCTGAATGCTGCCGTGCAGCACCAGGTATGCGATTTTATTCTTGGCCATGCTGACCTCCTTAGTTAAGCGATAACCTTGGCGGTCAGGAATGCATCTGGCTCAAGCAGTGCTGGCAGCGGTGCAGACTGAAGCATTAACCAGCGTGCGCTTGGGTCCTGCTCTTCCCATGTTTTCGGGAAGCGAGCGGCTTCAACCATGCCCGTTTCGATGGCTTGAACGTCTTGGATCGCACCGTATAAGCGTTTGTTTTGCGCTTGGTTGCTGCCCATGATGATTTGGCCATCAGCGATCATTGGTGCTAACTCGCCATCGGCTGGATCGATAAACCATTCGTTGTAAGCGTAGATGTCGATGCCTGGATCATTCAGGAAGCCAAGGTACACAACGCCACCCGGCAAGTTTTGCGGGTTAATCATGCCCATATCAACACGGCGGGTGTTGAGCAACTTGTGCACTGAATCGGATTTCATGAATGCGTCTTGTGCAGAGCCTGACAAAATCACGTGCGTTGGGCGGCGGCCAGAATCTTTAGCGACTAGGCGTGCCCAGCTGCGTAAGTTGCCGATTGGGTCAGCGTTGGCAGTGCCCCACTTCTCAGTCAAGCTTGTGATTTTGTGAGTATTGGCCATTTGGAAGTTGACTTCCATATCCACGCCATCACCAATCACAACCACTTTGCCCGTGCTTAGTGCAGATGCTGCCATCCATTCTTCACGGCGGGTGATCTGGTCGTTAAGTTCGGCCAGGTCTTTACCCAGTTGAATTGCTGCTCGCTCGCCCGGTGTTTGTGTTGCGTATGGGTTTAAGCCTGGTGAACGCTTGAGCAACTGCTCGGCGTTGGTTTCCATTTTCGGCTTGATGTAAGCCGGGGTGATATTGGAGCTGGTGAAACCGTCGCGCTCGATGACTTTACCTTCGCGGCGTGGGCTGACAAACGGTGCCAGCTTGCGGCCACCTTTGACGATGTCCACGTCTACGGTTTTAGTTGGGAACGTTTCTTGTGCAGCGAAAAACGTATTCAGCAAGAAAGTGCTGGGGGTGTGGATTTGCTCAACGGCTGCGAGCATGGTGCGAGTGTCAAAAATATCCATTGTGTGCGCTCCTTAGCGTACTGATTTAAAGGACTTGCGGTGCTTAGCGCACGAAGATTGATAAGGGGCGCAATGCGGCTTTTACGCTTTCGAGCGTATGGCCTGTGCCGATTTGTAGCTGGCTGCCCAGCACTTCGCCGGTTAGGCGCACGATGCCGACGGCTTTTGCGTCTGTGGTGGTGATGGCTTCAGCGCAGATAACAGTTGGCACCTTCGAGGTGTCTTCTGCTGCAGCAAGGCTGAGTACGTAGTCGCCGGCGGCATCTTTACCGAGGACCGAGCCGACTTTGAGGTTTTGATTTAGACCGATGGTGACGGCGTCAGTAACAACGGGGAAATCGCCAGCGCTAAGTTGCTCTGGGATATAGGTTTGTACTACTGGGTTAGTGGCGGCCATGTTGAGGCTCCTGTGTTTACGCGGGATTGGTTAACGCGCTGGGTTATTTAACGCCGGCGCCTTTGAGCATTAGGCCAACTAAGCCGGTGCGTTTTTCAGCGACTTTGTCATCATCACTGGCGGGTGACTGGTGCTCAGTGCTGGTTGAATCGCTTTTAATGCCAGACAAGCTGATGCCGCGCTCTTTGCTGGCCGTCAGGATGGCCATGGCTGCAGTTTCTGCGCTGTCGCCGTTTTCGATGGCGGCATCAATTTCGGCTTGGAACTCAGGGCCGGCTAATTGGGTGATTGCGGTGACACGCGCACGCTCTTCTTTTGCCGCAGCTGCTTTAATTTCAGTGTGGTCAAAGCTTTCAAGCGTTACCGGTGCAGGTGCTTCAATTACGATGTCTTGCGCGTCGGTGCCTACAGCCAGTGCGGCGTGCAGTTCTGCTGTGGTTTTTACGACTGTCTTAGTCATAGTGGTTGGTCTCCAAGGGTTGGTTGGTTGTTGCGTTGTCGAAAGCTCAGTGATGAGCGATTCAAGCGAGCCGAGCCGATGGGCCAAGCCATGAGTAACGGCATCTGCACCAACGCGAATGCCGCCAAGGTCGCCCATTACGGGGATTTGCTCAGGTTCTACACCGAGGTGCAGAGCCACTTTTTGTTGGAATACGCTGCCCAGTGAGTCCACCATCTCACCGAGCTTGGCGCGGCCTGCTTCGGTGGTGAGGTCTGGGCGTTTGTTTGGTGCGTTGCTGCTGACGATTTCGTACGTGGTGCTGCCGTCGGCTGTTTTGTCGAGCTTGACGGTCAGTGCTGCACCGATGCTGCCTGCCATGCCGATGTCATCAATTACGATTTCATGCGCTGCGCTGGCGATCCAGTAAGCAGCACTGGCACCGGTGCCGCCCACGTAGGCGACAATCTTTTTCTTGGCGCGGCCTTGGTAGATCAGGTTGGCCAGTTCGTTCATGCCACTGGCGACACCACCGGGGCTATCGATATTCAGCACAATGCTTTTGATGCTGGGATCATCGAGCGCGGTCTGAATGTCGGTGGCCAGCACTTCGGTGCTGGTTGCACCGCTGATTCGCGTCATCAAATTGGCGTAGCGAAAGATCGGGCCAGTTACGGGGATCACTGCGACACCGTTGCGATTGGTGACTGTGTGGGTGTGTTCGAGCTGTTTGCCAAGTCTGGTTTCCAGCGCCTCAACATCGTTTGAGCGCGCGGCGATGCTTAGGATGTTGTCCAGGGCATCGGGTAAAATCAGCCATGTTTGTGAGGCTGCTAATTCAAATGCGCTCATTCGTCACCTGTTTTTTTAATGTCGGTTTCAGGTACTTGGTTTTTCGGTACCGAGTAAATGCCGTCAGCCTTGCGCTGGTTGATCTCGATCAGGCGCTGAGCGTAGATATCTGCCCAAGGCTCGCCGCTCATTGCTGCAGCTTCCATGGCTTCGTTGCTGACGCCGATGTCGATGCGCTTGCCTGCCGCGTTGGCTTCTTTGAGTTCATCAATGGCACCACGCGCTGGGCCGATCCATAAAGCGTTAAGGTATGCGCGGCGTTTGGCTGGTTCGTTGTAGCCGGGCAAGCTGATCATTCCACGAGCAACCGCTTCATCAATCACCAGTGCGCGGGTCGGTTGGCAGAAGTCACTGACCAACCACCAGCGGCGTTGGCTGTAGAAACGCCACGCTTGCAGCATTGCGGCACGTGCGGCTGAATAGCTGCTGTCGTAGTGCAGCATCAACTCTTCTTTAGGGATTTCTAAAGCAGCGCCGATTTGCGTAACGAATGCGGTGAAGTACGGATCAAACTGTGAGTTGGCTCTAGCTGGGTTAGCAACGTTGGCTTTCTCACCTTTGCCTAGATCGACGATGGCGCCTTCACCAAGACTGATATTTGCATCTTCACCACCGTCATCTGGTACATCGGAACCCATCAGGCTCATGGCCGTCATGGGTTCTTCGTAGGCCTCGGTCTTTTCGATAAATACAGTAAAGAATGCGCTGAGTACTGCGCCCATTAATTCTGCTGAGCTGTAGCGCTCAAGCTTTTGTAGTGGCTCCAGTACTGGGGCGAGGAATGGCGCGCCGCGTTTTTGGCCGGGGCGCTCCTTTTCATTCATGATGTGCAGGGTGCGGCGGCGGCCAGTCTCTTTGCCGAATGCATCCAGTGCATGCCATTTGCGGGTGATGCTGGCAAAGGTGCGGCCATGTTTGTAATCGCTGGCCACGTGGTAACGAACAGGCGCGCCGTGCTGATCAAACTCGATGCCATCAACCATACGGTCAGTGTCTGGCGCATCGTTTGGGTTGCTGACTCGGTCACCTTCAAAGGCTTGCAAGCGGGTGCCAAACAGTGCGCCGGTGCGCTCGATATAAGGGGTTGCGACAAACACATCACCGCTGACCAGCGCGGTAATTAATACCAGCGCCTGCATTTGGTAATGATTGAGCGTTGCTTCAGCGTCACACTCTCTAGGATCGAGAGCGTACAGTTCCCAGATACGATTGAGCTGCACATCAAGCTCTGCGCCTTTTTCTGGACTGATGCCTAATGCGGCCGCATCAACTTGGGCGTAACACACTAAGCCAGTGCCCACTACGCTGGTACGCAAGCGCATCACTGCAGCACGGGCTAGCAAGTGGTTACGCATGGCATCGCGTGAACGGGCGATTAAGGTTTCGCGTTCACCAAGCGGCAGGTCAGCAGCTGGGCTTCTTAAGCCAGGTATCCAGCTGACCATCGAGCGCAGTACTCTGGATGCGCCGCGATAACGTGTCTCTACCCCACCGCCACCGCCTTGGGCAGTTGGCTGGCCTGTTTGGCTGGCGTACTGCATGGCCGCATCTAGCAGCTTGGTTTGTACGGATTCGGCGATTTCTTTATTCATTAAATCACCCCGTAGTAAACGCGATTGCGTGGTTTGCGCTGGGCGCTTTTGGCTTCTGCTGCAGCCGTTTGCATGTACTGTTTTTCAAGCATCCGCAGGCTGGCCAACTCAGCAAGTTTGAGTACGCGGCCATCTTTTTGAATCGACTGACCAAATGTCAGCACCTCATTAATTGCGGCGCGAACATCGGCCAACCGTTTTTCTGCTGTTGGCATGTTGGTCTCCTGGTTAGATGCCGCTGCTGCGTGAGCCTCGGCGGCGGGTTGCTTTTGCTGCGCGTGCAGGTATCTGGGCAACGGGTTCTTTTGGGCTGCTGAATAAGTTCGGCTGCATGATTTGCTGCTCGAGCGCGTCCCACTCATGGTCTTTGAGCAAGTGCGTTTTGAGTGATCGAGCGGCGTGCAAGGCGTAAACCTCGCAGTCCAATGCTTCGTTGCGTCTGCCTGATTTGAGCTGCCACACCATGCGGCTTGGGTTGCGCGGGTGCGGGGCCAAGACTTCGTTGGTGAGCTGCTCAAAGTAGTCAGGCCGAATATCTTGATACCAGTGCATACGTCCGGGGCCGGTACCCATTAAGCGCAGGCGCTGGTCGATCAGCGTTTTGGCTTTGTGCGTGCCAACGATGTTGACGCGCAGACCGTACTTGGCAGCTTTGGATTTGTTAGCGCGGCTGGCATCAATGGATTGCGGTGGGCGCGTGTAAATCTCACGCTCACGGCTGTCGATCGATGCACCTTTGATCGCCAATATCCCGAACTTCTGCCGGGTACGCACGTAGCTATAAACCGAGTCACTGGTCTGTCCGTCCGAGCTATCCAGTGATGCAGCACTGACACCCAATACTGCGTTGTTTGAAGTTGGAATCGGCGTGGCGAGCAGCTTATCCAGCTCAGTCCAAACGGGGTCTTTAATGTCTTTGATATCGCCGTGCAGTTCATTCCAATACAAACGCCACGACTCTTCACCACGCCCCCAGCCGACAATCACAATCGCAATCCGGTCGTGCTGGAAGTCGAGGCCAGCTGTAATGAGCAGCACACCATCGGGCGCGGTCATTTCTGCGTAGCATTTGGCGCGTTCTTTTAGTTCATCAACTGCCGGTGCATCGCTTTGGTATTCGTATGACTCGCCTTTCGATGAGTTGACGAACGCAATCATGGGGCCAATGTTGCCCATGTCTGCTGCGCGTTGTGCCTGCAGTTTCTTTTCGATCAGAACTTCAAAGCGCGAACCATAGAACGTGGCGTACAACTCATTGATGTAGTAGCCAGCAATGCCGCGAAACTCGGCAGTGGCAACCCATCGACCGTGCTTTAGGTTTGCGTTTTTTTGGTTGTCATCCCAGATTGAGCCGCAGTGCGGGCAGCTGTAAAAGGCTGTTTCTGGTCGGTGTGAGCCGTACACTTCGTGATTGATTGTTGGATCTTCATCGCAGTGCAGGTTGTCAAAATTTAAAGCGTGCGATTGGCCGCAGTCATGGCATGGCACCAGGCCGCGACGTTTATCCGACAGTTCCATTTCAGCTTCAATGGATGACAGGCCTTTGAGTGTTGGTGTGCCACCGATGATGATCTTTGGCCGACGGAACGTTTTAAGACGCTCTTTGGCCAGTTTGATACTGTCACCTTGGCCGCGCAGGTTGAGGTTACAGTCATCTGGCTCTTCAATAATTACGCGGC